>Ga0210383_10000027_pt1 | contig 174231 bp, 143 predicted proteins | sample IncBWC14OmetaG_FD_160072 | JGI IMG/M metagenome (GOLD analysis project Ga0210383, IMG submission 160072) | Forest soil microbial communities from Barre Woods Harvard Forest LTER site, Petersham, Massachusetts, United States - Inc-BW-C-14-O ...
CGCCAGGGCGCTCAACAGCCGCTCCGGGTCACCCACGTTCACTTCCGGTTTTTCAATTTTCGAAGCCGTTCGCATATGATCGCTTTTCCGTTACCCGATGCAAATAGTGCGCCCCTTTCGACCCTCACCGATCCCGCCCCCCGTGCGCCCCTTTCGACCCTCATCGATCCCGCCCCCGTGCGCTCCCAATCCTCTCCCGATAACTGGGTAGAAAAATAAATGTAAATACCTAGAAACCTTTGGTTTTTTGCCCGCCGTTCTTTAACTTGGATTACCGGTTAGGCTCCTTTTTTCACCCTTAAAATTACCTCACTATGTTCGACCACTTGAAGATAGGTGAAGAAGTATCCTTTCCCGGCCTGCTGGATATCAAGCTAATCGTCGAAGAACTCAATGACGAAAAGGTCCGCTGCAAGTACTACGACGACCATCTCCACAAGTACATTCGGGTCACATTTCCAGCAGACGCACTGATCCGCGTGTCCCCTCCCTCGACCCGACCGACGCACTGATCCGCATAACAACTACTTCGGCTCCAACGCGCGGCGTATCCGCTCCACCAGATCCTGCAAGTGATATTTGCTGAGCCGGTCCGTCGTCATTGGCAAGCTCGCCTGGATTTGCGTCCTGAGCTCGCTTAGCTCCGCCCTGACGACCGAAGGGAGATCGGTATTGCGGGTATTGGGCCCAAAAAAGATCACCAGCCCCGGCGCCAACCCCGACGGCGCCGCAGCCGGATTTAAGACCGCTATCAGCGACTCCACATAGGTCTTCTGCAGATTCCTTCTTCGCATAGTCACCGCCTGATTCGTGACGAGCTCTTTCCAGATCCCCTTATGTGCATCGCTTAGCAGATCTTCCACGGTGTAGACATTGGCGTCACCATAACGGCCTGTCGACTCTACTAACACATTCAGCCGCGAGGCAGACAGCAGACTGCTCAGCACTCCGGTCTGGATACTCCCTACGGGATCCACTCCGGAAGGACTGCTGATCTTATTCAGGATCGTATCATCCAATAGCCACGTCGGTGTCTGAAAAAGCTGCGCATTCAGAAACGCGACGGCCTCCCGCTGGCGGACCTTTGAAGCAGGCGCATAGACATCTCCCGGCTGTTCCACACTGCGGACAGTCTCACAGACCCCGCCGACATTTTTCAGTACATGACCCATATAGCGGCTAAACTGCCCAACCAGCGCGTTGTACATCTCTTCCAGATTATCATATTTATCCCCTTCCTCCCGGGTCCACTCCGGCAGCTTGGGTAAGATCCGACGCAGGTTCCGGATCCCATATTCGCCTGCCTTCATACTGTTGTCGCCCAGATCCTCCAGCTGCGAACGCGGATCCTGATTGAACCCCTCGCCGCCAAACCACAACCGCGGATTCGACCCGAGACTGTCAATGATCCACCGGTTCAGCACCCTGGCCTCCGCTTTCGGATCAGCCGCTCCCGAATACGCATATCCCCACCGGATCGCCCACCGGTCATACTCGCCAATCCGCGGGAACAGATCAGCCTCGGGTATGCTGTCCTCCGGCTGCGCGACATAGTTGAACCGCGCATAATCCATGATCGACGGCGTATGCCCGTGGACGTCAAGCCAGGCCTTGTCTCTGAGTTTCTCCACCGGGACCGTACTGCTGGCGCCCATATTATGTCGCAGGCCCAGCGTGTGCCCCACTTCATGAGAGGAGACGAACCGGATCAGATTACCCATCAGGCTGTCGTCGAGCTGCATCTTCCTGCCTCGCGGATCGACTGCCGCTGCCTGGATCATATACCAGTTATGCAGGATCTCCATGATATTGTGATACCAGCCAATATGGCTTTCGATGATCTCACCGCTCCTCGGATCATGCACATTTGGACCGTATGCATTTTCGATATCCGAAGCAAAATACCGCAGCACCGAGTATCGCGCATCCTCCAGGCTCATCGTGCTGTCACCGATCGGCCACTCCCGGCCCTGTATCGCATTCTTAAACCCTGCCTTCTCAAAAGCAGCCTGCCAGTCGTTGATCCCCTTTATCAGGTAAGGCACCCACTTTCTGGGCGTGGCCGGATCGATATAATAGATGATCGGCCTCCGCGGCTCTACCTGCTCCCCGCGCTGCCATCGCTCCCGATCTTCCGGCCGGGGCTCCAGCCGCCACCGAACTATGAACTCCTGGTTGTCGATCTTCTGCTGGTCATCACTGTATATGGTATAGTCGTCCGCGAAGTAACCGACCCGGGGATCGAACAACCTTTTTGCCATCGGGACCGCCGGCAGCAGGATCAAGGATGTATTCATTTCCAGCGTCACGGCCCCGGCCGCATCGAACGGCGACGGCAGCGCAAAAGAAAAAGGTGAAGGAGGACCGCCGCCGGCCGAGAACGTCTTTACGCTTCGCACTTCCGTATTGATCGGGAAGGTATTGATCTGCTCGATATAGGACCGGTCCGCGGCGATACCACCCAGATGCATCCGGCCCTTGATCCCCTGAGGTATCCCGATAGGAGAGTTATCTCCTTTGAAAAAGTCCGTCACATCAATGACCACACTGGAGGAATCCTTTCCGTATGCTTTGATGTCGAACGCCACAGCGATCGGATGGACGGTCGAGTTTCGAACCGCCGTATAGATCTTGTTTGTCGAATCCGCGGCGCTGACCAGCGTGACAACCCGCAGAAATAGGACATTCGCCGGCCCTTTCTCCCATTCCAGCGTTTGCTGATTGGCGAGTTCCCCGCCATACGTGCCGCCACCGCCCGTCTTTCCAAACCGTGTGATCGCCATGAACTCCTGTCCCATCATCGAGTCGGTGATCTCAAAGTACCACTTGTCCTCTACTTTATGAACGGTGAATAACCCATCGTGCGTGATCGCCTTTTCCGTGATCACTTCCTTGTACGGCCTGGGGCCGGGATGAAGCCCGAGACCGCCAAAAGCCGCTGCCCTTATTCTGGTGGTGTCCATCGGGTTGGGGGTAGGAGATTGTCTTCTTCGTTGGGAATGGGCCGGAATAATCGCCGCCAGAACGATAGCGGCCAAAAGCAATGTTTTCTTCATGCGGCTAAAGATACGATTTTGACCTTCTTTTCGTTTATGTGCTAAACAGAACCGTTCAACCGGACCACTATGCGACTCTTCTCCGTCTTTGCCCTCCTGACAACCGCTCTAAGTGCCGTTGCACAAACCACCCCGACCGACGATGTCCGTGCCAGCCTGCTCACCGGCAAGAAGAAGTCCCTGGTCGCCTACGCCGGCCAGAGCCACTCTTTCACCCTGGAGATAGCCCCGACCGCGAAGCCGTCCGACATCCCCGGGTTTATCACGGTCAACAAACAGATCTTCCAGTCTACACTCGTCCCCGTCGACAAATCCATCGACATCAATAAACTGACCCCCGCCCGCGAACAGGATATCCTGACCGGATACATGAACTTCGAACTCTCTTATTACAAAAAAAAGCTGCACCAGAACTATACCAACCTCTTCACGCAATGGATCACCCTCCAGAACCGTATCTTCCTCATCTGGTATTTTGACATTCCGCAAGACCAGAAACTCATCAGCCGCCAGATCTACGTCTCCACCATCTTCTACGATCAGATCCTGGACCTCAACGCACCCGTGTTCCATCTCGAAGACGCCGGCAAAGCAAAAGCCCTTCTCCTCCGTCTCGCCGGCACCATCAAAACCTACGACACCCACCTCGACCTTGCCGCCTTACAGAAAAAGATAAGCAAGTAGGCTTACTCACAGATCAACAAATTCTGAGAGAAAACCCTCGATACGCTCGTGTGCCGATTTTTTCCAATCTGGATCATCAAAGAATTGTCGAAAGTGATTTTCTCTTTTATAGTGATGGTGGTGCCTATTCCAATGTCCAGCCGTTTCAAATATTGGAGGAATTCAGGGTTGCTATCTTTTACCCCGATCACTTTGTACGTTTTTCCAACGGCGGCTTCTTCGAGCATGAGCCTGCTGACCGACACCATTTCTCCGTTGGCTGAAGGTATCGGATCTCCATGTGGATCGTGTTTGGGGAAACCGAGGAATTTGTCCAATCTGTCCGCCAGATCGGGAGACCGGATATGTTCCATTTGTTCTGCGATATCATGCACCTGGTCCCATTCGTAGGCTAGCTTTTCCGCCAGGAATACTTCCCATAAACGATGCCTTCGGATGACAGAAATGGCGACGACCTTTCCCGAAGAAGTCAGCTTTGCCCCTTTTGTCTTATCATACGTAATCAATTTTTTATCCACAAGCCTCTTCAGCATGTCAATGACAGAAGCCGGATTGTTCAACAGGGCTTTGGAGATGGCGGTGGGTGTTACTTTTTTAACGCCCTGCTTATCAAGGTTATAAATGATCTTTAGATAATTTTCCTCTGAAAGTGTCTGCATTTTTCATCGTCTTGCCTTAAAGGTAGAATAAATATTCATTTTGATATAAATTAGGCTTACCTAATAATTATTATTTTGCTAGTAAAAAATAATGTTTATGTTTGGCAAAATATGGAATAGTATGCGAATCCTGGTTGCAAGCATGCTCCTCATCGGACATTGGGCGCTTGTATATGGACAAGTGGATAGTCGGTGGAACTTCCACATCCAGAACACGGAAATTGTGCAGGGTGATCCCGCTTTTCCAGCCAGGTACTCAGGCCCGAACAGCCTCAATAGCAAGGGAGAGGTGCAGGAAACGGTTACGTTAAACCTGTACGCCGGTATACGGTTATGGCGAGGCGCCGAGGCGCATATGGACTTTTTGACGTGGCAGGGTTTCGGGCTCAGTCAAACATACGGGATCGAAGCATTCCCCAACGGCGACGCCTATAAAGCCGGGACCAGGGACCCCAATTATACGTTTGCGCATTTGTTCATTCGGCAAACCATTGGCCTCGGCGGCCCGCAAGAGAACCTCTCCGACGACCCCTTCACGCTTGCCGGCAAACAGGACATTTCGAGGCTGACCTTCAGCATCGGCCGGATGAGTCCGCTGGACTTTTGCGACGACAACACCTACGCGCATGACCCGCATACGCAATTTATGAATTGGGCAATGATGGCCAACCTCACCTGGGATTACGGACAGAATACCGTCGGCTATACCACCGGGTTTAATATGGAACTCAATCAGCCGAAATGGTCTTTGCGCTATGGGTTTTTCCAAATGCCCCGCGACAAAAATGGCTTCACTGGGGATGATCAGTATCTCATGTGGCCCCGGCGTGGAGCGTATGGACCGTTTTGGCGCTCCTGGGCAATGATGGCGGAATTTGAACGCCGTTACCGGGTCAATGCGCATCCGGGAACAGTCCGGCTGCTGTCCTGGCTTGACGAAGCGAACTTTGCCAGGTACAAACTGGCGACTTCGCTGCTGCTGGCTGATCCGCAGGATTTAGATACCGTCAGCCAGGGATCGGGAGTGACCATCCCGGACTCCTCACGCGCCTTTCACCACAAATATGGCTTTGGACTTAACTGGGAACAGGAAGTGGCGAAGAACATCGGTTTGTTTTCCCGCCTGGGCTGGACTCCGGGCCACTATGACACCTGGACATTCACCGATGTGGATTGGACGGCATCACTGGGCGTGAGCGTTAAGGGCGACGCGTGGCATAGACCCGGCGACGCGGGTGGCGTCGCCTTCATCGTCAGCGGTGCTTCAGCTGATAACCAGGCATTTCTGAAGGCAGGCGGTACTGACATGCTGGACGGCGACGGCAATTTGAACTATAGCCCGGAGAGGGTCATCGAGACTTATTACGATTTTAAGATCTGGCAAACCATTCACGCCACGCTGGATTACCAGTTCGATACCAATCCTGCATTCAACCGCGATCGTGGCCCGGTATCGATTTTCGGAGCAAGAGTACATTGGGAGCTTTAATTACGCAATCGTAAATTTTGTAATTTGGCGAATGAAATATCTCCTCCTTCTCTCGTCTCTCTTCCTCTCCCTCGCCACGACCGCCCAACCAAAGCCCAGGCAGGCCCAGGCCGCCGGCACCGCCCCCTACTTTCCACCCCGTGGCGAATGGCAGCGGCGCGACCCCACAGCCCTCGGCCTGGACTCCGCGGCCCTGCAAGATGCCATCCGCTACGCCCGCGAAATGGAATCCAAATTGCCGCGCGACCAGGAGCTCGCTCAAGCTGAAACTTTCGGAAAGTCGGAACCCTTCGACGAAGGCATCGGCCCTTTTAAGGAACGCGGCGAGCCCACCGGTCTTATCATCTATAAAGGCTTTATCGTCGCCGAATGGGGAGATCCATCGCGGGTCGACATGACACATAGCGTCACTAAGAGTTTTCTGTCCACCGTCGTTGGCCTTGCCATCGACCAGGGTCTCATCCGCAGCGTCCGGGACACCGTTTACCCGTATATCCCTCCGATCGAAGTCTATAACCCCGCCAATATAACGCGCACACCCGAAGACCTGGGCAAACCTCAGTTCCTTTATCCGTTTAGCAGCCCGCATAACCACCTCCTCACCTGGGACGTCATGCTGCGCCAAACCAGCGATTGGGAGGGAACCTTATGGGGTAAGCCCGACTGGGCCGACCGCCCTGCCGGTAAACCGGAAGAATGGCTGAACCGGCCTCGCAATACTCCCGGCGCCGTCTGGAAATACAATGACGTTCGCGTGAATGCGCTCGCCCTGGCTGCCACCTGCGTCTGGCGCCAGCCCCTGCCGCAAGTGCTTCGGACCTATATCATGGATCCCATCGGCGCCTCCAACACCTGGCGGTGGAACGGCTACCGCAATTCCTGGATCGTCCTCGACGGCCAGCCCGTACAATCCGTCAGCGGAGGCGGCCACTGGGGTGGCGGCATGTTCATCAACGCTTACGACATGGCCCGGTTTGGCCTCCTGACCTTGCACCGCGGCAACTGGAACGGAAAACAGCTGATCCCCGAATCCTGGGTTCGTCAGGCATTGACGCCTACCACCGCCGAGCCTACCTATGGCTATATGAACTGGTTTCTCAACACCAACCGCGAACTGTTGCCAAGCGCGCCGGCCACCGCTTTCGTCCACCTCGGCAACGGCTCCAACCTGATCTATGTAGACCCCGAACACGATCTCGTAGTTGTCGTCCGCTGGATCGAAAGCAGCGCCATGGATGGCATGGTACAACACATTCTAACCGCATGGAAAAAATAGCGCTCACCACCTTTCCGGATGTTCCAATTCCGTATACCGCAGCATCGCCTCCACAAAATAATAATCCGCATACGTCAGCGGCACATCGATCTCCGAGCGTCCCGGCATATTCCCGACACTATGCATCAACAGGAATCCGCCGTTGGCCCCGACTACCGCATGATACGCACTGGAGGATAAGCTCACGATGATCTGCTCCGCGACACCCAGGTAGACTCTTCCCTTTGGTGAAGGCGCATCCAGGCTCAATTCGATCAGTGCACTCGCCAGGATCGACGCGGCTGAAGCATCCCTCAACACCCTTGATCCGCCGGGGGCATCGTAATCCCAATAAGGCACCTTGTCGGCAGGAAGCCGCGCCAGAATATAATCCGCAATATGCACCGCCTGCTCCAGGTATTTCGGGTCATGCGTATAGCGGTAGACCATCGTATAGCCATACAAACCCCAGGACTGACCCCGCGCCCAGGCCGAAGAATCCGCATAACCTTGCGCCGTCTTTCTCGCCAGCACCTGTCCGGTCGCTGTGTCATAGTCGACTACATGATAAGAACTGTAGTCGGGTCTGTAATGATTCCGCATCGTCATATTCGCATGCGTCACCGCAATCCGGTAGAAGGAGGAGTCGCCGCTCTCCCGCGTGGCCCAGAACAGCAGCTCGAGGTTCATCATATTATCGATGATGACCGGATAATTCCACGGCTTGCTGTCCCAACTGCGGATGACGCCTGCCTTTGGATTGAATCGCGTGGAGAGCGACCGCGCGCTGTTCATCAGCACGCTGTCGACCTGCCCTTCAGGCTCCCGCAACCGGCTGTAATGGATCAGCTTGAGCAGATCGCCATAAGGACAATACATCATGAACCCCAGGTCATGCGTGCCAGTGTTGTACTGGTCCTTCTCCAGCAGCTTCAGCCTCCGCTCCCCCTCATTCAGCAGCGCGGTGTCATGCGAAAACCCATAGAGGTAGAACAAGGTGGCGGGATAAAACCCGCTCGTCCACCAGCCCGCGTCACTCGTAACAAAAGTCGCCGTGCCCGGAGTAAAACTTCGGGGCAGCCTGTCCGCCGGCACTTTTTCCATCAGTACCTTATATTGGTTGACTGCTTGCCGCAGATTGCCGTCGATCAGCCGGACCAGCCCCGGTTTCGGCTGTAGCCGCTCCGGCCGCTGCGCCCCAGCCTGCCCCGGCCATAAAACATTGATCAACAGCAAAGAGACCACTATCTTTTTCATGCCCGCAAAAATAGGCATCCTTCTCCTTTATTTTATCGTATCGGGGAATAACTACTGACGTGTGGAACTATCATACAAACCCAGCAATATCTACGTTCCGGGGCTACCCGGTCTGAACGTACCCGAACGAGCCCCTGACAGCCATAACCTGTACACCGACCGGGAAGTTGCCCAGTTGCCCTACCTGATGGCCACTCACCCCCGCTGCCGGGATTGGGTCGGTCGTATCGCCTCTGCCGATCGCCTCATTCACTACCTTTCCGCCCACAAAAAGTCAGCCGGCATCCTCGAGATCGGCTGCGGCAACGGCTGGCTTTCCCGACGCCTCTCCGATGTCCCCGGCTCCCGGGTCATCGGCCTGGATCCTAATCTGGGCGAGCTCCGCCAGGCCGCCCGTGTCTTCCGGAAACAGCGCAACCTGAAATTTATATATGGCGAATTCTATTCAAATGTGTTGCAGGACCTGTCCTTTGATATTATCATCATGGCCGCCGCCATCCAATACTTTCCCGGCCTGCCGCAACTGATCCGGGACGCGCTCGCTTATCTCCGCCCTCACGGCGAGCTTCACATTCTGGATTCACCCTTGTCACAGCACGATTTGCAGCTATTCCCCCATCGCTATCTTTATAATCCCCAATCTCTCTGGAATCGCATCCGCCGAAAGGGCACCCCCCACCCCTGGGTCTGTATCTCCGCGCCGGATCACCACAACTAAAAAAGAGTTAATTTTATCGCTCCATGAGCGAGCAACTGAATCTACTGGCCAGCCAACTGGAAGGAGAATTATATCATGACCAGACCACCCGTACCCTTTACGCCACGGACGCTTCCGCCTACCGGGAATTCCCCCAGGCAGTGGCCATCCCGAAGACCGTAGCTGACATCCGAAAGCTGATCGAATTCGCCCACGCCGAGAAGACCTCCCTCATCCCCCGCACCGCCGGCACTTCCCTCGCAGGCCAGGTCGTCGGAAAAGGGATTATCGTGGACGTCTCCAAATATTTCACGCAGGTCCTGGAGTTGAATACGGCCGAACGATGGGTCCGCGTCCAGCCCGGCGTGATCCGGGATGAGCTGAACGGCTTCTTAAAGCCCTACGGCCTGCTGTTCGGACCCGAGACCTCCACCGCCAACCGCGCAATGATCGGCGGAATGGTCGGCAACAATTCCTGTGGCTCCAACTCCATCGTCTATCGCAGTACCCGCGAGCACCTGCTGGAAGTAAGGGCATTGCTAAGCGACGGCACCGAAGCCGTCTTCAAATCCCTCGACCTCGATCAGTTCCATGCGCGCTGCGACGCCCCCGGCACCGAAGGCCAGCTATACCGGCAGATCCGGAACATCCTCGGCAACTACGACAACCAACAGTCCATCCAAAACGAATTTCCCAAGCCGAGCGTCGAAAGACGAAATACCGGCTATCCGCTCGACCTGCTTGCCGCAACAGCCCCTTTCGCCGCAGGCGGTCCCGATTTCAATTTTTGTGCCCTCCTCGCCGGTTCGGAAGGGACGCTCGCTTTCATCACCGAGATTAAGCTCAATCTATCCCCCCTGCCGCCAAAGGAAACTGGCCTGCTTTGCGTCCATTTTAATACGATCGACGAGTCGCTTCGCGCCAACCTCCTGGCCTTGAACTACCGTCCAACCGCCAGCGAGCTCATTGACCGATATATTCTGGAATGCACGAAGGATAATATAGAGCAGCGAAAGAACCGTTTTTTCGTGGAAGGCGACCCCGGCGCAATCCTCGTCATCGAGTTCAAGAAGGATACCCGCGACGAGATCCGCGAACTGGCGCGCCGCCTTGAAGCCGACTTGCGCGCCGCCGGCCTGGGCTATCATTTTCCCCTCCTCTTCGGAGACGATACGAGAAGGATCTGGGACCTCCGCAAGGCCGGCCTCGGTCTCCTCAGCAACCTTCCCGGCGACGACAAGGCCGTCCCGGTGATCGAAGATACCGCCGTTGACGTGCAAGACCTCCCGGCTTATATCCGTGAATTCAACGGCATCTTACTGAAATATGGACTTCACTCCGTCCACTACGCCCACGCCGGGAGTGGCGAACTTCACCTGCGGCCCATTATCAACCTGAAAACAAAGAAAGGCAACGAACTCTTCCGTACAATCGCCGTCGAAATAGCCACCCTCGTCAAAAAATACCGCGGCTCCCTTAGCGGCGAGCACGGCGACGGTCGCCTCCGCGGCGAATTCATCCCGCAGATGGTCGGCGGGAAGAATTATCAGCTCATGCGGGAGGTCAAACGCAGCTGGGATCCGGAAAATATTTTCAACCCCGGCAAGATCGTCGATACCCCACCTATGAACTCCATGCTCCGGTACGAGCCCGACCAGCAGACACCATCGTTCCCGACGATTTTCCGGTTCCATCGCCAGAATATCCTCCAGCACGCCGAACAATGCAACGGGTCCGGCGACTGCCGCAAGACCCAGCTGTCCGGCGGCACCATGTGCCCCTCGTTCATGGCCACCCGGAACGAGCGGGATACAACCCGCGCCCGGGCGAATATTCTCCGCGAATTCCTGACCCATTCCACACAGGCCAACCGCTATGATCATAAAGAGATCTACGACGTGATGGACCTCTGCCTCAGCTGTAAGGGTTGCAAGTCGGAATGCCCCTCCAACGTCGACATGGCCAAACTGAAAGCCGAGTTCCTCCAGCATTACTACGACGCCAACGGCGTGCCCCTCCGCAGCCGGATGATCGCCGGGTTCACCGCCTCCGCCCAATTGGGCGCTTTGGCGCCCGGCCTCTATAACCGTTTCGTACAAGCGCGCTGGGTAAAGAAGCTCGTTGGCTTCGCCCCCGACCGCTCCATGCCCCTTCTGCACAAGACCACCCTCCGCCGCTGGTACAAGAAGCACTTTTCACCAAAACCCGGCGCACCAACTGTCTATTTATTCTGCGACGAATTCACCAACTTTAACGATGTGGAGATCGGTATCAAGGCCATACTCCTTCTCGAACGCCTGGGATACGAAGTGATTATCCCCAACCACGAAGAAAGCGGCCGCACCTGGCTCTCCAAAGGACTCGTCCGCCGGGCACGGGACATCGCCAATCAGAATGTTCGTCTTCTTCAGTCCCTTATTTCCGAAGATACACCCCTGGTCGGGATCGAGCCCTCCGCCATCCTGACCTTCCGCGACGAATACCCCGACCTCGTTGACGACAGCCTGCTGCCAGGAGCCGCCACGCTCGCAAACAACAGCTACCTGATCGACGATTTCCTCGCCCGCGGGATCGACCTCGGCCACATCCGGCCGGAACAGTTCACGACCGAATCGCGTACCGTCCTCCTGCACGGCCACTGCCAGCAAAAAGCACTGACCTCCGTCGCCGGTTCCGTCAAAGCCCTGTCCGTCCCCGCCAACTATACCGTGCGAACGATCCCCTCCGGCTGCTGCGGCATGGCCGGTTCATTTGGATACGAAGCGGAGCACTACCAGCTATCCCAACAGATCGGCGAGCTGGTCCTCCTGCCCGCCGTCCGCAACCAACCGGCCTCGACCATCATCGCGGCGCCCGGCACCAGCTGTCGCCACCAGATCAAAGACGGGACCGGCAGAAAAGCCCTGCACCCCGTAGAAGTCCTCTATGACGCGCTCGTTAAGTAAGGAACCCTTAAATTTGCACTATGGCTACCCGGAAGATCATCGATCCAAATTTAAGAGTGAACAACGACACCGGCTTTGGCACGAACGCCGAAAGCTACGGCGGCCGGTTCATCAATAAAGACGGATCCTTCAACCTCCGGAAAGAAGGTATGCCCTACTTACGACGCTACAGCATCTTCTACAACATGCTGACCCAGCCCCTCTGGCGCCTGGCACTCATCATCCTCGCCTTCTTCCTCCTCATCAACCTGGCATTTACCGTGATCTATCTGGTGATTGGCCTCAACCAGTTGCAGGGAGTGATCGCCGGTACACCCTGGGGCAAATTCAAGGAGGCCTATTTCTTCAGCACCGAGACCTTTACCACCGTCGGCTATGGCCGTGTTAACCCGGTCGGGAGCGCCGCTAATCTCGTGGCGGCTGTCGAAGCCTTGTGCGGCTTCCTTTCTTTTGCCGTCGCCACCGGCCTTATGTACGGCCGTTTCTCCCGTCCCCACGCTTACCTTATATTCAGCGAAAAAGCGCTGATCAGCCCCTATAAAGACGGGGCAGCCCTGGTGTTCCGCTTTGCGCCTTACAAGGACAACCACACCCTGACCGACGTTCAGATCCGCGTAAACATCGGCCTCAAGGTGGCAGTGGACGGCAGTGCAGAATACCGCTATTATGACCTGGACCTGGAACGCAGCAGGGTTGAAAGCCTGCCGATGAACTGGAACGTCGTCCACCCCCTCGATGCCAAAAGCCCGCTGGTGGGATTTAGCTGGGAAGACATGCAAACTGCGGATGTCGAGCTCTACATCCTGATCCGCGGATTCGACGACATCTTTTCCAACTTTGTCCAGGCACGGACCTCCTATACCTATCAGGAGATCGAATTCAACCGGAAATTCGTGCCCATGTACCGGGAAAGTAAAGACGGAAAGACCACCATCCTGGAGCTCCATAAATTAGACGAATCCATCGAAGCACCCGTCGTGATCTTCCCAGCCCCTGGCCGCATGTCTTCGGACGGTGACCTCAACCCGGACAACGCCCTCAACCGGGACAACGATCTCAACGAAACCGTGGAAATCACCGGAGTGGGTCCTTCCTCTTCTTCGATCCCACGGAACTGACATCCTGCGCGCCCACAAAGTCCCTGACTAAACTCAATTGCCGCCAAAATCCCTCCCAATTTGGCCTCATATTCATAATTTTCCTCATTTTTAAGCGTTTTTGATCCGGGCGAGTCAAACCCTAAACCCCGATACCCTGTGATCCGACGCGTACTGCCATACCTGTTCCTACCCCTGTTGACCCTGCCGGTCCTTCGGACTTCAGCGCAGGACACCTCGCGCAATCAGGACACCTCGCGCAGGCACGACACCTCGCATAACCGGGACGCCCAACTTGACCTGGTCGATCTGGGCCGCTCCTTTCTGCAGGACCTCCATACCCGCCGGATCGATACCGTCCGACAAAAAGAAAACAAGCTCCATATCACCGCCCTTCCCGCCGCCGGCTATACGCTACAAACCGGGTTCGCCGGTGTCCTCAGCTCCAATTTTGCCTTCTATGCCAGCCAGGAAAGCCAAACCAACCTGTCTACCATCCTGACGAGCCTAACCTATTCCCAATATCACCAGATCATCTTCCCTATCCAGGCCGATATCTGGACAAAAGGCAACCGGTACAATATCATTACCGACTGGCGCTACCTCCACTATCCTTCCCTTACCTATGGTCTCGGCGGGAACACTCCGGTCGACAGCGCGGATAATATTGATTATGGTTACCTCCGGCTGCACCAGGCCATCCTGCGGAGTCTGGGCGGGAACCTTTACGGTGGACTAGGATTTGATCTCGACTACTTCTGGAATGTGCGGGAGCTCGAACCGGGCAACCAGAAACCAACCGGGTTCGAGTCATACGGCCTGAACAAGACCGCCGTCGCTTCCGGCCCTTCCGTCCACCTGCTGTACGATTCGCGCCGGAACCCCATCAACCCGGATAAAGGCAATTACCTCAGCCTTATCTACCGCCCCAATTTTACTTTCCTTGGAAGCGACAACAACTGGGCATCGCTCGTCATAGACGCCAGGAAGTTTATTCCCCTCCCGATCGGCGGGCTCCCCGCGGAGAGTCGCAATGTACTCGCCTTCTGGATGTATGACTGGTTCACACTGGGTTCAGGTCGCCCTCCTTACCTTCTCCTTCCCAGCACGGGATGGGACCCCTACAGCAATACCGGCCGCGGCTATATCCAGGGCCGCTATCGCAGCCTGAACATGCTCTACCTGGAATCCGAATACCGGTTTGGCATCACGGGCAATGGCCTGCTCGGCGGCGTGGTCTTTGCCAACGCCCAGTCCTTCACCCAACCCGGTTCGGACCAGTATGCCTACATCCAGTCTGGCTATGGCCTCGGCCTGCGGGTCAGCCTCAACAAGTTCTCCCGCACCAACCTCTGTGTCGATTACGGCTGGGGTACGCACGGCTCAAGGGGATTTTTTGTCAACCTGGGTGAGGTTTTTTAATTAACTTCCTTCCATGAAAAGACAAGCGCTACTACTGGCAGCACTCCTGCTGCTCTCGACCGTTATATTTTCCCAACAGACCGATCCCCGCCTGGCTAAAGCTTCCCGCGAGGACAAGAACGGCTGGATCTATGTCCACCTCGAAGGAAGTCCCGGCCAGATCGGCTTCCAACACGGATACCTGCTGGCCAGTGAGATCGAAGACCTCATCCATGCGTTCCAGCTTTCCCTTCCACACCTCTCCGGTAAAGACTGGGCCTTCTACCGCAATGCCGCCAGGACGATGTTCTGGAGCCGGATAGACAAGGAATATCAGGATGAGATCACCGGGATCACCGAAGGTCTCAAAGCAAAAGGCAAATCGTTTGATATCTACGACATCGTCGCCCTCAACGGAAATATCGAGCTATCCCAATACTACGTTCCGTGGCTCGCCGATCAAAAGACACCTGGCGCCGGGAACAACAAAGCGCCCGGCAACTGCAGTGGCTTCGTCGCCACCGGCAGCTATACCGCTGATGGCAAAATTGTCATCGGTCACAACAACTGGGTCGACTATATGGGCGGGGAACGATGGAACGTCATCGCGGACATTGTCCCGCAAACCGGCAACCACCTGATCATGGATTGTATGCCCGGGCTCATCCATAGTGGCGACGATTTCGTTGTCAGCGCCGCCGGCATCGTCATCACCGAAACGACGATCACCGGGTTTAAGGGGTTCAACCCGCACGGCGTCCCCGAATTCGTCCGCGCCAGGAAAGCCGCTCAATATGCCAACAGCATCGACGACTTTGTCCGCATCATGACAACGGGTAACAATGGTGGCTATGCCAATGACTGGCTCGTCGGTGATACCAAGACAAACGAAATTGCCCGGCTGGAGCTGGGACTGAAAGACCATCGGGTATGGCGGACGAAGGACGGCATCTTCGTCGGATCCAATTTCCCGAGCGACCCCAAACTGATGAAGGAAGAAACGACCTTCAACCCGAACGACAGCACCAACTCCCCCAATTCCCGCCATCGCCGGTGGGACCACCTAACCACCCAATACAAAGGCCGAATCGATGCCGAAACCGGTAAAGTGATCGAAGGCGATAGCTACAACGAGTGGACCAAAGCCAGGGACGCCAGCCGTTGCGTCATCGCGGGCCGCGTCGACACCGACCCTAAAGGATGTCCGGAATGGAGCTGGCCGCCTTTCTTCCCCGGCGGTACCGTCCAGGCCAAGATCACCACAGCCGTGCTCGCCAAAGATCTGAAGTTCTGGGCCCATATGGGTAACCCTAACGGGGATAATTTTCTCGCCACACCTTTCTTCGCGGCACACCCGCAATACAAATGGGAAGCACCCTACTTACATGACATGAAGGCCTACCCGTGGACACTTTTTGGCGCGAAATGATTCCCATGATTGGCTTTCCGTTTCCCCACAAAAAAAAAGGTAACGTAGCGGAAGGGCGCCGTACATTACCCAATTTGATGTGACAGGTTTGATGCAAATGCATTAAGCTGTTCAGCCAGAATGTTCATGGGTTAATCACAGGAAGTGTGTTCTCGATGCAGAATCGAATAAGCTTGGGTGCAATTGGAGTTAATTCCATGCAGCAAAAAATATACCAAAAAGCGCTCACTCTCAAAAAATTACGCGAAAATCACAGGTCCTCCAACGTTATGATCCCATGCTGAAGCGCGAACCGGATCACCCCCGCAATGTTCTTCGCGCCGATCCGCCTGGTGATATTGCTTCGGTACTGCTCCACCGTGCGCTCGGACAGAAACACCTCCTTGCTGATCTCCCGCGCCGTCATCTGCCGGCAAATCAACCGGATGATCTCTACCTCCTTTGCCGAGAACCCCGTATTGGCGATGACCAGCCCCGGCCGGTCTTCCTCCGGAAAGATCCGGTTGATAATATGCGCCCGCGCTTCCTTGCAGAAATAATCCTTTCCTTCCAGCAGGGTCGTTACCGCCCGCTCGAATTCCGCATCATCTTCACTCTTGATCAGGTACCCATGAACGCCCGCCTCGAAAAGCTTGACGATCGCCGCCGCATTGCTGTTAAAGGAGTAAGCCAGTATCCGCGATGACGCACACCGATATTTGATCTCCCTGACCACCGCATCTCCTGATGTATCCGGCAAGGTCTGATCGACGATCACCAGTTGCGGCTGATGCTCGACCGCCAGCTGAATGCCCGTATGCCCGTCATTCGCATGATAGAAGTCCCCGAACCAACCTCCGATCAGCAGCTTGATCCCATTGACGATCATGTTGTGATCGTCGATCACCAGCACCGAATGATAGGGAATTTGCTCTTTGCTCATACAAAAGGAATTGAGATCTCAATTGAATATCCTTCCGGCCACGAGTTGCGCAGCTCCATGCTTCCCTTGAGCAGCGCCACCCGCTCCCTGATATTCCCAAGTCCGATCCCGAAGGAAAAAGATCCCGGTTCCATTCCCCGGCCATCATCCGAATAGGTGATCATGAACCGCTCCTCCATCGACTGGATGAGAACCGTAATCCGGCTGCAACCGGCATGCTTGATCGAATTGCTGATCAGCTCATTCATCATTTTCGTCAAATGCGTATACTGCCAGTGACTCAATATCCGGTTGCCCTGGTTCAACCGGAACAGGAAATCGATCCCGGTCGTCTGCCGGATCTTCTCCAACAGCGCCATAACCTCCTGGCCAAACGTATCGACCGTACTCAGTCTGTTCGCCTTCAGGTCATGCGCTATCCCCCTCACCGCCTCCATAATCTGCGCCGTCTGCGCCTTCAGTTCCACCAGCCCCGGCGAAGGCCGCTCATCCAGCTCCTTTTTCACCAGCGCATTGGCGAACAATAGCATCGGTCCGATCTCATCATGAAAATTCCTTGCCAGGTTCAGTTGCAGGTTCGACAACCGCTGCCGCTGCCTCGACCGGTACGCCATAAATCCAGCAAAACCGCCAAGCACCAGTAGCCCCAATAATGTAAACAGATACATCGAATAGCGCTCGGCCTTACTCCGCTCTTCCTCTGTCCGGAGCAGCTCCGCCCTGGTATTCTCCTCCGCCGTCAGCGCATAAAGGTTGTTGTCTTTGTCCGCACTGACCGCGTAAAAAGCCGAATCCCTGATCCGGTATTCCCGCAGCAGCTCCTCATACGCCTCCCGATATCGCCCTCCCCTGGCGTCCAGTTTGCTCTCTGCTTCCGGCACGAACTCCGGGTCGATGGAGGAATACGCCACCCCTTTTTCATTCAATGCCTTTACCAGGTCGAAATATCGCCGCGCACTGTCAGTCCGGCCCTGCTCGTAATAGAAGTCGAACGCCTCCGTGAACGTGTACTCTACATAGGCCGGCTGCCGCATCGCCGGGTATCCTTGCGCCTGTACCTCGCCGATTGCCCGCCGGAGGAATTCCCCCGCGGCCGAGTCATGACCCAGAAACCGTTCCAGCTCGAAGTCGGACAAATGACTCAGATAATAAAATTCGACCACCCTGGCTCCATACTTCGACTGCGGAATACCGATCCGATAGCTCCGCTCTCCCCCGATCGCCGCCACGAGATTGTCCCCGATCCCCGCCGCCTCCATCGCTATCGCACTGTCCCGTGCCTTGGCGGCTGCATAAACTACCGCGTTCCCGAACATCAAGGCGACTGAAATATCTTCCGCAGACACCGTATCTGCGCGCACGGCTGCCGGCAACGAAAGCAGCGCATACCGCATGGCCCGATACCGCGCCAATACCCGCGCATAGTCATGGTTATTGGAATAGATCGTCGCCGCGAAAAGATCGCTGTGCGATAAGCCGCCTTTCCGGAACTCCCCCGTCGCGATCCGCTCCTCGTTATTTTTTTCAGCATAGTAGACGGCGCTCCCGAACTGGTTCTTGATGTTGGCATGGATCGCCAAATACGTATAATAATGCGCGCGATATATACCCAACCGCTTGTCCCCGAAAGCAATCTCCCCGTATACACCCAGCCATTCCGGAAGACTATCCGCTTCCAACACAACCGGCGCCAGCGAATCTACCGCCTTCAAATACATCGTATCATTCAGGCGACGTGACCGGTAAGATCGGAGTAAACCAGCGAGATGCTGTCCGGGAGAAGGGGGAGATTGAGCCAAGGGATCCCCGCCGGTTACAGCGAGGCAAACTAGAGACACTAATAGTATCGGCTTTGATAACATAGGACAATTCAGGGAACCCTGGTCACCAAAAGTAGGTAAAAAAAGGGATAGGAAAAGTTCATCCCTGCACTTGAACATGTACGGCAATATTTGTTCTCTTAATCATATAACGATATCTTAATACGCCCTTAAGCATCAAAACCACACTCCGTTTGAAAGATTTTATTGATCGTTATTACCCGAATGTATTTATGGCTGCAGCGAGGCTTACCGGTCTGTCCGATAAGGAAGAGCTCGCCAAACTGACGGAGGACGTCCTCGCCACACTTTGGGAAAACCGCCGCGAGTTCGTTTCAGAGGAAAGACCTGGCGTTTTTCTTTACCGCATCCTCCTGCAGGAGGTCATCACCTTCCTCCGCCATCGGGGGGATGAGGAACGCATCCGGATCCTCCGGGATATTCTCCTGATCGACCCCGCCCTTTATTTGTCCGGACCTCCTCCCGATCTTCCCGACCTACCCGAAGTGCCCCTTCCGCCGGCCCTCTGATACGCCCGATCCGCTCGATCCGGCCCTCTGACCGGCCCCTCACCTGCACCCCACCGCCGTCACCACAACACTCCCATCGATGACTTCATAGGCACCCCCGATCGCCTTACAGATATAATCCAATCGCTCATAGAAAGATTGACGACCCATATTGGCGGTTAACAAACAGGAATCCAGTGCCCCGCCGTCAAACTGGATCGGGATCCCGTATAATTCATATAACTGACTGAATACCTGTCGGATAGGCGTTCGCTTGTATACAAGCGCGGTGTCGGGTCCTTTCTCCAGCAGCTCCGGCCGCTCAGCCAGTGTCTTCCGTATCCTCTCCTCCTTCCGGTCATATACCGCTTCCTGGTTCGGGCCCAGTACAACACCCGCCACCTCATTCTTGCCTGCATAATGCTCCGCAAAGTCCCCCTGCCGATAGACCGAGACGCTGCCCGTCTTATCCGTTACCACGGTCTGGACATCCACAGGAAAAGCACGCACAACGATAGTCGCTCGCAGCGCACGGGTGATGAGCTGGTCCGTATAGACGTAGAAGGGGACTGCCGGATTCATCCGGATATCGAATGAGGCTACCCCCTCCAGAAAGACTTCCCGCCGCGTCTTGTCCGGGCCCCATTCCGACATGAAATATAGGTGACTGCTTTTCCCAAGCCGCACCAGACTCCCGTCCGGCAAATGGAACGTTTGTTCCATGGAAACATCCGTCGCCAGCTCGCGCACCTGCATGTGATTTTCCCGAAAGACGGAAAGGAGATTCCGATGGAAATGGGCTTGATAATATAAAAACCAGCCCATTCCAATTGCCCCGCCCAACAGCGCCACAACCCACGCCCCGGGCGACCGCACAATTCCCCTCCAACGACCCCCGCGCCCCTCCAAACCTTCAAGCGGAATATACCGGGGAGCCTCTTTAAGCCGGATCAGCGCCTTCCTCGCCTCCTCATCGATTTCATCCGCCGATAGGACCGCCGGACTGAGGTGCAGCGCGTAGACCACCGCCTTGGCGTTCTTTACGATTTCGGCCTTTTCCGGATTCCGCTGGACCCAATTTTCCCAGAAAGCATGCTCCGGAGAATCCCTGTTCATTACCCAATTGCGGAACGACCGGGAAAAAACCAGATCTTCCAGGTTGTTAAACTCTGAAGCCATACGACACGGCCCCCTTTACCCAGCCTCCGGCCGGGAAGACCGTTCCATTAAAATAAAGGCAGGAAAAGAAAAAATCTACTTGGTTTGCCCGAAGATTTCTTCAATTTCTTCAGCGCATCATGCAGATGATTGTAGACGGATTGCCGGTTGATCGACATGATCTCGGCCATTTCGTCGATGTCGGCATCGAAATAATATCGCAAGTAGACCGCCTCTTGCTGCCGCTTGCTTAGCCCTGCCAGCGCGTGCCGCATTTTCCTCACCAGCTCGGCCAGCCCTTCCTCCCGGATCAAGCTCGTTTCTGCCGAAGAAGACTCGTTGAAAATGGACTCGAAATGGAGCTCCTCCCAGGATCCAGTATACCGCGACCGGCCGATCCTTCGGGTCAACTTCCTGCGCAAGGCTTTCAGGAGATAGTATTTGACAAAGGAGGTTTCACTGATCGTTTCGCGGTTGATCCAGAGCTCCAGGAAGAGATCCTGCATACAATCTTTAACTAACTCCGCATCCCGGGTAAACCTGGTCCCATAGTGAAAAAGATCGGGATAATGCACACGGATAAGCGCACCGAATGCATCCGCATTCCCGCTTCGATATTCATTCCAAAGTAGGAGGTCCTCACCCAGCAGATTGACAACGCTCATAGCAATCGCATGTTCTGGTCAGGCGACCAAGATAAGAAAAAAATCACCTCCGGCCCTCATCGGGTGATGCCTTTCCGGAAAAATTTTTTGACGATAAAGCTGGTCGCCAAACCGGCCGCCATTTTCCAGAGGTTGGATCGGATATCTGACCCGCGGATCAATTGACCGAATAGATTCCGGATCAAATTCGCCGGCTTAAGCCGGTCCGCGATCTCAGCCACCCTGCGCCGCATATGTTGCTCATTGACATAGTTTTGGTGCTCCAGGTCGCGGATCGTCTCCCTCAATTCGTCCAAAGTTCTGATCTTGCCCAACTTGCATCTATTTTAAGATTTTCCGGATCAGCATGTTACTGAAGGGTTCCTTCAGCCATTGGTTCCGAAACGCATAGAAGAGAAGGCCGAGAATCGCATACAACCCGCCGATGATGAAGAAGCCATAGAAGCTCCTGCCCGTCCAATACCCGATGAGCAGCGCCAACCCGGTGCTAAAGATCAGGACAACCAGTCCGAGTATCCCGATCAGCGCCAGCCCGGAGACCAGCTCACCGGATACATCCGAAAGACTTTCAATGGCCTTCAGTTTCCATAACGTCGTCCTGGTCTCAATATAATCGCCCGCATCGGATAACAGGATGTCGATGTCATGTTGATGTTCCTCTGCCGCACTCATGCGTCAACGCCTCCCCTGGCACCATTCACCATTTGGTTGAACTTGTCCTTGACCGTACCGCCAAACTCTGAGATGGAATCCCCAAGATCATTCCCCTTTTCAATGATCTTCCGCCGCGTCTCCGAGCCCTTGTCCGGAGCTAACAGGATACCTAAGGCGCCGCCAACGATCGCGCCCACCAGAAAGCCGATAATTGCTTTTGAATTCATCTTGTTTGATTTTAAAGTTTACAATGACAATTCGCGCATTCCCCGTATTCCAAGCATTCGCCGCACCTATTATCAACCGAAATTCCTTGCCAATCTGACTTTCAACGGGATTAATCCGATCTACATGACAGGATGAGAAAAATATTCTACAATCCTTTTATGTTTTATCCCGACCTTTGTGGTCCCGCACCCCACCGACCCTAACTGCGTCTTAAGAGATAAGCACATGAAAACGGCCATCCGAAAATTTGCGATCGATCTGCGAATCCGCATAGGTTATGGTACAGCCTTTTTCCTGCTACTATCCTCCTACCTGCTAACGCTCTACGCCAACTCCGAGCTCCTGAAGGAAGCCAAACTGGTCGACCACTCGAACAAGATTATCATCGAGACCGAAGCGCTCGCCTCCCATATCAAGGACGCCGAATCCGGCTTCCGCGGCTACCTCCTGATGAACGACCCCCGGTTCCTTTTCCCCTACAAGGAAAGCCGGCATGCCGTGGACTCCGTCTACTCCAACCTGATCGCAGAAACCGCACATGATCATGAAGAAAATTCCGATCTCGCCACGCTTCGAAGACTGATCGACAAGAAATACGATGTCATGGACACCGGGCTGGCCGAAAATAACCGGCACCCGATACAATCCTTTGACAGTACCCGGATTCAACGCTTCTTTTCCCTCGAGATCATGAACCACATCCGCAGCCTCGTCAGCGAGATCCAGGCTACCGAACGCGCACGCCTCAATACCCGGCTGGCCGGCATGTCCCGCCGTTACCAAACGCTCAACAATGTCATCCTCCTCTCCCTCGGAATGGCTATCGCCATGGCCCTGCTCGGCTTCTACACCTATTCCCACGAGAACAAGGCCCGGCGCGAAGCCGACCGCCGCGTGGCGGAATACCAGCAACAGTTGCGGGACCGGATCAGTGATCTGGACTCGGCTAATAAAGAGCTGATCCGGATGCGCAGCATCGAGAAATTCGCCGCCACCGGCCGCATCGCCCGTACCATCGCCCACGAAGTACGAAACCCGCTTACCAATATCAACCTCGCGGTCGAACAACTACAAACCGAATTGAATGGGTTTCGCCCCGAGAATGGCGAGATCATGCTCGAAATGATCAACCGCAACAGCGCCCGGATCAACGGGCTCATCACCGACCTCCTCAACTCCACCAAATTCACCGATCTCGTATACACGAAAGTCTCCGTTAACCACCTGCTCGACGAGACTCTCGAGCTCGCCCGGGACCGAATCCAGCTGAAGAATATCGCCGTCTTCAAGAACTACGCCGCAGCCATCTGCGACGTTTCTATCGACGTGGAACGCATTAAGATCGCTTTCCTCAACATCATCGTCAACGCCGTTGAGGCCATGGAGCCGGGGAGTGGCGTCCTTCGCCTGTCTACCTCCGCCAGAGAAGACAAATGCATCATCCGCATCGCAGACAACGGTCCGGGTATCGCGGAGGAATCCCAAACCCGCATTTTCGAACCCTATTTTACCAATAAACCAAAGGGGACAGGGCTGGGGCTGACCAACACCCAGAACATCATTTTGAACCACAACGGTCAGATAGCTTTTGAAAGCAAAAAAGGCGAAGGCACCACCTTCACCATCCAACTGAATTTTGCGTAATTACTCCTGATATGCCAGTTTCTCTGCCGAATCCGGGCTATATAATTTGTCGACAGCGTCGTTGATCATCTTCCGGTTCAACGGCTTGGCAATGAAAAGGTCCACTCCCCCCTCTTGCGCCTGCTTCCGCTCCAGCGACCCGTCATGCGCCGTTATCATAATCACCTTGATGTTGGGGTAGTTCTGCTTTACAAAAGGTATGAAATCAAGGCCGAATCCATCGGGTAGGTGGTTGTCGAGGACGAGGAGCGAAGGAGGTTCCGCCCGCAAAGCGTTAACTGCGTCGGAAAGTGAATTCACAAAGCCGGTACGGAAATTACGCTGCCTGAGTATCCCGCTGAGTAAATAGCATATGTCCAACTCGTCATCAACAATCAATACTTTTTCAATTACTATCATGTTTTTTCCTCTTATCCTTCACAATTGAAATTCGCCAGTCGAACCGGGCTCAGCCCGGGTTTAAGTTCATCAAACAACTTCTGACTTCATGATTGCTACAATTTTACTGCCATACACATTTCCCCGTCCCCCCGCCTTAAAACTGAACTATCCGTGTCATAAGATTTTTTTTGGCCGTATTTTTCCTAATTTTTTTGGCCGTAAAATCCACATATTGGGGAATTTCTTCCCCAGCATGGCCTCTTACAATCCATTTGTTAACCTGCAATAATTTGGCAAGGCTTTAGAAGTCCATAGGTGAATATTTCTCTGATCAATTCCTGATTACGATTGTTAGATATTTTCCGGTAATTTTAATTTAGAAAATGATACTTATGAAGCGCATTCTTATCATTGACGACGATATGGACATGTGTAATTTGCTTGGCCGTTTCCTCCAAAAGAAAGGGTTCGAGACGGACGCAAGCCATAGCGGCAATAAAGGAATTGCAAAATTCAAAGAATCTAAATTCGACGTCGTCCTGTGCGATTTCCGGCTGGGCGATAAAGAAGGCCGCGAAGTGTTGAAAGAGATCAAACTGCTCGACCCCTATGCCACCGTGATTATTATCACCGGTTACTCCGATATCAAAACCGCGGTCGATGTCATCAAATCCGGAGCTTTCGACTATATTACAAAGCCCCTGATCCCCGAAGAAGTGCTCAACGTGATCGGCCGCGCCCTTCAGCAGTCTTCGGAAAGCACTGACACCCCAAGACCGGTTGCCGCTACCGCTGCCTCCACCGTCAGAAAGAATGGAAAACAATCCGCCGACGATGACTTCCTTGTCGGCCAGGCTCCGGCTACCCGTGAACTCTACCGCCAGGTGCAGCTCGTCGCCCCGACTAACTACAGCATCATCCTCTATGGTGAAAGCGGGACCGGCAAAGAGGTCATCGCCCGCACCATTCATCAAAACAGTGCCCGCAAGGATAAGCCGTTCGTCGCGATGGACTGTGGTACGCTGTCAAAGGAATTAGCCGGCAGCGAGCTTTTTGGTCACGTGAAGGGCGCTTTCACCGGCGCCCTGGCAGATAAGGAGGGCCATTTCGAACTAGCCAACGGCGGTACCCTCTTCCTCGATGAGGTCGGCAACCTGTCCTCAGAGATCCAGGCTTCCCTGCTGCGCGTGATCCAGGAACGGAAATTCAAACGCGTTGGCGGTGTCCGGGAAATGGAAACCGATGTCCGCATCATCGTAGCGTCTAACGAGAATCTCCAGGATGCCTATCGCCGGGGCAGATTCCGCGAAGACCTTTTCCACCGCTTCAATGAGTTCTCAATCGTATTGCCCCCCGTCCGCCACCGCAAAGAAGATATTCCGCTTTTCGCCGAGTTCTTCCTCGACAAGTCCAATAAAGAGCTAAACAAGACGGTCGATGGCTTCGAGCCCGATGTCATGCAGATCTTCCTCGATTACACCTGGCCGGGTAACCTGCGCGAATTCCGGAACGTCATCCGCCGCGCCGCCCTATTGACGTCCTCCGGCCTCATTAACCAAAGAGTGCTTCCTACCGAGATCGTCTCCAACGATAATTTTGGCCAGGCCTATCTAAGCAGCCAGCCGCAGGAGACCCATGCAGCCCCGGTCCATCATCATTCGATCTCACATAAGGAGACCGACCTCAAAAACGCGGCGGCTCAGGCAGAGTATGATACGATCATGAATGTCCTCAAACAGGTGAACTACAACAAGTCCCGTGCTGCCGAAATTTTAAAAATTGACCGCAAGACCCTCTACAACAAGATCAAAAGTTACCAGCCCTGATGTCGCGCATTCCATAAATCGTTATTTTGCCAAATGAAGCAATATAACTGGGGGATCATCGGCCCCGGGAAGATCGCCGCCAAATTCGCAGCCGCCCTCCATCTAGTCGGTAACAGCACCCTCAAAGCCGTAGCATCCCGCGACATCACCCGGGCCCAAAACTTCGCCGCCACCCACGGCGCTGAACAAGTCTACGACAGTTACGAACAATTGGCCGCCGATCCCGCCGTCGACGCCGTCTACATTGCAACCCCACATGGCTTCCATGCCGAACATACCCTGATCTGCCTGCAGCAGGGCAAAGCTGTCCTCTGCGAAAAGCCCATGGCGCTCAACGCCGCGGAAGTCACTGGCATGATCGCCGCATCCCGCCTCCATAACACCTTTCTCATGGAAGCGATGTGGACCCGTTTCCTCCCGCTGATGCAACACAGCACCGACATGATCACGGCCGGCAAGATCGGCCTGCTAAAATATATCCGGGCGGATTTTGGCTTCCTCGCCCCCTTTCAACCAGCCAGCCGCCTTTATGACCTGCGGCTCGGCGGCGGCTCCCTGCTCGATATCGGCATCTATCCGCTCTTCCTCTGCCTCCACCTGATGGGCAAACCCGACGACATCCGCGCCGCAGGCCATCTTGCCCCAACCGGGTCCGACGAAACCTGCCACGCGCTGCTGACGTACAACGACGGCCGCTCCGCAGTCATCAGCTCGACCCTCGCCTGCCAAACCTCCCTCACCGCCGAGATCGCCGGCACCGCAGGCTCCATCCGCATTCCCACTCCCTGGTACAAGAACGATCGCCTCTCCTGGAATCCCACCGGCCAACCCGAAGAAACGATCCGGTTCGAACCGATGGTTAACGGTTTCGAGTACGAGATCCGAGAAGTCACCCGCTGTCTCGACGCCGGCCTGATCGAAAGCCCATCGATGTCACACGCCTTCAGCCTCACCATGAGCCAAACCATGGATGAGATCCGCCGTCAGATCGGCGTAAAATATCCCGGCGAATGATCATACCCCATAATACTTCAACCCGACCAACTCCCCCGGCACCCCCTCCCCGTTCCACTCCTCGTGTATCGCCAGCGCAGCCCCCATCGCCGTCGCCTGCGGGATCGACGCCGCAGATACTTCGACATCCGGAAATGCCTCCGCCAGCAAATGCATATACACCTCATTCTTCCCAAATCCGCCATCTACAAATATCTGCCTGACATCCGTGTCATTCAGCACCAGATTTGTCGATCGCACCTGCTGCTCCATGATATCCATCAGCAGCCAATGATACGCCTGCTCGAAGCTCTTACAATCGGTCAGGTCCTGAATTTTCCCTCCCGCTCGCAACATCTCAACACAATCCCGATCAAACTTCACCTCCGCTGCCGCTGCCGGAGACCGATGAAAATGTTCCCCCAGCCGCCGCACCTGCCTTTCATGCTCATATCCGGCGAATAACCTCGAAGCCTTCATCGGTAGGCCCTCAAAGCTCATATAACAAAGGCAATCCTGCTCCAGTTCTGCCGCCGTCAGCGGCGAATCATTGAACGGATTCATCGTAATGCACCAGGTTCCGGTCGAGATCAGCGTCCAGGGCTCCCGAAAACTTTGCAGGTAGGGTATCAAAGCGGCCGAGCTGTCATGCAGCCCGACCCCAACCGAAATCCCCCCTATATCCGTCACGACACCCGACGGCACGATCGGCGCCAACTTCTCGGCCACTCCTTCCCGAAAGACCCATTCATGATATTTGTGCTGGGGAAAATTCCAAAGATTCGTGTGACAGCCGATGCTGGTGATCTCCGAAACCGCCCTCCCGGTCACCAGATAGCTCAGGTATTGCGGTAAGTGCAGGGAGTAGCGGATGCGGGCAAACAATTCCGGTTGCTCGTACCTGATCCGGTACAATTGCATCCCGGAATTAAGACTCCCCAGCACCGGGCTGGCCGTCAGCATGGATAATAGGACTTCCCCACCGTAAGTCTCATAGAACCTCCGCTTCAACCCCTCCGGATAGGCCTTCAGATAGTTGTATAACGGGGCCACCGGCTTCCCATCGGCTCCGATGTGCACGAGGCTCGCCCCATACGCAGAGAAGTTAATCGCCCTTATATTATAGTCGTCCCGACGCACCATCACCTGCGCAAGCGACCCGCGCACCCATTCAGTCAACCCGGCCAAATCTTCACAGTCATCACCATCCTCATCTTTGACCGATGCGAAACTCTCCGATTGCTCGGAGACGATCCGGTACCGCTCATCAAAAAGGAATAACTTCTTATTGGTCTTCCCCACATCGAATACGGCGATCACATTCATAACCCCGTGGCCACTCCGCTGGTACCCCGCTCTTTTATCAGCCGGTTGCGAACCTGTTCATTCCGATAAAGCGCCAGCGGGTCCAGCGCTCCGCCGGCCCGCAATCTCGCCTCCGCCACCAGCGGCCGGACGTCGGTCCGGTAAGCGGCCTGCAAAACCTCCTGCGCCGCAACCACATCATTCGCCTGCTGTGCCGCCCTCAACTGCTGCCGGTCTACCAACAGCGCCTGCGCATAGGTCAACAGGATCGCCTCCACTGATTGTAATAAGTCTTCCAGCGGGTCCTTCACATTATGCGAAGCGTCAATCATCCAGCCCAGGTCCCGCGCATGATCCATCCGCCGCGCATCCATCCCTTCCACCAGCTCGTTAAAGATCAGGAACAATTGATATGGCTTGATACTGCCTACCGTGAGATCATCATCTCCATATTTGGAATCATTGAAGTGGAATCCTCCCAATTTCCCTTCCATGAGCAGCAAGGCCACGATCTGCTCGATATTGGCATTGGGCAGATGATGCCCGAGGTCAACCAGCGTAAACGCTTTTGGTCCCAGCTTGGAAGTATATAGCAGCGACTGTCCCCAGTCCCCAACCGTCATGGAATAGAAATTCGGCTCGTACGCCTTGTATTCAACGAACATCCTCCAATCCGCGGGAAGAGCGGCATAGATCTCTTGTAACCCCTCCAGCGTGTGCTGAAAGGCCTCCCTGAAGTTGAGCTGCCCCGGGAAACAGGAGCCGTCCGCCAGCCAGACCGTCAGGGATGTCGAACCAAGCTCCACTCCGTATCGGATCACGTCCAGGTTGTGCCCGATCGCCTGCCGCCGCACCTCTTTTCGCACATGCTGCAACGACCCGAACTTGTAGCTGTGCAGCTGCCCCGGCTGATCCTGGAAGGTATTCGAATTCATCGCGTCGAAGCGCAGTCCATGATGCGCCGCCAGAGCCTGAATTGCCCCGGAATTGTCCGGGATATCCCAGGGGATGTGCAGCGAGATCGCTCCGCTGGAACGATTCAGGGCATGTAACAGCCCGATATCTTCGATCTTTTCTTCGAGATTGCGGGGGTCGCCTCCTCCGGAGAAGCGCCCAAAACGTGTCCCCCCCGTACCCAATGCCCAACTGGGGATCGCCACCTCGAATTCCAACAACTTCCGCACCACCCACTCCGACTGCTTTGCCGTCTCCTTCACAAATTCCAGCTTCCGACGATGCTCCGCCAGCCTGGACCCGTTGTGTGCGTCGATGATATGGTTTTCAATTTGCATAGACAAATTCAATTAAGCCAAAAAGAACATCTCCTTCAGCGGTACCACCACCGGCGACCCATCCGAATGAGTATCCATCAGATCCTTCATATATTCCCACCACCGCCGCATCACCGGCTGTGTCGCCAGACGATCAAGGTTTACGGGATCGTCAATTTTCAGAATGGCGAACAGCTGCAAGGTCTTCTCTTCCAAAAATATCGAATAATCCCGGATACCGGCTTCCCGCAGCAGGGCAACCAGGTCCGGCCAGATCGCCGCATGACGGCGCCGGTATTCTTCTTCGCAGCCTTCGTGCAACTGCATGACAAAAGCAATTCTCTCCATAGCTATCCATTAAATTCAACCTCCCATCCCTATCGAACAAACGCTATCGCCACCCCACCGTCGACATTCAGTACATTGCCGGTCGACTTGTCCAACAGCCCGCCAACAAATGCAAAACAGGCGTTGGCTATATCCTCCGGGAGAATAATCTCATTCAACAGCGTACGCCTCGCATAGTAGGCGGGCAAGTCGGCCACCGCCACTCCATAAGCCCTGGCACGCCCCTCCGCCCATGCACCCTCCCATATCTTACTGTCAGCAATAACCGCATCCGGATTGACGACGTTCACCCGAATATGATCGGCCCCCAGCTCCGCGGCATTAAGCCGGCTCAGATGAAGCTGCGCCGCCTTCGCAGACCCGTACCCTGCGTTATTGGGGCCGGAGACCAGCGCATTCTTGCTGACAATATTCAGAACATCGCCGCCGGTAGCCTGCTTGCGCATGACCTCCACGCCGGCCTGCGTCACCAGGAATTGTCCCTTGACCAGCACGTCATATAACAAGTCCCAGTCTTGTTCCGTATGGTCCTCAAGCGGTTTGGAAATGGAGAGCCCCGCACAGTTGACAACGATGTCAACCCCGCCAAACGCAAGGGCCGCCGCCCGGAATACTCCCCGGATCGTCTCCGCTTTCGTTACATCCAGCACTTCGCCGATGAAGACATCCTTCCCATACTGCTGCTGAAAGACCACCCTCGCCGCATCCAGCCGCTGCTCATCGTTGTCATTGATCACCACGCACGCCCCTTCATCTGCAAATTTTTTCGCGATGGCTTTCCCGATCCCCCCCGCACTACCCGTCACCAGAGCAACACGCCCGGACAACGCCTTCGGCTTCGGCATCCGCTGCAATTTGGCTTCTTCCAGCAACCAGTATTCGATATCGAAAGCCTCCTGCCTGGGCAGCGACGTATAGACCGAAACAACCTCCGCCCCCTTCATCACGTTGATGGCATTGATATAAAACTCCGCCGCGACCCGGGCCGTCTGCTTGTCCCTGGCAAAGGTGAACATCCCAACCCCCGGATAAAGGATGACCACGGGGTTGGGGTCGCGCATCGCCGGGCTATTGGGATGCCTGCAGCTTTCATAGTATTTCGCATATAGCTCACGGTAACGTTCGAACTGTGGAGCCAGCTTTTCTTTTATGACACCCACTTCCCGCAGATCCTGATCCAACGTCAGGTCCAGCACCAGCGGACTGATCTTGGTCCGGAGGAAATGGTCGGGGCAGCTGGTACCCATCGGCGCCAGCCTGGCCAGATCGCTGGAATTGATGAATTCCAGCACCCGCTCATCATCCGTGAAATGACCCAGCATGAGATTCCGGGAAGAACAGAACCCCCGCAGCACCGGCGCCAGCTCCGCGGCCCTGACCAGCCGATCGGCCGGAGGCAAAGCCCTCAACCGCGGTCCGCCAAAGACCGGCCCCTTTTTTCCAAGGTGATCTTCCACATACTGGGCGCAACGCTCGATCACCTCCAGTGTATTGACATAACTCTCGTATGCCGTATCCCCCCACGTAAAAAGACCGTGCGATCCCAACATAATCCCGCGAATACCGGGGTTTTCATCAAGACAAGCGCTCAATTTCAATCCAAGATCGAACCCCGGCCGCTGCCACTCGACCCAGCCGACCTTCCCGGAAAAGAGGTCCTGCGTGATCTTTTTCCCGTCTCTTGCCGCCGCAATCGCAATCGCCGCATCCGGATGGAGGTGGTCGATATGTGCAAACGGCAGAAAGCCATGCAGCGGGGTATCGATGGATGGCGCCTTCGAATTCAGATCGTAGATACAATGATTGAACAATCCCACCATCTCATCCTCGAATTCGATCCCCCGATAGATTTTTTTCAGACTGAGCAGGCGATCCATATACAACGCCGCCAGCCCGCTGCGCTTCAGCGTGCCGAGGTCGCCGCCGGAACCTTTCACCCACATGACCTCCGTCTCCCGCCCCGATAACGGGTCCTTGGCCATCGCCTTACAGGAAGTATTCCCGCCGCCATAGTTCGTCAGCCGGAGATCGGCGCCGAGGAGATTGGAGCGGTAGATCAGCAGCGCCACCTCGTCCCCTTCCATTGACGCCGCCGTTTTGTCGTCCCAGAGATAGCTGACATGCTTGAATGTTTTTGTTGTAACGGACATATTTGAAAGCTTTACTTTAACGAATTCCCGTAACCGACCAGCATCACCGACACCAGGATAGCAATGATTCCCATCATGATCGTCATCCGCGTTCGCGGACTAACCCCTTTCCATTCCTTTAACGCAAAACCCCAAAGGTTCGCCACCAGGATGATGAACGCCATGTGCAGGATCCAGGAGCTCGCGCCGTTGCCAAGCCGGCTCTCGCCCATGCCATAGAAGAAGAACTGGAGGAACCACGTCGTACCAGCAAGCGCGGAGAAGAAATAGTTATTCGCCAACGGAGCCGTTTTGCTCGTATAATTCCCGAAGGTCCGGTTGCGGGCATTCAGGACCATGCACCAAATGAAATTCGTGGTCAGCCCGCCCCATAGCAGAACGATATAGGTAACATTATTTTGATACAGGAACTTCGTGCTGACGTCCGGATGGGCTTGGTGCCACAGTTGATTTGCCGTCGCCGCCATCGAGTTCCCCGCCTCGATGCCATAATTGAAGCACGCGCTCAGAATACCCGACACCGTGCAGATGATAAGCCCCTTTGTTAAATTGAACTCCTGTACGCTCTCCTTTTTCTTCTCCTCCGGAAGTTCCTTTTCCTTCAACATCCCCGCCCGCCCGCAGATATAGATACCCGCCAGACACAGCGCAACCCCCGCCAGCACGATCCGCCCCCAGTTCGACGACAACAGATCATGAAAAGAGGTCTTCCCCGCCGTAGGCACCATGTTGTAATAGATCGCAGGCACCAGCGCCCCGAACGCCGACGTAAACCCCAAAAGGACCGAATTGCCCAGCGACATCCCCAGGTACCGCACCCCCAGGCCATACAACAACCCTCCCACCCCCCACAAGACCCCCCAGAAGAAAGTCCACCCCAGCGTCGCCGGCGCCGCCTGCCCGATGATCTCGGTGAAATGCGGCACCGTCAACCATGCCGCCAGCGGCGGAATGATCAACCACGAGAACAGGCCCCCGACGATCCAATAACTCTCCCATGCCCATCCCCGGACCTTCTTGAACGGAATATAGAAACTGCCCGATGCAGCCCCCCCGATAAAATGAAAAAAAATGCCGAGTAGACTTTGCATGAATAAACCGATTTTTTCTATATGACCGCAAGCAAGTACGAGCAGCAAGCCTAAATAACTATCAACGACATCCGAAGTCTCCAACGATATCCGTGACCACCAACCTTATCCGCAATCTTCAACGACATTCCAGAACCAAACGACATCCCCGATCTCCAACGCCGTAAATGTAAGGGGTAATCTCCGTAACCCTATCATGTACCGTCATGGTCGTTTTCCCAGCGTAATTGCTAACATCTTTAGCTCAACTAGGCGAAGAAAATCGATGAGAAACCATGTTGACAATTTATTTTGTTCTGAGTTGATCGGAGCTTTGAAATTGCCTAAAACACTTGGTCTATTTCTCCCTGGACATATGGATTAATTAATTATTCTGTTGGATACAAATATTTGTATCTTTTTCATGAAAGGCCTTTATAATCTGCAGAATAAAATCCTTAAGGCTGGCGCCGAGTCCTATATGCGGATCGCGGATCTGGGTCTTTTTACACTCGATCTATTCATGACCCCTTACGCTCCAACTTCTTCTCAAAATCATCTGCCCTAAAGAACATCATCTTCTTCCCCATCTTCTTTTCAGTTAGATAGCCTAGCCCCTGTAATCCCAGCAGGTCCGTCCGCGCCGTCTGATACACTACCCCGAACCGGTTTTGCACGCTCTTGATCGTTATACCGGCACCGCCATCCATCAGTAGTAGCCGCAGTATCTCCGCCTGCCGCTCGTTTACCGGCTCATTCCGGATCAGTGTGTACAGCTGCTTTCGTTCTCCGACCTTTCGGTTGATATACGCCTGCAGGTCTTCAAGCGCCGCGTTCATCGACCGTAAATTGTAGTCGATAAAATACGTAACATCGTTCTCATCGTATTCACTGTACAGAAATGCTCGGGAGTATCCGGCTGGCGCCCGCAAAATAATCCTCGAGATCGACATATATTCTATCAGCCAATACCCCTGTGATAACAAATACCAATAAAAGATGGTTCTCGCCGTACGGCCATTTCCGTCTACAAAAGGATGAATATAACCGATCAGAAAGTGCAACAAAATGCCCCGAATGATGGGATGAATGAATCCAATATCGTGTACACCGTTAGCAAAATCGCACAGGCTCTTCATCCAGTCCCCGATTTTTGCAAAATGCGGTGGCGAATAGAATACATCCCCCGTTATCCGGTCCACCACTTCCACTTTGTCATTCTCCCGAAACCGACCTTCATTTGCCGAATCTTCCAACGTGTCCTTCGTTATGCTTGCATGCAACAAGAGGATCATCTCTGGCGTAAGCTTCTTGCCCTTTAGCTCAAGCGCCTTTTGCATTGTCCGGTAGTTGTTCAGGATCATCTTCTCACTATGGTTCGCTGGCTTCCGGTTGCTCCGAAGCATCTCTTTCGCGATCTCCCGAGTTGTCGCCGCTCCCTCCAGTTGACTGGAAGCGATCGCCTCCTCCATGATCGAACTGATTAGATAACGCGTCTTTTCTTCCTCTGGAATTATTGCCCTCCCTTCCAACTTTCCCCCCAGATGGAGGTCGAACTCATGCAAATAGCGCAAAATATGCGGTGGCGTATTGTACTTAAAGTCAAATCCTGGGTCTTCCGCAATCTTTATTCGTGTAACATTCCGGTTTCGATACATCTTATTGAATAGCCAGATGTGCCTTTCGTCGAATGGCAATGACTTCACTTTATGTTTAAAGCTGTCCCAGTAGGGATAATCGTTTTCAATACGGCTTAGCCGAACGGCGAAATCCAAATCCACTGCCATAACTTTCCATTCCTCAAGGAATGCTTTGCTTTCCATTTCCGGCTTGCTCGGCGGCTTCTCTGGCAATTTCATTACCTACTAATTTTTACAAAAATAGTAGATATTTATTAATTATAAAATACTAATTTTACATTAATTAGTAAATAATAATACTTCATTCCAGTTTAAATTATTGATTACTAAGTATTTATTTTCAAGCTTAACCCGTATTCCATGAACACCAAGCGTTCCTGTTAACACGAATCCAAAAAAAGACAACCATCGCCACACCAAGATTTTTAGTAATTTTATATAAAAGAACTTTCTACGCATATGCTTACCCTCTTTCCGAAACAAAACAATCAAACCAATGGGCAGTAGAAAAGAGCATCATTTTCTTGCACAGTTCTATCAGAAGAATTTCTCTGTGGATCAAGAAGATATATACATCAGTTTCTACAATGTCAACACCGGCCTATATCTAAAGCAGGCCCCGATCTCTGGTCAGGCCAAGAGTAAGTACCTCTACGGTAAGGACGACGTCATGGAATCGAAACTGGAAAAGCTCGAAGGCGCTTGCTCAAAGATCATCCGATCGATTATCGATGACAACCGATTGCCCTCCGATTACGCCGATCTGCACCTGCTTGGTAAATTCATTCTTTACCAACAAGCCAGGACCGTCCAGCACAGCAAAATAATGAACGAAGCATTCGGCAGTCTGAATCAAAGCATGTTTGGCGACGTAGCGCCGGATGACGAAATGACCGTCCGTGAAATGCTGGAGCTCATGGAACAAAGACTACCGTACTTGGCGCACCTTGACTATACACTTGTCATAAACGACACGCCCGTCCCATTTATCACCTCCGACAACCCGGTTGTGCTGTACAATCGGATGATGGAGATCAAGCGGCACACCACCCCAGGTGCATGGGCCAACATGGGGTTGCCGAATCCCCTGTCATCAAAAACCCCACAGAGCGTGATGTCAACCAGCTAAACACCCTTCAATACCTGAACTGCGGCGAACTTCTTTACTTTGATAACCACTTTGACAAGTCCAGCGCTGAATCGCTGATCCGGGATACCGCCGAAATCCGAAAAAAGCTCTGGACGCCGAAACCCTTTAATTTTGGATCCTACCATTGGGTAGACCTTGGTCGACCGCAAGTCAACCTCGACCTATCCTTTTCAAGGCTTAGTCTTCGGGGGAAACAATTCCGGCCTGGCCATCGCCTGGTATATTTGAGACATGCCGAATTCTACCATCTGAGAGATTCGGATATACCCGATGAATTTGATTAATGTGGCCCATTGCACAATTGCGCGCACTAGTGTACCCCCCAAACCCCGCCGTCATCAACGGCAGAATTTACTGCGCCACAGCGATCTTCACCGCCTGCCTCGCCAGCAACCTCCACTGCCCCTTCTGCTTCATCCAGATGAGCAGCACCGACAAATGCGCCTCCCCCGGCTTCCCGCCATCATTCGTCACCGCCGACAGCTTATGCCTCACCCAGGCCGTATTCCCCACCACCTTCAACGTCTGATCACTCAATTCGATCGACACGAAATCCGACGCCCCGGACAACAACGCTTCTTCAAATGCCGCCTTATCCTGGATCAACCCGCTTGAATGCCCATACGACAGCTCATCCATCGTCAGCTTATCCAACGTAGCTTTATCCGGATCAATCAACGCCTTTCGCAACGCCTCCACTGCCAATACCAGCGTCGGGTCATTCAACTCCTGCGCCACCGCAGAAGCCGCGGGAACCGCAACCGCCGCGAATAACAGAAAAGCAACATATATCTGTTTCATAACCTAAATTTTCACGACTTCCATCCCCAATAGTGCACCCAACTTTTCAAGCGTGGACGCGATGTGCCCAACCCCAACCGAGCAGTGATGTGCCGGGCCATGACCGTTCCAGCGGTTAACAAATTCCCTCGCACCCATCGGGAACCGATACCGGCTATTGGTATTCCCGATCCGAAGGATCGGCCCTGGCACCGACTCCCCCTCTGCAACCAGCAAAAACAGGCCGCCGCCCGGTCGCCCCGGGACCGACAAGCCCGATCGCTCGACAACCGACAACAAGGTGACCGGCCCGTTCTTCACCGACATTTCGACCGACAGCCCGCTGCCGACCTTCCCGTGATAGACCCCGAGCGACCTCACCTTTGTCTTGCCTTCCGAAATGGCAATATGTCCCGGCCCGTCATGTCCCATCAGCACCACATCGTCGGAAAAATCCATCGCATAGTATTCCGTGAACGATCCCCCGGCCCCCAGACAATCCATGATCTTCATCGCCTGCGCATTCTTGATCTCAAACTCACCCGCCACCGGAATACCTCGTGCCGTCAACAAGGAATTTCCCAGGATGATCGAACTGATCGCTTCCTCATTTTCCGGATTGCCCGATCCTTTATAATAATAAGCCAGCGATCCCAATTGATAGTCGCTCACCAGCCGGTCCAGCGCCACCGAGGTCACAGCCGCCTTTTCCAGCTCAGTCGCCGGACAATCCGCGTCAACCTCGAACATTTCGTAGAACAACTCCATTCGCTTCCGCATCTCCGCCTCACTTACCCGCCGCCGCCTGACCGCCAGCTCTTCCACCTCGATCAGCTCGATATGACCGCCGAATGCCGCACACTGCTGCGTCAGATCGGTATAGATATCCAACATCCCGCTGTAATAATGTCCCATACAACCCAGCCGGTTAAAGGCCATCGCATGCCTGGCCTTCGCCGCCGCCACCCACTCTGCGATCTCCCGATCCACCACCGCGTCATCCCGCAGCGTCCCCGTAACGGAATGAAACCGGATACCTGCCCGCCTGAAGACATTGGCGATCTCGGGGACAGGGCAGGGCGAACAAAACGCCAGCCATTCCCCCGTCATCTGCGTTCGATCCGTTATTGAATTGAAAGCATCATAGTCAATGGAAGCATCCGGCACCAAATTCAGGATGATAACAGGAACCCCTGCCCGCTGGACTACAGGCAGTACGGTAGATGATAGCGCATACGTAGAGACATACAGAAAGATCAAGTCCACCTCGCTTCGCCGGAACAGGCTGCCGGCAGTCCAGGCCTTCTCTACGTCGTCCACTAACCCGACATTGATAATCTGCGGATGCAGAGCCGCCAGTCGGCCATGAACCTCCGCCAGATATTCCTCCAGCCGGTCCTTCAACCCCGCAAACTGATCCCAATACGTATCGAGACCAATTCCAAATAATCCGATCGTCAGCGCAGGTACCATAGCTATGCAATCCCCAGATCTTTTTGTATCTGCTCCAGCGATTTGCCCTTTGTCTCCGGCATCACCCGCCAGATAAAGATCAGCTGCAAGAGCATCATTGCGGCAAAAAAAGTGAACGACCATTGACCTCCGGCCCGGTTAAACGTCCCTGGTTTATCTCCCTCCAGGATCGAAGGGAAAATGGTGGTAATAATAGCCGCCATTACCCAATGCGTCGTGCCGCCAAGCGATCCACCCTGAGACCGAACGGAATTGGGGAAAATCTCCGAAATAAAAACCCAGATAACGGCGCCCTGTGAAAAGGCAAAAAAAACGATAAACCCTACCAGATAGACAACCAGTAGACTATTTGTCTCCGAATTGCCCGTGAAAGTCGTTGCTCCCAGCGATAAAAATATAATCATTCCCACCGACCCCACGATTAGCAACTTTTTTCGTCCAAACTTATCGATAACGGTCATCGCGAGCAACGTCGAAACCAGGTTGGCCACTCCAAGGAAGATCGACTGAAAAAATGATTGACTTTCCGCATAGCCCGCCATCTTAAAAATGCGCGGCGCATAGTACAATATAGCGTTAATCCCCGACAACTGGTTGAACATCGCCAATAACATCGCGTAGAGTATGGGCTTGAAATACCGGCGCTGGAACAGTTTTTCCTGGTGCTCCTTCACTGATTCCCGGATGGAAGCAATGGCCGCGGAAATATCCACCTCCCCCAGCCGCTTCAGGATCGGTATCGCCTCTTGTTCACTCCCACCCAGGATTAACCAGCGCGGACTCTCGGGAATCGCAAACAACAGCACCCAAAAAACAACCGCCGGCACTACCATAACCCCCAGCATCCACCGCCAGGAGTCGACAAGTTGCAACTGGCTGATAAGATAATTGGTCAGATAGGCTACCACAATACCCGTAACGATATTGACCTGGAAGGAGCCTGCCAGTCGACCCCGAAGATCGGCCGGCGAGATCTCCGAAATATACATCGGCGCGATGACTGAAGACGCGCCCACCGCCAGACCGCCGATGATCCGAAACGAGATGAAAAAGCCCCATATGGATGTTAAAGCGCATCCCAGCGCAGCGACAATAAAAAAGACGGAGATCACCTGCAACGTCTTTTTCCGGCCGTATTTCTTTGCCGGAAACCCGGCGAGCAGCGCGCCGAAGACAGTCCCAAACAAGCTCGACGCGACCGTGAAACCTTGAGACCAGGAGCTCAGATGCCAAAGCTTTTCCAATGTTTGCTCTGCTCCGGAAATAACGACTGTTTCGAAACCGAACAGGAATCCGCCCAGGGCGGCGATGAAAGCAATCCGAACCGGATAGGAAAGCATGGCAAACAATTTAGTTGATCCGAAAATACACTAATTTTATTTCCGCATCTCATGAAATTCGAAGCCATAACGATAAAAGACATTGCCAAAGCACTGGGTCTCTCCACTTCCACCGTCTCCAGAGCCCTTCGGGACAGCTATGAGATCAGCGCAGAAACCCGCAAACTCGTGCTGGAATATGCCGAAAGGCTCAACTACCGCCCAAACCCCATCGCCCAGAGCCTCAAGGAAAAACGGAGTCGCTCCATCGGCATCGTCGTTTGCGAGATCGCCAACAATTTCTTCTCCCAGGTCATCAACGGCATCGAATCCGTCGCCTATAAGAAAGGATACTATGTCATCATCTCTCAAAGCCACGAGTCCTTCGAACGCGAAGTCGCCAACACGCAATACCTGGCGTCCCGCTCCGTCGACGGGCTCCTGGTTTCCCTGTCTACCGAAACTACCGACCTCACTCACCTGAAAAAGCTGCATGACAAGGGTCTGCCCATCGTCTTTTTTGACCGGATCAGCGAAGAAATGGCAACGCACAAGGTCATTGCCAACAATTTCAACGGCGCCTACCAGGCCACGGAACACCTGATCCAGTCGGGTTTCCGCCGGATCGCCCACCTCACCATCTCATCCCATCTCTCGATCACGAAGGAACGACTGGCGGGCTACAAGGCAGCCCTGGCGGATCACAATATCCCATTCGATGAGTCTCTTGTAAAATATTGCCGGTATGGCGGTCTGATCGTGGGAGAGACGGAACAGGCCCTGGAAGCCCTGCTGGCATTAAAAGATCGGCCCGACGCCATCGTTACCGCCAGCGACAAGTTGTCGACCGGCTGCCTCGCCGCACTCGCCCGCAAAAATGTAAAAGTACCCGACGAGATGGCCATCGTCGGCTTCACCAATTCCCCCGTGACGGATATCTTCCATCCCGCCCTCACCTGCATCCGCCAGCCCGCCTTCGAAATGGGCCAGGTCGCCATGGAGTTGCTGATCCAGCTGATCGAAGCTAAACACCCCACTACCAAATTCGAGACCCGCGTGCTCAACACCGAGCTCGCTGTCCGCGCCTCCAGCCAAAAGCCCGTTAATCCAGCTGCACCCGCGTCATCTTCGGCGCAAAAAGATGCATCAGCAGCCACGCTGCCAGATAAGCAACCCCGCAAATCATGAAAATAAAATTGTACCCCAGCGTCGCGCTTTTTATGCGGGTAAAATAGTCGAGGATACCGCCCACCATCGGCTGAAAAATTATTCCGCCGACCGAACCGGCCATGCCCCCAATGCCGATGATGGAACTTACAGCCTTTTTGGGGAACATATCGGAGGCCGTTGTAAAAATATTGGCGCTCCAGGCCTGGTGTGCTGCCGCAGCCAGGCTGATAAGCGCTACAATCATCCACATATTTTGAAAATATTGCACCGTGAAGATCGGCGTCACGCATATGGCAAAAATCAACATCACCGTTTTCCGGGCCTTATATACCGGCCAGCCTTTTTTGATCAGGGCCCCCGATAAATATCCGCCCCCGATGCTGCCGATCGTGGTGGCGGAATAGATGATCGCCAGGGGCCAACCGGGTTGCTTGACATTCAGATGGAAAGTCTTGTCAAAATAGTCCGGCAGCCAGAAAAGAAAGAACCACCAGATGGGATCGGTAAGGAATTTACCCAATACAAACGCCCAGGTCTGCCGGACACGCAATAATTTGCTCCAGGCCACTTTCGTTCCAGCCGCCGTCACCGGCTCGTCATCGCCGTGAATATAATCGAATTCCGACCGGCTCAATTTTTTCTTCCGCGTTGGGATCTCGTAGATGAACCACCAGAAAACTAACCAGATAAACCCCAGGGAGCCGGTGAAAATGAACGCCAGCTGCCAGCCAAAGGCGCCCAGGACCAAAGGCACCATAATAGAAGCGATTACCGCCCCGATATTGGTCCCGGAGTTAAAGATCCCGGTAGCCAACGCCCGTTCTTTCTTGGGAAACCATTCAGCCACCGATTTGATAGCGGCCGGGAAATTGCCGGACTCGCCCAGGCCCAGCCCCGAACGGGCAATGATAAAGCCAGTGGTCGAACGGGCAAGCGCATGCGCCATAGCAAATACGCTCCAGATGATAATGGAGATGGCATATCCTATTTTGGTACCCACCCGATCGATGATCCAGCCAAATCCCAACAGGCCGAAAGCATAAAAGAACTGGAAGATACCATTGATCGTCCCAAAAGTTGTATTATCCCAACCAAACACGCCCGTCAGTGTAGGCTTCAGCAACCCGATCACCTGCCGGTCGATATAGTTGATCGTCGTAGCTGCAAACAATAAGGCGCATATTGTCCACCGGACCCGGCCGACAGGGGAATTAGCCATGACAAGTTTCATTAGAATTCCTCAATATAATCGAATTAACTTAAGTCCGGGATCGCAACTGCATCCATATCCGTATAGGTATAGTTCTCCCCCGCCATCCCCCAGATAAACGCATAATTGCTCGTTCCGCAGCCCGAGTGGATCGACCACGGCGGCGAGATCACCGCCTGCCCGTCCGCCACCAGCAGATGCCGCGTCTCCTGAGGCTCACCCATAAAATGAAAGACCCGCTGCTGTTCCGGTACGTCGAAGTAAAAATAAGCCTCCATCCGCCGGGTATGCGTATGCGCCGGCATCGTGTTCCAGACGCTCCCTGTCTTCAGGATCGTCAGCCCCATCACAAGCTGACAGCTTCGGATCCCATCGGTATAAATGTATTTGTAAATAGTCCGGGCATTCGATGTCTCCGCAGATCCGACGTCCGTAGGTAACGCCTGCTGACCGGGCATGAACTGCACGGGATAGTCCGTATGCGCCGGCGCAGACAACAGATAGAAAGCGGCCGGATGTCCGGGATGAAGACTTCCGAACTCGACCCGCTTCACCCCCCGGCCGATATACAGGCAATCCAGCTTATCCAGCTCATATTCCGCACTCCCCACGTAAACCCTTCCCTTCCCGCCCACATTGATGATCCCGATCTCCCGACGCTGCAAAAAGAATTCGGCTTTCAATTCCGGGTCCGTCTCCAACACCAGCCGTCGCTCCACCGGCTGCGCGCCGCCAATAATTACGCGGTCGTAATGCGTATACACCAGCCTCACCTTGTCCGCCTCCATCAACGGTTCCGTAAGGAACGCCGCCCTTAATTCTTCCGTCGTCATCCCCCGTGTCTCCTTCGGGCTTTGCTGAAATCGTATTTCCATAAAATAAAATTATCTTCCCATCCATCCCCCATCCACCGTCACGACAGTCCCATGCACATAATCTGCAGCCGCCGACGCCAGAAATACCACCGCTCCCCGAAAATCATCCGGCTCCCCCCACCGACCCGCCGGGATCCGGTCCAGGATCGCCTTGCTGCGCATCGGGTCCTTCCGTAAAGCCTCCGTATTGTCCGTATCGATATACCCCGGTGCAATTCCATTTACATTGACCCCCTGCGAAGCCCATTCATTGGCAAGTGCCTTGATGAGACTGGCCAGCGCCCCCTTGCTCGCCGCATATCCCGGCACATTGATCCCGCCCTGGAAACTCAGCAGACTACAGGTGAAAATGATCTTTCCCGACCGGCGCGCCAACATCTCCTTTCCCAACTCCCGCGCCAGGATGAACGCTGCATCCAGATTGATCGACAACACGCGATCCCAATTTTCATCCGAATGCTCTGCCGCTGGTTGCCGAAGGATCATCCCGGCATTGTTGACCAGGATATCCACCGGCCTGCCCAACGCCCGCACCCCGGCGATCAACTCGTAAACCGCCACCCGATCCGTCAGATCAGCCGCAAAAGCTGTGAATCTCCGCCCCATCGCCCGAATCTCCTTCTCTACTTCACTGCCCGCCGCCAGCGACGAAGACACCCCGATAATATCCGCCCCCGCCTCCGCCAACGCAAGCGCCATGGATCGGCCGATCCCCCTGCTATGGCCGGTCACCAACGCCGTCTTCCCATGCAAACTAAACAGATTACTCATACGACCAGATATTATTTACGGAATAACCGAGCGAAGCGAAGGTTAGGAACGTACCCGAGGAACGAAGGGTACGACCGAGGAGAGGCGAGGAACGAAGCTTCGACGAAGGTCTGACCGTGTCGAAGCAGGTCCGACGAAGTTCGGCGCGTTCACCCAAACCGCTCCACCGCAAAGGGAGTGATATCCATGCTCGGCCGCAACTCATCCACGATCTCCCCCACCAATTTCCCCGTCCCTGCCCCGAGACTCAACCCCAGCATCGAATGCCCCGTTGCCACCACCACATTTGAATATTTCCTGATCCGTCCGATATAAGGCAGCCCATCCGCCGAACAGGGCCTGTATCCATACCAGATCTTCTCCACCGGCGGCATCGGCACGTCGAACTCCGGATAGAACCGCTTCACCGCATTCAGGATACCCTGCACCCGGGCATAACGGGGAGGGGTAGAAGTAGCCGTGATCTCCATCGTGCCGCCAAAACGTATTTTGTTGCCGTCCATCGGCGTGATCGCCGCCCTCCCCTCCACCAGGATCGCCGGATAGTTCACCCGATAAGGCGAATCCTCCAACGTCACCGAATATCCCCGCCCCGGGACCAACGGCACCTTCGCTCCCAACAAGGCGGCCATCTCCCGGCTCCATGATCCGGTCGCCAGCACAACGACATCCGCTTCACGTCCCCCCGCCCGCGTAATCACCCGCCTGACCGCTCCGCCAGCAGTCTCGAACCGATGCGCCTCTTCACCGGGCAAAAGCTGCACTCCTGCTTCCTTCAGCACCCGCAGCAGCCCCTGCATCAGCTTGTTGGGGTACAGATGCGCATCGCAACGGAAGAGGATAGCCCCTACGCCATTGACCCGCGTATGCGGCTCCAACGCCTGAAGCCCCGCATGGTCCAGCCAGTCGGTATCCAGCCCCAGTTCATGCGCCCGCTCCACCGTATGCCGGGCATGCCCGGCCGCAGCCTCTGTCAAACAGATCTCCAGTAAACCCTTGTGCTGATAGGCAAAATCAACCATGGACCCCCACTCATTTTCATATTCATGCTGGCTCAGCAAGGCGATATCCCGCAAGGGCACCGCCGATTGCCTGACATGTTCAGGCGTGGCGCTCTTCATGAATTTTAGACCCCAGTCGAAAAGCGACCGGCTCAGCCGGGGCTGAACATAGAACGGACTTTGCGAATTCAACATCCATTTCAACCCCTGCCGGACGATTCCTGGCGTCGCGAGCGGGATGAAATGACTGGGACAGACATACCCGCAGTTCCCGTAGGAGCAGTTGTCCATAAAATCTGACTTATCCAATACACTAACCAGATGTCCAGCTTTTTGTAGATAATAGGCGCTGCTTAGCCCGATGATCCCGCCACCAACGACGATGACATTTTTTCCCATGCGGCAAAGGTACGTTCCGGGGGCAACCATATTTTAACCGGTTTTTATTGGATATTAATTGCCTGCTGGTAATATCCGCAAATGGCGTAAATTCACACCCGGCCTGGCCCCATCCCGTAGGGCTCGCCAAAATCCATCGTGATGAAAGTACTGCAGTTCACCATCCCTGTCCCCCGCGACCATACGGTCATCGTCCAGAAAGACGTCCTGCCCCATTTTTATCCCCACCTCCACCGGCATGAGGAGATCCAGCTAACCTGGATCCAACAAGGGGAGGGCATGCTCGTCGCAGAGAATAACATGTACGCTTTTCGCAGCGGCGAGATCTACTGGCTGGGAGTCAACCTGCCCCATGTCTTTAAAAGCGATCCCTCCTATTTTGTGCCCTCCAGCCGAAAGAAGGTCCGAACCCTTAATATTTTCTTCAATTCAAAAGGCCAGCTGGATTCCTTTTTCGATCTGCCCGAGATCAAGAACGTAAAAACCTTCCTCCAAAATCAACAGTCCGGGTTCAAAGTCCCGGCCCAGCACGTAGACGAGATTGCGAAAAAAATGCTGCGCATCGAACACTCCACCGGCATCGACCAGCTCGTTCACTTCATCGAACTCCTCAAACTCCTGAGCTCTTTCCAGGAACTGACACCCCTCTCGGATCGCGCACATCCCCTCGCCTGCAGCGAGCACGAAGGCATCCGGATCGGCGCCATCTACAACTATATCATGCAGCAGTTCGACAAACCGATCTCCCTCGAAGACGTTGCCCGCCAGGCACACATGACCCCACAGGCTTTCTGCCGGTACTTTAAGAAACATACGCTCCACACATTTGTCAGCTTCCTCAATAAGGTCCGCATCAACGAAGCCTGCAAAAGACTTACCGACGGCGGCTACGATAGCATCGCCACCGTCGCCTACAACTGCGGCTTCAACAGCATCACCAACTTTAATCGGGTATTTAAGACCGTCACGCGCAAATCGCCAAGCGAATACATCGAAAGCTACTGGCAAAGCGTCGCCGTCAGCTCCTCACCATCCTGATCTCTCCCGATACCGGCCCCACGCTATTGTGCGGCGACTTCGCGACAAACTTTACCACCACACTCTTCTTCCCCCGAACCAACGCATCCGGTACCGGATAGGGAATCTCATAGTATTTACTTTGTTTAAACGTCCCCAGACTTTGCGTCGCGATCGTCTGCCCGTCTACCTGGATATCGAAGACCCGGCCCCGGTGATCATCCCCCCAATAGTCACACACCAACGTATTTGACGCCGAGCCATCCACCTTCATCACGAAGGAAAAATACCCGCCATCTTCTGCCGAACGCCATTGCCGCCCATGCGCCTCCCCACCCTGTAAATTCTCCCCGGTAAACGAATGATCCCGCTCCGGCTGCATCTCCCCAAGCCGCAGACCATCGACCGTCCGGTCTTCCAACTCCTGCGCCCTGACCCGCTCCGCCTGATATTTCGCCTGCTGCACTGCCCAGCTCTGCGGCGTAAAAAGGTCCCAGTATACACTGTAATATTCATTCTCCGTCCGGTTGAACGGGATCAACGTTATATCGCCCGGCCGGCCCGCACCCACCGTCCGGAATACCAGCGAATCCTCCGGAATCCCCGTCTGCCGCCGCATCCACTTGCTTGGATCAGCCGATGACGAAACCAGCACCGGTATCCCGCTCACCGGGTCAGGCTCGCGGGCACCCAACTCCCCCGCCAGTAACACCGGCCCGTAAAATATTGCCACTCGGGATGAGTTGTCCGGCAGCGACTCGGAATGAATATTCTCCGGCAATTCGACGATCACCCGATCCCCCTTCTTCCAGGTCCGATCGATCACTACATATCCATCATTCCCGATCTCCACCTTCTTCAGCAATCTCCCGTTGACTCGCAAACCCATCACCCTGTCAGCCATATTCACCCAATACGGTCGTCGGATCCTCAGCGCAAACCTTGCCCCCGCCGCCCGCGCAGCCGTCACCGTCAGCACCACCCGTTCGCCCGCCGGGATTTCCGACCGCTGCTCGATCCGAATACCCTTCTCTTCCCAATCCAGCCGCGAAGAAATAAAAAGATTGACATACAACGACCCGTCCGCACTACGGGAATAAATCCCCTCCCCATACTTGACATGATTTTCCATGCCCGATCCCACACAGCAGGTAAACGTATTAAAGGAGTCACTGTATTCCTTGTGCCCGCCCATCCTGAGCGGTACGAAATAGCACATCATGCCATCCCGATGATCCTGGGAGGAGAGTATATGATTGTACAACGCCCGCTCATAATAATCCATCAACGCCGCCGACGGATGCCAGGCGAACAAATGCCGCGTCAGCTTCAGCATGTTGTAGGTATTGCAGGTCTCGGTCGTATTATCGGTCAGCTCATCGTTCAGTTGGCCCGGCCGGCCCAGGTATTCATAGTCGCTATTGCCCCCGGTCGCATAGGAATGCTCGCTCACCACGATGGACCAGAACGATTCCGCAATGCGTTTATCCCGCTCATCCCCCGTCAGTTCATACCTCCTTGCACACCCGATGACCTTCGGGATCTGCGTATTCGAATGCTTGCCCGCCAGATCGTCCAGTCCCAGCGCCAGCGAATCCAGGATCCGCTTATCATGGAAGTCATAGGACAGCGCGAGATATTTTTTATCCCCGGTGATCGCATAGGTGTTCGCCAGCACTTCGTTCATCCCTCCATACTCGCAAGCCAGCATCCGCTGCCGGACCGAGTCGCTCAACCCGCCAACGATCGTACCCGCCCAATCCGCCATCCGCCGCTCCACCTGCAACGCCTTCGTACTCCCCGTATAAAGATATGCATCCAGCAGCCCCGCCATGATCTTATGTACCGTATACCAGGGCGACCACGCGCCATTCAAATCGAAACCATGTGATCGGATCTTCCCCGCCCCCACTTCCGCCCATAGCGTATCCTCCCGCGGTATAGCGCCGATATACCCTGAGCCCCTCGCCTTCTGACAAAGCTCCAGCTCCCCCACGATATAATTGACGCGGTCCCTGAACCGTACATCCCCTGTCGCCGCATATTCCATTGAACAGGCCGACAGATAATGCCCAAGCGTATGCCCGGCCAGCCCCGATGACTCCCAACCTCCGTATTTTTCCGCCTTCGGCTTCAATCCCGCATGCGCCCTGAACTCCGACAAAAGCCGGTCCGGGTCGATCACCAGCAAATACCGCGCGTCCGCCTCCATCGCCTTCCTGAACGGCCCGTCCAGTAACCGGACATCCTTCACCGGGAAAGGATAGGCATGCACCGCCACAACCGGCCTGACTTTCATGCCGATCCCACCGTATTCCGGCACATACGACTGCCCCCGGACAACCCCGGTCAAACAAACCGCCAGCCCTATCGCCGTCCACGCCCTCATCTCCCCCCTCCCGGACAGTGCTCGCGCAAATACGCCGTGAACAAATGTGATAAATGCTGCGAAGTCCCCACTCCTTCATTAATGGCATGGGTCCGGTTCGGATAGACCATCACCTGAAATTGCTTATCATCTTTCACCAGCTCGTTGATCAGCATCTCCGTTCCCTGGTAATGTACATTATCATCCCCTGTTCCATGAACCACCAGCAAATTGCCCCGCAAGTTCTTTGCATAATACAATGGAGAGCCCTTTACAAAATCCTCCCGGTTCTCCTCCGGAAGTCCCATATATCGCTCCTGGTAAATATTGTCGTACAACAGCTCGTTGGCGACAGGAGCGATGGATATCCCCGTTTTGTAGATATCGGGATACTGGAACATCAGGTTGAGCGTCGCCGAGCCGCCCCCGCTCCATCCCCACACCGCGATCCGGCTGCTATCTACAAAAGGCCACTGCAAAATCTTCTTCGCGGCCATCCCCTGATCCCGGATATTGATGATCCCGACCTTGCGATAGATACATTTACGCCAGGCGGCGCCCTTCGGCGCCGGCGTTCCCCGCCCATCCAGACTGATCTGGATATAGCCATCGGCCGCAATGTCGCCCGCATACTCCCGCGTACCCGCAGCGCCGGCCGCATCCCTCACCGTAGTGGAAGCAGGCTCCGTATACACATAGAACAACACCGGGTATTTCTTCGTGCTGTCAAAATCCTTTGGCAGGACCATCCATCCGTCCATCGTCACTCCGTCATCCGTCGTCAGCTGGAACATCGAGACCGGGTACTGCGTCCTGCCTCCGCCGCGGCCGCCGGAGGTTTCGTTCGTTTTGATCGTCTTATGCCCCGGCAGGCTCACCCATTCGGAGACCGACTCGTACAAATGATTGGAAAAATTATGTGTGGCGTATAACCCGCCGGGTGAGATGTTGTAGGAATGCGTCCCCTTCTCCGATGAAGGCGATACCAGCTCCAGCTTTCCTTTCCCATCCAGGGACATTCGATAAAGATATTGCTGGGTCGCATTGTCCGGCGAAGCCATGAAGTAAACATACTTTTCATCGATCGAACGGATCGTAATGATATCATAGTTGCCCTTTGTCAGGAGCGTTTCCCTCTTCCCGTCCCTGCTGACACGAAACAGATGCCGCCACCCGTCTTTCTCCGATACCCAGAGGAAATCCTTACCCCCGTTCGCCCACTCCCATCCTGTCGGGTCGTCGCTCCAGCGGGCCTTCACGTCGATCCACGCGCTGTCCGTCTCCTCATAGATCGGTGTCGCGTCACCCGTCGCCGCATTGCAGATAAAGACCTTTGCGTCATCCTGCTTGCGGTTGAGCTGCTCAAGCACCAGCTCACTGCTGTTGTCCGCCCACTCCATCCTTGGAATATAATGCTGTCGGCTGTCGCCCGGAACCTGCATCCAGACTGTTTTCCCATCCACCACGCGCACTACCCCCACCCGACAGGCGGACGGATCTTCTCCGGCCTTGGGATATTCCACCGGAATCGTGTAAGAATAAAGTGAATCAGTATTGTCGATCAGCAGGAAATTGCGAATACCCGTCGCATCGATCTGCCAGTATGCGATGCTCTTGCTGTCCGGGCTCCAGCGGAATCCGTCCCGGCAGCTGAACTCTTCCTCGTAAGCCCAATCGAACGTACCGTTGATCATCCGGAAAGCGCCATCACTGGTCAATGGAGTGACAACCCCTGAAGCCAGATCTTCCACGTAAAGATTATGCTCGCTGCTGTAAGCCGCCTTGGCGCCGTCGGGCGAAAGCTTGGCAAACATCAGCGAAGACGCCGGCCTCCCGGCCCCCAGCTGCTTCAGGCTGTGCGCAGTCAAATCCAGCACCCAGTAATCACCCCGGGTATTTAGCCGCCAAACCTTTTTACTGTTGGTATACAAAAGCCATTTCTTTTCATCGTCGCTGCAGGTGAAGCCCTGGACCGCAATCGACTGATCCCGCCCCGCAGGCATCAATTGTGCTGCATCCGCAATGACGACCCGGGTAAATGAAGGCAGGTCATAACGTACCAGCGAATTGCTCTCCACAACATAATATCCCTTCCCGTCTTTCGCCCATTTCACCCCGCCGCCCCGCTGCGCCCAGCCGCTCGTCGCACAAAATGCAACAACCAGAACCAGAAATATTGATCGCATACAATTATTTTTTATCCGTCGAATTAACGCCAATGTAATACATTTTTTGAATGCTGTCGGCATTCAACAATGCCGCCTGTCCGGCCGCAAGCGCGGTACTCTTCCATTGATCCGTCGGCAGGAGCCGTATCTTCGCCTGATCGGCGGCCAGCACAAGCGGCAGATCAAACCCAGACATACAATTCGTATACCGGTACGAGACAGTCCGTCCATCGCTGCCGAACGTATATTCGAATACCGGTATTTGCGTCGTCCTCAAATACTGATCAAAAACCTTCTGATAATCAAACCCCGCATGATCGGACAGGTAGTGCTCGATCTGCTGGGTTGTCACGGTCTGATGATAAAAGTCCCGGTTCATTCCGCGCAGGATCTGCCGGAACAGGCTGTCATTGTCTATACTGTGCCGGATCGAATGCAGCATATTCGCTGCTTTCGGATACATATCGCCGCTCCCCTCCTCATTGATATCATACCGCGCGATGATCGGACGGTCATTGCGGATCCCCCGCCGGATCCCATAATTGTAGGCATTCCCCGCATCCCGGCCATACATATACTCCACGAACAGTGTCTCGCTGTAATTGGTATACCCCTCATGAATATACATATCCGCAAGGTCGGTCGAAGTCAGGTTGTTGCCAAACCATTCATGGCCGCTCTCATGCACTACGATAAAGTCCCATTTTTTTCCCCAACCCGTACCGGAACCGTCCCGGCCCCGATACCCGAAAGCATAGTAATTGCCATATGCCACCGCACTCTGATGCTCCATGCCCGGATGCTGCACATCCACAAGTTTGTATCCATCTTCATAGAAAGGATAAGGCCCAAACCAGTGCTCATGGCTATGCAGCATGTTGTGCACCTGTTCCGGTAAGTAGGCCTTCGCCCGCACCAGATTATAGTCCAGCACCCAGTAGTCCAGGTCCAGATGCCCTTTTTCACCTTGAAAATCTTCATGGAAATGCACATACTTCCCAATATAGGGAATAATGCAATAATTGCTGATTGGATTGACTACCGCCCATTTGGTCGTCGCTGTCCCATCCCCGTTCTCTTTCCGGAATACCCGTCGGCCATTCGATACCACTTCCAGCGTGTCGGGCGCGATCACTGTCAGTGAAGCCCCCTTGTCCGGTTCGTCGCTCTGATGATCCTTGCAAGGATACCATAAGGAAGCCCCCATCCCCTGACAGGTAACCGTCATCCAGGGTCGGCCAAGCGAATCCTTCGTCCAGGTCCACCCGCCGCTCCACGGCGGCCGTATACTCTCATGCGGCGTCCCCGAGAAATAGACCTGCACCGTATTCACTTCGCCCACCGCCTGCCGTGGTGTGTTCACATGCCACGCATTGCCCTCCCGGGTAAAGGCCAGCCGTTCATGGCCATTGTACACGATGCTGTCGATATGCAAAGGTGCTTGAAGATCGAGCTGCATGCCAGGCTGAGCTTTGCTAATCACTTTGTAGGTGATCAGGTCATCGCCCACCGTCGACTTGAGAAGATAATCGGGCCGAACAGTAATATCGTACCGTTGGACATCCCACCACGTCCGTTCGGGGGTCAGACTACCGCGCAGCGTGTCGGCATGCGTAGGAACAGCGGGCGGCGACTGCGCCGATAAACCCATCATTGATGCCACTTGAAAGATAAGAAGGAGCAATTTTCTCATAAGGGGGTAATTTACCCCCCGGTCATCGGATATCCTTCTTTTTTTTTAATCTTTTTTGCACGGAAATTACCCCGGGCCACGCCGGATCATCGGAGGCCCGGGCCACACCCAAGTCCCCCCTAAAGGGATTTCAGCAATTCCTCCGGCGTTATTGCCAGGCCCCTGGCCAACGCGAGGATCGTCGTAAAATGGATGTTCACGTTTCCGGCTTCGATCCGGGTAAGCTGCCGGTGGTCCAATCCGGACCGCAAAGCCAGATCACGCACGCTGAGATTTCGTTCTTCACGCAGGACAGTCAGCAGCTGCCCAAACCTGCGTAAGGATTTTTCGTTCCTCTCCATGAATCAAAAATTGTTCTTGTTAATTGATTTACATGGCGGAACAGCAATGGACGAAGACGGCTGGTTTGTCAGATTTACGGGGAAGACAAGCAATTAACCACTTTGGCTGGGCTATTCGCGTTCGCGGCTATTCTGATTCATACTCCAATAGGGTCGATGGATGCGCTTCGAGAGCCGTCGCAAGTTGAAGCAGCGTAGTAAAGGTGATATTGATCATCCCCTTTTCGATCTTGGCGATCTTGCTATTGTCGATGCTGCAGGCGTAGGACATCTCCCGAAGGCTAAGCCCCTTCTCCTTCCGAAGTCTTCTTAGATTCTCACCGAATTTCTTCAATATCTTTTTATCTGCCGGGGTAATCATTATGCATTTCTTGTAAGCGGGGCCTAAGTTGGCCGATTTTTTCAAAACCGGTGAGGTCCAATAAGACCGCACCTTTGATTAAAATTTATCCCCTTTACTCGTACCAATCATAGATATGATTTCCGATCACTTCAACCATCACCGCACATTTTGGGGAATCTGTTTCCCACTCGGCCCCCCTCCTCCGGATCAAACCACAATATACATGATTCAGAAAAACCTGGAACGAAATGGGCAGCCCCTGTTGCAGCCCCGTGTGTAACGGCCTGATCTGACCGTTATATTGTTTTCCGTCATAGCGGAAATTTATCGGGAATTGGTTGAACATAGCGGAACAGTATTATCACTATCCACTACTAATTTTTATGCCAACCTTTTCACGGCGCCCTACCGGATCCTCGGAAAATCGATCCCCGTTATCTTCCGGTACAGATCAACGGCATACAGGTCGGTCATCCCGGCAATGAAGTCCACCACCGCCTGAACATCCGGATACAAACTGTCCCGCTCCCCCGAAATAACAAATTGTTTAGAGATCAACTGTCGCAATTTTTGCGATTTGTTCGATCCGGGTTGAAGGACCGCACCCATAAATTCCCTCAGCATCCCCCCGATAACGTTATATCCCGCAATCTCGATCTCCACCACGGACCGGTGATTGTAGATATGCTCCACCGAAAAAGCATCGATCCGCCTGATCAGCTCCACCTCCCGCGCCGGCAGATAGTCGATCAGCGCTTTTGCCAGCCCGCCCTTCAACAGCTCGTCTTCCCTGGCCATGAAAATATCCCTCATCCTAAAGATCAGTAAATTGATCAGCTTGGCTCGCAGGAACTGGACCTTCTGATTGTCATCATTGATCCCGTTAAGGACTTCCTCCACCCGCTCCCGCGCATCATAACCCTCCTCCTCATCGAAGAAGGATAGGAAAAGTTCCCGGATCGTCTCAATGGAAATGATTTCAAGCCGGTGTGCATCTTCAAAATCTATGACCCGGTAACAGATATCGTCAGCCGCCTCTACCAGGTAAACAAAGGGATGCCGCGCATAGACATTCGCGTCCGGACTGAGCCGGGGTATCCCCAGTTCATCGGCAATCGCCTGATAGGTGGCGATCTCCGAATCGAAGAACCCGGATTTCCTGGTGACCAGCCGCTGTTTGTTGAACCCGTTCAACGAATCGCAAGGGTATTTCACGATCGATGCCAGCGTCGCATAGGTAAGCCGGAAACCGCCTCCTGCCCGTTCATTGAATGCATGAGTAAGCGTCCGGAACGCATTTGCGTTGCCTTCGAACCGCAGGAAATCCTGCTGCTGATTCGGCGTCAGCTCGCCGGTGAACCGCACCCTCCCCTCCCCTTCCAGCTCACGGAAGAAATTCCGGATCGCATCTTCCCCGGAATGCCCAAAAGGTGGATTTCCGATATCATGCGCCAGACAAGCCGCCGCAATCACGGACGGTAACTCGTACGTATAAAATTCCCTGAGCCCATCCCCCAGCGCAGGGTATCGCTCCGCCAATGCATCCCCCACCGCCTTCCCCAGCGACCGGCCGACCGACGCCACCTCCAGACTATGCGTTAACCGGTTATGCACAAATACGGGCCCGGGCAACGGGAACACCTGCGTCTTGTTCTGCAGCCGGCGAAACGCGGAAGAAAAAATGATCCGGTCATAGTCCCGCAGGAACGACGTCCGCACCACATCCTCCCGACGCGCCTGACCGGAGCTTCCACCCGTCCTCACCGGACTGTATAATTGTTGCCAATTCATGGTGCAGGAATTATTTTTTTGAGGTCAGTGACCAGACTATCCGTGAAGATATCCCCTCCCGGCGGCCAAAGATGGACCGCATCGAAGAAAAGCGCGTCGTTATCCCCGACGGCCTGGTAATGATTGAGGAATACCCCTCCGTTCGCCTCCACAATGGAATCGCATCGCTGAAAATGCCGCAGGACCTTCATGCGAATAGCGTCATCGGACAGGTCCCTCGCCCTGATCGGACACTGGACGAAGATCAGTTTGATATTTTGCCTGCCAAGCCACCTCCCCATCGAATCGAGCGCGGCATAGTGTATGTCCTGAAACCGCGTGTCGAACGATACCTGTCCCGCGAAGGCATCCGGATCATCTGTAAGCCGCCGTCTCATCAGCTCCTGATCATATGTCTTGACCCCTTCTCCCCACGGATCGAAATGCAGCCAGGTGACCTTCAACTTCCGGTAAACGATCTGATGGATCGAATGATAATCCAGCAAATAGAACAGTTCGGGTACATACCGCCGGACAACCGGATTGGCATCTGCATAATAGCGATAGGTCGAATCTTCCTTTCTGCAAAAATCGCCCACATTACTTCCCAACAAAATGTATTTCGGTTGGTATTCCCGGACCATCGCCCTGACGACCGTCATGGAACTGGCGACATTCAAAAGCGGGGAACTGATATTGTAATAGGACAAGGGAAGACTTCGGACCATCTGGGCGGAACGGATCCCATACAACGCAGTGGATGAGCCTACCACGACAAATTTTGGCTGGACCTCCGGATGCCGGTGCAACCAGGACATCTTCCAGTCGAAGAGCGTGGAGTCCGTGACAACAGGGAAAAAGCCCGCCCTATATAAGCCCTCGAATCCGACCAGGACCAGAATGCCATATAGGGAAGTCTTCAGGAGAAATTTTCTCATCTTGCCGGAAAGTTAAAAATTGAGATAAATGAAATCAGCATTCCTTGTCGGACCAAACGTCAGGATCACCAGGATCAGCGCGCAATAGATCAAGGCTCTGACGCCCCCATGCCGGATGCCGCCGAGCTGAAGCGCGTGCAACCTATCCTTTTGCAGCCATTCCGCGACGAACATGACCAGCATACCGCCCAGCATCGCCGCCATATTGACCTTTTCAAAAACCGGGAACCGCGAGAACAGGGATGGCGACAGCATCCTGCGATAATAGTCAACCGCTTCCGCAAGACTATCCGCCCTGAATAGGACAAACGTCAACATCACCAGCAGAAAAGTCCACAACATCGCGAGAGGCCCGCGCCGCTTGTTGACCGTCCCACGCAGGATCAGCGGAATATAGTAGCACCCATGAAGGAAACCAAACAACACAAACGTCCACCTCGGCCCATGCCACGCGCCGATGGCAATGAAGTTGACAAGTGTAGCCAGCACAATGCCCCAGCGGCCGAGGTTCCTGAACGTGATCGCCAGCGGCGTAAAGACATAGTCCGTCATCCAGCTCGTAAGCGTCATATGCCACCGCCGCCAGAATTCCGCGATGTTACGCGCGAAAAAAGGGTAGTTGAAGTTTTGACTGATATCAAAACCCAACAGCTTCGACATCCCGATCGCAAGATCCGAATAGCTGGAGAAGTCAGCATAGATCCGGATCGTGAAGACAAATACGCCGAATAGCAGCTCGCTGGCGGGCAACGTTCGGTAGCGGGCAAAAATGTCGTCTGAGAAAACAGCCGCATTATCCGCGATCACCACTTTCTTGAACAACCCCCAGAGGATTTGGCGCATCCCATCGGCTGCCTGACCATATTCGAATAACCGCCGGGCTTTCAGCTGAGGGATCAGGTGGCCGGGCCGGTCAATAGGTCCTGACGAGATGCAGGGAAAGAACGCCACATAGGAAAAGAAGACGACCCAGTCCCTTTCCGGTCCGATCTTCCCCTTCCGGATATCCAGCAGATAGCTGAGCGTCTTGAATGTATAGAAGCTGATCCCCAGCGGCAGGAACGGGTTGAAATATTTAAAAAACAAAAGACAGCCCAGACCCTGCAGCAAACCGACCCCCACCAACACCCGCTGGTACCCATCCCGGTCTGTCCGGCCCATTAGCAAACCCAACACATAATTGAGAAGTGAGCTGCCGGCCAGCAGCAGCAGGAACCGCCAGTCCCACCATCCATAGAAGAAATAGCTGCCAACCAGCACGAGAAAGTTTTGCACCTTCACCCGCCGGTTAAAGAGGTACCAATACAGAAAGAAAAAGAAAACGAAGAAGACCAAGAAAGGCAGCGAAAGAAAAAGCATTAACCTGGTTTTTTACTAAGCAATTCGATCATCCCATAACCAGCCAACAAAAAGGCGACAGTCCGGCCCTCAAAAAGTACCGCCGGCTTAGGCGGCGAGATCAGCTTCGCGCCTTCACCTACCAACCGGTCGATTTCAGCCCGGATATCCGCCACCTCGAAGCACAAGTGGTACAGGCCAATATTCTTTTTCAGCAGGGTTGCAACCTGCCGGCCCGCCACAAGCTCGATCCGCGTCCCATCTGCCAGGGTCAGCAGCACCAGCTGGGCGTCCTGCTCCGGATCGCTTACGACCGGCGTCCGGGAAATAACTTCATGGATTCGCGACAGCTCTTCGACCCCTTCCCCGATATCCCGGCAAGCCACACCGATATGATGTAATTGCATGTTTCCTTATTTGACTTTGGCGACGATCGAGTTAAGCATTTCCCCGACAGTCGCCCAGCTTTGTATCTCGCGGGAGCCGAACCGGATGCCGAATCGCTTTTCCACGGCCACCACCAGCTGAATATGCGTCAACGAATCCCAATCCGCAACGTCCGCAGCAGTCGTATTTTCCCCCAATACGATCCGGGCGTCGTCCAGCACATCCCTGAAGACCGCGGTCACCGCGGCAAGAATTTCGGCCCTGTTCATACGTTTTACTATTCGATCCGATGCACAGCCGTCGGCCGGGTCTCATAAGCCTCCAGATCCAACACCCATCGGCCGCTTTCTTCGCGGAAACCAAGCGATGGATAATGTTCGCTGACCATTCCGTTCCTGGCCGTCGGTAAATATTCGCCACTAAGATACCGGAACCCTTTATTCCGGGCAAAACCCGCAACCGTATTCAGGGTAAAATTCTCCATTCCGCGCCGCAATACGCGGCAGCTCATGAACCAGCTGTCGATGAACAACGCCTCTCCCGTCTCTTTCCTCAGGATAACCACCCCAATGATCCCGTTGTCACCGAACCGGTCCTCCAGCGTGAACGAGAACGTGAAGATCTCCGGAGATCCGGCCATCGCGCTGATCTCTTCGTCGGTATAACGAACGGTCCGCAGGTTGAACTGGTTGCTTCGCTGCGACAGCTGCGCCACCCGCGGCCCATTGAAACCATTGAACGGCTCCACCCGCGAACCCATGTTCAGGCTGGCCAGATATGCCTCTTCGTCGGCATATGACAGCCGCTCCGCATTCCGATCCCGCTCCCTCCGGTACATTTTCGTCCTTTCCTCATCCTCCCCCGACAAGGAGACCGTCTCGAACAGGTGCAGCGGATACAGATATTCCAGGTACTCCGCCGGATCGTCCGGCAATTCCGGGACCAGGACCTCCGGCAGCGCCTCCCGGACCATATTCCGCTCGAACGGATTGTCATCCAGGAAAACCATCGAATCCAGCCCTACATTCAGTGTTGCCCCGATCCGCCGGATGTTGTCCACCTTATTATCCCAGTTCGCCTCGAATGCCGCCAGATCTTCCATCCGCAGCACCATATCCGGATGCGAATCGAACGGCTGCCGGGCAACTGCCTCCGTATTCTTGCTGCATACCGCCAGGAGTATCCCGCGCTGCCGGAGCTTCAGGGCCCAGTATTGAAGATCGGTAAATGCTTTGCCGATCCCAAGCGTGCCGATCTCTATCCTGTCAACACCGTCGTCCCCGATCACGCCGCCCCAGAGCGTATTATCCAGGTCCAGCACCAGGCATTTCCTCATCCGCCCATGCAGCGCTCCGATCAGACTCGCCGTAGCCTCCGCGACCACCGGCAACGCCTCGATACTGATGTCCATATCCGTATTGACATATACGGGGGACCGGAAGAATACCGGTCTGCCCACTTGCTGCTGAAGGACCGCAAGATCCACGATATGGAACCCTCCCTGGTCCGCGGCATACCGCATCAGCTCATAGTTCAGCTTGCGCAACTGGAAAAGGAAGGAAGAATCTGTTTTATTGGCATAGTTGCCGAATACGCCGTCATCGATCTCAGGATAATTGAAATAGAGGATGGACGCCGTCGAACGCTCCCGGATAGCCGAACGAAAACCATCGACCTGTGCAAGGCGCCCTTCCGCCAGGCCCCGGCGTGACCCCGGCTCCAGCACATCGAATGCCCGCAGTAATTTCTGCGTAGATTGATAGAGTATGACCACTTGCGGATCGCTCGCATATAAGGCCGAGCCCGGATCATACACCTGCTGCCCGATCTGGCTGAAATCCGCCTCCCATAGCCGCAGGTCCAGCGTTCGCTCATATCCCGCTCCCCGGATGGCCTGCGCCAACCACTGCGTCGCGGTATCCCCCAGCAAGGCCACCCGCACCGGCTGCATCCCGGAAAAATCCCTCTTCAAATTCCCTTTCAGCCGCGTAAAGGCATCCATATCGATTTAATTGTTACGGCCGTTGGGTTTATAACTGACTGAATTGGTTAGCGTTCCGATCCCGTCAATGGAGATCTCCACATTGTCGCCTTCCTGTAAAGTAAAGTCATTCCCCGGCACAAGGCAAGTACCCGTCATCAGGAAACAGCCGGCCGGAAAATCCGATTCCCGGTATAACCAGTACACCAGTTCGCTCAGCGACCGCTTGATCTGGCTGATCGCCACCTCTCCGCGGTAAACAACCTCCGCTCCGCGCCGGATCGACATCCGTATCACGGTGGTCGGCACAATGGGCGAAGGAGGGATATACAAACCCGGCCCCAGCGCCGCACTCCGGTCATATACTTTAGCCTGCGGCAAATACAGCGGATTCTCGCCCTCAATGCTCCGGGAAGACATATCATTTCCGATCGTATATCCCTGGATCTGCCCCTGCGAATTGATGAACAAGGTAAGCTCCGGCTCCGGGACGTTCCAGGACGAGTCGCGCCGGATATAAACCTTTTCCCCATGCGCCGCAACCCGGTGCGGCTGGGACTTGAAGAACAGCTCCGGCCGCTCCGCCTCATATACCTTGTCATAAAAGCTGGCGCCCCCCGATTCCTTCGACTCCTCCATCCGCGCATCCCGGCTTCGGAGATACGTTACCCCCGCCGCCCAGACCTCCTGCGAACCGATCGGGGCCAGCATATCCTGTTCCATAAGGTCCGCGGCTTCCAGTGCCGAAACCTCCTTGTTCCTCGACACGGCATTGGCCAAATACCCGTACAATTCATTCCGGTTGATCAGCTCGTCCCACCCTTTTTCAAAAAGCCAGAATTTCTCCTGATTCTCCAGCAAATTCCCTTTTTTCGTTCGGTATAGCCGCATAATTAAGGTTTTGTAGACTAGCAAGCTAGGCAGTTTAATGCAATTTTAATGACAGGTCAATAAAAAAATTTGTACTTTATGCGCACCTCGAAGCAACAAAAAAGAAAAAATTACTGCCACATGGGAAGTAAAAGGTCAGAACCCAGACCCTTCAGCTTTTCATTTAATAACCTGTCCATTCGGCAACAGCTGCCCCTGCTGATTTGCCTGTTATTGCTTTCTCTCATCCTCACCTTCGGCGCTATATCGTATTTCGGCATCCGCAAGGCCACCCTGGGCATCGGCCAGGAACGGCTCCGCAGCCTCACCGGAGAGCTGACATCCCTTTTTGGGCAGAACGCCAAATCCATGCTGGCCCTCACTCAGGCCAGCGCCAATCAAGTGACCGTCTCCGGGACCAAAGCCGTTTTTCAAAAGATCATGCAGGACACCCTCACTCCCAGGGTCGAGCTGGTGGATACATCCGGCAATGTCTTGTCGGCCCAGACCCGGACCAAACCAAATTTGTTCATGGTCGGACAAGACCGGAAAGACCTCATCGCTTCTCAGGGCCGTTCCATCATCGCCCCGGAGATAACCGCCAAACATCCCGACTCCAATTTCGTCGGGAAATTCTACCGGCTTGGAGATTCACTGTATTATCCGATCATCGCAACGGTTACTTCGGACCGAAAGATTACCGGTTTCCTCGTGCGCTGGCGCGTCGTACAGGCGTCCCCTAAATCCGTCACCCAGCTGTCCCAGCTCCTGGGCGCAAATGCCCTCCTCCATTTCGGCAATTCGGACGGCAGCATATGGACGGATATGGCAAAAAGCGTTCCCCCGCCGCCTTTTGATATCCATACCGTTAAGGATATCGTTACGTATGACCAGCCCGGATTGGGCAAAGCGATGGCCAGCACACTACCCGTCCCCGGCACCAAATGGATCATCCTCGTGGCCCTGTCCCAGTCCGCGGTCCTGGAGGCCGCTGATCGCCTGCTCTATTGGATGATCGGATTTGGGGCGTTGCTCGTCGGCGTCGGCATGCTGGTCGCCTGGCAGATCAGCCGTAATTTCACCCGCCGCCTTGACCGGCTGAGCCATGCAACAACCGCACTGGCCAGTGGCGACTACTCTTCTCCGGTACCCGTCGACAGACACGACGAATTAGGCAAACTGGCCTCAGACTTCAATTCCATGGCCCTCCTGGTCGCCCGCGCCCACCAGTCGCTGGAACAACAGGTACAGGCCCGGACCAGGGAGCTCGAAGCCGCCAACAGGGAGCTGGAGTCATTCTCCTACTCCGTATCCCATGACCTGAGAGCGCCCCTCCGTGCCGTCAGCGGCTATGCGATTATGCTGAAAGAGGACTATGAGGACAGCTTTGACGCCGAAGCCAAACGCATCACCGGCAATATTATCTCCAACGTGAAAATGATGGGTCGCCTGATCGATGACCTTATCGCTTTTTCCCGCCTCGGCAAGCGGGAGGTCGCGCGGCGCAACGTCGACATGAAAGCGCTGGCGGAAGCCTGCACAAGCGAGCTGCTCAATGGCTGGCCTGAAGAGAAATTCAACCTCGTCGTCAGTGACCTGCCCGGCTGTTTTGGCGATGAAGACCTGCTTAAACAAGTCTGGCTAAACTTGATCGGCAACGCCTTGAAATACTCCTCCAGGACCGACACCCCCCTGGTAGAGATCGGACATACCGGCAACGGAATTGGCACCATCTGGTTTGTACGCGACAACGGCGCCGGGTTCGACATGAAATACGCGGATAAATTATTTAAGGTCTTTCAACGCCTGCACAGCCAGGAAGAATTTGAAGGCACTGGCATCGGTCTTGCATTGGTACGCCGGATCATCGAAAAGCATAAGGGCAGGATCTGGGCGGAATCAGCTCCCGGCAGCGGCGCCGTGTTCTATTTCACCCTTTCAGAACAATAATTAAAATGATAAATGGCATGATCAGTCAGGTAGAAGTCCTTTTGGTAGAAGATAACATCCACGATGCGGAAATGACCATCCGTTCCCTGAAGAAAGTCAACCTCGCCAATAACCTGGTCCATGTAAGGGACGGCGAAGAGGCACTTGAATTCATTTTTGGGCAGGGCAAATTTGCCGGCCGGGATTTGGTAAATGCCCCCAAAGTAATCCTCCTGGACATCAAAATGCCCAAGGTCGACGGGATCGAAGTCCTGCGGCGGATCAAAACTAATGAAGCCACCCGCTGCATTCCAGTCGTAATAATGACCTCTTCGCAAGAAGAACTGGATATCGTCAACAGCTATGAGCTGGGTGTAAACAGCTATGTCGTCAAACCAGTAGACTTCGAAGGATTTGCGAAGGCGGTAAGCCAGCTCGGAATGTATTGGCTGCTAACCAACCAACCTCCTCTGTCACCCAACATTAAACACCCTTGACATGGACCGGCCATTAAAGATCCTGCACCTCGAAGACCTTCCAGCCGATGCCGAGATGGTAGATCGGGTATTGCGGAAAGCTAAGCTTTGGTTTGAAAAGAAAGTTGTCATCGACCGACCCGACTTCCTGAAAGCGCTGCGTGAGTTCCAGCCGGATATCATCCTCTCCGATCACTCGCTGCCGGCCTTCAATTCGCAGGAAGCGCTCAAGATTACGCGGGAAGAGGGGCTCCACGCGCCATTCATCCTCGTCACCGCGACAGTTTCCGAGGAATATGCCGTCAACGTTATCAAAGAAGGCGCCAGCGACTACATCCTCAAGGACAGGCTCGAACGTTTGCCCAATGCAGTCCAGAATGCACTGGACCGGCAAAGGACGGAAGAAGAGCTGGCCAGACAGCACGACTTGCAGCAAAAGCTTGTCATGGAAACCAGCATCCAGGTCCAGGAAAAGGAACGGGAACAGATCGGTAAGGAATTGCACGATAATATCAACCAGATCCTCGCCGCCGCCAAACTGTACCTCGACATCGCCGCCAAATACAATGACGATACCCAGATCGTTGCGTTGGAGAAATGTAGCCGGAACCTCAACCTCGCCATAGAAGAGATCCGCCAACTCTCCCAGTCTCTCGTAGCCCCCTCACTCGGCGGCATGGGCCTCGATCAGGCCTTGCGCAAGCTCCTGGAAAATTTTCCGCTATCGGCGTCGCTGAAGGTGGACCTCGACACCAGCGGCTATCTTGACGATATCGGCGACGACGGGATAAAGCTGACGGGTTACCGGATCGCGCAGGTGCAACTGAACAATATCGTCAAGCACTCCCGCGCTCACAACGCCTCCATTATCTTAAACCGGACACCCGACCGCCTGACGATGCTCATCCGGGACGACGGCATCGGCTTTAACCCCGCCAAAAAAACCAGCGGCATCGGCCTTCGGAACATCCGGAACCGCGTGAACTATTACAATGGGACACTTGACGTCGACTCCGCCCCCGGTAAAGGATGCACCCTGACGATCACAATCCCTTTGACCGGATAGCCCGGAGCCAACCTTTATTCGTTTGCCCGGATGATCAGCAGCCATCCCTTCCTTTTTGGTACGGATACCTTATATTCCACCGTCGCCGGAGCGTATGCATCGAGTTTTCCAAGCAACGCGGTGAAATTGGTTTGGTGCGGTTGGAAATCCCGGATCTCAGGCGCCTCGATGGCCGCGTGAGCCGAATCGATCCCCAGCGCATTCCAGTCGATATGCAGCCTTACCGTCGTATCCTGACCCGCCCAGCTCGCGATCGCCACGAGCGCCGCACCCGGTTTGCCAGCCGCACCCTTCTTCAGATACACCGTCGCAAGCACCGCCGGATTATCGGTTTGGACGGGGCAGGATGGGCTCCAATATCCAATCATTTTAGTACCCTCCATCCCGAAGCTGTCCCAGACTTTCCAGATCGGCCGCGGGTCCGCATTCTCCGTCCACGGCATCCGGTTGGTCATCCCATAGACCATCCCCCGCCACGGATTGCCGCCGCCTTCCAGCATTTCCCCCATCAATCCGAATGGTATCCCGCTCACCTCCGTAAGAAAAAAGTCCGGCGTATTGTGCTCATAGTCGAAATACTCCCCGAACCAAAGCCGGTTGAGATAAGGGAAATGCTCCATATACAAATTCGCGCTGTTGTTGTACCCGTCCCGCGGATTGTACTGGTTGGCCGAATGCAGATCGATGATACCCGGATGACCATCGGCCGTCAAAACCCGTTTGATCCGCTTCATCGTGACCCGGTCAAACGCGACATCATCCAGATAAATGCCATCGATGCCCACATTCTGAACGAGCCAGTTCATTCCCTCCACATAATAATTATGCCAGCGGCTCATCCCACTGTTGATCAACGCCGCATCCTTGATCTCCGGCACAAACCAGGCCGGGATATAGTTGTCCCCAACATGCTCCTGAAGCCAACTGAATCCGCCCCCCGGCCCCGGCGTATAGATCTCGCTGCCCAGGCTCCGGAGCGCGAACAGTTCATACGCATGGTCCGATAACTCCCGGACCGTATTGTAGATCTTCACCTTCAGTCCTAACTGATGCGCGCTGTCGATATACGCTTTCATCCGCCTCCATTCAATAAAGGGATAATTGATCCAGGGATTGATCGGCGTAGCATGATGGATATTCACCACCGTTGCCCCTGTCGCCTTGACCGAGTCCAGGTTATTGTACCGGTGATAGAACCGGGTCGCCCATTGAAAGTCCGTGTTCAGGACGTGGAATGGCGTCACCAGCAAATTGAAGTTGTAATACAACGTGTCCCCCTTATGCATCCGCCGCTGCCCGCTATAATTGTTCACCAGCATCGACCTCCCCTTGATCCCGATCTCAATGCCGCCCTTGTCTCCATTTGCCCACGAAGAAGGAGCGATCAGCGGTTTCTGAAGATAGAAATTCGTATTCAGCGGCCGGACATAGTGTTGGTCCCGCAGTGAAAATTGCAGGCCGGCATTGACAGTACCGATCCAGGCCCCATCCTGGTTCTTATGCGCGACATCCCATTTCCACCGGAAAAGACTATCCGGCCGGTACCCGCCCTTCCGGCCGAGCCCCATCATATAGGTCGCGGCCCCCGGCGCCAGAGGGATATGCATGACGATATCCTTCAGCTCGACATCCGCCAGCGCGATGACCTTTACCGTATACGAAAGGAAACCGTCGAATTCCAGCGACGCCCCGACTTCCATCCGGAGTGAATCCGACGAACTCACCGCCTCCCAGCTAACGGTACCGGGCGACCGCTGGACAATCCTGACCCCGCCCGGACTCAACCGGATGTCCTTTCCGTCAACCTCCCTGACAAAATGAAAATGCATCCCCTCCGCCAGCAGGTCCGTCGGCCGGTCCGTCATCTCGGTCATCTCCGGCGAAAAGTAAGTTTGTATCTGCTCCGGAAATCCCTGCTTGCCCAGTCGTATGCTCCGGCCCAATAAGCGGATAACCGTATCACCCGCAATCTCCAGCGCCGTATACGGCGCGATTACCGTATTGTCCTGCGCCAGAGTAGAATTGAGCCATCCAAGCCTTGTCATTTTCGCCGGCGTCCCCACGCCATGATCGCTTACCGGCGGCCCCGCCACCGTTAGCTGAAGCGGAATAACCACCCTTTGCCCGTCCGCCACAACCGAAACTTTTCCCTCATACGCCCCGACCGCATCGCCAGGCACCTTCACCACACACCACAACGGCTGTACCTGACCTGCCGCCACATCGATGCGTTTGACAAATGGCCGTCTATCATAACTGATAGCACCCGTATTGATACAAACCATCGAATCCGCCGGAATGGTCCGTCCTTCCGCATTCCGCAACTCGCCGAAGACTACGCGAACATTGCCCGAAGCCCGCAATGCGTATAATCCCAATTCATACGCATAATTCTCCATTGGTCTCGCCACAATACCCAACCGCCCCCCCGGCCCGCGAACGATCCATCGGTACGGCAGATCCCGCTCCATCCGGATCGGATGCTCCCGATCTTCCGGAAAGACCAGAAATTCATTTTCCTGATACTTCGCCTTCAACGCCGCCAGTTCCCCGCCCGTAGCGGCGACCTCCATCGGATAGACTGCATTAAAGCTGTCGATCGATTCGAATCGCGTCACGATCGCGTTCCCCGCCGCAGCCGTCTTCGACTTCTTCACCCACTCCGCGTCCGCCGTCGTATCCGGCCGCCAATATACCCCTCTCGGATAATTACTCCTTCCTTCATTGCGATACGGGAGATAATACACATAATAGGTCCCCTTCCCCGGGACCGGCTCAAATAAAATATCCCCCGTCTCTCTCGTTACGGTTTTCACAACGACATTCCTCACTCTTCCCCCTGTCGCCGAATCCTGCACAATGATCCGCTTCTTCGCCGCATCCTCATCCCGCCGCCGCCACGGGATCACAACCCGCGCGACTGCCTTACTCCCCCCAAATCGCACCACCACACGCTGATTCCCCAACGAGTCCGGATTCCAGCACCCCGTACAAACCGAATACGGAACCTCCTGCGCCGCCGCTCCAACAAACAATAAAAGAAAAAAATAAGTCGCTGCGATTTTTTGCATGCCTGAAGATAAGGCATCAGCCCCAACCCCCCACTAACTTTCCCCGCAGTAGCCCGCCCACCCATCAAAAAATCCCCCCGCCCACCCGCTTTGGCGTATATTTGCCCCATGTCACCCATCGCTATTTATCACGAACATCCTGACTGGTTCAAACCGCTCTTCGAAGAACTGAACCAGCGCGGGATCCCCTATATCCGGCTCAATCCGGCCGCCCACGAGTTCGCCATCGAAGAACGCCGGCCGGAATTCTCGCTGTTCTTCAACCGAATGAGCCCCTCCGCCTACCTCCGGGAAGGCACCCAGGGGATCTTCTACACCCTCAACTATCTCAAACACCTCGAATATCACGGGATCCCGGTCGTGAATGGTTATAAATGCTTCACCTACGAGACATCCAAAGCCCTTCAGCTGATGCTCATGCAGTCGCTCGGCATCAAATACCCGAAGGCTCGTGTTGTCAATCATCCTTCGAAGTTGATCGAAGCCGCCGAAGGCCTGCGCTTCCCCGTAGTCGTTAAAGCCAATATCGGCGGCAGCGGCGCCGGCATCACCAAATATCAGACACTCAACGATCTCAAAGAAGCTGTAGCCGCCGGCAACATGGATTTCGGCGTCGACCATATCGCCCTGCTCCAGGAATTCATCCCCGCACGCGGCGGCTATATCACCCGCATCGAGACCCTCGGCGGCAAATATCTTTACGGTATCCGCGTCTACCTTACCGGTGACACGTTTAACCTTTGCCCGGCAGACATCTGCCAGACCAGCTCCGGCGTTGAACTCGTCCGCAACGCATGCGCGATCGAAGCCCCGAAGAACGGCCTAAAAGTCGAAGGCTATACGCCGCCCGCAAATGTCATCGCCAGTATCGAAAAGATCGTCCAGCAAGCCGGCATCGACGTCGGCGGCATCGAATATATTATTGATGACCGGGATGGCGAACTGCTGTACTACGACGTCAACGCCCTCTCCAACTTCGTCGCCGACGCTGTCAACGTGATCGGATTCAACCCCCACCAACGACTGGTCGACTATCTGGAAAAACGCGCCGGCATCCGAACCGCCGAAACCCTCACAATCAACCACCAAAAACTATGAGATACGGATACTGGATGCCCGTCTTTGGCGGCTGGCTCCGCAACGTTGAAGACGAGCACATGGAACCCACCTGGGACTATGTAAAGAAGCTGGCGATCCGCAGCGAAGAGATCGGTTTCGACCTGAGCCTTATCGCCGAGCTCAACCTCAACGACATCAAAGGCATCGAAGCGCCTTCCCTCGACGCCTGGTCGACTGCCGCCGCACTGGCCGCCGTCACCCACCGCCAGGAACTAATGATCGCCGTGCGCCCCACCTTCCACAACCCGGCCTTGCTGGCCAAACAGGCGGCCAATATCGATCACATCAGTAACGGCAGACTTTCGCTGAACGTCGTCTCCTCCTGGTGGCGTGACGAAGCCACCAAGTACGGTGTGGGCTTCGAACTGCACGACGACCGCTATGCCCGTACCGCCGAATGGCTAACCGTCCTCAATGGCGTGTGGAACGAGAACGGCTTTAGTTTCGAAGGAAAATTCTACCGCGTCTCCAACAATACCCTCCAGCCCAAGCCCCTCTCGAAGCCAAGACCCGCCCTGTATGCCGGCGGCGAATCAGAGGCCGCTAAAGACCTCATCTCCTCTACCTGCGATGGCTATGTCATGCACGGGGATACCCCCGAGACCATCGGCAAACGTATCCGCGATATGAAAGAAAGAAGAGAAAAGAAGGGGCTGCCCCCCATGCAATACGGCGTGGCCGCCTATACCGTCATCCGCAATACCGACTCCGAAGTGAAGAAGGAGATCGACCGCATCACCGACGTCCGGCCCGGCAGCCCGGGTTACGGGAACTACCAGCAATGGCTGGCCGGTACCCAGCTGGAACAGAAGGTTTCGCTTGAGGACTACTCCGTTTCCAACCGCGGCCTTCGCTCCGGCCTGACCGGCACCCCCGCACAAGTAGAGGACTGCATCGGTGAATTTGAAAAGGTTGGAGTGGATTTCTTTTTGTTGCAGTGCAGCCCGCAACTGGAGGAGATGGAACGCTTCGCCGATGCCATCATCACCCCTTCGACCCGAATAGCAGCTTCATCGTCCTCCCCAATATCCGCATATCCATCCTGAACCCCGCATGACGGATATAATAAGCGTCCCACTGGTATCGCTCTACGATCACCTGCCGATCCTTACTGTCTCTGCCGTGTAACCCTTTCGCCTGCGCCATCCCGGTGATCCCCGGCCGCATCTTATGCCTGAAGTCCCCGTCCGGCACCAGTTCCGCAAACCGGCGGCAATCCGCCGGCATATAGGGTCTTGGCCCTACAATGCTCATCGATCCTGCCGCCACATTCAAAAACTGCGGTAGCTCATCCAGGTGAGTGCGGCGAAGCCAGTTCCCCAGCCGCGTGATCCGCCCGTCATTCCCCGTCGCTGGCCGCAAATCGGCCAGATCATTGATCAGCATCGTCCGTAATTTATAGCAGAGGAATAACCTTCCGTCCCGGCCTACCCGCTTCTGCACGAAGAAAGCCGGACCGGTTGAATCCAGCTTGATCAGCAAGCCCAATAATGGCAGCAGCCAGCTCAATACGCCGGCAATAACCATTGACGCGACCGTCAGATCGAAAATTCTTTTTGCCAGGAAAAAGCCCCGCCCGGCCGCTGCATCATCACAGGTCGCCCCCCGATCAAGTTCGCGGATCAGCTCCAGATCAAGCGTCAGCCAGCGCTCCCCGCGTGCCCGGAGCGCAGTTTCCATTTTACCGCTCATTCCAAAGCAAACGTCCATGGACCCCCAAAGGTTGCCCCGCAATCCTAAGCAACCGCCGCCGTCATGCCTGCGTTCTCTACTTATATGCACCTCCGATCCAGCATACTCAAAGTCATCGCTTACTTCGACGTCTTCAACTATCCAGTCTCCCAGGAAGACATCCTCTATTTCCTCGACACCGAAGCGGAGGAATATCCCATCCGAAAAGAGTTGGACGCCCTCATCAAAGAAGGCAGCCTTTTCAGGACCGGACTTTTCTATTCGCTCCGGGATGATCCGGCTTTGGCGGATAGAAGGGCCGACAGGCGCCGCCGCGCCGACGTCCTGCTCCCGATTGCCGAACGGGGCGCGCGCCTGCTCTACCAGTTTCCCTTCGTCCGTGCTGTATTTATCTCCGGTTCACTTTCCAAACGCTGCGCGGAGGAAAAGGAAGACGTCGACTATTTTATCGTCACAAGCGCCAACCGCCTCTGGATCGCCAGGAGCCTCATGCACCTGTTCAAAAAACTAACCTATCTCCGCGGTCATCAGCACCGCTACTGCATGAACTATTACGTTGACGAAGAAGCGCTGGAGATAAAGGAAAAAAACATTTTTACGGCCACCGAGCTCATCACGCTTATTGCCGCCAGCGGCAACGGTGGCGTCGTCAGCTTCTTTAAAGCAAACGAATGGACCACCCGTTTTTATCCCCAGTACCGTCACCGCAACCGCGAATCCCTCGGAACCCCACGCTCTTCTCTGCTCAAACGCACCTGCGAACGATTGCTCGATAACCGGATTGGTGACCGCATCGACGATTATTTTCGTAAACTCACCGCCGGCCGTTGGAAGAAGAAGGAAGATCGTGGGGCCCTCACCCTGCGCGGACACCGGATGTCACTTCAATGCGACAAACACTTCGCCCGGCCCAACCCCGAGATCTTCCAGCAAAATGTTCTTGCCAATTACCAGCGCAAGATCAGGGAGCTCTCTCCTTATTTCTTGCGCAACGAAATAATATAGTAATCCCCCACGTACTTCCACGGCCACCTTCCTTTCCACTTGTTCTCCAACACCCGCAGCACCCGGTACGCCATCGGATGCCTTTCCGCAAACCCCTCGATATACGAAGGCGGCACCAGCGTACACAACCCCTCCAACGACAACAGTTCATATTCCCGGCCCAAATTCCGGACCACATAGGAAGGCGGATAATACCAGCATCGGAAATAATGTCCCTCCACATGCGACCTTGTCCCCCGGCGCCCGCTGAGCGGCCGCCGGAAAGCCGTTCGGAACTTCCCCCGGAATACCATCAACGTCTCCCATAGGCAAAAGCCCGGAAGGATCACCAGACTCACCTGTCCCCCCGGCTTCAGCAGCGGCGAGAATGACCGGAGCACCCGGTCCAGCTCCCCGGTACAATTCAACCCTGCAAAATTAGAGTAGATGAAGTCATAAGGTCCCCGCTCCCTCAGCCCATCCAACGCCGTGAAAGAACACAGCTCCGTCGTCACTTTGTCCCCCATACCCCCAAGCTGCACCTTCTCCCTCAGCTTCTCCTGCATCCCTTCTGCAATATCGGTGGCATGTACCCGATAACCCCGCTCCGCAAACCAGACCGCATCCGTTCCCGTCCCCGCATTCAGTTCCAGGATGGAGCCTGCCGCGGGCAGATGCCGAAGAACATGCTCCCTCACTCGGTTTCGCTTGTAGTTAATAATGGTATTCCCGGCGTCATAGTCATCGAAATCCCGGGCCTGCTTGCTGAAAGCGGCCGCCACCTGCTGTTCATTCCATTGTCCGGTCATACTCATGAGAACATTTTTTGCCTTAAGCGCCATCCCGCAATCGCCGCATCCACCAAATACCAGCCTAACGAAGCCGCCATTCGAAGTCCTTTCTTCGTAAGCCGACCGGGCCGCGTAAACAACCGCCCCACCTCCCGCAGCGCCAGCTGGCGTCGAAAAATCTTATGCACATACCGATGCAGCTGCTTATAGAACGCCGGGGAATAGGTATTCCGAAACATTAGCTTCAACTCATCCGAATCCGTCCAGTTCGCCTTCTCTTTTAATTCCGACTTCACCCGCTCATAGAAGACCGTCCCCGGCAGCGGGTAAGAAACGGAGATGCCAATATTGTCCGGCATCAGCGATTTGATCATCCGGATCGTCAGCCCAATATCTTCTTTTGTCTCACCCGGATAGCCGAATTGGATGAAGAAGGAAACCCTGATCCTATGTTCCCGCAGTAATTGGGTCGCTCCGGCGATCTGCTCTACGGTCGTGCCTTTATCCATCGCATTCAGGATCTTCTGCGATCCGCTCTCTGCGCCCATCCAGCTGTTCTCACAGCCGGCCCGCGCCAACGCTTCCACATAGTTCTCCTGCATCAACAGGTCGGCCCTCGACTGGATCTTGAACCGGAAGGAGAGATCCTCCTCCTCCACTAAATCGGCGAATTCCCGGACCCACCCGGGCTTCAGGCCAAAGATGTCGTCACACATCCAGAAATGACCGACCCCATATCTTTCTTTAAGCATTTTGATCTCCGCCACCACATGCCGGGGCGATCGCGCATGGTACCGGTTCCCGTAGATCGGCTTGGCGCACCAGTTACATTTATACGGACACCCGCGCGTCGTGCTGATATTTAAGGAGAAATAGCCCTGATGCTCCATCCAGATCCTTCGGTAGCTTTCTACATCGACCAGGTCCCAGGCCGGCAGCGGAAGCCGGTCCAGATCCTTCATCACATTCCGCGCAGCTGACCGGACCGGTATCCCATCCCTCAGCCACGCCAACCCCGCAATCGCCCCGGGTTCCGCGTTCCCGCCCCGGATCGACCCCCATTCCATTTGCCCATCCCGGATCGCTGTCACCAGTTCCAGCAATGTCTGCTCCCCTTCACCCAACAAAACAAAATCCGCCCCCTTCTCCAGGTATTGCTGGTAGTGATCCGTCGAATCCGAACTGCTGACGATCACGACCATACCCCGCTCCCGTGCCAGCTGGATCATCCGGAACGCCGCTTCCCGCATATTCGTCAAACACATTTTCGTCAGATAGTTGAACCCGTCATCATAGAGGACAAGAAAATCCGGTCGCTCCGAGTCAAGCCGTGCCACCACCTCATCAGGCCGCTCAACGAACATCGTGTCGAAAAGCGAGACCCCGAACCCATGCTCCCGCATCAACGCCGCCGCCCCGATCGTCGCCAGCGGCGGATATGGCTGCGCCGTCGCCCATTGTTTGGGATCGTATCGCATAAAATAGGAGTGCGAAAACAGAAGATGGTTCCTATTTGTTTTCATCCTTTCAATTTAGTCCGTGGTGAAAGATGGAGAGAACAAACGCATCGCTTACAAGTTTCATTTTCATCCATGTCAAGGTTCTTCCGGAATCGGATCGCCTCCGGACCATTCAGGATCGAATCCAATGTCCGCTCATGGATATTGCCGAGGGGCGGCAAGAAAAAACAGGGCCTCACCATTCCATCCGCCTCGATCACCGCCGAAACCCACGGCGCATTGCATTTCTTGTAGGGAAAGGGATTCAGTCCATAAGACGCGGTATAATACTGGCCGATCTTCCGGAACTTTTCGGGCGATTCCGCAATAAATCCGCTTTCGAACAGCTCCCGCTGATCCCGGATCAACGCCTCGATCACCGCCTGAACTTCCGGCAGCTCCTCCTCCGCAGGCAGGATCTCCTGTTGCCGCGGAGCATCCCACGCTTCAGCCCGGTTGAATGCTTCGCTCGTCACATCCGCCGGCAGGAAGCTGATCTGATCAAGCCCCATTTCCAGGGCCGCCTGCACAATAGCCGCCAGACCCCTGAAATTCAGCCGGTGAATGACTGTCCGGGCCGTGATCCGATAGTCTGGCCGTATTGAATGCAGCAGCCGGACCCCCTCCCTAAGCTTACGAAAGGCACCCGGGATATTCCGGATTTCGTCATGTAGCAATTCATCCCCATCCAGCGAGACGATGATGTCATCCACCAACGTCAGCAGTTGATCCGAATGACGGCCAATTAAAAGCCCCGTTGACAATAAGGTGATGCGGAGCCCTTCCTTTTTCAGGATGGCGCAGAGCTGGAAGAAATTGGGGTTCAACAGCGCTTCCCCGCCCGACATCAGCACCTGTTGCGTCCCCAGCCGGCGCAGGGTCCCCAGCAGTCCCTCCACATCCTGAGCGGACAGTTGCCGGAGATTATGGTTGCCTTTCCAAATGTCGCACATGACACACCGGCAATTACAGGCGCTATGCGGCATCAGGATGACGATTGGAAGTGCCGTTATCCTGTCCGTTTGAAGGGTGCGATAGCGCCGGTAGGTGTCGTAAAGCGAAATACTTGTCATCAGCCGTTAAATGTTTTTGATCCGGATCCAGGGATAGGGGCTATTGATCCGCAGGAACCGGCTCCGGACGGAATGGGGATTGTGCAGCAGGTCGTGATGGAAGGACCGAAGGTCCAGGATGCTGTGATGATAATAGTAATCCGCCATCTCCGGGTAACCAAAACTGGCAAAATACGCCTGACTCTGTCGCTTGGCCCGCTCTATCTGCTCCGGCCGGTAGAATGGGCTGTCGAGAATCTGGATTTCACCCCCCGGCTTGAGACAGCACAAACAAAAATGAATGATCTTTTTTAACGAAGGGAAATATTCGATCGACGCTGCAAAGACGATGCAATCGAACTGCCGGTCTACCAAAATTCCCGAACGGATATCGCCATGGATAAACCGCAGGTTCGGATCGTTGCTGAATACCCGCGCCGCCTGCTGCAACTCCGTGAAATTAATGTCTACCCCCGTTACTTTCGCACCCGGGATCTCCGCCAAATGATGCGTCAGCCAGCCATTCCCGCAGCCAACTTCCAGGATATCCAGGTTCTTTTTCCGCCTGCTCAGATACCCAACCAGCCGGGACGCCGAACGCCTTCTGAGCCCCCATTCGCGGTGATGAGGGTGCTCGGCAGGGATCTCCGGAAGTTTCATCAGTTCCTCGTCCGTACACAGCCGGTTCTCCAGGCTCCGGATAACAATGTATTTCTTTTCGAAAAGTATCTCCCTAAGCCGGGAATGACCCTGTACTTGAATATTGGTCAATATAGAGGAATCAGGCAGGTACATTTCTATCTTTTCTAACTGATTTAGCGACTCTGGGTATTCGCCAGAATAAACGATACTTTTTCTCCAAAGGATGCCCCGCCCCTTCAGAAACCCTGGATCTCCGGTTGCCGGTAACGCCACAATCGGTGAAGGAGCTTGATCTCATAAGGGTATTGATAGACACTCGTCCGGTATCGAAGGGAGGCCAGCATTCGGATCGCCCTCCTTTTCAAGGGATTCAGCCGAATATCCGATACCGTTGGAAAATAGCCGTTGAGCACGGTTTCGAAATCCCGGATCTTATCGATCATCTCGGACGTTAGCCAGGGAGTCAGGGGGTTCTTTCGAAGATCGAAGCGCTCCCACTGAGGCGTGATCCAATCTTCCAGTTTCTCCGGATAGGTAAAACCCGCCGCCTTTACCTGGTTATAGAGCTCCGACCCTTCCGTGGGTACGGGGCTATAGGTATACAAAATGATCTCGGTAGCCGGATTGACGGCCTTCACCCGCTTGATGAAATTGATATCGAATTCGATCTGTCCCATCACCTTTTCAGGCGTAGGGGCAGGCACACCCAGCACAAAAGAATATTCGGGAATGATATCGAATCTCTTCAGCCGTTCCGCAAATTGGACGATCTGCTTGCCCGACTGCGTACCCCCCTTGTCCAGTTGATGCAATACCTCATCGTTGCCGCTTTCGGCCCCAAAAAATATAATCCTGCACCCCGCCTCTCTTATCAATGCCAGCGACTCGTCCTTCCACTTGTCCATCGTATCGATCCGGGCCATCCCCCACCAATTCATCTGCTCGGAAAGCATTAGCTTGGCAAACTCCACGACCCTTTTTTCCGAAACAAAGAAGTTATTGTCATGGAACTCCACCGCATCCGCACCCCATTTATCCTTTATGTATTTGACATCCCTGTACGTCTGCTCGGCGGTCTTCGCTTTCCACCTGGCTTCATAGATGGGAACTACCGCACAGAACGAACAGGTAAACGGACAGCCGATACTGGAATGATACGCCAGGGTCTTGTTTCCCAGAAAGGTCTTGCCCAGGTATTTATCCATGGGGTAGATGCTGTCCAACTTGTCATAGGGCAGCGGCGGAAGCGCGCTCTGGTCGATCAACTCGTTTTTGGGCGTTTTGACCACCTTGCCGTCGCGGAGGTAGATGAGGTTTTTGATCGTGTCAAACGGCGAACCGCCCCCCAGGGCCAATCCGCCCTCCAACGTCGCCCCACCTTCCAACGCCTTTATCAACTCCGGCAACGCCTGGTCGCCGGGACCATTGATCACAAAGTCCACGTATCCCGACTGAAGGATCACCTTGAAATGACTGGCGGGAAAATATCCGCCCCAGATCATCACCGTACCGGGAAATTCCTCCTTGATCCGCTTGGCGAATGGAATGGCCTGCTTGGTCTGAGGACCCGGCATCACCGTAAACCCAATGTATTTGTATTGACCGGTCTTCAGATAGGAAGCCAGCTTTTCGTACGGATCCAGCTCCCTGTTGCCGTCTACGATCGACCATTCAAATATCCCTTCGACACTGGCCGCCACCTGCAGGATCGAATTCGGCACCCTGTATTTGTTTACGGCCGCGCGAGGGTTAAAAAACAGTATTTTATTCATATTAAATTATAGTAATGTATGCCCATGGACTCCCATGGACTCCCATGGACTCCCATGGACTCCCATGGACTCCCATGTCCCCCCTCCGGCAACTCGACAATCCCCCCTCCTGCAATTAAACGATCCTTTTTACTCAGGGGATGCCTGACTGCCAAGGCATCTGAATGCCCCAAAAGTTCGTTTCCCCTTTTATGTCGCTCCTCCATACACTCAAACATTTTCTCCGACCTTCAGCACGCACGCGCCCCCATCCCGAATCCGATCCCGCCACGGCATACGACCGCTGGTCGATCCAGTACGATGACCAGCCGAACAACCTAATGCTGGCGCTCGACGAACGGCTCTTCGACGAAATGTTGTCGGCGGTACCCATCAGCGGCGAAGTGATAGCCGATGTCGGTTGCGGGACAGGCAGGCATTGGCGAAAATTGCTCGATCGTTCCCCTTCCCGCCTGGCCGGCTATGACGTTTCCCCCGGTATGCTCGCCATCCTCCGGACAAAATATCCAGACGCCGAGATCCATCTTCTACACGATCATACCCTGCCCGGGTTGGAAACCTCTTCCTGCCATCTGCTTGTTTCCACGCTCACGGTCGCCCATCTCCCGGACCTCCGCGCCGCTCTTGCCGAATGGAACCGCGTGCTGAAGCCCGGCGGTCATCTGCTTATAACAGACTATCATCCCGCCGCTCTTGCCAGAGGCGGACAACGCACGTTTCGAGAAGGAGACCAGGTGATCGCGGTTCGCAATCAGATCTACCCGATCCCCGGGTTGCTTGCCATTGCCCATCGGTTAGGCCTTACACAAATATCTCACATCGAAAGGAAGGTCGATGAAACCATGCGCCCCTGGTACGAACAACAGACCGCCCTGCCCGTCTACCGACGCTTCCTCGGGGTCCCCATCATTTACGGCCTTCAACTAACAAAACCGGATGCGTCTTAATAACCTTCGTTTTCCGAGTGAAGACGGTCTCCATGACCTCTGGGTCCTGGATGGTAAAATCGCCGCCATCCGGCCATCTCAATCGACCGCCGTCTCTGCCATCCCCTCGTCCGAGCCCGCCCTCGACCTTACCGGCGCCCTGGCCTTCCCCGGTCTGATCAATTCCCATGACCATCTTGATTTCAATTTATTTCCGTCCCTCGCCAACCACGTCTACAACAACTACACCGAATGGGGCCCCGACATCCAAACAAACAACCGCGCCTCCATCGACCCTATCCTGGCCATCCCCCGACAACTCCGCACCCGATGGGGCATTTTCAAAAATCTCCTCAATGGTTTCACCACCGTCGTTAACCACGGCGAACACCTCGACGTCGATAACTCCCCAATTAACATTTTCCAGGATTGTTACTGTTTGCACTCGGTAGGTTTTGAGCCCAACTGGAAATGGAAACTCAACCACCCCGCGAAGACGCGGCAGCCCTTTGCCATTCACGTCGGTGAAGGCACCGACCACGACGCAACCCGCGAGATCGACGAGCTCATCCGCTGGAATCTGTTTCGCCGCCCGCTGATCGGCATCCATGGCGTTGCCATGACCGAACATCAAGCCGCCGCCTTCCATGCCCTTGTCTGGTGCCCCGCTTCCAATTATTTTCTACTCAACCGAACAGCTCCCATCGACCGCCTGTACGACAAAGTCCCGATCCTGTTTGGTACCGACTCTACCCTCACCTCCGGCTGGAACGCCTGGGACCAGATCCGCATGGCCCGGAGCCTCCACCTGGTCTCCGACAGCCAGTTATTCGCCATGTTGACTACCAACCCCGCAGCCGCGTGGGGACTAAACGGCCGCAGCGCGTCCGCCTCCGGAAAATTATCCAACCGCGGTATCCTCGCGCCCGGCAGGACCGCCGATATCGTGATCGCCCGCCCTCAACCGACCCTCACCTGCATGGACGCCTTCTTCGCGCTGAACCCGGAGGACCTCCTACTCGTCATCCATGAAGGCAATATCCGCCTCTTCGATCCTTCCTTACTGCAACCAATAACCGAACACGCGTTGACCGCCGAAAACTTTCAACCGATAACGCCCGATGGGAAATATGTAGCCGGTGACCTGCCCGGTCTCATGCAGCATATCCGCAGTTATTGCCCTGATGCGCCCTTCCCCGTGCTGCCCTGACGCATCTCTCCTCAGTATTTAACCTCCCTACCAACTAAGGGGAAGCACTTGCCTTCACGGTTATGCGTAAATATTGCACGCCTATTAGTCAAATCTACACGCCTATAAATTAGCGTTAAAAAAAATAATTCTTTTGTAGGATTTTTAAAATTGTTTTCATTACTTAGTCTTGAGAAACGTTAAATCACTTCGTCAACATTAAAGGCTCCGATACCGCTCCCTACGGTTAGCTAATCCTACCCCGCAAACAAAAATCATTCAACCTTTCACCTAAAACTCTTGGCTACCATGAGACTTGCCTGCTTTGCCGTGCATGATATGCAGCACGCGCCCTTCCGACGATTTTAATCTTTTACTAATTCCCTTTTTACAGAAATCGGTTTTTGATTACTGACAGTAGACAACTACTGAAAACCTATCTCATGTTTTATAAACAGGCCATGTGCCTTGCGGCAGCGCTATGCCTTGCCGTGACGGCTTCCTATGCTCAAGGCGTGGATTCAGCCATTACAAGGCTAACTAATTTCCCGTCAAAATTCTTCAGCCGGATCAACCACGAATCGTCAACCTTTCAACAGCGGCTTACCCGGCAGACGGAAAGATATTTAAGGCGAATGGCCCGCAAGGAAGAAAAACTCCGGTCCCAGCTTTATAAGACGGACTCCGCCAAAGCGGCTGCGCTCTATCCACAAGACCCCAAGCAGCAGTATGCCGCGCTGATCCAGAAGTTTCGGCAGGACAGCTCGAAGATCTTCACTTCGATGGGTCCCGAATACCTGGCAAGAGTGGACAGTCTGCACGTCGCACTCTCCTTCCTAAACAGTAACCCCGGTCTTGTAAATGCCAATCCGGCATTGCAAGCCAAAATACAGGCTTCCCTCGCCAGCTTCCAGCAATTACAGGCCAAATTGCAGGCTGCCGACGCAATTAAACAATTTATCCAATCCCGCAAGGCACAGATCATGCAAACGCTGAGCAGCTATACTCATCTTCCGTCCGGGATAACAAATGCCGTCGCCGGCTATAAAAAGCAAGCCTATTATTATGCGGATCAGGTCCGCGCGTATCGTGCCATGCTAAACGATCCCGGGAAAATGGCGCAAACAGCTTTGGCGTTGGTGTCCAAAGCCCCCGCCTTCAGCGGGTTTATGAAAAAGAACAGTTTCCTCGCCGGCCTGCTTGGCGTTCCCCCGGGATATGAATCGCAAACAGCAGTCGAAGGCTTGCAAACCCGCAGCCAGGTAATGGCGATGATCCAGTCGAAGATCGGTTCATCCAGCAGCGGCGCCGCTTCGCTCCAAAACAGCATCAATTCCGCCAAGGCCGATATCGCCAAGTTGCAAACCAAGCTAAGCAAGCTCGGCGGTGGTGGCGGCAGCGCGATGGATGTCCCGGATTTCAAGCCGTCGCCGCAGCATAGCAAGACCTTCTTTAATCGTTTGCAATATGGGTTCAATCTTCAGACAACCCAGGGCACCTATTACTTTCCCAACTATAGCGATATCGGTCTTTCGCTGGGATATGATTTGGGCCATTCTAACAGTGTGGGGATTGGGGCAAGTTACAAAGTCGGGCTAGGAACGGGCTGGCAACATATTGCTTTCTCGAGCCAGGGCATCGGGCTTCGATCGTACCTCGACATTCACCTGAAAAAAAGTTTCAGCCTGACCGGCGGCTATGAACTGAACTACCTGCAACCTTTTTCTTCCTTCAAGGATATTCAGCAGCTGACCGGATGGACCCAGAGCGGACTGATCGGGATCGAGAAGACGATTAGCCTGAAAAGCACCATCCTTAAAAAGACAAATGTCCAACTGCTTTGGGACTTCCTAAGCTATTCACAAGTTCCGCAACAGCCGCCGGTTATATTCCGGGTCGGCTATGGATTTTAATCGCTTTCACTTTTGAAATACCTCAGTTTATGAGAAAATATATGGTACTACGAGCCTTTGTTATCACCATCTTGCTGGTAAATGCGCTTTCAGCCAGGTCTCAACTCACTTACCCTGGCCTGGCTGTAAACCAAAGCTATACTCCGCCGTCGCCAAACGCCCAGGGGTTCCAGAGTTACGACAATGATCCGGTTGCGCTATATACGGGTCTCCCTTCGATTGGTATACCCATTTATACCGTCAAGTGCGGGACTTTATCCGTACCGATCAGCCTGACCTACAACAGCAATGGGTTCTATCCTTTGCAAGATGCCGGCTGGGTGGGCCTGGGCTGGACCCTTAACGCAGGCGGCGCAGTCAGCAGGATCGTACAAGGTGATGCAGACGGCACGCTCAATTCCGGCCACAATTTTGGCCAAATCAGTCTGGCGGACAGTCTCAATTTCCCGTTCCATATGTCTGTCGATAGTTTCCTTCAAAAGGCTTACAACATGAACCTGGCGTATGGCAAAAACACGTATGATATGGTCCCCGACATATTCAACGCACAATTCAATGGTATCGGAGATCAATTTTTCTGGATCAATGGAAAAGCCTACATACTTTCTTACAACAAGCAGCTTAGTATTTCCTGGCCCAGCTACAGCAGCAATATCGTGATCACCACAGAGGATGGTACGCAATATACATTTGGCGCAACGGAGACAACTACGGACAATTATTATGGCGGCTCGGATTCCACCTCACAGTCGTTCACGTCCTCCTGGTTCTTAACGCAGATGGTTTCTGTTCAGGGGGATACGATCAAATTCAATTATGCATCCTACACCTGGCAGCAAACGTTGGTGTCTTATCAGTGTTCCTACACTCTAAACTTGCATAACGGGCAGCCCGACCTGGGGTATGACCCGAACAAATATGAGGTTGACCCGTCCCTTACGACTCAAGTTTTGCAGTCTATCGTTTGTAGGAATAGCCGTGTTTCATTTATACCCGACCCCACAGGCCGAACGGATATCAACGGGACGATGCCGCGCCTCCGGGAAATTGTAGTCATTGACAGTCTAACCGGGGATACCGTAAAAAAGGACTTCCTTTCCTATAAGTACTTCGGGCTTTCGGCCTCAAACCCTCAACTATACGAGCGGCTTGCCCTGAAGACATTCAGTTCGGTCAATACACTCGTCAGCTCGGACTCCCTGACATACACATTCAAATACATCAATGAATCGGATACGGCGATCAATGGATCGGGTGCAGGATTCCCGCCGAAAAATACCTTAGGCACCGACTATTGGGGCTATTCCAACGGAGCAGCCAATTCGCAATACTTGCCTGCGCCGACCAGTATATACTATAGCACGCCGCCGCCCGCGGGAGCCTCGTTCAGTTCTGGCGTGGTCCGGGATCCGGATTCGGCCCTTTCAGAATATGGGCAGCTTGACACTATCGTTTATCCCACCGGCGGTTATACGGCCTTTCAATACGAGCGGAACATATACCAAACACGTTACTTTCCCCCTGTGGGTCCTGAGCGTGATACTGTGCTGAGTGGACCGGGCTTGTGTCTTCAGAGCACCGCCATGTTCGATGGCATCAATCCTAATCCCGTACTTCAAAAATATTATACCTATCTGCAGGATAACAAAGATTCAACATCCGGGATACTGGCGAATATACCTAACTATAACGGTCCAAGTTCCTTCGTGGGGACAATCTACACGTTCTTACCCACAGATACGACAACTACCGTCTATAGCCAGTACGCCGCTCCGAATCCCAATGGCGGGGTGGGCGGGTTCGACCCTATCATGTATTATTCGAAAGTCACCGAATCCGTTACGTCGAACGGCGAGACCCATAAAACAGATCATTATTTCACCCAGTTCCCTCCCTGGAACATGCCAAACGTGCTGGAAACAAAGCGGGTCGACTATATCAACACCGTTAATACCAATATTTTCACGCCGGTCTCGAAGACGGTCAGTAATTACAACTATTCGCTCGACACGACGATCGACTTTTATGTGCCATACATCGATTCGGAGAATTACAGCATTCACAATTTTCCAAAGACTTGGTATGCGTTCAATTATACCTTTGATCAATTCTACACCTATTGGGTTTTTCCGACTTCCCAACAAACCACCCAATATGATGTAAACGGCGATAGTCTGACGACAACCTCAAATTATTATTTCAACAACACTACCCGAAATCTTGCCTATACGGAAACCCAGGGTTCAGACGGGCAGACTATGGTTCAGAAATACAAATATCCTGAAGACTACACCTCAGGGATTACCGGCAACATGGTCAGTAGTCATGTAGTAGGCCCGGTAATTGAACAAGAAACCTGGCTAAAACAAAATTCATCCGATTCAGTACTCATTTCGGGCGCGATAACCGAATACGATCAAACCATCTTCAAGCCGGACACTACCTATGCGATCGAAACAACCGCGCCGATCGCCAGCCTGAGCAACCAAACTACGTCTGGCGGTCTATATAGCAGCCTGTTGTGTGACGCCCATTATGTCCGAAAGGGACAGCTCCAATATGATGCGAACAAGAATCTCAACGTAATGACCAAGGCAAACGACATCCCGGTCAGCTATATTTGGGACTATCGACATTCCAACCCGATCGCGGAAGTCAGCAATGCCGTTCAGGCGGATATTGCCTATACATCCTTTGAAGCAGACGGGACCGGCAATTGGACCTTTTCGGGTGGTTCCACGGCAAGCGCCAATTCATTCACCGGCGCCATGTGTTACAACCTGGGCCAGGCGAGTGGCAATATCACCAAATCGGGCCTCACCAGTTCGACGACCTATGTCGTTTCCTACTGGATCTCGACTAACTCCGCGCTTACCATTACCGGGACAATCGCCGGCTATCCGATTAAAGGTAAAACGATCACCGTGGGCGGAACGAGCTGGACCTATTACGAGCATAAAATAACGGGTCAGACCTCTGTTACGCTGAGCGGTACCGGTTACCTCGATGAGGTGCGGCTTTATCCCGCCAATGCTCAAATGGTTACCTACACCTATACCCCATTGGTCGGCGTCTCCACAAAATGCGATGCGGATAACCGGGCGACCTATTACCAGTATGACGCCTTCGGCCGGCTAAAGGTCGTGCTGGACCAGGACCGCAATATCATTAAGACGATTCAATACCACACCATCGGGGAAACGGTGGAATAATAGAAAGAAGCTTAAATAACCAAGGTTATGAGAAATAATTATTTCGCCCGGTCGGCGCAAGTGCTCTTGTTCGTATTGAGTCTATTATTCGGAACACTGGCTTACGCGCAACCGCTTCCACCTCCACCCGTTGCTTGTTCAATTAGCGGCCCCAGCAGTGCAGGCTTGGGGTCGACACAAACCTTCACGCTTAACGGCTCATGCAGCGCCTCATCATGGTCGGTGACCTGTGGCACGGTACAGAGTTCCACCGGAACAAGCGTAGTTGTCCAATTTAATGTATACGGCTGCAGTTCCTCAACGATCACCGCGAACGGTACTACAGCAACGCCCAAAAATGTCACGGTCACCTGGTTGACCCTCACTGGCGGTACAATCAGCGCACCGACGCATCAATTCATCTATTCGGGCACAGCACCCGCTCAGATCAATGCTTCACTGCCAACAGGGGGAGATTGCGGAACCTATACTTATCAATGGGATTCTTCCACCAACGGCAGCACTTATTTTGCTGTTTCTGGCGGTACCGGGCAAAACTATCAACCGAATGTGCTCACAACGACGACATATTTCAAACGGGAAGCGTTTTGCACGGGTTCATCTGTCTATACGACGAATATAGACACCGTAACCACAGAAGCAGCTTTAGTATCCGGAACGATCAGCCCATCTACCATCACGGTAAATTTCGATAAAGCGCCCACTTCCGGATTTACGGTTTCAGGGACAATCGGTGGAAATGGCGCTTATACCTATGCCTGGCAGTCCGCGGCCGCGAGCGGCGGCCCGTACACGCGTATCGCGGGAGCAACCAGTGCCACTTATACACCGTCGGGTGCGCAAACCGCGGATAGCTGGTACGAAGTAGTTCAGTACAGCCTCGGGGACTCCGTAACCTCGTCACCAGTGGAGTTGATTGTCAATCCGGAGGTATTCCCGGGTACCATCTCACCGTCCTATCTGGTAATTAGTTCAGGCACAAGCCCGGGAACGATCTCCGGGAATCCCGCGTCGGGTGGAAACTGTGGCGGAAGCTATGCCTACCAGTGGCAAAGCTCTCCCAATGGAACGAGTTGGACGAATATTTCCGGGGCCGATTCTTTGGATGATACGCCGGGGACATTGACCAGCACAACCTGGTACCGCCGGCAAGTCATCTGCGGTACGGACACCGAATACAGCAATACAGCTGAGATCGTCATCGGCACACCGAACACGAGCTACAATTTCATCCGGCTGCGCAGCATTCAAAAGGCCGGAGTGACGGATACAGTAACCGCAGATGGGCTAACCAGTCCCTATGACGTGGCGCAGACAACACAGTATTTTGATGGACTGGGAAGGTTGGTGCAGACGGTAGCGAAGCAGGCCAGCCCGCTTCAAAACGACTTCGTCAAGCCCGTGGTGTACGACAACTTCGGCCGACAGGCGACCGACTACCTGCCTTATACAGCGACTACAAACGACGGGAATTTCAAACCGACGGCCTTGCAGGACCAGGAGACATTCAATTCCGCTCAATTTCCGGGGGAAGAGGTTTACTTTGGACAAATCAGTTATGAAACGTCGCCACTGAATCGACCGTTGGTCACCTATGCTCCCGGGGCAAGTTGGATCGGAAGCGGCAACGGGCAATCAACCCAGTACCTGGTGAATGCCGCCGCCGATAGTGTGCAGTTGTGGTCGATCAGCTCGGTGCAGCTCAGCCTGCCGGTTGACAATGGTGCTTATGCGGCAGGCCAGTTGCTAAAGCACGTTTACCTGGACGAAAAAGGCAATCAAACGGTCTCTTATACCAACAAGTTTGGTAAAATTGTAATGGCAAAGCAACAAGTTTCGGCTTCCCCGTCGACCGGTCATTACGGCTGGCTTTGCACCTACTATGTATTTGATACGCTGCAGAACCTTCGGGTGATTATCCAACCGCAAGCGGTTGCACTGATGAACGGAAGCTGGACGGTGAACTCGACGATTGCCAACGAACTCTGTTTCCGCTATGAGTACGACGGCAGGCGCAACCAGGCGATCAAGAAGGTACCCGGTGCCGGCCAACTTTGGTTTGTCTATGACGCACGCGACCGGGTTGCAATGTCTCAGGACTCAGTGATGCGCAGCAACGAGAAATGGCTATTCATCAAATATGACTCGGAGAACCGGCCTGACTCCACCGGTACGATTACTGATCCTTCTCACTACACCAGCCTCGCTTACCACGATAGCCTTGCCTATTATAGCACGAGCTACCCGACCGTTAGCTCCTTTACCAACGAACTCCTAGCCATGACCTTCTATGACGATTATTCATGGGTCTCCACTTATAGCGCGCCAGTCGGATCGTTGATGGCCACCACCTATACCGGAAACAGCAGCTATTTTATTACGACTTATAATACCTCGCCGACATATGCCGTGGCCATAACGCCGTTCATAGTCACCCGTGGGATGAAAACCGGGGCAATGCAAAAGGTGATTGGAACGACCAGCACTTACCTGTATAATTCTACATTTTATGATGATCGATCTCGAGTGATCCAAAGCCAAAATGTGAACTATACCGGTGCTATCGATACGGCGACCTCCCAGTATAATTTTAGTGACATGGCGCTTCGCCGAATGACCAATCATAAGAAAAACAACAATACTGTACAAAATCATATAGTGCTCACCAAGATGGACTATGACCAAAGCATGCGGCTACGGCATATCTATAAGAACATCGACAACGCGGCCAGTGACCAGCTGATCGATAGCCTCCAATATAACGAGCTGGGAGAACTGGTCGCCAAATACCTGGGTAATCGGGTAGACAGCGTGATCTACACCTACAATATCAGGGGATGGTTAACAGGGATTAATAAGAACTATGTTGCAGGTACGGCAAGCCACTATTTTGGGATGGAAATCGGTTACAACAAAACCAGTTCGGTGGCGCCAGGCAATACCTATCTGAATCCGCAACTGAACGGAAATATCGAAGGCATAGTCTGGAAAGGAGCCGGCAGTGGGATCAACCGGAAGTATGACTTTAGCTATGACCCGACCAACCGGCTGACGGCGGCGGCATTTCTTCAGAATACTACCGGAACTTCCTGGGACAAGACGCAGATCGACTTCTCGGTCAGCGGTATCAGCTATGACGCCAACGGTAACCTGCAAACCATGACGCAGAGAGGCTTCACGGTGGGCGGGTCCGCACCGATCGATTCCCTGACTTACAACTATATCAATCCTGACTCCAGCAACCGGCTCATAGAGGTGACCAATGCGGCCAATGATTCGGTCTCATTGCTCGAAGACTTTCACTACAAGGCTTCAACCAAGCAATCCACGGATTATGCCTACGATGGTAACGGCAATTTGATAAAAGATAACAATAAGGCTATCGACAATATTACCTACAACTACCTAAGTCTACAGCAACTCGTGCATATCAAGGGGGAGGGAAATGTGACCTATACGTATGACGCGGCAGGCAACAAGCTTGCTAAAGTGATTGCGGATAGCGTGGCAGGGGTGGCTACTACGATCACTTATATGGATGGATTTGTCTACCAGCAGCGAGCGCCTTTAGCGAGCCCGGGCTCGGGTACCGATACGCTGCAATTTATCGGCCACGAAGAAGGCCGGACTCGATGGGCCTACCACAAATACACCAATGGAACGACGGCTTATAAATTCGAGTATGACTTTTTTGAACGAGATCATCTGGGCAATACGCGAACCGTGCTAACCCAGGAGCGGGATACTTCAAATTATATGGCAACAATGGAATATCAGTATCGCGGCACGGAACTTCAGCTCTTCAACAATATTGTCCAAACCGATACCGCCTGGACGGCCATGCCCAACTATACGAATATTCCCAACAATATCCGCTTTATGTATACCAGCCCTAACGACAGCGTATCAAGGGTAGACTCAACCAGCTCGGGAGGGCAAAAAGTTGGGCCTAACCTGCTACTTAAGGTAATGAGCGGCGACACCGTCAACCTCAGCGTCCAATGCTACTACGTCAGTCCGGGCGGAGGGAGTACCAATAACAGTTCCTTTAGCGACGTCCTGAATTCCCTTAGCAATGGGTTGGTGAACCTGACGGGCGGGGCTCACGGCACCCTCTCTAACCTGACGAGCAGCGGCAGTACGGTATATAATGGGCTATCCAGTTTCCTGAGCGCCGACGACACTGCCCATAGCGGCTACCCGAAGGCCTACCTCAACTGGATCTTCCTGGATGACCAGTTCAACTATGTCAGTGGCCTCAGCGGGTCGGTTCTCGCAGCCAGTTCGACTTACCCGGCAGGCTCCATGAATTTGGTAGCGCCCGGAGGCCCAATTGCCATGAACAAATCGGGGTATATATATATATGGGTAAGTAACGAAACCACCGGTTGGGATGTATACTACGATAATCTCTCCATTCAATACAAACAGGGGCCCCTGCTGGAAGAAAACCATTACTACCCGTTCGGCCTCACAATGGCCGGTATTTCAGACAAGGCGATCAAGACCAACTACGCAGAGAATAAATACCGATACGACGCGGGCACCGAATTACAAAACAAAGAATTTAACGACGGAACCGGCCTGGAAACATACGAAACCCAATTTAGAATGCTTGACCCGCAACTCGGAAGGTTTACACAAATTGACCCGATGTCGGATATGAATCATTTTGAAAGCACATATCAGTACGCTGATAACAATCCGATATCCGGCAATGATCCCACTGGATTGTTTAAACCATATACACCGCCACCAACTTACCTAAAACCTTCTTACTATAGTAACTCAAATAATTGGGGACTTCCGACTATTCAATGGATTAATCAGCAAATCGGCTTTTCTGACGGAATGCCTGGTGGTGCAGACGCCAGTAACAGTGGCGGCGGAGGTGGTGGTGGCGGCGGAGGCCCTATATACAAGGGTAACGATGTTTATCAATTGCCCAATGGTGATTATGTTGATTTTTGGACAGCTTTAAATTATGTAATGGACCATTATAGTGGCACATCAACTTCTATAGGAGGAAATGGAGCATTTCTGTTTGCTGGCCTACTACAGAACAAAATATTCGCTTCAGGAATGGATGATTATGGGGAACCAGATTTCGAAGAATCGTCTATCTTGCTGACCTCGGCGGACATGACAATCACGTTTTCGAATATGCCGCCGGGGGCAGATGCGATATCTGCTGCACGCACAGAAATTGGCACTGGGCATCTGCCACCGAATCCATTGATACCGCACGCGCCAATAGGATATTATGTTCCGACAGAGGGATTGCCTTATAAGATAGTGAATGGAAGGATAATCTATTTGCCTCGCCCGCAAATACCTACCGGATATGAATCGGGTGACAATTATCCGTGAGTATCCTTCAATACCAGTACGGCAATGTCATGAAAGTCTTTGCATACAATTATGGCCAATTGGCGAGATAAACAATAAAAAAATAAGCTCATGAAACAGTACACGTTTTACTTCATCGCATTTTTAGCAGCATTCATGTTGATCGGGATCAATCAGTCAATTGGGGGTCCAAAGAAACCCCGCCCGGCCTGCTCGATTAGTGGACCCAGCCCGGTAACCGAAGGCAATACGTATACCTATAACCTGGAGGGGGAATGCTCGGCCAGCAGCTGGTCGGTTTCCTGCGGTACCATTGTGAGCTCCACCTCCACCAGCGTTAAGATAGATTTTAACCAGACGGGTTGCTCGAGCTCTACCATCAAGGCCAATGGCACCACCGCTACACCCAAGATAGTAACCATCGATTAGCGCTCGACGCTGGTCTTCGGACGCAATGATCAATACCCTCACTCCACCACCGGATACCCAAGCCGTCCCCCCTTCGCATGCAAAAAATAAAGGAAATGTATATGATGCAGTCTCGGCGTCGCCGCCTTCAGGATCACCTCCTCATCCCACTCCCCGCACAGCAGCATATGACTGCCGATGTCCTGCGTCCTCCCGATCGTGATCTCCTTGTAACTTTCCACCCAGTCCGGCAAATAGTATCCCCAGCGCCGCGTCTGGATGACGCCGAAAGGCAGCTGATCGACCGGCGGCGGGGCAGCGCTGTGATTCCGGCCGAGGCCATAGATGATCTTTTTGTAACCGGCCGGCGCTTCCGCCACCACGATCCTCCCGGCTTCCATAATGCGCTTCAAGACTTGATTGGAATGCCGCATGCCCAGCAGGTATCGCCGCGCCGATCGGATGTCCGCCAACAGGTCCATCGGAAAGATATAGTGGCAGTCGGCGCCAAAACTGAACGAAATAATCCTCACCCTCCGTGGATACGAATACGCCGCCGCAACCGCCTTCAGCCGCTCATAGGTCACCCCGGGCTTCTTATAGAATTTCTCAAAAAGCAGCCGCGCCCGCCACGAATCGATATGATGGATCACGGTTGACTGAACCCTGAACAAGAACAGCGTCCCGCTATCCTCGACGATCCGGTCGACATACTCCAGTTTCATCTCGCCCAGTACCACCTCCTCCTCATCCCGGAAATCCAACGTATAAGCCATCCGCCCTCCCAGGTCTTCCGCTACCACCCAGATCCCCACCACCCTCGGGTCGAGCCCCAGCAGCCACTGATTGCCCGTGACATCCCATACCCGCCCATCCGCCGTCAAAAAAGCCTTCTCCCGGAGCCGCTCACCCGCCCCCACCGTCACGAATTCCCGGATCACGCCTTCCCCCGTCAGAAGTCTTCCAAAAAGCACCCCCAAACCAAGCCCCATAACGATTGATTTATATAATTTTAGGCACGCACGCCCATCCTTTTACCAAAAACGCTCGTTTTCAACTGCCAGATGCCTCCCATCCGACGATATCTCTGGTTCATCCCCCTTCTGCTGACCCTCGCCTTCGGCCTGCGCCGCTCGTGGTCCGCACCCCCATCCGATTTCGCCGGCTATTATTATGGAAGCCTTGCGCTCATCCACGGCCACTATTCCGAAGCCTATGACATGACACAACTTAATGACCGGATCGCGGCCGACGGCTGGCACAACGTACTCGTTTCCTATGCTCCCTTCCCACCCTTTACCTCCCTGGTCTTCGCCCCCTTTCTGATCTTTCCGATGGACATCGCCAAGCTGGTTTTCAACAGTGTAAGCATCACCCTCTTTCTGTTCACGCTCCTCCGTCTGACCAGGTATTTATCGACCCCGCCCTGGCTCATCCTTGCCCTCTGCGTCATCTTCTTTATCCCCATGATCAACAATCTTGCTTTCGGCCAGGCCTACCTGCTACTCTTCACCCTCCTCGGCGAAGGCTGGCTCGCCTACCATAAACAACAGCGCATCCTCTCCTCCCTGTTGTGGGCCGCCGCCATCCTCTTCAAAATCTTCCCCGCCTTCCTCTTCGTCTTCCTCCTGCTAAGACGACGCTATCGCGACGCCACATATCTCGGGATCGCTTGCGCCTTGCTGTTACTCCCCTCCCTCCTGATCAACGGCATCGCCGCCTCGAATTTCTACGTCTTCACCATTATACCCCGCATGAACCACGGCGAGCTCAACGACAGCTTCACTTATATTTTTCAATCCGCCTTCATGCTGCTCAAGCGGTCCTTCCGCTATGACCAGCTGCTCAACCCTCACCCGATCACGGACAACCCCTGGCTTTTTACCCTCAGTACAGCCATCTTCAAATCGGTGATCCTGACCCCCGCCGTGCTCCTGACCACCGGCTCCAACAAGGTAAAGGATGATTTTTCCCCTTTCACCGTCTGGGTCGCCGCCAGCATGTTGATCTCCCCAAACGGCAGCAGCTATTCGCTCGTCCTGCTCATCCTGCCCCTGCTCGCGCTCGCTGCCGCCCGACCCACCCGCAAGGCGCTCCTCGCCGCCCTCCTCCTGACCGCCGCCTGCAACATTCCCATTAACCACCTGACCGACCTCCCCCTCCTCGCCCAGTTCCCACGCCTGTTCCTGCTTCTTCTTTTTTACATGCTTCTTAATCTTCCAAAACCGAACGTGCGAAGCCTCGCCTTCGCCACCGCGCTTACCGCGCTATTCTTCGCCCTCGATATCCGCGGCAATCTGCCGGCAAACGACCCCAGCTCCTACGTACTCACCAAAGAAGCACACCTGTTTATCGACAACTTCACCACCCGCGACAATCACCTGATCTATTCCTGGCGCGACGACAAAGGCCGTCACGACCAACAAACCGATTATCCGATCATTTTGCTCTCCATTGACAGTTTGGAGCTAATTAGCAACCAGATTTGGTACAAAGGAGAGCAAATTACCCACTCCTCCGACCGGAAGGCAAAACCAGCACTAGCCGACCGGACCGACATCATCTATCTTTCAGACAAAAACCGGGGATTCGAATTCTATACGCTGCGGAAGATCCCCGCGCCGAAAATCGCCATGCCGTAGATCAAACTGGCTGCGCCACCGCCAGGCGGGCCAGCAACTCCCGGATCCCCCCGATAATCGCCGCCGCCGGAATGTTTTTCATGCAAAAATTGTTGCCGCCACAAGGGAGCGTTTCATAATGGTGTACACAGGGCGAACAAGGACTCCGGAGATAAAAATTCAAATGCCGCTCCGTCTCATGCGGCTCCACGCGCAGATAGTTTTCCGGATTGGTAGGCCCCCAGACCGATACCGTCGGCAATCCCAGCTTTCGGGCGATATGCAGCGGCCCGCTGTCAATCGTCACCAGACAAACCCCCTTATCCCGCAGAAAGGAATAATAGGTACCAAAATCTTCCGCCATTCCGGCGTAATTCAGGATCCGCTCGCGCCGCCCCTGCAATCCCGGTCCATTGATCAGCCGGTTGATGGCGTCCCGGTCGTCCGGCATCCCCAGCAGCGCCACTTCATAGTCCGTATGCTCCAATATCCACTGAACGACATCGGAGAAGGTTTTGTCCGGCAGCTTCCGCACATCCGCCAGCCCGCTGCACGTATTATTGAGAATAATATAAGGCTTCTCCAACTCCGCCTGTCTGACCGCCGGAACAAAGACCGGAAGTGCGCCACCCGTCAATTGACGGGCCATATATCCATAATTGCCTTCCAGGTAAGCCGATTGATCGAACGTAATATTATGTGTATTCAGGAACCGCCGGAACGGCACATAGGAAAGATAGAACCCAACCCGGTTTCGCGCCAGCGTCAGCAACGCCAACACCGTCGTCAGCTTGGAATAAACTTCCAGGTCGACCACCCAGAGCCGTCTCCAGCCCCATGCCCGCAATAGAAACCGAACAACGCCCCAACAAGTCAGCCCCAACCGCTCCGTATTGACCGCATAGACCTCGTCGAACAGCTGAAAGGGCGCAATCCCGTCGGCGATATTTTGATCCGTCAGCAGGAGCAGCCGCGCACAAGGAAATCTTACCCGGATCGCCTGTATCGCATCTGAAGCCACGATCAGGCTCCCCAGTCCCATCAGCTTTATGAAGACGATCCGCTTCGGCGCCTTATCAATAGCGTGATCCCGCCGCAACAGGACACCAAGCAACCGCGTAATCGGCACCAGAAGTCCGATCAGCAGATACCCGACGTACCAATCTACCTGTTGTTTCCGGCGGATTTGCATATATCGTATAAACGTTTTTAGAATATTACGGGTTGCCTGCCGAACCGCGCGCGTCGACCGCACCTGCGCCCGCCTTCCCCGAGAAAGCCGGTCCATCAAGTGACAAGGTTTTCGTACACCAGGCAAGGCTCTGCTTGTTGTGCGTGATCATGATCACCATCCTGCCTTCCTCCGCCAACTCCGCAAACCGCCGGAGCAGCCGCTCCTCCGCCGCCTCATCCAGCTCACTGAATGGCTCATCCAGCAGGATCAGATCGGCCTGCTTGTACAACGCCCTCGCGATGGCGATCCGCTGCCGCTGACCGCCGCTGATGTTCTTTCCATTCTCCGTGACGGTTGTCTGCAGACCGCCCGGCAGCTTCCGGACCAGCTCATCCAGCCCCGATAAGGCCACCGCTTTTTTCAACCGATCCTCGTCATACCCCTGCTCCTGTAAAGTAATATTCACCAGGATGCTGTCGTGCAGGATGAACGGCTGCTGCTTGACATAAGCGATCCGGCTCCAGGACTGCCGCCGCTCCTCACGCCCCGCCACCGCTCCATTGATCCTCACCTGCCCGGCGCCTTCCTCGACAAATCCCAACAGGATATTGAACAGCGTCGTCTTGCCCCGCCCCGAATCCCCTTGTATCCCCAGGAAATCACCACGCCTGACCTCCAGGCTTACCCCATCGAGAATGATTTGCTGACCATATCGGAATTCGATCCCCTCACCGCCGATCGAAAAAATACGCTCCGCATATTCTTCCCAATCTTTCCCCGCCGTTTCCGGCCTCTCCCGCCGCTCCAGCAGCCCGTTGACCGTAAACTCATAAGTTCTCATCTGACCCGTCAGGTTCAGTAGCCGCGACACACCCGGAATGATCTTATACGCTGCCGCCAGGAAAGCCCCAAGCGTGACAAAATCCGCACCATGCGCATTACCGGTGAAGTGCCCGATGGCGATCAACGCCAGCAGCCCGAACACCGCAAAAATCTCCGCCAGCCTAACCGGCGCCCCCTGCATCGACTGGACCGTCGCCAGATGCCGGTTCAGGATCCCCTGCGCCTCGCCATAACGACCGGTGAAGAATTCCTTTTTGTCGTACAAATTGCTCTCAACGTAGCTGGCGATCGACTCCTGTAAATGCTGCCACATGACGTCTCTGCTGCTCTTGATAAATACCCGGGCCGTATGCAGCCTCCGCTTGGCCAGGTAACCCGTAATGACTACCGGCGGCAGCAGCAGCAAAAGCAGCAACAGAAAAAGTTTCGCATTGAAGAGCAACACCGCCACGACCGTCACCCCGATCAGCGTAGCCTCCGTAATACTTTGCTGCAAACCGCCCAACTCGAACTGACAGAATTCGATCGGCTGCTGGGCGATCTTTAAGATGTGCGTCGCCGAGTCCGTATGCGCATATTGACTAAACTCTCCCTCCAGGTAATATAGCAGGTTCTGGCGCGAAAGCCGCGAAGCGACACCATACCGGAACCGGGCCTGCGCGGAATAGATCAGGAAGCTGAGCCAGTTCTTGAGCCCAAAAAGGAGAAAGAAAAGCCCGATCGGCCACAGCGATCTTCCTTCACCCGCCGAAGCCCCCGCGTAGGCAGGCCCCACCGTATACAGCCGGATCACCCACAACAGCAAAGCAAGCCCGGCAATATCCGCCACACTGCTGACCGTATCCAGCACCGTCAGCAAAAACAGCCGGCCCCTTTCCCGGGGTGTAAGCACCACCTGTATTTTCCGGATCAGATTCAGCATAAGATCAGCGCTTCTTCTTCAGGTTGAAATTTCGCGAAATATTGAAACCGAAATAGATATCCCCATTCCCCCACGTCCCCGTCGTCTGCGTCAGGAACTGCGTAGGAACCATACTCTGCGAATTGGTGAACACCAGCTGAAAGACATGCCCCCCTGTCTCGATATCCCAGCCGAGCGATAACGAGTTATGGACCGTATAGGAGACGATCTGGTTCTTTGGAACGACATCATACTCCGCGTCGATGCTCATCCGGTGGGTGATCTTCATCCGCCCGCCCAGCCCGATCGCGAGAACATCATTCTTGTCCTGCGCCGTCGGCACGAAGTTATAATGCAGATACGTAGGCGACACCTGCAACGACAAATTCTGTCCGAACTTCCGGGCGATCAGCAGCTCCGCAGAATACGCCGTCCGGTCCGCCGTATTCAGAAAAACTTCATCGGTTATGTCCTGCGTAAAATCCGAGATGGTTCCCACGATGGCAACCGTGACCGGCATCCCACCGCCTTCCATCTGCTTGAGGAATTTATATTTGACATAACCATCGAAGGTCTTCAGATAAGAGCTGCGACCGACCCCGATCGACAGATCGTCCGTGATCCCGTAATCGAGTCCCAGCCGGAGCGTCGCATTGTCCAGCCCGAAAAAATTATACGAGCCGCTGTTCAGCGTCCCAAACCGATGCTGGATCACGAAATTTAAATTACCGTTCGCCGGCGATTCCACGGTCTGGAGATCGATGATGTGCTCGGCCTTGAACGTTCCCATGACATACATCTTTTTGGGATGCGCCGCCATTGAGTCATTCAGCATCCGCAGCAACGAAGTATCCTGCGCGGAAGCCATCAGCCCCGCCATCAGGAGCAAAAGGATCAATTTGTATTTTCTCGTAGCCATAGTCAATTTATTTATTTGTAGTGCAGTCGATATTTATTTTAACGGTTATCTCTTTGTCGATCTTGTCCCGGACGATAGAGGGGATGCCAATATTGAAATCCTCCGGCTTGACCTTGAATTCGGCCACCCCCAGCAGATGACCGGCCCTGACCTCCAGCGTAGCCGGCGTCTCTATGGTCCGGGTGACATTGTGCAATGTGAGTCCGCCTTTTACGATGATTTTGTATATCCCGTCCTTGTCGAGCGGCACATCGCCCGCGTAGGCACCGGAAAACGTAGCCTTGGGATACTTGTCGCTCTCTACATAGTTTTCGTTGAAATGCTCCTGCATCAATTCTTTTGGGAAAATGAACCCTTTTAACAGTGCGGCAAAAGCCAGGTTCTTCTTGCCGGCGTCAATAACGGCATATACCTGGCCGTTCTCGCCCCGAACATCCTCCAGCGGCGTTTTAGAATAAAACCCGATGAAACCCGATCGGGTGGAATACAACTGAGCGTAAGCGACAGACGGCCGGACCGCCGCCAGAAGAAGTACAAAAAAAATCAGCTTCATATTGAATAATTGAGTGTTGGTTAATGGTTAATTGTCGGGCGTTCCCTGGTGGATCCAGGCAAGGATCGTATTGATCTCGCAGCTGGACAGCGGCGGCAGGCCGTACGGCATGGGCTTATAACCCGGCGCGGCCGTGATATTCCCCGCTACATAACCACTTTCAGCCCAGCCCTTGAAGGCGCTATAATTGCTGAAATCGACCCCGCTGGATGCGCCTGGCCCCTGGTGACAGGCATAACAATTGTTCTGGAGGATAGGCACGATCTGTAGGGAATAACTGACATTCGTTGTATCGCAGCCTCCACCCCCGAGCTCGACCGCATTACGCTTGACACAGGCCGGAAGATAGAGCAGGAAAGCTCCGGCAATCGCCGCCGCCAGTAAGAACTTTATCTTCATAAATGGAATTTACTTTCTAAGCACACAGTCAGCCAGATTGACATCCATAAGAAACCCCGTACAGCGTCCCTTGACCGTCACCACCTCTCCGCTCTTCGGCTCAGGATCAACCTTCGTACCGCCGAACAGCTGACAGTTGATCCCCCCGCCGCCCGGCTGCGGCGATAAGATCCAGATCTCCGAATTACCGCTGTGCTGGATCTCGGCCAGCTTGCCCGATACTTCAATCACCTTTCCCAGGTATTTCTGGTCAGAAGAATGCTCATCCTTCTGATATTGCTGATAGAGGGAATCCGCGCTGATGATAAAATCAGTCGTTTCGCCGGCCGCACTTTGATGCGGCTTCATATACAGGTGGTAGGCCCACGCCGCAGCGACCAGTACCAACAATACAATCCCGCCCCACAGTATGGTTCTTTTATTCCGCATGATATATTTTCAATTAAATAGTTCTTACCATAGGTCGCGTACCAGCTTACCATAGGTCGCGCACAAGCCCGATGTTCAGGCCGCCGCTTACAATAGGCAGCTTTCCGGTACCGATTCCGGAAAGAGGTATCCGCACGTAAGGTTCCAACCGCAGGTTCCCGATCTTTCCCACGCGCTGCTCAAACCCCGCGCTCAGATTGATGATAGAAAACCAATATTGAGAAGGTTGATGGATACTCCAGTTGCTATCTCCCGTTGTCCAATTGGTCGAATATCGATAGTCGTAGTTCTCCTTCGACATCAGGTAGGTGGAAAGCCCCGCCGTCGCGAACCACTTCATCCTTGACCCTACACTGAAATTATACCGGACATTCACCGGGATCTCCAACATATTGCAGGTCCCGTCAACATTCAACAGCGTATACCCCGATGGCATCTCCTTTTTGAAATACTCCCCGGCCGTATAATATCTTTTCCGGTCCATCGACAATCCCGACTCGACCGCCCAGTGGTCATTAAAGGAATAACCCAACAATACCCCGAAGGTCGTACCAACACCCTTCATCGTCTGGAACCGCACGGTGCTGAAATCAGGCGCAACGAATACGCCGATATATCCATGCGAAGCCGAATGCTTCGGGGGCGATCCGGGTTTCTTACCACCCGCCGGCAACTTTGGAGCCACTACATCCACGTTGACGCCATACCTCCCGCCAATCGGCGCCCGGCGTAAGTCCAACACCGCCAATGCCAAATCATTCTCCGTCGAATTCTGAGATCTCCCGGCCGATCCAACCAAACCGGACCCACCCACCATCGGATCCGACCCGTCGACCTTCGTTTCACCTTCGGCAAGAGTTCGCAAACTGCGAACTTTTCCTCCTCCGGACACCCCATTATCTACACCCTCGGATTTCACAACATCTTGTCGCTCAACTCCAACGGAATTTTGCCTGGGCCCCGCATTTGCAGGTTTGTCTTCCGGAGTTCGCATTTTGCGAACTTTTTCTTCGCCCGCAACGCCATTCCCGCCGCCATCGCTCGTCACGGCATCCCCCGACGAAACAACATCCTTCGACGAAGCGGCATTCCCCGACGAAGCGGCATTCCCCGACGAAACAGCATTTCCTTCAACACCCGTATTCGCCGCACCGCCCGCAGCCGCCGTCCTCACCGTAACCGACTTCTCCAAAGCGTGATGCGTACCCATCTGTCCCATCCAGAAACCAATCCCCGCCAACGGGATCAGCAGGAACCACCAGAAGACACCCCGCCTCCTGCGTTTCTCGCGCTCTTCCGAAGCAGCCGCCGGCCCGCCATCCAGGACGCTCGCCAGCCTATCCCAATCGGCTCTGTCCGTCCTCAGGGGGTACCGCTCGGATGCCCGCCTGAACAGATCGTCCATATCGCCATTATTGTATTTCATAACTAAATTCAGAGTTTTCGGAGGTTAAGGCCTTTTGCAAATGCACCCTGGCTTTTGATAAATTGGATTTCGATGTCCCCGTCGTGATCCCCAGCATCTTGGCAATCTCCGGATGCGAATATCCTTCGATCACATGCAGGTTGAAGACCATCCGGTAAGCCGGCGGCAATTCCTTGACGAGCGCGATCAGCTCTTTATAAAGCACGGAATTATCCGACGACTGCCCATCATCTTTGTGCTCCCAGACATGCTCCGGGATCGGGTAGCTCTGCGTATTGTTGATCTCCCGCCGCATATAATCAATCGCCGCATTGATCACCACCCTCCGGATCCAACCGATCAGCAGCATCTCCACCTTCTCCTTGTCCCGCACCTCAAACCGGCTGAAATTCCGGAACATCTTCAGGAAGGCGTCATGCACTACCTCCGTCGCCTGCTCATACGTATTCACGTACCGGAAAGAGATCTTGATACAGAGACCATAATACTGATCATAAAGCACCTTTTGAGCATGCCTGTCCTGCTGCGCACAACCGGAAATTATTTGAATGAGTTTTTCCAATGTAGATGGCTTACCGACCCGTCAATGATTGATTCTTAATCAAAACGAGCGATTATTCCGTTCGGTTGCCTGAATGGCCTTCCCGAACATAATGATTTGATTGTCCGTCCAGTATGTTAACCGAACTACAATCGTACCGTAAATTACTGAAAATTCGCGCGATCAAAGATTATTGAAGCAGATTGTCCAGCTCTATCGGCTCCTTCCGCCCGCCCTCATTCACCAGGATCGTCACCACACCCGGCAATGCCCCCCGATACTGCTCTCCGATCGGGATCTTCTCTACGCCCAGATAGGCATATTTGTTGTCAAAAGACTGCACCTTCTCAATGGAAACGATATAGCCCCGGTGAACGCGAATGAAAGCCTCCGCCGCCAACACCCGCTCCCATTGCTTCAGCGTGACAAGCACCATGATCGTTGGCCGGTTTTCCATCACCAGCCGGGTATAATTCTTCCGGGCCTCGATATACAGGATCTCCCGAAAGTCAACTTTCACGTTCCGGCCTTCATGGCGGATAAAAAAAAATGACTGCACTTGCTGTAGAATTTAAAGCATGTAGAAATGGTGAATCGGTCTGGTAATGGGACGACACCTGTTGGGAAGAGGTTTAAAGGTCGGCTTGGGGGACCTCAAATACAGCAAGGGCCTTGTAGACACAAACCCCTGATGGACTGAAAGGTCACATGAGAAAACATACTGCACTTTATATAACTAAAAACTAACGATATAAGGCCCCGGATCATTACCCATACTACAGGGAAGGTCGTGCTTTAACCACTGAAAAGTTGGATTTTAGCTTTAATTTCGCGCAGGGAAAATCCTTTTATTAACATAACTTATTTATGGCCAACAGGTTTTCAGATACCTTATTCCAATTGATCCATTCACTCGAGAAGTCAGAAAAACGGCACTTTAAACTCTATATAAAACGCAGCTCCACCAAAGAGGACCTTAAGATCGTCCAGTTGTTCGACGCCCTTGACAAATTGACCGATTACGATGAGAAAAACCTCCTCCGAAAACTGCCCGGTATCCAGAAACCCCAACTCTCCAACCTCAAAACCCACCTCTACAAACAGATCCTGGCCAGCCTCCGACTGCTGAAAAGCGCCGACAGCATCGACCTCCAGCTCAACGAAATGTTTGACTACGCCCATATTCTCTATAAAAAAGGACTGTTCCAGCAGAGCCTCCGCATGCTCGACCGGGCAAAAGAAACCGCCAAAGCCAACCAGAAATTCAACTTCCTCGTCCAGGTCCTAGCCCTTGAGAAGCGGATCGAAACCCTCCACATCACCCATAGCATGCAGATGCGCGCCGAACAACTATCCGCCGAATCCGTACAAATGCTGGGCCGCATCAATATGGTGGCACGCTTGTCCAACCTCGCGTTGCTCATTTACAGCTGGTACATCCGGAACGGCCACGCCCGCAACGAGAAAGACGAAGCCAGCCTCCACGAATACCTCCGGGAACATCTCCCCACCGGCGCCTGGCAGCAGACCGGTTTCTATGAACGCCTCTACCTTTATCAATCCTATAACTGGTACGCATTCATCCGGCAGGACTTTCTCATGTACTACCGCTATTCCCAGAAATGGCTTGACCTTTTCGAAGAACAACCCCTGATGATCCGCGTCGAGACGGGCCACTATATCAAAGCCCTCCACAACCTGCTGAACGCCCATTTCGACCTTGGCAACCATTCCAGGTTTGACGCCGTCCTCCGCAAATTCGAAGCGTTCTCCCAAACGGACCGCGTCATCCAGAACGATAACTTCCGGATCCAATCCTTCCTCTACATCACCACCGCCCGCATCAACCAGGTTTTTATGCAAGGCACTTTCAAAGAAGGACTGCGGATGGTCCCCGGGATCGAACAACAACTGGCAGAGTACGACCTCTTCATCGACCGCCACCGCATCCTCGTTCTTAATTACAAGATCGCCTCGCTCTATTTCGGCGCCGGCGACTACGGCACTTCCATCGATTACCTCCAGCGCATCATCAACGACCAGCAGGACCTCCGCAACGACCTCCAATGCTATGCCCGCGTTCTGCATCTGATGGCCCACTACGAACTAGGCAACTTCGACCTGATGGAATCCCTCACCAAATCCGTCTACCGCTTCATGGCCCGCCGCGAACGCCTGACCCGCATCGAAGAAGAAATGTTCCGCTTTCTCCGCACTTCCTTCCAAACCTCCCGCTCCGCCTTGAAAACCGAATTTGAAAAATTCCTCGGGAAGATCCGCCGCTTCGAAGGCAATCGCTACGAAGCCCGCGCATTCGCCTACCTCGACCTTGTTTCCTGGGTCGAAAGTAAAGTTGGCCAACGTCCCATGAGCGAGATCATCGCCGAGAAATACCGGAAAAGCAAACGCCGCGTCCAGCTTGCCGAAGCGTGATCATTCAATCCCAAACACATCTTTGAGCGCGCGCCGCGCCGCATGATACCCGCACATCCCATGCACGCCGCCGCCAGGCGGCGTCGACGACGAACAAATATAGATCCCACGTGAAGACGTCCGGTACGGCGACCACCGCAGCGCCGGCCGCGTAAAAAATTGCCGGATATCCATAACACCCCCATTGATATCCCCGCCAATATAATTTGGATTGTATTCCTCCATTTGCGCCGTATCATATACGTGCCGCGCCAGCACCCGATCCCGGAACCCTGGCGCCATCCGTTCTACCTGCCGCTCGATCCGCTCCGTCATATCCTCCCCTGACCCATTCGGTACGTGACAATACGCCCACGCCGTATGCATTCCAAGCGGCGCCCGCGAAGGATCGAAAATACTGGGCTGCGCCAGCAGCACGAACGGCCGCTCCGCAATCAAGCCCCTCGCCGTGGCCGCCTCAGAGGCCGCAATCTCTTCGAAAGTCCCGCCGATATGCACCGTCCCCGCGCGGCGACACGCTTCCGCCAAAAAAGGAATAGGCTCCGCCAGCGCCCAGTCGATCTTGAACACACCCATCCCATACCGGTACCGCTCCAGCTGCCACTTGTATAGCGAAGACCACCGATGGCCCCCCAATTGCAACAACTGCCTTGGCGTAAGATCAAACAGAATACATCGCGACGAAGGCAGCTGCGACATCGACCGGATATAAACGCCCGTCTCGATCCGGCCCCCCAGCGACAGGAAATATCCCGCCAGCGCATCCGCGATCGCCGCCGAACCTCCCCGTGGTATCGGCCAGCCCCGATCGTGCCCCGTCGCCAAAAAGACCAGCGCAATCGCTGCCGTCATCCAGTTCGTCAATGGTAGCTCTCCATGCGCCGCCATCCCGGCCAGCAACGCCCTCCCTTCACGGGTCTGAAACCGGCGGGCCAGCCAGGTCACGCTCGGTAGCCCCTTCAATCCAAACTGCGCCAGCATCCACGGATGCTTCGGAAATTGCGGCGGTCTCAACAGCTCCGGCGCCAGCTCCGGCCAGTCGCGGACAACCGGCCCGACCAGCTTCCGATAGATCGCCGCATCGACACCCAACCTAACCGCCGTCGCTTCTGTCGTGCCCTCCAGCAACGCCGCAGTTCCCCCATCCAACGGATGCGCGGCGGCAACAGGCGGATAGATGAATTCTAACCCGTGCTCCTCCAACGGCAGTGTCTGAAAAAACGGCGAACCAACCGCAAGCGGATGTACGGCGCTGCAGATATCATGTACGAATCCGGGAAGCGTCAGCTCTGCAGACCGCAGCCCGCCGCCGATCGTAGACTTCGCCTCCAGCACCAGCACGGATAACCCCTTCTGTTGCAAAACAATCGCCGCCGCCAGCCCGTTCGGACCCGAACCGACTATCACGGCATCATAATCTGTTAAAGTTTTGCGCCTACCGCCCATCGGCCAAAAATAGGGCTAAATTTGTATAGGAAATTTCGTTGTATGAGATACCTGTCAACCTTATTCTCACTGGCAGTCTCCTGGATCGCCGCACCACTCGCCGCCAACGCCCAATCGGTCAAGCCCATCCTCGACTCCCAGCACTTTGTCTTCCAACCCTGGACGGCCCAGCCCGAAACCGGCGAAATCCGTCACCTGAATGACGATTATTTTACCCTGGAAATCACCCGGGATAAAATTGTCAGCAACCTCCCTTATTTCGGTCGCGTCTACGTCGCACCCATCGACCCCACAACAAGCGTTCTCGACTTCAGCTCCAGGAAGTTTACGTATACCCTCAAACCGCGAAAGAAGGACGGCTGGATCGTATTGATCAAGCCACAGGACGATCAGGACATCACGCAGATGCAACTCATCATCTCGTCAAATGGTTACGCTACCCTGCAGGTCCTCTCTCCCAACCGGCAGCCGATCAGCTTCGACGGAATAGTCGTCGCTCCCGACAAGCACTAATCGGATTTAATGCCGCATTAATGTGCATCGGTCGAAATAACGCTATATTCGGGAAACGAAACTCAATCAAATGAGATACCTGTTAACCTTTCTAACCTTTCTCGCGGCTTCAACACTCACTACCCGGGCGCAGTCGGTCAAGCCGCTCATTGACACACAGAACTACGTTTTCGTGGCAGCATCCGCCCAGCCCACCGGCGGTTCCGAGCGCCGCCTGACCATCACCACGTACACCCTCAAGGTCACCAAAGACAAGATCATAAGCAACCTCCCTTATTTTGGCCGCTCTACCGTGACTCCTACGGACGCCGTGGAAAGTGCCCTGATTTTCACCGCCGACAAATTCAAATATACCGTTACACCAGAGAAGAATGGTGGCTGGAGAATAGCGATCAAGCCGAGAACGGCCGGGTACCTCGATGATATCAGGCTCACGGTAAGTGACGATGGCTATACCATCCTTCATGCCTCCTTTAACGGCATGGAGAATATCACCTTTACCGGACAGCTCATGCCCCCCGCCACCCCTTAGCCGGCCCACCAATTCGTATCGGGATTATAGCGCTCCAGGTAAGTCTCCGGCTTCGCAGGCGGTCCCCACCCAAAGGGCGAATACAACCCATGCGCGTCCAGGGTGTGCAGCATCCACCGCCTCAGCCCCTGAAGATCGGGATGCGCCATGATGACCTCGATCAGCCACTTCGAAAGACCACGCCCCCGATATTCCTCAATAATAAAAACATCCGCCAGATAAGCCACCCGCGCATAATCCGTCACGATCCTCGCATATCCCACGGGACGATCCCCATGATAAACACCAAAATTCAACGAATGATCTGCGGCAGCGACCACCCTTTCGAACGGCAGCCCCCTGGCCCAATACGATTCGGTTGACAGATAGTCGTGGATAAACCGCAGGTCGAGCCGCGTCCTGTCCGTAGAGATCGAATACGCTTCTTTTATGATTTCCATAGCTACAATTGAATGGTAAAATGAGCCTCCAGCGCCTGCCGCCCCCTTGCAGTCAGCACCACCGCCCTGGACCGGTCCGTCCGCCGCAGCCAGTGCGCCTCCAGCATCTTCTCAAGCAGCGCCGCCCCCAATGACCCCGCCAGATGATGCCGCCGCTCCGTCCAGTCCAGACAAGCCTTGGCAAACGCCCGCCGCTGCTGCCTGACCTCCCCGCAATCGATCCCCAATTCCGCAAACCACTCCACCCCCCTGGACGTTACATCCATCTCCTTGTCCCGATAGACGATCAACTTCTGCCGCAGCAGGGCCTCCATGATCGCCACGCCAACTTTCCCCGCCAGATGATCATAACAGGTGCGACAGTAGCTGATCGGCTCCGCATCCATATCCTTCCGCACCACTTCCTCCGCAGGGACCAGGTTGGCCATCGCCTCGATCGCATCCGCCACCTCAGCACGCGAGAACGTATAATACCGGTGCCTCCCCTGGGCCTCCACCGACAGCAGCCCCGCCCGCAAGAGCTTACTCAAATGCATGCTCAGGTTCTGCGGCGTCGTCTCCACCCCGATCGCGAGCTCCCGTGCCGTATACGCCCGCCCATCCATTAACGTCCACAGGATCTTCGCCCGGACCGGCTCTCCGATCAACGAAGCGATATGCGTAATGCTGTTTTCCATGTTTTGTACATTTACAGTTCAGCGAATAATGAACCATGCTTAATAAAGGTAGGTATTTCCAATCATTTTCGACCACCTCCCCCACCCGCAATAACGCCCCCCCTTTTACGTTCTGATGGAGCGCAATTTCAGGCGATTAATCAACTTATTTGCCTAAATTGCCAAACTTAAAATCTGCTTTTAGTATAAAAAAAGAGCGACCCAATTCCCAGATTACGACAGATCATTCTTTTCCTGCTTACCGGGTTCCTCTCCCAGGCCGGTTTTGGACAGACCAGAACGATCACTGGAACCGTTCTGGACTCGACAGCGCACACCCCCCTCCCAAATGTCACCGTCCTGGTCAAGAACGCACGGCATGGCGCCGTCACCAACGCCGACGGCCGGTTTAGCATCCGGGTCGACAACAACGCAACACACCTCCTTTTCAGTACCCAGGGCTATGACCCTGTGACCCTGTTCATCCCGGACCTGCCCGCACAGCCCCTGACCATCAACATGTCAAAGACCTATACTACCTTAAAAGCATATGTGATTACTGCCAAACCTGGGAGATACCGGAATAAGAACAACCCGGCCGTCGAGCTGATCCGCAAAGTGATCGCGGCCAAGGAACGCAACGGCCCCAAAGCGCCGGCTTATACTTCGTTCCGGCAGTACGAGAAGATCCGCCTCCTGCTCGATAAAGTTCCCCGCCTCATCGCCGACGACCGGGTGCTGAAGAAGTATCATTTTCTTTTCGAGAACCGCGACACGACCCTGATGCCCGGCAAATCGCTCATTCCCGTGTATATCGAAGAAGTCCTCTCCGATAACTATTACCGCAAACACCCGGAAAAGGCAAAGAAGATCGTTCTGGGCCGGAAAGCCGTCGACTTCGGCGAGTTCATCGATATGAAAGGGCTCAGCCAGATGATCAACCGCCTTTATGAGAATATAAATATCTATGACAATACGATCAATATTTTTACCACCCAATTCTTCAGCCCTATCGCGGACCTCGCCCCGACCTTCTATATGTTCTTTATCCGCGACACCACAATAGTGGCCGGTCAACGCATCGTCCGCATGTACTTTACCCCCCGCAATCCCGAAGACCTGCTCTTCCGCGGCTACCTCTTTATCAATCTCGACGACAATTATGCCGTCACCCGCGCCGAGTTGGGCGTGAGCAAAAATATCAATCTCAACTACGTCCGCGAATTCCAGGTCAAACAGGATTTTGAAAAAGGAGACTCCGGCCACTACCACCTTCTCAATTCCGACGTGATCGCACTCTTTAATGCCATCCCCGGCACCATGGGAATGGTCGGCGAACGGATCGTCAAGATGGACCAGATAAAAGACAGCATCCTCCCCGATGAGGTTTTCAGCGGCCCCGACGTCGATACCGCACGGCAAGTCCATCAGTCTCCGGACAGCCTCTTCAACGGAAGGCCCATTCCGCTTACCGCCTCCGAACAAAAGACCTACGACAATACCGACAGCCTGACGAAAATGCGCTCCTATCACCGGCTGCTCGACTACATGACCGCCTTCACCGCAGGCTACAAGACCGCGGGCAAGGTCGACATCGGCCCCATCGGCAGCTTCTGGACTTTCAACCAGGTTGAGGGGCAGCGACTGCGCTTCGGCGGCCGCACGAATACCCACCTGTCACGCCGTTACTACGCCGAATCCTATGTTGCCTACGGCTTCAAGGACGAGCGATGGAAATACTTCGCCAGCGCCTCCTACGCCCTCAATAATAAATCGATCTATACCTACCCCTTGCACTACCTGCAGGTCAGCTGGCTCGACGATACCCGCAGCCTGGGGGCGGAGGGCCCCTTCTCGCAGGCCAACAACTTTTTCGGCTCGTTCACCCGCGGCGACCAATCGAAATGGCTCTACAACCACATCGCCCGCTTTTCCTATATCCACGAATTCAGCAGCCACTTCTCCTACAACCTGGGGATGAAATTCTGGCAGCAGCGGCCGACCGGTTCTCTGTATTATATCTACGAACCCGCGATCGACCACTTCGATAGCGTCTCCCAGATCACGACCGGAGAGGTCTCCCTGACCTTACGCTGGGCGCCTCACGAAGAATTTTTCCAGAACAAAGCCGGCAGAACCAATATCATCAACCGCTGGCCGATCTTTACCCTCCAGTACGCTAAAGGCATGCAGGGATTGTTCGGCGGCCAGTACAACTACGACGCCTGGCACTTTGATGTATACAAGCGTGTTTACATCCTCCCTATCGGGTTTAGCGATATCACGCTGGACGCAGGCTATCTCAGCGGAAGCCTCCCCTTCCCCCTGCTCACCATTGCTCCGGGCAACCAGTCCTATTTCTACTATGAGAATATCTACAACCTGATGAATATCGGCGAATTCGTAAGCGATCACTACGCCAGCCTCAACATCGACCACTTCTTCGGCGGCTTCTTCTTCAACAAGATCCCGGGTCTCAATCGCCTCAAACTGCGGGAGGTGGTCGCCGCCAAGGTCCTCTATGGCGGCCTCCGCGACCAGAACAACCCCGCCTTCAACCCGGACCAGATGAAATTCCCGACGACGGCCGGCCTGACGACCACCTACCCCCTTGGCTCCAAGCCCTATGTCGAAGCCAGCGTAGGCATTTACAATATCCTCACCTTCCTCCGCCTGGACCTCGTAAAACGTTTCACCTACCTCGATCATCCCAACATTTCCAGCCTCGGCCTCCGCGTCAGTACAAGCTTCAACTTCTGAGATCCTCCCACCAGCGCGTATTTGGATAGGGCCCGCCAACCTGGAAAGGCTCTCCGATCATCGGCGTCGCCAAAGGCACCCCCTTTTCGGCCGCCGCTACCACCACCCTCCGCACCGGCTCCTTCCACGGATGCAACGCCAACGTGAACTTTCCCCAATGCACCGGCATCAGCGCAGCCGCCCGCAAGTCCAGCGCCGCCTGAACCGTCTCCTCCGGCAGCATATGAATGGATGGCCAGTTCTTCCCATATTGCCCGCATTCCAGTATGGCCAGCTCGAACGGCCCGAACCGCTCCCCGATCTCCCGGAAATGCTGCTCATATCCCGAATCCCCGCCCAGGTAGATCGAATGCCTCCGCCCCTTCAGGACGAACGATGACCACAACGTCCCTCCCCGCTTGAATCCGCGCCCCGAGAAATGCCGCGCCGGCGCCGCCGTCAATGTGAGTCCCCCGTCCCCGCGCACGCCCGCCAAACTCCAGCTCTCCCACCAATCCAGCTCGACAATTTTTTCCGCTGCCACCCCCCACGACTCCAAATGCGCACCCACCCCAATCGACGTACAAACTCTCCCCGCCTTCGCCGCCAACAACCGCACCGTCTTATAATCCAAATGATCGTAGTGATCATGTGTCAGCAACAGCACATCGACCTCCGGCATCTGACTTACCCCGTAGACCTCCGTTCCCGCAAAAGCCTTGGCAAACCAGGAAATCGGCGACGCATTCCCGCTAAACACCGGATCGACCAGTATCGTTACCCCTTCCACCTTCAACAGATAAGACGAATGCCCGAACCATACCACCCACACCCCCTGATCAGGCAACACCCGCAGATCCGTCTCCACCGACGGCATCCGGCCCGCCGGCGCCGTATCCTCAGGCCGGTCCCGATATTCTTTTAACATCTTCCAAAAAGAAGTACCCTTCAACGTTACTGACGTCGGGACCAGGTTTTCGAACCGTTCCCCCCTATAATTCGGCGACCGCCGCATCCGCTCCAGCCGTTCCCCCGACGCCGCCTTGCCCAAAACATTAAATATTGCCATTCTTCTTTCGGTTCATTTTACCAACGGTTCATTTCACCAAACTCGTGTAGATCGCCTGCTCCACTCTCCCTTCCAGATCCGCATGACTGTTCGGCGTCTGCTGCGTCATCACCAGGCAGACCAACTTCGCTTTGGGGTCCGCCCAATACGTGGTTCCAAAAAACCCGCCCCACGAAAAGGTCCCCTCATTCCTTACGCCCCCCGCAGCCGATTGCGGACTTGTGATCTCGAACCCCAACCCGAAGTTATCCGTCCCATTGAACAGGAACGAAAGCTGTCCGCTCGTCATCAACTGCACCGTCCGCGGCGCCAGGACCTGGACCCCATTGTAGCGCCCGCCGTTCAACATCATCTGCAGAAAGACCGCGTAATCCCATGCCGTCGACGTCAGCCCGGCGCCGCCCGAGAAATATCGCTTGTGCATCAGCGGATAATTCGGATCGATCGTCGTCGTCTCCTTCGTCCAGCGTATCACATGCTGCAGCGAGTCTTCCGTATAGACCGTCGCCAACCTCCCGGCGCGATCCGCCGGTACATTAAAATATGTATCCTTCATCCCAAGCGGGCGGAAGATCGTCGTTTGAAGATAGTCTTCCAGGCTCATCCCGGTCATGACCTCGATCAGACAGCCGATCACATCCACACTCAACCCGTATGTCCATTTCTCACCGGGCTGATGCACCAGCGGCAGCCTGGCCAGCGCCTCCATTCGCTCCCGCAGATCATTGTCGATTACCCCGAGCCCCGCTGAAATTCCCGCCTTCGCATAAATCGCCTTCATCGACGGAGTGCCGATCATGGGATAATCGATACCTGACGTATGCGTGAGCAAATCTCTGAAGGTGATCTCCCGCTTGGCGGGCACGGTCGTATAGCTGCTGTCCGCGTCATTGAACTTATCCAGCACCACCATGTGCCGGAACGCAGGCAGGATATCCGCTATCGGCTCGTCGAGAGAGAACTTCCCCTGCTCGAACAACCGCATCAGCCCGACACTCACGATCGCCTTGGTCTGACTCGCGATCCGGAAAAGCTCATCCGGCGCCATCCGCTTCCCCGCCTCCTTGTCCGCATACCCATAACCTTTATATTGGATCACATGCCCGTCATGGATCACCAGCGTCACCACCCCGTTGACCCAACCCTTGCCGATGTACCCGTTAATCAACGTGTCGATCCGCGCCAGCCGCGCGGGATCCACCGAGCCGTCCGGAACATTGCGCTGAATGACTTGCGCGGACCCCCCGCCAGAAAGGATGACCAGGCACATCGTCCCGTATAACCACCTTAATAATACTCGATTACTATTCATATCCCCGATTTTCGCAGAAAGATAATTTTTTTTCTCTGATCACCGAACTACCTTTACCGGTATGAAACGCTCCACCAGAAGAACCTTCATCGGCGCCAGCGCCGCGGCCGCCGGAGCCGTTCTTAGCGCAAACTCCGCATTTGCCGCTACTCCCGCCGACTCCCAACGTCCCCCCATCGTTCACCATGTCTTCTTCTGGCTGAAGAACCCCTCCTCCGCCGATGACCGCGATCAACTCGTCGCCGGTCTCAAGACCCTCGCCGGCATCCCCTTGATAAAGGAAATCTACGTCGGTGTCCTCGCGCCAACGGAGAAAAGAGACGTCGTCGATGCCTCCTGGCAGGTCTCGGAACTGATGTTCTTTAATGACCTAGTCTCACAAGCTTCCTACCAGCAGCACCCCATCCACCTGGACTTCGTGAAAAACTACAGCCATCTCTGGGAAAAAGTCGTTGTCTACGACACGATGAACCTTTTTAACCGGATCGGTTAAACAATTGTGGCCGTCTTTTCCCTCACCATTTCTTCAGTTGAATTTGCCGCCGTTCCGAAGAACTTCATAGCATTCAATAAGTTAACATTATTTTTTTTTCTTTAAAGATTTAACATTACTTTGTGATGCACATAAAACTAACACACAATGAGAAGACTTCTGGCACTGCTTGCAGTGCTCACTAGCATTTCCCTGTCAACACACGCGCAGACAAAAACGATCACAGGGAGGATTACCGATCAGGCAAATCAACCGGTTCCTTTCGCCTCAGTAAAAATCAAATCAGCCAAAGGAGGCACGGCGGCAGACGCCGATGGCTACTTCACCATCAAAGTTCCGGCATCGGCGACCGTCTTAGTCGTCTCGGGCGCGGGATTGGCAGAAAAGGAGGTCCAGATCGGAACCAACAACGTGCTGAACGTCCAGGTGACAAGAACGCAGACCGAACTGTCAACCGTCGTGGTAACAACGGCGGCCGGACAAAAGGTCAACAAGGTCCAGCAGGGCTTCAATTCCACCACCATCAGCTCGACAGCCATAACGGAAGCCAAACCTACGGTATTGGCAAGCGCTTTGGCAGGCCAGGCGGCCGGTTTGCAGGTAATGGCCACCGGCGGCGGCGTAAACCCGACATTCAGGATTATGATCCGCGGTCAACGCTCCCTCACCGGCAACAACCAGCCCCTGCTGATCCTCGATGGTAACATTGTCCCCTACGATTTATTGACCAATATCGACCCGGAAGACGTCGACAACGTCAATATTCTGAACGGACCGTCTGCGGTATCCCTTTACGGGTCGCAGGCCTCCAACGGCGCCCTGGTGATCACGACTAAACACGGGACCCCCGGCACCCAGAGCATCCACATAGCAAATACCACGACAGCCGAACAGGTCGCCTTCAATCCGAAGGAACAACACTCCTACGGCTCGGGCGGCAGCGGCTATGGTACAGATACGCTCGGCAAGCCCATTTACTCCCCGTTGGAGAACGAATCCTACGGCCCCATTTTCGACGGAACTACCCGCGATCTCGGATTCCCATTACAAAATGGCGACCAGTTAACAGCAAAATACTCGTATTTCAAGGACAGGAATAAATTCTGGCAAACCGGCATCACCAATCAGTCCGACGTCTCCTTCTCTTCGGGTGATGATAGATCTTCCGTCTATCTGTCCGGGCAGTACCTGACGACCTCTGGTACGATGCCATGGGATAAATTCAACCGGGCCTCTTTCCGGATCAACGGTACCAGGAAAGTAGGGAACAAGGTTCGCGTCAACTACGGCGCATCCTATTTGCAGAACCGATATGACGTTACTTCTGCCGAAACAAGCATCTATGACGAGTTCCTGAATATGCCGGGAGAAATTCCCATTACAATGTTCAAGAACTGGCAAACGAACGAATACGCCAACCCGAACGGTTACTATAACCCGTGGTACGGGAATCCGTACTTCACGGCAGCCAACAACCGGGCCCTGACCAATAATGATTATCTGACGGGTAACCTGGACGTACATTTCTCGCCTGTCCCGGGTTTGGACATCGTGTCTACAACCGGCATAACCATGCGGACCCAGACCTATAAGCAATACACCAATCAATTTATCTTCACGGATTATGCCACAGCAGCCAGCGGCGGATTCAAGACCACGATCGCGGGCGGCGACAACGAATCGAGCCAGTATTACAACGAAGTCGTCCAGAATTTTAAGGCAATCTATAACAAGAAATTCGGTGATTTCTCCCTGAACGCATTGGGCGGAATGGCCATTCAACAGGATGCGCAGACCAACCTCTCGAGCGGGATCGGCGGCCTGGTTCAGCAGGGCATCTTCGTGTTGGGTAATACAGTCAACTTCCCGTCAGCTTCAAGTTCCACCTATGAAGCAAGACAGGTTGGCTTCTATTATGACGTTCAGTTGGGTTGGAAAGACTTCTTATTCCTGCATACCACCGGACGGCAGGATGAAGTCTCCGTTTTGAATCCCAATAACCGGACGTTTTTCTATCCTTCCCTGGACGCCTCCCTTGTTTTGACCAAATGGATCGCTTCGCTGGATAATTCCAAATGGCTTGATGTCTGGAAACTCAGAGGCAGCGTCGCTAAGGTCGGCCAGGTCAATCTGGGCCCCGGAGCAAATCCTTATGGCGCCTATTCGCTGTTGCCGACTTTCGGCCAGGGTAACGGCTATCCATACAACGGAGCCGCCGGCTATGCCATATCCTCCGGCCTGATTTCCGCGGATCTGAAACCGGAAATCACCAAGAGCTGGGAAGTAGGAACCGACTTTACTTTATTTGACGGCAGGTTTGACGGACATTTGACTTATTTCGACGAACATACTAACAACCAAACCCTGACGACCAATATCTCCTGGGCCACCGGTTTTAGCAACCTCCTGACCAACGCCGGTGAGACAGAGTCGAAAGGTATTGAAGCCGCTGCAAAACTGGCAATACTGCGTAACAGAAGCTGGAACATCAACATGGGGGCTACCTACACCTATAACGATAATAGGGTCATATCGATCATCCCGGGATTGAACAACCTTTCGATCAGCCAGTACAGCGACGGGACCGGCGCATATGCTATCCCTGGATATCAGTTCCCCGAGATCATGGGGTATGATTACCTGCGTCACAATGGGAAGGTCGAAATTAATGCCACCACGGGGATGCCTATCGTAAATCCTCAGCTGGTCTACCTGGGTAATGCAAACGCCAAGAACATCGTTTCGTTTACGCCTACCATTACCTATAAATCATTTTCCCTTGCTGCCGTCCTGGAATACCGCGGTGGTTACAAGCGGTACAACAGCATCGGATTTGATATGGACTGGTCCGGTATGGGTATCAGGACCGTCGAATACAATCGCCAGCGTTTTGTATTCCCGAACTCCACCTACCAGGATGGTACCGGCAAATGGGTGAACAATACCACTGTCACGATCAGTGAAAATGGGAACGGGAACGGCGGTTTCTGGACGGATGCTACCGAAAACTACAACGTAACTTCCAACTATGTTACGAACGGGGCATTCTGGAAACTCCGGGAACTATCCCTGACCTATACGCTTTCTCCGAAACTGTGCGCCGCTACGAAGGTCATCAAGTCCGCTTACATCAGTGCCGTCGGACGTAACTTGTTAATCTGGCTGCCAAAGACCAACCTGTACACCGATCCGGATTACAGCGACGCAGGCAGCACGGCAAATGGTATCGGACTTACAGGCTATCAACCGCCACCCTCTCGTTTCTTCGGCGGCAATATCTCTGTTAACTTTTAATCGCTTACAAATGAGAAAAATATTATTGTTTATTATTATCATTACGAGCTTGTGTGGGGTGTCATGTAAAAAGTATCTGAATATCAATTCAAACCCCGACGCGCCCACCCAGTCGGGAGTAGGCCCGGTATTGCCGCTGACAATCGTAAACACAGCCAGCATACTCTCGGGTTTGAATGATTACGGCGGTCAGACTTGTGGTTACTCCGCAAATGCCGGCGGTTATGGCGGTTTCGGCGCCTCCTGGACCTATGACTATCCTCCGAGCACGGGAGAAGGTCTTTGGGACGGCTGTTATACCACGTTGGAAAATTTGCAATACCTCATCAACAATGCGGCAGGTCATGATTCGCTCGCTTATTACGACGCGACGGCCAGGATCATGAAGGCGTTTATATATCAAATGTTGGTGGACGAATTTAACGACGTTCCATACAGTCAGGCACTACAGGGTTCAGCTAATTTTACCCCGAAATATGATGCCGCGACGGCGATTTATCCTGCACTCGCAGCCTCGCTTGATTCCGCCATCGCTGAGATCAATACGGCCGCAGCCAACACCGTTGTTTCGCCGAACTCGCTTACCAGCGCAACCGATCCGCTCTTCGGCGGCAACATGACAAGCTGGAAGCAATTTGCCAATACACTGAAATTACGCCTGATCCTCCGGGCTTCCGCAGCTGTTACTTTCCCGAATATGACATTCAGTTCCGATGGGTTCATCACCAGCGATGCAATTGTACAACCGGGCTATCAACTGGCCAATGCCACTTCCGGCAGCCAGGTTAGTCCATCCTGGAATGCCTGGGTATCCAATTATGAGGGCGGAAGAGTTGGGCAAGCTTGGATCCCGTCTACCTACGTGTGGGGTTATTACGATGGCACCAAATTAACGGATCCGGCCAGAGGCGCGGCTATCTATTTCCAGTACCCCAATACCCCTTACAATCAATTGGGCGTTTCTCCACCCAACAATACGCTGACTTCTCCGGCGCCGGGTGGCGCATGGTACTCCGGCGGCGGTTCGGGCACTACCATGGGAAATGCGATCGGTGTAGAAAAGGGCCCCAACATGGGCGAGCCGCTGATCCTGTTGGCAGAGGCCGACTTTTTGCAGGCTGAGGCGGACGTCAGAGGGATCCTGGGGGGAAATGCGGCAACAGACTTCAACAACGGTATCCTGGCATCGTTCACCTATTTGTATGAACTGCCCAATCTCACTTTAGCGCCCAATATGGATCCGGTCGCGGATGAAGCCACGTATCTTGCCAATAATGCCGGCAGCTACCTGGTGAATTTCAGCCTGGCGACAACAACGGCTCAACAAACGGAAGCCATCATCACGCAGAAATACATCGCCATGAATTTCATCAACGGCGGAGAAGCCTGGAGCGAATATCGCAGGACCGGCTACCCGGTTTCTTCGGGAGCGTCTCTCAATAATCCATATGGCTCAATGTGCTCAACTCAGTCTCAGGCAACCAGGCCGGATAAGCTTCCTACAAGACTGCCTTATCCCGCCAGCGAAGCCGCGACCAATGCCGGCAATGTGCCCCAGGGCATAAACATTTATACGTCGACCATTTTCTGGGCTCATTAAATTCTTAAGAATCAAAAAACAAAAAGATTATGAGACTTTTTAGAATGATAAAAAACATCGGGTTAAGCATGGTTGCGACGGCAGGTTGCCTGAGCCTGAGTTCCTGTTTAAAAGATAACGCTCCCCCGCCGCTTTATGACTGGAGTGTTCCGAACCTCGTTTCCTTCCAGGATAATGGTGGCGCAGGTGCCGGGGGAGCAGGATATGGAACAACCACCACCCCGTATCCGCTGTACCAGTTTCCGCTCACGCTTTACAATGACACCGCTGGTTTCGATGCCATCGTAATATATGGCCCCAACGGGACCGCGCCGCAGGACATTACGGTGAACCTGGCCCTCGATACCACCGCATTGGTTGCTTTTAATACAGCCCAGGGTTTGTATCTGCCCGGCGCTACGCCCTTCATAGTCCCGCCGGATCCTTCGACCTATAGTTTCCCGTCTTCTATAACCATCCCGAAAGGCCAGACCCAGGGTTATGGACGGATTACCGTTAACCAGAATTCCAATCCGAATCCGAATGCGCTCTATGCCATACCACTGATCATTACTTCCACTTCCTACGGAACAGTCAGCACCAATATGGGAGTTGAGATCAATTACTTTGCAGTGCAATAGCGGATTATAAATACATTTGCTCAAAGGCCGTCCCGCAAATCCGGGGCGGCTTTTTTTGCGCGCCAAATAGTTATTCCTGACTAATTTTGGGAATGACCAACGTCTTGATCCTCGGCGCCAATTCCGATGTAGCAAAAGAATGCATCAAGAAGTATATAGACAAAGGCTATTTCGTAATTGCCGCCTCGCGCAGCACCGAAGAATTGAAGACCTTCGCGACAACCAACCATATCCCCGACACTCGAATCGCCATCCGGTACTTCGACGCCACCGCATTCGACACCCACGATAACTTCTATACTACCCTCCCCACCAAACCCCACATCGTTCTCTATGCCGCCGGTTTCCAGGTCACCAACGAAGAGGCTCTCAATGACTGGGACGACACATACCGGATGATACAGGTCCTTTACGCCGGCGCCGTCTCGATCCTCAACAGGATCGTCATGGATAACAACAACCCCAATCTGAACCGCATCATCGGGCTCTCCTCCCTCTCCGGCGTCCGCGGCCGCAAGAGCAATTTTATCTACGGAAGCACCAAGGCCGCCTTCACCCAATACCTCGCCGGCCTCCGCCAATACCTCTCCCCACGCCACATCACCGTCAACGCCATCGTCGCCGGCTACATTGACACCAAACTCACGTCTCACCTCAACCTCCCCCGCAATCTCCTCCTGCAGCCCGCCTTTATCGCAGACGCCGTGATAAACGCCGGACGCCGTTTTATTATCGTCCCCGGCTGGAAATGGAAGCTGATCTATCGCGTACTCAAGTCCTTACCCGAAAGCCTGGTCGCCCGACTCCCCTGACCCGCCATTAGTATCGCCATCGCGACCACCGACGTCACCGCCATCACCACTACCAACGACACAGGCGTCCCATTGCTGAAAACACTCACCCCTACCGACGCAAGCGTCCCGACTCCCAATTGAAAGAACCCCAGGAGTGAAGCCGCGGTTCCCGCATTCTTGCTGAATGGCGCCAGCGATAACGCCGATGCATTCGGATTGACAAAGCCCAGGCAGGTCAGAAAAGCAAAAAGGAAAAAAATCGTAAGGCCTAGCCCGCACCATCCCAAAAGCATTCCAACAACAAAAAAGACCGCTACTACAGCCTGCCCCGCCAGGGCCACCCAAACGATCTGCTCGCTTTTGTACCTTCGCAGCAAAACCCCGTTCAACTGGCTTAATCCGATAAAGGCCAGCGCCAAAAACGCGAATACCCACCCGTAAGTCCGCTTGTCCAAATGGAAATAGCCCATAAAGAGCAAGGGCGATCCCGCGACGTAGGCGAGCAACCCCGCAAAAGCAAAAGCCTCCACCAGCACGTACACGATAAACTGCCGGACCCGCAGTACAGAAAGAAAATTCCGCAGGATCGGCAGCGGCTTTAACGAAAATTGCTTGTCCGCCGGATAGCTCTCCGGTAATAGTACGATCGTCAGTACCGTGATCAACACCGCCATGATCAGCAAGACCATAAAGACGATCCGCCAGCTCCAGACCGATACAATATATCCACCCGCCGTGGGAGCGATCATTGGCGACGCACCAAGCACCAGCAACAGCAGCGAGAAGACTTTTGCGCTGTCTTGCGCCCCAAACAGGTCCCGTACCATCGCCATTGCCGCTACCTGCGCACCGCAGGCACCCACCGCCTGAATAAACCGCAGGATGATCAGCGTATGGATATCTTTTGTCTCCATGCAGACGGCAGTAGCCACAATATACAAGACCAGTCCAACATACAACGGCTTCTTCCGGCCGTACCGGTCCATCAGCGGCCCATACAATAGCTGGCCAACGGAGACGCCTACAAAAAAGCTGGACAGGGACAACGCGACCATCGCCGCCGTCGTCCCAAGACTCGCCGCGATATCTTGAAATCCCGGAAGGTACATGTCGATGGAAAAAGGCCCGATAGCTGTCAGTAGGCCCAAAACGAGCACGTACGTAAAATATTTTCGTTTCGTCATAGCTCTCCGCTCCTTAAATATTGTTTGATCCCAAATCACCGCCCCGTCTTTCTTATCGCTGCGCCGCACAAATACAGATAAATTTCAACGCCTCCTTGGCAGCTTCCATTTTATAATCCATAAAGACACTTCATGCTATTGACCGCTTGAGGTAAGAATATCCGCCGGGATCCGCGAAATGGACCGGATCTTTATCCGCTTGTAGAATACTTCCGCCCCCTCCGACTGCAGTTGTATCCTGCCACTGGCAAGGGGAGATACCTTCCCGTTATCCGATTGTGCAAGATGATACAGTACCATCATGACCCGGCCGTTGACCACGTGCACGCTGGTGTCGCCATGGCAATAAAGGTCCAGCGTATTCCATTCCCCCGTGGGATGCTCCGCATCGCCGCGCTTGTAACAATGACGACCGATGGCATTATAAACCGAAAAGGTGTACAATTGTCCGCCGGGGTCATACTCATATCCGCTGTCAGCTTTCTTCACGGCCGGGATATCTGCCATCCCACCGGCACAACCCCAGTATTCGCCGACATCCCCTTCCTCCACCTGGAACTCATGCGACCGCATCCAGGCGCCCCCATCGGCGCCATAAGGGCCGACGGAATGATACAGCAGGCCGCTGTCCTTTTTCTTGTGTTTCTTAGCGCCCCACTGCAGCATCCCCCACCGGAACATCAGCTGAAGATGATAGTCGGAATAACTTTTTTTTGTAATGACCGCCCCCGTCCCTTCCCCGGAGATGCGGATGACCTTCTCCCCGCCATCTGTCACTACCGTAAACACATGCTGGGGATCGTTGTTGAGACCGACGGGCTGATCGCTGATCCTCTTCCCGGTGCTGTCTCCCGGCGGCGCCAGGTAGGTGTCCCAGCCGGAAAGGTCTTTGCCGTTAAAGAGGGATACCCACCCCCCATCGGATCGCTGGTCCTTGCCCACAAAAGCAAGGAACACCAGGAATGAAAAGAAGACAATCGGGAGATAAAAAGGGCGTATCATGGCAGCTTAATTTTATCCCGTAATTTACACCATGTAAGGATTCCTTCACCTCTTTTACTCGATACTCGCCATATTCTGCGCCACCTTCGGATGCGTCATAAGCTTATACCATTCCTTCGCATACGGCTTCAGCAGCTTGTCCGCTGCCGCCGGACCCCAGCTCCCCGCCGGATAGAATTCCAGCTGCTTGCCAGGTGACTTCTTCCACGCATTCAATATCGGCATCACGATCTTCCAGGCCATTTCGATCTGGTCCGTACGCATAAACGACGTCGCATCCCCCTCCATCACATCCAACAGCAAGGTCTCATAAGCCTCCGGCAACGACTGCGAATAGTTTTCGGTATATAGGAAGTCCATATCCTGCGTGACCAGCTTCATATCCAGCCCCGGCACTTTGCTCTCGAACCCCAATTTGATCTCCAGCTCGGGCTGAATACTGATCACCAGGCGGTTTGGAATCGAGTCATCCTTGAAGATCTTATGCGGACTTTCCTTGAACTGGATCATGATCACCGACGACTGCCGCGGCATCGACTTTCCCGTCCGCACAAAGAAGGGCACCCCCTTCCACCGCCCGCTGTCGATAAAGAACCGCGCGGCTACAAAGGTCTCCGTCTTCGAATCCGGGGCTACCTGCGCCTCCTGCCGGTAACCGACCCGCGCCTGCCCCTGCACTTCTCCCGCTGTATACTGAGCCCGGACCACATTCTTGAACACCTGCTCAGTCGTCATCATCCGGATATGCTTCAGCACCTTGACCTTACTGTCCCGGATCGCCTCGGCCTCATAGGCTTTCGGACAATCCATCGCCGTCAGGCACAACAGCTGCAGGAGATGGTTCTGGATCATGTCCCGCAACGCCCCGCTGCTATCGTAATACCCGCCACGCTTACCCACGCCCACTTCTTCTGCAACGCTGATCTGGACATGATCGATGAAATCCTTGTTCCACAACGGCTCGAAGACATGATTCCCAAACCGAAAGGCTGCGATGTTCTGCACCATCTCTTTTCCGAGGTAATGATCGATATGATAGATCTGCCGTTCCTTAAACCGCTTGGACAAGAACCGGTTCAACTTTCTGGCCGACTCCAGATCGGTACCGAACGGCTTTTCCACGACGATCCGGTGATGCGTGTCCACCGTGCAAAGCTTCGCCGCACAAAGCGAATCGGCGATCGTTTCGATAAACCGCGGCGCCACGGCAAAATAGAACATTCTGACCCCCCGCTCCCGGTACTTCCCCTCAAACTCCTTGATCTTTCCACGCAGCGTCGTAAACGTAACGTCCTGCTGAAAATCCCCTTGTAGATACGAGACCTGCTGACCGAACTCTGCCCATTTGGCCGGATCGGCTTTCCCGCTCCGGCTGAATTCATTGACTCCCTCCAACAGCTGATCCCGGTATGCCTGCTGATCGATATTGACAAAGTCGACGCACAGGATCGAGAAATGATCCGGCATGTGCCCGTCCAAATACAGATTATATAGCGCTGGTATCAGCTTTCGGATCGTTAGGTCGCCCCTCGCGCCGAAAATAGTAATCACCGCCGACCCCGGTCGTTTACTCTTGCTCATATGAATGATTCTTTAATTATTGCGCCTTCCAGACATTATTCGAGCGATCGGAATCAGGATACCTTCCATCCGGATCGATTGTTACCATCGTAACCTTATCAGTCGACGCGTAATGGAATTTCCAGACTGGCCCGTGCATCCAGACCTCCACCGGCAGCTTTATCCGCCCTGTTTTTCCATTCGCCTCCGTTACCTCCACCGTCACCGGCATCGGCAACTTCTGAAGGTTCTCGACCGTAATGACCACCCCCTTCGAAGCATCATCGGCGCTCACCGGCGCAACACCCGTAACCGCCTGGTCGATCTTCCAGTCCTCCAGGAACCAACCCCGCCAGAACCAATCCAGCGTCTCGCCGGATCCATTCTCCATCGCGTGGAAGAAATCGAACGGCGTCGGATGCTTGAGGGCCCACTGATGCACATAATACCGGAACGCATAGTCGAACCGCGATTTCCCCAGGATCTCCTCCCGCAGCAGCGTCAGCCCCCGGCTTGGCTTGGCGTAGGCTGTTAGTCCAAGATTCCGCCCCTGGACCACATCCGGGATCGTCATTATGGGGTCGTCACCGGTGTGCCAATAGTAGGTCTCCTGCCCGGGATTGTCTTTCCTCCAGTACTCTCCATTATTAAAGGCTGAATCCGCCAGCGTATTGATAAACGTGTTGAACCCTTCATCCATCCACGGATACTTCCGCTCATTGCTACCGACAAGCATGGGGAACCAGTTGTGCCCAAACTCGTGCATCGTCACACCCCACAACCCACGCCCGCGCGCACGCGCGCCGCAGAAGACGATCCCCGGATACTCCATCCCGCCTACATTCCCCGCGATATTGGTCGCGGAAGGATAGGTGAACTCATAAAGATATTTGGAATAGAACTCGATACAACCTTTTACATACTCCGTCGAACGCCCCCACGCGGAATCACTTGAGACTTCCACGGGATACATCGACTCCGCCAGCGCCGTCTTCCCGCTGGGGAGATTCATCCGTGCGGCATCCCACACGAAACCGGCTGAAGCCCCCCAGGCCACATCCCGCGTACCCGTGCAATGGAAATGCCAGGTCAACCTGCTCTGGGCCGGCCGGGTCGACGCATCCCCCACCTCATCCCTTTCGCGGATCGCCACCGTCTTGTCACTCGAGCGCGCCGCAGCCAGCTGCCGCTGCTCCTTTGCCGTCAACACCTCCGCCGGATTCATAAGCTCACCCGAACCGCCGACAATCATGTTGCCCGGCACATTCACGGTATAATCGATATCCCCGTATTCCAGGTAGAACTCACCCTGTCCCAGATAAGGAAGCGTATTCCATCCATATACATTATCAAAGACACACATCCGCGGGTACCATTGCGCAATCTCATAGATCCATGCGCTGTTCCCCCGGCTCGGCTGCATCCTCCCCATCCTGTCTGTACCATACTCGGGGACCTTGAAGCTATACTCGATCCGGATTTTCAGCACGCCACCATCCGCCTTCAGGTCCGTCGGCAGCTTGATCTGCATCCGGGTATCGGACACCACGTAATCCGCAACCGCCCCCTTTCCCGTCTCCGGATTGATCAGCTCCACCGACTTCAGCTCATCCCCGCCACTAAATGCATTGCGATTCGCCCAGCGCCCGCCGCTGATCTCGGTAACGGCTTCGCCACGCGAGCTGTCCCGGTAGATATTTTGATCCAGCTGCAGCCAGACGAAAGGAAGATTTTGCGGCGAGTTATTCTTGTAGGTGATCACTACCGTGCCCGAGACCGATTGCTCCATCGTATCCAACCGGGCATCTATCTTATAATCCGCCCGGTTCTGCCAGTATCGGGGACCGGGTGCACCCGCAGCCGACCGGATATCATCGCCATACGACGGATAAAAAAACGGCGCGAATGCTTCATGCTGATCGTATACGCTCCCCGATGCAGCCGACTGCGCCCGGCTAACGCAGGGTATAACAAGGAGTGCCGCTGCGATCAAACCAAAAATTTTTCTCATATGAAAACAGTGTATTTTAGGCTCCGAAGATAAGCAACCCCGGCCACTCCTACGCCGTCAAACCGATATATACGACCTGATCTTTTTGATACGCATTCGTATCCGCCCGCACCAGGAGCCGCGTGCCGGCGACCTCCACCTCTACCTCATAATAACCGCCGACGAACGAGATGCCAGTCACCCTGCCCTGCGCCGCCGCACTGCCAAGCACCGACAACGTCAGCTTCTCCGGCCGGATCAGCAGGTCCTTTCCCTGACCCGCACCGGGCAACCGTCCGAGACGCGCGGCCAGCACCGGATGGATCCGGTTATATCTCCCCATAAGGCCCGCCACATATTCGTCCGCGGGTTGCCGGTAGATACGCTCCGGCCCCGCCTTCTGCACCAGCATCCCCTCTCTCAGGACCAGGATCTCATCCGCCCAGGACAGGATATCAGCTGGATCATGCGATACAAGGATACAGCTCATCCCAAACCGCTCCAGGATATCCCCGATCACCGACCGGAGTATTTCCTTATGTACCCGGTCCAGGTTCGAATACGGCTCATCCAGCAACATTAGCCTCCGCGGCCGCACCAGCAGCTTCGCGAGCGCTATGCGCTGTCTTTCCCCACCCGATACCTGATCGGTCCTTCGCCCCACCAAATGATCGATCTGGCAGACTGAATACAAGGCCCCCGCCTCTTCGTCCGTCAGCTCACTGCCATAAGACAATACGTCTCCCACCCGGTAATTGTTCCGCAATTCAAAATCCTGCGATAGATACGCGATATCCGGATGCCCCGGCACCAGCGTCTCCGCCGGTCCCAACACCCGGCGCCCCTCCAATAGAACGCTCCCCCTGTCCGGCTGCACCAGCCCCGCAATAACCTTCAGCAGCGTGCTCTTGCCTGAGCCCGTCGCCCCCGCTACCGCAAGCCGCTGCCTCCGGGACTGGCTGAAGCTAATCCCTTGCAACGCCCTACCGCATGCGCTGACATCCTCGATCTGTAGGAACTCCATTTCCCAAAAATAGATAATCGGCGATTCATATCTTTGACCCGATTTTCACCCATACGGAATCAACCCATGCAGTATCCACCCATGCAGTATCCACCCATGCAGTATCCACCCCATTTACGAGAAGTCCGCGTGACCCGCTACGTGACCCCGCTGCGGGAAGGCGGGTCCCTGCCGGCAATTGCCGAAGCCGATGATGGGTTCCTGTATGTCCTGAAATTTCGCGGCGCGGGACAAGGGATAAAAGCGCTGATCGCCGAATGCATCGGCGGCGAGATCGCCCGCAGTCTGGGCCTGAAAGTGCCGGAGATCGTTTTGGCGCAGCTGGACGCGGCATTCGGCCGGACCGAACCCGACGAAGAGATCCAGGACCTCCTGAAAGCAAGCGTTGGACTGAACATCGGCCTGCACTACCTCTCCGGCTCGATCAGCTTCGATCCCGTCGTAAATCGGGTCGACCCGCTGACCGCCTCTCAGATCGTCTGGCTCGACTGCCTGCTCACCAATGTCGACCGCACCGCCCGGAACACCAATATGCTGATCTGGAACAAAGAGCTTTGGCTGATCGATCACGGCGCAGCTTTGTATTTCCACCACTCCTGGGACAACTGGGAACAGCAGGCGACCAGACCCTTCGCGCAGGTCCGGGACCATGTCCTCCTGCCGCAGGCATCCGAGATCGAAGCCGTCGACGCCGTTTACCACAACCGCCTCACCCGGGACCATATCGGGGAGATCATCGATCTCATCCCGGAAGAATGGCTGCTTAACTGGCCTTCTGGCCAATCCCCGGAGGAGATCCGTGCTGTATATACCCAATTCCTGATAACCCGGATCGCTACATCCGCGATCTTTGTAAAGGAGGCCCTTCATGCCCGCAACACACTTGTTTGAATATGCCGTCATTCGCGTCGTCCCTCGCGTCGACCGCGAAGAGTTCCTCAATGTTGGGGTCATCCTCTATTGCCCGGACTTGAAATTCCTCGGACTTCGCTGCGCCAATGACTGCGACCGGCTTCTAATGCTCGACCCGAATCTCGATCTCGACGAGCTCAAACAGCACTTACACGCATTCGGTATTATCACCCGCGGCGATGCCAGCGGCGGTCCCATCGCCCGCCTCGATCACGCCAACCGCTTCCGCTGGCTGACCGCCACCCGCAGTACCATCCTTCAAACATCCCGCGTCCACCCCGGTCTTTCTCCCAACCCCGCCGCCACCCTCGAAGAGTTGTACGAGCGACTGGTTTTATAACCGCACCAATCCTGTTTACCGATCCTAAATGCCCCTTCACCCTACCTATCCGCCCTGTTTCACCCTATCACGTACCCAATTTGGCCATTTATAACACTTTGCGCCCCGCCAGCAGACCAGCCCCCTATTTTAGCAGTCAGTAAAGCAATACAACTGCATTGAAAACGAACCGTCTGCTGCTCCTCCTTATCTGCCTTTGGCTCACTCATCCTTCCTTCGCCCAGGGAAAGATCAAGGGATCCGTGAAGGGAAAGGTCGCCGATAGCAGCGCCAAACAGATGCTTCCCGACGCCACCGTCAGCATCACCCCCGAATCGGATACCACCGACACCCAATATACCATAGCGGACAAGAACGGTAATTTCAGTTTCCGCAACCTGAATCCCGGCAATTATCACCTTCTTATTACGTTCGAAGGCTACCACCACGTTATCCGAAGATTCGCCATAAACGCTTCCACCAAAGACATCGATTTCTCCACGATCAATATGCAGCACACAACCGACCTCCTGCAGGAAGTCGTCATCCAGCGCCCCCCTATGTCCATAAAAAAAGATACGGTGGAGTACAACGCGGAAATGTTTGCGACCAAACCGAATGCCTTCGTGGAAGACCAGCTCAGGAAGCTACCGGGAGTGGAGGTCGACGCCAGCGGCAACATCACCGCCCAGGGCGAAACCGTCACCCGCGTCCTCGTCAATGGCCATCGCTTTTTCAATGATGACCCCAAACTCGCAACCCGCAACATCCCCCCCGACATCGTCGAACGATACCAGATCTTTGACGACCTCGACGACAAAAGTAAATTCACCGGTATCGACGACGGCAACCGGGTAAAAACATTAAATATCATCACCAAGAAAGATAAGCGCATCGGCTACTTCGGCCGGGCCATCGCCGCCATCGGCACCAACCAGGACTACGACGAAAGTTTCAATTTTCATCGTTTTAACAACGAGCAGCAGATCTCCACGCTCGGTGAAGGCAACGACATCAACCGACAGAACTTTACCATCCAGGACATCCTCGGATCATCCGGCAGCCGCAAAGGCAGCGGCGGCGGTCCCAGCCCCGCCACCAATCAGAGCGGCTCCGGCATCACCACCGTATGGGCAGGCGGCGTCAACTATCACGACAACTGGGGACCCAAGATTGAGGCATACGGCAGCTACTTCTATAATTTCACCCACGTCTCCCTTGATCAGAACAGTCTCGTCGAGAAATTCATCCCGGGATTCCCCGACAGCACCAACTCCATCACCGATACCTCAGCAGCCATCTCCCGGACGACCAACCAGCGCATTTACTTTAACATGGAAGGGAAACTCGACAGCAACAACTCCTTTGTCTTCCGGCCCAATGCCACCATCCAATCCACCAGCCCCAATTCTTCGTCATCCGCCCGCTCCGTGGACCAGAACGATTCCCTCATCAGCCGCGCCATCGGAACTTCATCCAGTATGAACTCCGGCTATAACATCAACGGCTCCAACTTTACCTTTCGCCACCGCTTTAAGAAACAGTATCAAACGCTGACCCTCGACCTGACCGGCACCGTCAATGTAAACGACGGCAATGGGTATTACAATTCCGTCAATACATTCTACAAGCTCGATTCCCTTCAGAACATTAACCAGCATTACTTCGATTCGCTGCATTCCTGGTCGATCAGCCCAAGCCTCAACTACACGCAGGCAGTCAGCAAACACTCGTATCTGCTGCTGTCCTACGACTTTTCCTATAACAAAAGCACGACCGTCAACGACACCTACGATTTCGATAACACCCTCGACAAATACACCGCATTCGACAGTCTGTTTAGCAACTCCTATAAATTCACGTCCAACTCCAACCGCATCTCCGCCACCTGGCGCATCACCAATGCAAAAATCAACATCAACCTGGGCACCGGCGTTCAGTTCATGAACTTCAACAGCATGAACACAACAAAGAACATCGACGTTTCCCACAACTATACCAACCTGACCCCGACGATCCAGTTCAATTACTCCTTTAGCAACTACCAACGCCTCCGGATCTACTATATGGGCCGGACGGGGAGCCCGAGCGCCAGCCAATTACAACCGCTGACGACAACATCCGACGATATCAATTTCACAACGGGTAATCCGGACCTCAAGCCCCAATTCACGCATAGCCTGCGGATGTTGTACCAATCCTTCAACCCTTCCAACAACCACGTACTGTTCGCCACTGTCAATGCCAGTACAATCGTCAACGACATCCAGAACGAGATCATCCCTACTGCCAAGGGCGGGGACAGCACCACTTATATCAACCTCAATGGAACCTACAGCGTGTCCGGTTATTTCAACTACGGCTGGGCACTCAAACATCCGAAATCCAACCTCAACCTGACCACCGACATCAACTATTCGCAGAGCCAGAATCTCGTCTACTCAAAATTACCGCCGGTCGGTTATCAACACGATTATACCCGATCGACCTCCTTCACCGAAAAAGTGAACTGGACGACCAATATCAAAAAGAATTTTGACATGAACTTCAGCTCTGCCTCCACGTATACCATCAACAAGAATACACTTACCACCGCATCCAACCTGAATGCCTTTTCGCAGGTTTTCAACGCGGAAATCACCGCCTATACCAATAGCGGCTGGCTGATGGCCACCACCCTGACCTATACCATCGCCGATAACCACACCCCCGGTTACAACGAGAGCGTACCCCTGCTGAGCCCCAGCGTCGCGAAGGAGCTTTTTAAGAAGAAGGACGGCGAGATCCGCCTGACTGTTTTCGATCTCCTGCACCAGAACACCTCGGTCAGCAAATCCGCATCTTTGAACCAGATCACCGACACCCGAACGACGACCCTCCAGCAATACGTCATGTTAATCTTTACCTATAACCTGAATAATTTCAAAGGTTCCCAACACGGCCGGAACCAGTTCCCCGGCGGCGGCCGTTTCCGCGGCGGAGGTGGCGGCGGAGGTGGCGGCGGCGGCGGGTTCCTCAAAGGACCTTAACCCTCCCAAATAGCCTTCACCCCCTACCCCTCATACGCCTTCTTCAACGGCGCAATCTCGATCTTCGTCATTTGCATCATCGCCTTCATGACGCGGGCAGCTTTTTCCGGATCTTTATCGCCCAGCATTTTCCGCAACAGCGGCGGCGCGACCTGCCACGATACGCCATATTTGTCCGTGAGCCAGCCACACTGGATCTTCTGCCCGCCGGCAGACAACTTCTCCCAATATTCGTCGATCTCCTCCTGGGTGTCACAATGGATCATCAGCGAACTGGCCATCGTAAAATCGAATTGCGGATTCCCATTCAACGCCACGATCTCCTGACCCCCAATCGTGAAGCTGACAGTGATCACCGACCCCACAGGGCCCGGACCCGCCTTACCCGCCCGCATGATCTCGGTAATTTTCGCGCCCCGGATAATGCCTACATAAAAATTCGCAGCCTCCTCCGCCTTGTCATCCTTATACCAAAGGAATGGAACGATCTTTTGCATATGTTGGTTTTTTATTTACCCGCAAACCTAATTCCAAAAATCCAAACCCAAGCGGTGCATATCCGCCATACTAACAGGTCAAATCCGCCCAACCCACCCGACGTCCAAATTCCACCTCACTCTAACTATGGCGAATTCGCCGCAGTTAACCAAACTCGCCGAACACAACACCTCCCCCTTACCGCAAATAAATAAAAAACCCGATCCGTATATGGACCGGGCTAATCACTGAATCGATGGATAAATTAAAACTAGACCTTTGAGGCAAGGATCGCCCCGGCCTTGAACTTGGCCACCTTCTTCGCTTTGATCTTGATGGCGGCGCCCGTCTGCGGATTCCGACCCGTACGGGCAGCCCGCTTGGAAACGGAGAAGGTCCCGAATCCTACCAACGTAACCTTTTTCCCCTGTTTCAGGGTCTTCCCAATCGTGTCCGTGAAGGAATCCAGCGCTGCCGTAGCCTGCTTCTTGTTGATCCCGGCATCCTCAGAAATCTTGTCAATTAATTCGGCTTTGTTCATCGTTATCTGTATTTATGGGTTAGTGAATGAGGACTAAAAGTACATTTTTTTTAATACTTCACGAAAAATCCGACTCCCACGCTAATCTATATTAAACCCGGCATAAGCCACATCGTGAAATTCCAGGATCTCGGAGGTCATCCGGAAACCCCGCCCACCAAAGCTCTTGCGATAAAGGTTCAGATCATAGTCCCCTCCGCTTGCCTCCATACCACCCGCCGGTACCCCGCCCGGTGGGTAATTGCCCAGAAAATTGATTTTCCCCAACCGCACACTCATCTGTTCGCACATCTTCTCTGCCGTCTTGCGCGCATCCGTCAACGCCATCAGATTGACCACACGCTGGATACTGTCGGCTTTCGAATGATTGTACCGGACATTCTCGATCCCGCTGATCCGCGTCGCCATCAGCTCCTCGGTAAAGGCTTCCAGTTTTTTGATATCCCGTATCCGAACATCCAGCATTTGACGGGCATTGTATCCATCGAATATTTCCCGGTTATTTTCATACCGGTAATCTTTGTCCGTAGCAATATTGCTGACTTTGATATCCTCCTCGTCCGGTATGTATTTGCGGCACACCGACAAGATCTGGTTGATATCGGACTCGGTCTCCCGGACTGCGTCTTTCATGGCCGGCTTGACATTAAAAGCCTTCAAGGAAAGCTCCACCATATCCGGAACCACTTTCATCGTCGCCTGACCCGTGACCTGAATATTTCCCGGTGTAGAAGAACGGCAGGCTGCCAGTAGTAACAGCCCTGCCAGCGAAAAGGGGATTGGTCGCATATCTTTGTTTACCCCCCGAGACACACCCCCCAAAACTTTTCCACACCCTGACAACGTTAAAGTTTCCCTAATGACCGCTTACTTCAATCCACACCGGCGCATGATCGCTCGTCTTCTCCCATCCCCGGACCTCCCGGTTCACCCCCGCCGACTTGAGTCGCCCCGCCACCGCCGGGCTCAGCAGGAAATGATCGATCCGCAGCCCCGCATTCCGCCCATAGGCATTACGGAAATAATCCCAGAAGGTGTAGATCCGCTCCTCCGGATACAGCTGTCGGATGGCATCCGTCCAGCCCTGCGCCACCAGCGCCTGAAAAGCCGCCCGAACCTCCGGCCGGAACAATGCGTCATCCACCCAGTTCTCAGGTTTGTAGACATCGATCTCCGTTGGCATGACATTGTAATCACCGGTCAACACCACCGGTTTTCCGGAAGCCAGCAAATCCGCGGCATGCGCGGTCAGCCGCTTGAACCAACTTAGCTTGTAATCAAATTTTGGGCCCGGAGCAGGATTCCCATTCGGGAGATACAGACAACCGACCACCAGACCGCCAACCGTCGCCTCGATATAGCGGCTATGACTATCCTCCGGATCACCCGGCAACGCCCGGCGTGTTTCCTGCGGCTGCTCGTGTCTCGATAGGATCGCCACCCCATTCCAGCTCTTTTGCCCATGCCAGATGGCGTGGTAACCCGCCTCCCGAACCGCTTCTTCAGGGAACTTCTCTTGCGGCGCCTTCAACTCTTGTAAACAGACGACATCCGGCGCCGCCTCGCCGAGCCAGCGCAGCAGCACCGGCAGCCGGGCCCCGATCCCATTGACATTATAGGTAGCGATTTTCATCCCGTAAAGATAACGGGATTAACTATATTAGCGATGATCGGGTGATCCCACCCAACCGGAGTCTTAATTGTTCATCAATTCATTCGATGCCTTCAACGACCGCGCCGACTCCGTCATCAGCCGCTGGAATTTATCGTCATCCGATTCATCAGCCTTGACCGCCACTCGGGCAGGCGCGCTAACCAGCCGGACATCCGATTTCGCCGCAGCGGCAGCCTCCGCCTTCTCCGCGGCCTCGAAATAATATGCGGTGGCAATGAACTTCTTCACGTGTCCCCTGGATTCCGCCGGCAGATATTTCTGCAGCACCCAGAAGGACCGGCTATGCGCCTTATGAATCGCCCGGTAGACCGGAACCGGACCACCATTGTATGCGGCCAGCACCAGCAGCCAGTCGCCAAATTCATGATGCAGATCCCGCAGGTACTTCGCCGCGGCAACCGTGCTCTTGTAAAAATTGACGCGATCATCCGACTTGCGGTTGACCTTAAGCCCAAGCTCATGCGCTGTCGTCGGCATCAATTGCCACGGCCCCCGCGCACCAACCCGGCTGCGCGCCGTCGGCTTCAGCTCGGACTCGATGACCGCAAGATATCTCAGCTCCTGCGGCAGACCATAACGACCCAGCACCGAATCAATAATGGAAAAAGGACCTTCACTCCGTTTCTTGACGACTAAAAGATCCTCATCATTATGACGCAAATAATTATCCACGAATTTCTTCCCCTGTTCATTGGCCAGAGCTAGATTCATGTCCTGCTTTTTCGCAATAACTTTAACGCTAATTTTCTTACCGGACACAGTCACCTGCTTACCGGGCACAATTACCTGCTTACCAAAATCGGCAGCCGTAGGGATCGTCGGCACTGCCATGATAAGGGCAATACTACAGAATCGAAAGGGTACGCGTGTCAACATCGTTTTAACGTTTAAATAAAACAATGCCGGCCCCAGGTATGGATTTAATCTACTGCGCTTGTCATAAGGATATTGGTCAGATACATCGCCTTCCGTGGGTTCGGACGTTTAGGGTTTTTCAATTTACGGAAGGCACTTGAATCACCGCAAAGATAGTGCACAAAACCCGGTCATCATAAGTAGTTCTACGACGTAAAACTACGATTCCGGGCAATGGATCCGATCACGTAAATTCCACAAACTCCTCATTAGCAAGATAATAACAAAGGCTGCCTGACATCCTCGTGGAACCCGCCGTACATTTGGCTCGTTAACCTATGCCTTTATGCGCACCATCCTCATGATCTCCCTGACTGTCATGCTAATCGCCTCCTGCGGTTACCGCATGCTCGACAACGGCCACCGGGTCTCCAGACCGGCGCCAAATAGGGCCGCCGATTCCATCCCCATCTTGAATCTCGGCGAGACGATCCGGCTACCCGACACCCGGGCTGTCATCAGCCTCACGATTGCCAAAGCCCCCTGCCAAAGCCCCTATGGGTATTCTCTCCTGCTGGCCGATACCCGGGCGGAAGCTGCCCGGCTTGGCGGGAACTTCGTGAAAGTGGATCACTATGGCGGCTTTTCCCGGAACAAGCTCTACTCGACTATTTATTTACTAGAGCCCTCCGACCTAACCCGACTAAAAGATAGCCTGGCCGCCGTACTCGCTGCTCACCGCGACTCCATTCGGAATGTCGCTGTCGTCCACATCAAAGACTACGACCTGTACGCACAGCGATACATCCAATTCAATCACTCCCTCATCGACAGTGTAAAAGGCCGAAGAATAAAAACGCTGATCCTCCATTCGGATGGCTTCCTGAAGCTGGGCGAAAATTACCTCACCGTAAGAAAAGGAAACGAATACTTTGTCGTCCTGACCACGCCAAGGATTGGACGGTATACCACTACTCAAAAACTCGCTCTGACCGACAAAACCCATTTTGAAAACCGTAACTTGATCCTTGAGTGGACGCCCTGATTCATCTTCTTCTCATCAATTCCCCCTAAAGACTATCCGACGACGCGATCATCCGCGCCGACAGATCGGGGTCCTTCATCTCCCGGTCGAACGGGAACATCGGCCGCTCGATCCGCTTATAGGTCAGATGCTCGATATCCTGATCCACGCCGCCCGGCGTCAGCGCCATGATCCAGTCCGCCCGCATCGCATACAGCTCCGGCTCCAGGTATCCGATCTTCACCACCACGACATCCGTCTTCCTCGGCTGAAGCCCAAGTCGGGTAAAATCCACCTCCTTATGATAGGGCTTCCGCTTCTGCGTGACGATCACATGCAGACTTCCGACCCGGATAACCACCTCGACCTCCGCATCCCGGTCACCCGTTACAATCGACTCTACCGTCCCGACCAGATGCGCCGGCGGCGAATACCGCGAATCGACAACCGCGCCGGCATATCCATCAACATGCCCGCCAACGCCCGCCGCGACCGCCTTCACGACCAGATCAGGCCCCGGGATGGACGCATAGATCAGCGATGGACCATCTGGTTTCCTGAACTCCCGCCGCGCCAACAGCTGATTCAAGGTCCAGGTCACATCCCCCGCCCCACCCGCCGTAGGATTGTCCCCCATATCGCTGATAAAGAATGGATGTTTGTGGCTCGCCAGCGCGCTGTCCAGACAATCATTCCAGGGCTTTGTCGGCGCTACGAAGGCGTATCCCAGCCGCGCATCCCAGAAGCGCCGCGCCAACCGCTCTGCCGCCATCGAAACCCGCGAGCGATCATCCCCCGTCACCATTACGACAGCATGATTCCGCGGCTCATCCGCCCAGGGATATCCCACCCAGATCCCCCCGTCGACAATCCCGTCCGCGCCGACCGTCGTATCGATACTCCCGAAAACGTTCTTGGCCGGTTGTATCCGCGTACTCGTCTTCTCTCCCGGCAACAGAACCGGGATCGGAATCCAGGCCTTATACGCCGGCTTGCCCTTCCCGTTCTCCAACCGCTCCACCAGTTCCCGAACCGCCCGCTCCTTCGTTTGCATCGCGTCCTCATGCGGCGCCAGGCGGTAAACGGTAATTAAATCCGTGTTTTGTGCCAGTCGCTGCGAGACATTCCCATGCAGGTCCATGGAAGTGGAAATGACCGTTGCCTTCCCAACAACTCCGCGGATCCTTGCGATCATATCCCCTTCCGGATCATCCAGTCCGACCACACTCATCGCCCCATGAATATCGAAGTAAAGTCCATCATAAGGCCCATATTTTTTCAGCGAATCCAGCATCTTGCCCATCAGCAATTCATACGCTTCGCGGGTCACCGCCCCTCCCGGCAATGAATGGCCGACAACCGTCGGGACCCATACCGCGCGCTTCCGCATTGGTGAATCCGGCCCCATGAATGGATAGGTCGAAAACACCTCATCCGCGTACCGCGCATGAAATGCCGCTTCATCGGTCAACGCCGGCGAAAACGTGCTCGACTCGATCCCCAGTCCCGCGATCGCGATCCGCGGCAGCGGCTTCGGACCCGAATGACATCCCCCAACGCCGGCCAGCGTCGCACAAACCAGGATCAGACAGGTTCTTACATTAGTCATGCTCATTCGTTATTACCTTGATTGGAATTGAATAAACTCTATCCCGCCCGACACCGGCTCTTTACCCGCGTACACAACATAGACCGAATGCATTGACCCATCTGCTACTGCACCGATCGAGATCGCTGCAATCCCCGACTGCTGTCCTTTTTTCGTAACGGGTGGCATCGCCCCCTTACCCAGCAGCTTTCCATCCGGGCCGTCGAGCCTCACCTCAAAATCCAGGCTTCCTTTCGGCGCGGTTTGCCACCCACACACAAGACTGATCGTCCGGACCCCCGTGAGATCGACCGAATCCGACGCCACCCAACCGTCCTTGGCCGGGAAGATCATGACCTGCTGGCCGTTGTACTTGTAAGGTGCAAACCCCTTTACTTTCTCCGACCCGGTAAAAGATACGCTGCTGCTCCTGAGCGAAACCGCCGTCTTGCCGGTCAGCGCCTTGATATTGTTACCGCCCTTGTCCGTGTAGCTGGCCGAAATAACCATCGCCGTATTCGGCGCCCCGCTGGCCGGCGGAACAACCATCCCCGATTGTGGCAAGGACTTCTTCACCGCCGCCTTGTCACCCAGGGAAAGGATATAGGTAACGATCTGGTTGACATCACTGCCGGCCAGGCCAGGATGTGCGGACATCGCCACATCTCCCCATACGCCGCTGCCGCCCTTGATGATCTTTTGGGCTAGATAACTCGCGGCTTTCGGATCGCTCTGGTATTTTTGTGCCACCAGCACAAACGCCGGCCCGATCGACTTGTCCGCCTCCTTATGAAAGCTCTTACAATCCAGCGTCTGCGTCAGTTGCCGCCCGCTCACCGCCGCGGAACCCTGCTGATGCCCCATCGGTACCGCCGACTTGTCATAACCTTGCATATAATCGACCGCCACATAGAGGTTGGCCGGATCGATCGCGGCAGTATCATCATCACGGATATTCACGTGGTAAGCAACCGGTACTCCCGGCAGATAGAAGGATTTATTCCCTCCTTTCAAGGCAATCGACACCACAGGCTCCGAATTACCCGCGTAGACCGACACGCCCGAGCTTCCCGACACCGCCCCCTGATCGTCTTTGGCCATTACCGAGATGGTATAATCGCCAATCTTTGTGTACGTATATTCCAGCTCAGGCTCCGTTGTCTCCTTTTTCTGCCCGTTACCAAGGTCCCATTCATACGTCATTTTCCCCTTTTCCGGATCGCTGGCCTCCGCTTTTATCCTGACCGTGAACGGCAACAAACCTGACGATCGGTCCACGCTGACCCCGCTCACAACCGGCGGCCGGTTCCCGGCGATATAGTCGATCCGCGCCAGCCCCGCATCCGGATTCTTGGTAAACCACCCGGTACCATATTCCAGCAGATAGAGCTTACCGTCAGGCCCCGCCTCCATATCGATCACCGAATTCATTTTCACCCCCGGCGCAAAAGGTTCCATCTTATCGAAATCGCCATCAGGCAACATCGTCACCGCCTTCATCCAGCCCCGCATCCACTCATAGATGATCAATTTGCCGTTGTAGTAGTCCGGCAATCGCGTCGAATCGGGATACAGATCGGTGTAATAAACCGGCCCTGCCATCGCATTCCGCCCGCCCGTGCCTACCTCCGGGAAATCGTGCGAAGGCCCATAAGGGTACCAGATAAACGCCGGCTGCGCCGGCGGCAATTCCCGCAATCCCGTGTTGTTGCGCGAGTCATTGACCGGTTTTGCCGGATCGAAAGCCGCCCCGCTCTTCCCGGTTCCATAATCATACTCGACATAAGGATAATTGTCGCCGACGAACAACGGCCAGCCGAAAAAACCCGCCTTCCGCGCCTGGTTAACCTCGTCGTATCCCATGGGCCCACGCGTGGCGAAGCTGTCATCGTTCGCGTCCGGCCCTACCTCACCCCAGTAGAGATATCCGGTCTTCTGATCGATCGAAATGCGATAAGGGTTCCGATCACCCATAATATAGATCTCCGGCCTCGTCTTCGCCTCACCCACCGGGAATAGGTTTCCCTCCGGGATCTCATAACCGCCGTCCGGCTTTACCCGGATGCGGATGATCTTGCCCCGCAAGTCATTGCTGTTGCCGGCGGACCGCCGCGCATCATATTGCAGACGACCCGGAAGGTCGTTCAGGGGCGCAAAACCATTGCTTACATACCGCGCCCCCTTCTCATCAAACGGCGTCGAATTATCCCCTGTCGAGAAGTACAATAGCTTATCCGGCCCAAAAGCGATACTTCCGCCCGTATGACAGCAAATATCCCGCTGCGCCTTTACCTCCAGGATCGTCTTCTCCGTAGCGCGGTCGATCGTATCGTTTTTGAATGTGAACCGCGACAGCCGGTTAACCGAACTGTCGGCCGGGCTGTAATAGATATACACATAGTTGTTTTGCGCATAATCGGGATCCTTCGCCAGCCCCAGCATCCCTTCCTCCGCGTTGACCCCCGGCACATTCGTCCTCCAATAGACATCCAGGTATCCGGCCTGCTTCGCTTGCTTCGTGTCATGCTTGTACAGCATGATCTCCCCGCGCCGCTGCAGGATCAGGATATCCAGGTTCGGGAGGATCGTCATCTCTGTTGGCTCGAAGAACACGCCCTGCACCAGCTGCGTCTTTACGAACCGGTCCTCCTCCGGCGGAACCATGCTCTTCGCTTTCGAATAGTCCAGCCCGTTATTATCACCGATGGCATACCGGATACCGGCCAGGAGATGCTTAAGATAATTATCTTCCCGATAGCTCTCGGCTGTGTGTCCTAGTTCTGTATAAAAAGCCCGGCCTCCGTCATATTCATGATACCAGGCCATGGGATGGTCTCCCATCTTATGTCCGCCCTTATAGCTGCCCTCATCGATCTTCAGCAGCACATGCACATCCGGGTTGAGCTCCTTATAGCTGTAATACTCATCGGTCCGCTTCCACGGCCTCGGCAGGAACTTCGTCGCATCATTACCCGTATCCACCACCTCCAGCACCCCCTCCTGCACATTCGGAAAGCTGTCATGAATACCCGGGTGATCAAGGAAGTATCCCCCTACCATCCGGCCATACCAGTGCCAGTCATATTCGCAGTCCGCCGCCGCATGGATGCCGACGAAGCCGCCGCCCGCCTGGATATACCGCTCCAGTGCTACCCGCTGCCGGTAATCCAGCACATTGCCGGTTGTGCTCAGGAAGACCACCGCGGAATATTTCTTCAGACTGTCATCCACAAACCAGCTCGCATCCGTCGTCGTATCGACCTCAAATTGGTTGGCTGCCCCCAATTGCCGGATAGCAGCATTCCCGTCGACGATCGACGCGTGGTGAAAACCCATTGTTTTACTAAAAACAAGGATTCGGGGCGGACCGGATGGATGATGGGTGCAAGAAGCAAGTGAAAGCAAAATGGCCCCCGCAATCAGGCGGCTCATGGACATAAAGCGGCAATCGTTCATAGCAGAGATCTCGTTTAAATTATATCAACGTGATACAATATAAATATAGCTTTTTTTTCAATTGACATATGTCATATTAACATCCTCAATGGAAGTTTTCTAACTTCGTCCATTTTTTTCGAAATAGCTTGCAGTCGATAAGCCTTATCACATGCAACCGCAACGATCGTACCGACTCAACGTCCGTCTCTCTCTGCCCGAATTGCAGAAGGTCCATCGACTCTCCGCCAACTCAACTTGCCGAAGCGTCAGCGAATATGCCCGCAAATTAGTGACAGGACAGCCCATAACCCAGTTCTTCCGAAATCCCGATTTAGAAGAGCTCAATAAACAACTACCACCGCTCGTGGAACACATCACCGCCGTGGCCAACGGAATGGCCAAAATAAATCCCGAACTTCTCGACACTTACGGTAACATCATGGAATCAGTCGAAGACATCAGAACTCTGCTTACAAAACTATCCGACCAATGCGACCCAAAATAATCACCTGCCACCACGTCTCCCGCTCCATTCTTTACAACGAGCAAAAAGTTGAGCAACATGTCGCAGAACGCCTTGCCGCCGCGAACCTGTTGAAGCCGCTCGATCGCCTCGCCCCTGATAACATCTTGCATCGCTTTAACCGCCGGATGGAATTGAACGACCGTGTCCGTACCAGCCTGCATATCACCTTGAACTTCGACCCGCAGGACAAATTAACAAATGAACAAATGCAGCAGATCGCCCACACTTACATGAAGGAGATCGGCTTCCAACGCCAACCCTGGATCGCCTGGCGCCACAATGATGCCGGTCACCCCCATTGCCATATCGTCACCACCCACGTCCAATGGAACGGGGACCCTATCGACCTCTATAAGATTGGCGAGAACCAATCTGAAAAAGCAAGACTGCAGATCGAGAGGGAGTTCTACCTGGTCACAAAAGAGATCAAGCAGGAGCAGCGCAAATGGGAGCTTCGGACAAAGGATGTCGAAGCACCGCTCCGGTTGACCTATGGCCAGCAGCCCCTCGCCCGGGCCCTCTCCGACATCGTAGAATATGTAACGGAGAAATACCGATACACCAATCTCCCGGAGCTCAACGCCGTCCTTCGGCTTTATAACGTCGAAGCCTATACGGGTCACCCTGGAACAAAGCTTTATGAGTCCCGTGGCCTGCTTTACCGCGCCCTCGATGAACATGGCCACTATATCGGCCGCCCCCTAAAAGCTAGTTTTTTCGACAGCAAACCCACGCTCGACAATCTCGACAAAAAATTTGTTCAGAACGAAAGGTTGAGGAAGGAACTCACGGAGCACGTAGAGAACTTAGTCTGTTGGGAACTGTTCGGCAAACCTGACAACTTGGAAAGGATTCGGGAAAAACTCGGCTGGGAAGGCATCCAACTTAACATCAGGCAAGACAAAACTGGCGCGGTCAGAGAGGTCACATATGTAGACGTTCGGAATAAGGTAGTCTTCACCGGCAAAGATCTGCATCCGACCTGCAACGCCCAGGCCGTTCAGCAGGTCCTCGAACGCCAGAAGATCCGCGAAGCTAACGAACAATCCCTGACCCAAACCGAGCGCCAGCGTCTTCACCGCGGCCCGCGCCTCCATCTCTGATCCGCTTCCGTTTTCAAAACGTGATCACCCCCACCGCCAAAGGTTTCAGCTCAAGCCCCTGTCCCCCGATAACGCTGCCGGCTGGCTCATTATCCCCTGTCGAAGGATCCACCACCGTCAGTTTTGCACCCTGGTAGGCCGCCGGCAACGCCAGCGTGACCGGCCGGTTAGTCCTGTTGACCAACAGCACCCGCTTCCCCCGCGCCGTCAAAAAAGCCTGCGCCACTACTCCATCCCCCACGATATCCGTATTCACCAGCGCATCCCCGGGACCTAGATTGTCGTGAATGAGCTTCAGCACCCAATAACGGGCATTCGGCTTCCCCGTCTTCCAGTTGATCATGCTGACACTCGGGAACTGCGTGGGATATCCAACTAACTGCGATTCCCCGATCAGGTCGATCCCCATTCGCACCAGTCCCAGATATACATAGGCATAAACCGCGCCCGACACGTTCCAGTAATCGTCCGGAATGATCGCATTGTTGTCATTATTGTCGCTGCTCAGGATACTCCCGATCTCATCAACTGTCGTCCTGGTTGCCGGCGACAACCGTTTACGAATGCTCTCGATAAACTTCACTTCTTTCAAAAAGCCGTCTGCCTGATCGAAAAAAGTGTATTGCATCACCGGAGTACCCTGCTGTATGGAACCGCCCGCATAGAAGTGATAGGAGATCATATCCAGCGGTATCCCCGGCTTGTGATTCGCCGGATTGAGAAAGTATTCGAACCACTCCGGGCGATCGGGGTAAGCCAGCGCCATCCCGACAAATTTTGTGCCCGGCGACACCTTCCGGATCGAGCTGACGACTGCATCATAGATTCGCGTGTACGACGCCGGCGTATTGTTGTGCTCAAAGTCGACCTCATTCAGCACCTCCCAATAAGGGATATCGAAATGATACCCCGACGAATGCTCCTTGCCTAGTTCATCTTTGAATCCCCCCTTCGTATACCAGCTATACAATCGCTGATAATAGTTCCCGATCGCTTCGCAGGTAGAATCCACCGGCACAGTCCCCTGTGTATAGTCCCATACGGCCGAATCGGGATTCGCAGGGATCGTCACCGGCTTCTCCGTCTTATACATCCAGGTCGGGATCGTGCTGAAATTCAGGATCACCGGATGGCCCTTCGTAGCCTGCAAAAAGTCGAGGGTCATGGGATCGATCAGGCTGAAATCCCACGACGTCTGACGATCCGCCGGCGGTTGAAGCTCCGCCACCCCCAGCTTTGGATACGGCAGCCAGGGGACATATCGGACATAGTCGCAGCCCAGGGCCGCCAACGCCGCGAACGACGCGTCATGGATAGACGAACCCCGGCGCAGCGGCGGGTTCACCACCACCTGCAACGTCGCAACCGATTTGGAGATCAATTGGGTCTTGCCCCAGTCAACGACCAGGGAATCTTTCTGCGCGGCGCAAAGGGCTGGAATGAACGAGCAGAAAATCAGCAATCGTTTTTTCATATCCCGAATTTAATGGAAATAAGGCTGAATCGTAAAAACACGATTTTAGGTGTTTGCTCCTACCACGCGCTAAGTTTCCCAATAAAAGCCTTAAACACCCGCGCAGCCTATAGCGCAATTTCAAAACATCCTTCGCATCTTTAACCCATCAAGAGTGGAGTAGTGCATCCAATATCCGAAAGATCAGCCAACCTCTGAATCCAACCCTTTTGAACCCCGAAATCCTGATCCGGTACCATGAAGAACTGAACAACCGATCGTCTGGCCCCATGCATTCGATGCATCCGCCACCGCCGTGACCCCGGCGGTTTTTTTAGTTCGCTACTCTTCCAACGCCTTCCTCACCTGCCGCTCTAAAACGTCATAAAACGCTTCATCCCCCTCGCTCGCCTGCCGCGCAAAAACAACAAACGATATAAACCCCCGCTTATTGACGATTGCCGTCAACGGATAAAGTGACACTTTTTTAAATTGCTGAATACTGTCCATTGAAAGATGCACAATCGTAAATTCAAATTCCCTCGAAGTTAGAAATGCCTGAATTTTCTCCTTTTTATCCCAGGTGACACCAACAAAGACCACCGAATCGCTCCGATATTTCTCGGCCAGCCGGTTCATCACCGAAATTTCCGCAACACAAGGCTTACATGCCGCAAACCAGAAATTAAAGACCACCGTCTTGCCCCTCAGTTCTTCCGGCCCTATTACTGAACCATCTGTCTTCGTCATGATCGGCGGCGTCAAGGTATTCCCAAAATGTTCAATGTATGAAGCTGTAACTCCCTCCGAATCCGTATAGACGAACTTTAACCCGTTATCCACAATCACCCTTTGCTGGCCAATACCCTTTAACCCCGGCCATCCTACCAAGGCGATCATAAGGACTACTTGCCTGCAGAATTTCATAATGTTTTAAGTTACTCAAAAAAACTGGCACTCGTAAAAAAGACCCCCTCACCTCCCCTCCAGGAACTCCTCCACCAACATCGCCACCACGTCCACATACCCCTTCCCTACCCCCGCATCCAATGTGCCGATCACCGCCCCATGAACCCCCGGCAGGATCACCAACCGCGCACCCGGGATCATCTGCGCCATCCGTGCAGAATGCTCGGGTACAATGACATCCCGGTCGGACGAAATGACCATCGCCGGCGCCTTGATCGACTTTAGATCATCGTCACTCCAGTCGGGAAAGTCGATCATCCGCTGCTTATCCTTCTGGAACATGGTTAAAAGCTTGGCTGAATCCGGTGTCAGCTTCAGAAAAGCTTCCCGCAGGACCGCAGGCATGACCTCGATCGTCGCCTTCGGCATGTTTTCAAAAAAACCCGGAACCAATCCATCCCGCCGGTAAGCCCCCGAGATCGGAACGATCTTATCGACCAGGTCGGGATGCCGGATCGCCATCTGCAAAACCGTGCTGCCGCCGTTGCTGAAACCAAGGAAATCCGCTTTGGCAATCTGAAGATACCCCAGCAGCGCGGCAACATCATCCGCATCCTGTTGAAACGTCTCCGGACCTTCCCTGCCGCTCGTTCGGCCATGGCCCTGTGTTTCGAGCGCAATTACCCGGCGATGGGCGGCCAATATCGGCAATAGGTAGTGGAAAGAAGTTTCGATCGTCGACCCGCCGCCATGGATCAGGACTACCGGCATCCCGCCCTTACCATGGATTTCATAATACATCCGGATGCCGTTGACCGGTGCATACCCCGATCTGTCTTGAGCATTCCCTGATCCTGAAATTAGTGTCATAAGAAGGGCTATAATTATTTTAATTCGCATGATCAATTGTTTTTTAATTGCGCTGCCAGATACCGGCTGAGCTTTTCGAGATTTTGTTTCAATCCCTCATCCGCTTTGAACGTCTTCACCACCTGGATGAATTGCTCGGCGGATTCGAACAACATATGCCACGTCAACAGCGTCTGATCCCCCCGCTCTTCGAACCCGATCGTCGCCGTAAACTTCGGTGAGACATGCTCAAAGACAATCCTCCGGTGCGTCACTACCTCCAGGAACACGCTCTCATTCTTGTAATCCGCCCCATCCGGTCCATGCATTACCAGATCCCACTTTCCACCCGGCTTCACTTCCATTCGGGTGATCGTATTCCTAAACCCGTTCGGCCCCCACCACTGAGCAATGTGCTCCGGATCGGTAAAGACTTCCCAGACCAACTCCACAGGCGCATCCAGCACCCTCGACAACCGCAGCTCCCGGTCACTCGTGTCATTTTTTTTGTTTTCCATATTTTCTTTCTTTTTTAAGCTTCGCCAAATAAACCTCCAGGTTATCCAGCTTGGTCTCCCAATGCTGGCGGTACTGATCCACCCATGCCGCCACCTCACCAAGCTTCTCCAGCTTCGGCCGGCAATACCGGTTCCTCCCCCGCTGCTCCATCCGTACCAGCCCGCAGTCAGTCAATACCTTCACATGCAAAGAGACAGCCTGCTGGCTCATCTCGAACCGCTCCGTCAATGATTTTATGTCCAGCGGCTCAGCCGCGATCAGCTGAATGATCGCCCGTCGCGTGGGATCGGCTATCGCCTGGTATACATCACGCCTCGCTTTCATAATATACAAGTAAGTGCTTGTGAAATTAAGCACAAGTATTCACTTGTGCAAATATTTTCCTACCTTTCTTTGTGAAGCCCCAACTGTATGGAAAATATTTATCCCCGACTCGCCAACCTGGCAATCAGAATTGAAGGAAAAGGACAATATAATATTGCCAAATATGTCCGGGCTACCCTGGATTCCCTGTTGCGCCACACCGCTTTTAACCAAGGCTATTCAACAGATACGACTTCGATCCTGGCCGATCTGATGTCTGTCGTCGACGATCTGGAAAACAAAGGATTCGATCAAGAGATCGTTGACCAGCTCCGCCATGGCTATCAGGTTATGGCGCAAAATGACATCAGCAAGATACCCGAGTTTCCAACCCCGATCGTTTGCAGACGATGCGGTCACATCCGGGAGCAAGTCCAGCCGGAACGTCTGGGATATTGCCCGACCTGCGGTGCAGACCTGGCCTCATTTTCTACCCATCGCCCTATTTACTGGATGCGCGAATTCGACCCCCTTGAATCCCTAGAAAGGCTGAATCAGACGCCGCTCGCCTATCGCAACCGGCTATCGCATATCCCTCCAAGCAGTTATGACGACAAATACTCCGTGGGAGAATGGTCGCCGCTGGAGGTCATTAAACATATCCGGGACGCCGAAAATGTCTTACACACCCGGATCAAACTCATCCTCGCCGAAAATAATCCTTACCTTGATTTCCAAATGGTATGGGACTGGGCAGATAAGCCGGCAGCCAGCGAATCGATAGCCTCCATTTTAGAATCTTATTCCAGTTCGCGGTCAACGACACTTGATATCTTGCAAAACACTGCCCTGAAAGACTGGTGGCGTTCCGCGATTCACGAAGAATTTGGCCCCGTTACTCTTATCGAACAAGTCAGCTATTTCGCCGCGCATGAGATATCTCATCTTCGCCAGCTTCCCCCTGAATAACCTCCTTTTCCAATACCGCCAGTTCCAGCGGCCGCTTGATCGTCCCGAACCGATCTCCGGCATGGAACCGCTCAACCTCACCTGTCCGCCGGAATCCATGCCGCTCATACCACGCGATCAACTCCTCCCGCGCCGAGATCACCGTAATCCGGATCGCCCTGCAGCCATGAACCATCGCATACTCCACCGCAGCTTGCACCAGGGCCTTTCCAATCCCCGCCCCTTGTTTCGCCGGCCAGACGCTGAGCATCCCCAGGTATAATTTTTCTCCTTCTTTCTTCAGATAAACGCACCCCATCAATTCATCCACCTCCCAATCCGTGAGAATCTCTCCGTCCTTCTCCGTCACCAATTCCTCCACATCCGCCGCGCTCGTCCGCGGGCCGCCAATCAGATGCGCCTCCCCGGTCCAGCCGCCTTCCCCGCGATAAGCGCTATTCACAAGCCGGACAAGCTCCGGGATGTCTTCGATTGTCGCCGGTCGAATATGCATAGTTGTTGGTTTACTTCCGCGAAAATAGTCACGATTTTCTAACCCAGCCGAAAACCGAAATATTCAGCATTTTCCTTATATTGGAATTCCTAAATCCTTTAAGGCATGCGCATTACCATTTTAACTTATGGGACATCTGGCGACGTCCTCCCCTATATTTCACTGACATTTGGATTGATGGAGAGAGGACATGAGGTGATTTTGGCTGCCCCCGAGAATTTTGCCGACCTGATCAAGCACCACGACATTCAGTATATGCCGCTATATGGCGACATGGACCGTGTGATCCATTCGGAGGAAGGCCTTAAATGGATCGCGGCGGGCGACGTCTCGACATTTATGAAGGAAATGGGCAACATATTTATGGCGATGAAAGCCGAGCTTCAACGGGATACGCTGGCAGCTTGCAAGAACAGCGATGCGATCATCTGCGGGACAATAATGGGTTACCCTTCCGGCATCCTTTCAGAAAAGCTGGGTATTCCGCTCATGTTCGCCAGCGTCAACCCGGTGTACGTCGGCACCCGTGCATTTCCCAATTTTATTGTGTCGTCCCGGAACTTGCGCATCGGCCTGCTGAATACCCTTACCTGGTCCCTGGTTTTTAAGACCGTCTACAAACAATTCCACAAAGACTTTTCAGAGTGGCGGATGAACCTCGGACTTGACCCCGGCCTGACAGAGATGTTTGGACAAATACCCAAAAAGCGCATCCCGGTCGTTCACGGATATAGCCACGAGCTATTAGCAAAACCAAAAGACTGGGGCGAAAAGATCTCCGTCTCGGGCACCTGGAAGACACCCCTTAAATATCGGCGAATTAACCCTCCTCCAGCCGAACTCGCGCGTTGGATCGAAGAGGGCAAGCCGCCGATATATATTGGTTTCGGCAGTATGCCCGTGGTAGACCCCCGTCGAACGCAGGAGATGATCATGGCCGTTTGTAAGGATGCCGGTGAGCGGCTTATCCTGCATGGTTCCTGGACCGACCCCGGAAGCAACAAGGACCCGGATATTTACCATCTAAACCAATTTATCGGCCTCGACTGGCTCTTCCCGCGTTGCAATGTTCTGGTGCATCACGGTGGCGTAGGTACAACGCACCTGGGCATCGAGGCGGGCGTGCCTTCCGTTATTTGCTCCATCTTCGCGGACAACGCGCTGTGGGGGGAAAGGCTGACCAGGCTGAATATCGGCCGGCATATTCCTTTCAAAAACTTGAGAAAGGACCGGCTGGCACAGGCAATAAAGGAAGTCCAGACCGGGCGCGTCCGGGAAAATACCGCCCGCGTTAGCAGCAAATTAAGACAGGAGGATGGACTAAAAACCGCCGTGGATTTTGTGGAAGCAAACTTGCCAAATGCCCCGGTCTATAATTGTTTATAGACGACACCGCCTTTCATCACAAACGCCACATTCTCCAACGCCCGGATATCCTTCAGCGGATCGGTCTTGACCGCGATGACGTCCGCAAATGCCCCCGGCCTGACCTGCCCGATCCGCGCGTTCCCGATAAGATCAGCGGCATTGACCGTCGCGGCCTGGATCGCCTGCATCGGCGTCTGCCCGAACTTTACCATGTAAAAGAATTGCTTCGCATTCCACCCATGCGGATATACGCCTGCATCCGTGCCAAACGCGATTTTTAGGCCCGCCTTCACCGCCCGCTGAAAACTCTCCCGCTGCACCTGCCCCACCAGTTTTTCTTTATCGATGATCTTCTGCGGGAACCCCAGGCGCGCATATTCACTCCGGATATAATCATCATTATAAATGTCGGCAACCAGGTACGTGCCCCGCTCCTTCATCATCCGGATCGCCTCATCATCCAGCATGCTCCCATGCTCGATCGATGAAACACCCGCCTTCACCGCCATCTTGATCGCTTCGGTTCCGTGCGCATGCGCGGCGACTTTCTTCCCCCACAAATGAGCCTCATCCACAATCGCATTCATCTCCTCCTGCGTAAACTGGGGTGCGCCCACACTCTCCTCTTCGGTAAGAACGCCCGCGCTGGCGCCAAACTTGATCACATCCGCGCCATACTTAACGTTGAACCGCACCTGCGCCCGGACCCCATCCACCCCATTGGCAACTCCAGTAAGCTCTTTTGGGCCATCCGTCCACGCCAGATAAGGAGAAAACCCGTTGATGTCCCCATGACTCCCGGTCGATCCGATAAAAAGGGTGGCCACGAAAAGCCGGGGTCCCGGGATCTCTCCCCGATTGATCGCATTCCGCAGCGCAACATCCACTAAACCCCTTGACCCTACGTCCCTGCAGGTCGTAAAGCCAGCCAACAATGTTTTTAGCGCGCGATTCGGCGAAGTAATGGCATCATCAACCGGCATCCGCCGGAATATGTCGGCATAATAGTCCCCGCTGGGTTCCGAGGTCAGATGGGTATGGCAGTCGATCAGCCCCGGAAGAACCGTATACGCCGAGAGATCGATCACCTGCGCCGAATCCGGCACGGCGATGCCCCGCCCGATCGCACTGACCGAATCATGATCGATCAGGATGACGACATTTTCAAGCACCGTGCCCGTGGCCGGATCGATCAACCGGCCGGCCTTGATCGCTTTGACAATTGGTGAGGGAGAATCGCTTTCAGAAAATATCTGGCCATCTACACCCAGCCCGGTAAGAATAGCCAATAATGCAGCAAAAAATATTCTCATGGTAGTAGTTTTGGGGATCGCCAACAAAATAGGTATTTTTTTAATACTTTGTAGCGATGAAATTCGCACCACGCATCCTGGGGGTTCTCGCACTTACTGCTTTCCTGCCCAACCCCACTATTGTTTGCCAATCGATTTCGACCTCCCAATTGTCATTGACGATTGACGATGGCAAATTGCCCGACTCCGGATACACGGCCAGAGTAAAGAGACTGATGGTCGATGGAAGAGAAGTGCTTTCGGCCGGAGACGGCATGTACACATCGGTAAAAGTCGGCGCTACCACCTACTCTTCGATGCAACTCCGAACCAAACCGGTAAAAACAGAAACCACCGATCGGTTAACACTTACGGGGATCACCTATGGAGACAGCGCCTTGTCTATCCATGAGGTCTGGAACTTTATAAAAAGAGGCGACGCAATTCAATGGACGATCGAAAGAAGCTTCTCAAAACCCGTCCTCGCAGATGAGGCTCCGGCGCCTACAATAAATTTCGACAGCATTTCCACCTGGGAAGGCGCCTACCAGGGCTACGGAGGAATTGCCTGGTTCTATCTGTTCAACCATGCCAACGATACCTATGGCGTCCATACCACATCATCCGATTTTTGGAACAGCAAATTCAAGAAAGGCTTACGGATATCGGTCGATGTCCCTGGAAAAAAGATAGCGATGAGCTACACCCGAACACCAGATTCCCGGCTTTCCTATGCGATAACCAGCGCTGACCAGGAGATGTTACCCCTTGATGACAGCGGCACAAATCGAAGGCGGTTCGTAACGACGGGCCTCCCTGTCTGGTCACCCTTTCGTATCCCCGCCGGAGCTACTAAAGTATCTATCACCTTTAGCCCCTTCGATTTCCGCGAAAAGTATGGCCGCGGAACACTTGCAGGCATTGACAGCGACCGGGTGAACGCCGTTCTGAATACGATTGCCCGAATCGGCGTCATTGATTCATTGCATTTTGGCGGCAACAGCTGGCATACTCCGTACGGCCCGATCTGTCTTCACGAGCAGTACATCGCCCAGCTTGGTCTTGGAATAAACGATCCGGCCTACCTCAGGGGGTATCAAAGCTGTCTTGATTTTTACCGCGACCACGCCATACTGCCCGACGGCCGTGTATACCCACGCTGGGCGTATACCAACGAAGATGCTATGCCGGGCCGCTTTAATAAGGACGGATTTTACGAAGCCCAATGGGGTATCTTGATGGATTCCAACCCTGACTACGTATCCAATGTAGCCGATCTTTTCGACCTTACCGGCGATCAGGATTGGGTAAGCCGTCATCGACTTTCCTGCGAAAAGGCATTGGATTGGATTCTCCGGAGAGACAGCAACAAAAATGGCCTGGTGGAAATGATGACCGACAATCGGATGCAAAAGCAAAGCAGCGACTGGATAGATATTATTTGGGCATCCTATGAAAATGCTTTTATAAATGCAAAACTCTATCATGCGCTGGTAAAATGGGCCATCATAGAAAAGTTGCTCGATCACCCCGATAAAGCCCTGCACTATGAACAATTCGCTGCGCGGCTAAAATCGAGCTTCAATCTATCCACAAAGGAAGGTGGTTTCTGGGACGAAGAAAACGGATGTTACATTCACTGGCGCGACAAAGACAATACGATCCATGGCCGCAACATGGTAACACCTGTCAATTTCATGGCAATCACCTATGGCATATGTGACGATCCCGTCCGGCAACATCGGATACTGGATACCATCGAGGCAAAAATGCGGCGGGAGAATTTGTTCTTCTGGCCGTTAACGATAAGTTCTTATGCTCCGGATGAAGGTAAGGAGCGGCAATTCCCCTTCCCGTCCTATGAGAACGGTGACCTTTTTTTATCCTGGGGCTCGATAGGAATCGCGGCATATGCCAATTACGCACCGGATATTGCCCTGAAATATGTGAAAAATGTGCTGACACAATACGCCAAAGACGGCCTCGCCTACCAACGCTACGGAAGGCTAAAGCAGGATGGACTGGGCGATGATATTCTGGCTGGCAATAGTCTTTCGATCGTGGGATTATTTCAGGCTATCTATGGGGTTAACCCGCTCTACAACCGGTTTTACCTCAACCCCCATATTACCCCGGAACTGGCCGGCACGGCGCTGAATTATAATTACCACGGCCAACGCCTGACGATAAATCTCGATAGCACCGCATTCGCGGTATCGAACGATCAATTTAAAGTCGTCAGTAATAAAAATTTCGGCTTTAACGCTACCAGGAATGAACTGTCTTTCTTCAACAGCGCCGATTCCGGAGCATGTCTACGTGCCACCTCCGATGTCCCGGTGACTATATCAATAACCGAATGGGGCAGCAAGACAAAAACATGGAAACAAACAACCGCCAAATCCTATTCAAAGACGGTAAAATATGTAGTAAGCGAACTATCGCCCAACACCGGGTATATTATTTCCGTTGATAAGAGAGCCATTAAGAAGGTCAGAACCGATAAAAATGGTAACCTTAACCTGGAAGAGCCTGATTCGGGTTCTATGGAGCTACGGATCACTACCGATAATCATCCGTTTCAAAAACGTGATGCATCGGATCGCATTTGCCATAACGAAATTGATTTTATCAGTGATACGCAGCAACCAATGGTCCTGGAAGAAGTGCGACTTCATCCAGATCATAATATACAAGCCACCGCGCTGTTGTTGAGTGATATCCTTCATCAAAAACCGCTCGGCATATACATGCTTGGGGATATAGTGGCGCTAGGGTCCAGCAATCGTAAATGGTCCACCATGGACAGGTTTATCGATAGCTGCAGAAAAAACAACATAGCCGTTCACGGGTTACTTGGCAACCATGACTTGATGTGGAGCAGAAAAAAAGGCGAAATCAACTTTCAGCATAGATTTCCTGATAACGTCGACATTGGTTATATGAGCATGATCGATTCCATCGCAGTGGTAATGCTAAACTCCAATTTCAAGAAATTATCTGCGATTGAAATCAATAAACAAGTGCGTTGGTATACTTCGACTCTTGACAGCCTGAACAGCGATATATCCGTTAAAACGATCATCGTATGCTGCCATCATGCCCCATATTCCAATAGCCGGATTGTCGGGTCCTCGGCCCAGGTTCGACGTTACTTGCTGCCAGCCTTTATGCAGACGCCCAAATGCAATCTTTTTATAGCAGGGCATGCGCATGCTTTTGAACATTTTAAATACTCCGGAAAGAATTTCCTTGTGATCGGAGGGGGAGGCGGACTTCATCAGCCATTGGATACTTCTGCGAGAAGGCTACCGGATATCGCATTCAATTATAAGCCCAGGTTCCATTATTTATCGGTACAACGACTCGGCGATACGCTGTTGCTCACTTCTCACTTCCTAAAATCGGATTTTTCAGGTATTGAAAGGGGCTATTCATTCCGTTTATCTGTCCGATAGGAATTCCCCATCCTCCGCTTCGCCAATATTCAATATTTACCTAAATTAGGGAAGTAACAACGCCTTCTATGATTACTGGACAACAATTCGCCCAACTGGCCCTCTCCTTCCCCGGAACAGAACAAGTGCCTCATTTCGATCGGGTCGGCTTTAAGGTGACCGGGAAACGCATGTTTTCCACGTACCTCGCCCTAGACAACACCGCCAATATTTTCCTGACCACTGCCGAACAAGCCGTCTTCTGCAAAATGCACAAGTCCATCTATCCCGTCCCAAACAAATGGGGTGAAAAGGGCGCGACCACCTTCGAGCTCAATGCCGTCCCGCTGCATATCCTAACCGAAGCCCTCCTCTCCGCCTACAATGAAGTGCTTACGCCCGGTGGGCCAAAATCCAAACGCCGCCCGAAATGATCCCGCCGCCCTGGCCGCCGCCCTTCATTATTCCAAACCCCTATTTCTTCGCCAACTGATCCTTTATCCATTGCTCAAGCGTCCCTTTTGTCTCCATATCCGCCAATTTCTCCATCTCCTTGTCTTTCTTCATCCCAATACCCATTTTATACACTCTTATCGCACTTTCAATTCCCGCCCGATTGCACTGCACCGGGTCGCTGGAATAAGCATGCTCAAGCGAATACCTTGTCCACCCGCCCATGAATATGATCAGCAACTCTGGATTCTTCTTGAAAAAATCAACCACATTCGCGTTTACCTCGATTGTCACCGTTGGCGATTTGGTGATCCATGCGACCACTTGGGCTTTTCGTAAGTTCCTCAAATCCGTCTGCTGATCAACAGGCGTATTTTCGAGCCAATTAATTGTGTTGATGACCGCCTTTTCACTGCGCACAAACTCCTCCTTCGTCTGAGGGATCGAGTCCAGCATTTTTTCGTCCTGGGAAAAGACCGTAAAGGAAAGGCCCGACAGTACGCAAACCAACAGGGAGAATCGCTTGATTTTCATGTTAAAGGTATTTGAGGTTATTTTCCAATATACATATTCCCCTTGAAATGGTCTTTAATAAGTCGGGTTGCTGCTAAATCTGGAAACAAACTGGAGAGCATTTATCTCACAAGGGGATTCGTCCATTAAACCTTACCTTCATAACTAACTTATAGGACATGAAAAATGCTCTTTTCTCGACGCTCCTCCCCATTCTCCTGATCACGGCCGGCGCCCACGCGCAGCAGACCTCGGGTTATCAAATCACCACCACCTTTCACATCCAAAGCAGCGGCGGTTACGACTATACTACGGTCGACAGCGCCTCCAACCGGCTTTATTTATCTCATGGAACCCAGGTGAACGTCATTGACAAGGTCACCGGCGACTCGATCGGAGTGATCCCCACCGATAAAGACGTCCACGGCATCGCGTTGGTGCACGCGCTTGGTAAAGGATATATCACCAACGGCGGAGCGAACAGCGCGCTGGTTTTCGACCTGAAAACCTTCAAAGTTTTGGGTCATGTGCCAACCGGCCAATTCGCCGACGGCATCCTTTATGACAATTTTTCGAACAAGGTGATCACCTGCAATGGAAGAAGCAAGAATATGACGGTGATAGATCCGGTTACCGACCAGGTTGTCGCAACGATTCAGTTGACCGGCTGGCCCGAGACTGCCGCAAGCGATGGTAAGGGACGGATTTATGTCAATAATGCAGAAAAGAGCGAGATGGATGTGATCGACACAAAGACGTTCCAGGTCATTAACAGCTGGCCAATAGCCCCGGGTAAGGGCGCTTCGGGCCTCGCCATCGACCGTTCTACGATGCGCCTGTTCGCAGGCTGCGGGAATAAGGTACTCGTGGTCATGGACGCCACCAACGGCAAGATAGTCACGACGCTCCCGATCGGCGATGGCTGCGATGCGGTTGGATTTGACCATACCCTCAATACCGTATATTCTTCAAACGGCGACGGCACACTGACCGTCATCAAAGAAAATTCTCCAAACGAATTTACGGTAGTCGAAAACTTGAAGACAAAAGAAGGCGCACGCACAAACGCCGTCGATCAGGGCAGCCATATCATCTACCTGCCCACCGGCGAATTTTTGCCAAAACAGCCCGGCCAGTTTCGCCCCCAGATAAAACCGGGAACGTTCCAGGTCCTCGTGGTGAAACCTTAAAACGCCGGTTAACGTCCTCCAATGAACGACACCCGCTTGCTCATAAGAAGTCTGGCTGGAATGCTTTTCCTGTTGATGGTAATGGGAACAGCAATTTTTTTGCCTTTTGGAAGCCTTAAATACCCCCTGGCATGGATATATCTGACAATTTTTTTCGCCCTTGTCTTGTTGATCACCCTTTATCTCTTTCTGTTCGACAAACATCTGCTGAAAAGCAGGCTCGTCGCCGGCCCCGTAGCTGAACCCACCTGGACCCAAAAGATCATCCAGTCCGCAGCCGCCCTCGCCTTCCTCGGGACCTACATCACCTCCGGCTTCGACCACCGATCTCATTGGTCAATGGTCCCGTCATCGGTTTCCTTTCTCGCCAACGCAGGTTGTGCGCTGGCATTCGTTTTTTTGTTCTATGTATTCAAACAGAACACCTATCTCAGCGCCACGATCGAAGTGCAGGAGCAGCAGCAGGTCATATCGACGGGATTGTATGGCATCGTCCGTCACCCCATGTATACCGGCGCGATCGCATTGATGCTCTTTACTCCGCTCGCACTCGGGTCTCTGTGGGGATTGATACCGTCGATCGTCCTCGCCGTATTGATCGGAATAAGAGCAATCGACGAAGAGCACAAATTAAGCGCTGACCTGTCGGGATACAAAGAATATTGTATAAAAGTCAAACACCGCCTTATTCCCTATGTCTTTTAATAAACCGGCACGATCACCTTTTCCAACTTTTTTTGCGCGCACAGCGCGTTGAATCCGGCCACCTCCTTATCCAGCATCGCGTTCATCCGGCCTTTCAGGGCCTGCCACATAACATCCAACTCCGCATACCGATCCTTTTGCCCCCGGGTGATATAAGGAATATTGGCATCCATCTCCCCCCTCAGGAAGATATAGTCGGCGCTTAGCTTATTGACAAAATTGATGACATCGTCATTGCTCTGGGCCTTGTTCTGCACCAGTTCCTCTTCCCATTTCAATAATTTCGCATCGATCTTCTTCCCGCTGTCCACCACCTCCCGCATTTCCGGCCTGTCGGCCAGCAACTCTACAACCTCATTGATTTGCTTCCTTATTTTCCGCATCCGCAATACCGACTGATGGATATCCCGGATACCATTCTCCGTTTTGGCCATCCATTCCTGTTGTTCGGCATAATCGGCTGTTGTGGCGGCAATACGCGGATCGGGCAGTATCTTAAAGGATACGCTTCTTTCCAGACCTTTATAATTCCAGCGGGCCGTATAATTTCCCGGCGCCGCTTTTCTTCCGTCATATTCGCCCTCGATGAATACCGTCGGCACGCCAGGCAACGTCGGATAACGCATATTCCAGACAAACCGGTTCAGCCCGCTCTTAAAGGGCAGAACAGGATCAGCAGAAGGGCCGCCCGGATAATGAACAAATGCGGCATCTTCCTTATTGGAATAATGCCGGACCAGTTTGCCGTCCACGTCCAGAATATCCAGCATCAGTTTCGCCGCCGTATCCCCCATCGGTTTTCCCGCAGAAGCAGAGGCGGTGTCTGGTCTTGACGCAGAGTCAGGTCTCGACGGCAGATAGTAGTACAGCACCACTCCCGTAGAAGGGTTCGTTCCTGCCAACTCGGCCCGCCGCGTCTCTTCCTCATCGTCCTTCGGTACTCTATCCAGCGAACTGTACCCGGATACGCGATAAGCGTCACCGGGACTATAGGCAACAAAATCATTCGCCGGCAACGCCCCCTTGTACTGACGCAACAAGCTTAGGTCATCCAGGATCCAAAATCCCCGACCCATGGTGGAGGCCACCAGGTTACCCTGATGGACCATCAGGTCGGTCACCGGCGTCACCGGGAGGTTCAGTTGTAAGGGCTGCCATTGGTCCCCGCCGTCATACGAAATATAAAATCCGGTCTCCGTCCCGCAATACAACAGGCCCTTCCGCATATCGTCCTCCCTGATCGTCCTGGTATAGGCGCCATTGGGGATTCCCGAGTTGATGGGTTTCCAGGTCTTCCCATAGTCCGTGGTTTTATACAACGCAGGCGTAAGATCGTTGAACTTATACCGGGTGGTGGCAATATAGGCTGTTGCGTTGTCAAAGGGCGAGATCTCGATGCAGTTGACCAGGCACTCTTGCAGCCCGCCCGGAGTAACGTTACTCCACGTCTTGCCACCATCCCTGGTAACACTGACGACGCCATCATCACTCCCGGTCCAGATCACCCCTTTTTCGTGTGCGGATTCCTCTACATATGCCAGCGTGCAATAGTTCTCTCCTCCCGCCCCTTCATTGGTGTAGGGAACGCCGCTCTGGACCATATGCGCCGTATCATGCCGGGTCAGATCCGGCGAGACCACTTCCCAGGTCCTTCCCATATCGGAAGTCTTGAACAAGCGGTTCCCGCCATGATAAAATGTATGCGGTTCATGCCGGGAGCAGATAATGGGAGCATTCCAGTTGAACCGGTATTTCATATCCTTGGGCTGGACGGACTGGTATTGTATCGGGGAGATCATGATCGGCTTTCCTTCCTCGCTTTCCCGGTCCACTACTTCGATCGTTCCCTGATAGCTTCCACCCATAACAAAACGCGGGCTGTCGGGATCGAAAGCCAGAAACGCGCTCTCACCGCCCGCCGAATAGGACCAGTTCTTTTCGCCGATACTTCCTCCGGCTGTATTTCGGCTGGTGATCATTAACGAAGTATTGTCCTGCTGACCCCCATACAGATGATAGGGGAAAAGATTGTCCGCATTTATGCGGTATATCTGAGCGGTGGGCTGATTGTTCTGCGTACTCCAGGTAGACCCGTTGTCAAAGGTGATCGCCGCTCCGCCATCATTGGAGATGATCATGTTCCTGTCGTTCCGGGGATTGATCCACAATTGATGATAATCGCCATGCGTACCCGATAGATTGGACCAGGTCCTGCCGCCGTCGATTGACTTCAGCCCGGGCGAGTTCAGCACATACACGATATTTTCGTTCTGGGGATCCGCAAACACTTCGAGATAGTACCAGGCCCGTTGAACAAGACGGTGATCGCTGCTCACCCGGTGCCAGTTCTTGCCCCCATCGTCGGAGGCGAAGAGGCCGCCCTCTTCCTTTTCGGTATCGCTTTCAATCAGGGCATATACTTTATCGGAGTTGGCGCCGGAGACAGCGATGCTCATCTTTCCCATTTCCTTGGGCAGGCCCTTCTCCATTTTGGTCCAGGTTTGCCCGCCGTCGACGCTTTTATACAGGCCGCTGCCTTTACCACCGCTGCGCATCTGCCAGGGCAGGCGACGGTAATCCCACATGGCTGCATACAAGATCCTGGGGTTGTTCATGTCCATGCTCAGATCGGCGCAGCCCGTATTTTCATCTATATAGAGACTTTTCTTCCAGGTGAGCCCGCCATCCGTCGACTGGTATACTCCCCTGTCTTCCGTAGCTCCATACATAGCCCCCTGCGCGGCCACATACACGATATCCGGGTTCTGCGGATGGATACGGATAGCCGAAATATGCCTGGTCAGGTCAAGCCCCATCCTTCTCCAGGTCTTACCCGCGTCCGTGGATCTATATACCCCGTCGCCATAAGAGCTCATCACGCCACGCGGCGCATGCTCGCCCATGCCCACGTACACGACATTGGGGTCACTGTCCGCCACGGCCACCGCCCCTACCGATCCTGTTTTAAAAAATCCGTCCGAAATATTGATCCACGTCCACCCCGCGTTCTCCGTCTTCCACACACCCCCGCCAGTTGTACCCATGTAATAGACCTGCGGGTTACCCGCCACTCCACAGGACGTCACCGACCGGCCGCCGCGGAACGGCCCGACATTCCGCCATTGCAAGGGCTTCAGGAAGGAGTTCAGCGAAGCCGCCTTCTGTTGCGCAAGACCCATAACCGGCAAGGCAACGATAGACGTAAATAGCAGTAAGTTTCTCATGTTTAGCGCGTTTAGTGGTAGACGATGAAGATACGTATCTTTCGGTTGCGACAAATAAGTGTAATATCTCTATCGGATGCAACGATTCATCCGGGCAGATTGTCACCGTATTTTAAATGATCACCGATGCGAAAAGCCTTGCTTCTCCTTCCCGGTTTGCTCTTCCTGGCGACCCTTTTCTGGCCCACATCCACCCTTTCGGCACAGGAGACGAAATTCGGCATCTCCCTCAACTCCGGTCTGTTTTCTTTTGCCGGCCGTTCCGCCACCAGCACCAGCGCGATCAACAGTACCGCAAATCTCCCAAACTATACCAACAACCCCTATGGCTCAAGGGTCGGCTGGTGTGATGGATTGTCCGTGGAAGTCAGACGAGTTACTCGCCGGCGCCTGCTTTTAGGCGTCAGCCTCGGCTATGAAGCGCTACGGAGCCGGCTTGACGTCACGAGTGTCAATATTAGCGGCGTCGACTACTATAGCGTTTCCGCGCACGGCCATACCATGCTGACTTCTCAATTTATCAATCTATTCCCGTCCATTGGCTATCGTTTCCTGCCCGGGAAATTGACCGTCGATCTAACCGGAGGCCTGGACCTCGGATATTGTCTAAGCGCAGAGGAGAATGGAAAAGCCTATGCCGGCAACGGCCTGACATATTCCAGCACCCGCGACCGGAAGACGATCTCGGCGGATATTCGTCCCCGCCTTCAGGTTTCAGTCGGCTTCCATAAGACAGCCGTCTATGTCGGGTATTCCTATGGGTTAATCAACGATATGGCCGGCTATATCGGCGGGCCTACCGGCGCGTACTCCCGGCTCCTGCGGTTTGGGCTGCAATATTGGCTGTAGCCAACTTAATCCGGTTTGACGACTGTGTTGACCATCTCCCACTCAGCTGATTTACCAGCCCGCAGGTGGACGACCTGGTCCGCATTTTCCAGCGTCAGGTTATATTTCACGTGCTTCCCCTCGCCTTCCTCTGTCAGATCCGTGATCCAGTAGCCGGCATACGTAGACTTAATGTCCGACTGCAGGCTGACAGGCAATTCACTCGAAAGGATATTGCGTTCTTCGTTATGCTTCGTGATTGGCCGGGCGTAGGTGGTACTGATGACCATCAGAAGCGCAGCGCCCAGGACTAACTTTTTCATAATTCTGATTTTTGTGAGACAAAGCTAGCCAGCGTTTTGTGCTTATCCCTGTTAATAGGGAGCAATGGGCGAAGTTGTTAAATCTCTTAACGATTTTTTGTCGCCAGATGCGATGAACACCGATTTTTTGTCGGTGACCCGCCCATTTCGCGGTCGATGCCTGACCACCCGGAAGGATGATCGGTAACGGAGTCGGTCAAATCCATCTATTCCGACCGCAAGGTTTTCACTGGATTGGCCAGCGCCGCCCGGATCGCCTGAAAGCCGATGGTCAGCATAGTGATCACCATGACGGAGACGGCTGCCAGTACGAAGACGCTGGTCCCGATGTCGATCCGGTAAGCAAAACCCTGCAACCACTGATGCATGGCCCACCACGAGACAGGAAAGGCGATGAGGATAGCAATGAAGACAAGACGCAGGAATTCCGCGGACAACATCACCGCGATTCGTCCGACCGGGGCGCCCACTACTTTGCGGATCCCGATCTCCTTTTGGCGGCGTTGTGCCGTAAAGGCCGCCAGCCCAAAAAGTCCCAGACACGAGATAAGGATCGCAAGCCCTGAAAAATATTTTGCCAGGGTGGCGACGCGGACTTCGGTCGCATATTGTCGTTGATAGTCCTCATCCAGGAAGCGGTAGGTAAAAGGAAAGCCGGGGTTGAAGCTCGTATATAGATCGCGTATCCGATCGATCGTCTCCTGCTGTTGTCCCGGCCTGATCCGCACCATCATCTTGTCACCGGCGCTGCCCTGGTACGGTAGAAAAAAAGAAGATTTAACCGGCTCGTGCAACGACTCGTAATGGAAGTCCTTTACGACCCCGATGATCTGGAAGCGGGCGCCATAGGCAGTGATGTTTTTGCCCACGGGATCTTTCAGGTGCATCGCAGCCACCGCGGTCTCATTCACGATGATCGAATTGGTATCCGCATAACTCCTCGAGAAGCTCCTTCCCGCCGCAAAGCGCATGCCCAGGGTCTCGAAGAAATCGTAACTGACGTTGAAGCCCTCGAAATAGATGCCGCCCTTTGGATCGCGGCCTTCCCAGTTGACGGAATACGTGCCATAGTTTCGTCCGATCATGTTATGCGTGGTAAAACAAGCATTCACGACACCCGGCACCCGCTTCAACGCTTCGATAAAAGGGGTTTGGCTTTGCTGAAGCTTCCCTTCTGCATCGAATCGCACGATATTCTCCTTATTATAGCCGGGATCCGCGGATTGGATATACCGAACCTGCCGGTAGATGACCAGCACCGAGACGATGAGGATGGCGGAAAGCGTAAACTGGAAGATCACCAGACCCTTGCGGGAAAAGACCTCGGTGAAGGAGGACGGCAGCTTCCCCTTGAGCACGACAAGCGGATTGAATTTGGACAGGTAGAGCGCGGGATAACTACCGGCAAAGACCCCGGTGACAACCGTGATCCCGAGCAAGGCCCCGATAAGCCGGAAGTCGGGATGCAGCACGATCTCCTTTCCCGTCAGGTTATTGAACGCAGGAAGCAGGAGCCACGTCATGGCCAGGGCCAGCCCCGTTGAGAACAGCGTCATCAGCGTGGACTCCGAAAGGAATTGGGCGATCAGCTGGGGCCGCCGGGCGCCGACGACCTTTTTTATCCCTACCTCTTTCATCCGCCTGGTCGCCTTGGCCGTTGAGAGGTTCATAAAGTTGATACAGGCGATCATGAGGATGAAAATGGCGATCAGCGAGAACAGCCGCACATATACTATTTTGCTGCCCGTGCTAACCCCGTGGTTAAACGTATTCTGGAGATAAATGTCCGAAAATTTAACGGCAACCGGTCTGCGAGTGGTGTCGCCGGTGGCCCGGGTAATAAGCCCGGCAATCTTTTTGTTCAACAGGTTAATGTCAGTGCCTTCCCTTACCAGGATGAAGTTGTGCGGCCCGGTGCCGTCCCAGCTCTTTATCCAGGACTGCTGACCGAACAAGTAATCGAAGGAAAGGACGAAATCGAATTGTTGGGAGAAATTACGCGGCGGCGCCTTAAAAACACCCGCGACGAAAAAGGTTTGTTGCTGCTGGAAGCGGACCGCCTGGCCGACGAGATGATCGGTCCGGGAAAAGAGCCGCCGGGCAAGCTCGTCCGAGATGACGATGGAGTTCTTGTCCTTCAACACGTCGCCCGCCTTCCCTTCGAGGAGCGGGAAAGAAAAAATATTGAAATAGTCCTTACCGGCATATTGTCCGGTGGCCTTTAAGTTCTTGTCCCCCACCGAAAGCGTGTATTTTGGCCACCAGTTGGGCGGAGCCAGCGACGCAGCATATTCGACCTCCGGGTCCTGCGCGATAAGGAGGTCGGCCACCAGCCCCGTGGACTCATCGGACATCTGCTGCTGACCATTGAGCCGGTTGCCTTCCATCACCTCATAAATGCGGTTGTCGTTCGCAAAGAACTTATCGACGCTAAGTTCGTCAGCGACCCAGAGCCAGATAAGCAACGCGCAGCAGATACCCGAAGAAAGGCCAAGGATGTTAAGAAAAGTGAATTGGCGGTCTTTGAGCAGACTTCGCCAGGCGATCTTGAAATAGTTCTTCAGCATACCAGTAAAGTAGCTGCTTTTTGAAAAATGTTGCATCCCTCCCCGCCTTCAGCGGCTCAGTCAAGCTTTTCAACATCTACTCCACCGAAATGAATACCTTTCACAATGTCGGGGTTGCCCCTATAGCAAATCTTAGCATCGCCAAAGGAAATGATCTTAATCAGGTCAGAAACATTCACCCTGAATTCAGCATCCCCAAAAGTAGTCACCTTGGCCTTCTGTCCGGTAATAGCCGTAGTATTGATCTTTCCTTCTCCATAGCAGGTGAAATATTGCCGATTTACCACGCCAGCCTTAATATCGACCGAGCATTCACCATAGATGGTGCTGTGCATTTTGCCGATCTGAACCTCGGATAAACTTATGGCTGTCTCCCCATACTCACGCAGCCGAAATTTTCTTGCCACCAGCGGACTTTGAACAACAAAGCTTTCGTTCCCCCGTAAGGACAGCGAATTCAGCTTCTTGTACACAACCGTAGCAACGATTGCATGTTTAGGATAAAGAGGATGACCTCGCCAGTCACCGTCATTCCTATCCCCCTGGTCGTGTGGTAGTTTTTTGGCCCCGTCCAGGTACAGCCGCAACGTGCCCCCGCGAACTTCCACATGCAATTTGTTAATGTCCGCTATAGCATGGTTGATGGTGACGCTTGCCTCATCCCCCTGGACAAAAGTAACCTGGATGTATGGACTTACGATGACCTTATGAAAATGACCAACAGGACGTGTTTGGCCATAGGCGGCGCCGGTTAAAAGCATGCCCGCAGTCAGAACGGTTATTAATTGCCTCATACTGCATTGTTTAGCCGTACTACGAACCAATCCGCATTTTGTTACACCTCAAGTTGCAACGTTTCCGGGGAAACGCTTGTCAACAGGCAAATATCATCCCCCCACCCCCCACCGTACATGACCAGACCCTCCGCCATATCACTTACCGGTGCGCGCGCGCTCGTTTTTGCCCTATCCCTCTGCCTATCATCCTGCGCCACCCTGTTAAACGGGCCGGCAATGAATGTTCACATCGCCACGGATGAAAAGATAAAGCGGGTATCCGTTGAAAACGGTCTTTATCCGGACAACACCGCTCGCGAGCCAAAGGACCCCGGCACTTACATCGTCCGGAGAGACCACGAGACCCTGGTTATTCATGCCCAACTCGATTCGGGCGAGAAGATCATTCGGATCAAGCCGCATCTTTCCGCTGCGTTTTGGTTCAACCTCGACAACTACGGTATCGGCATGCTCGTCGATATGACGAAACCGGAACGGTACGGCTATCGCCGATGGTACTATCTGGCGCTTAAGGATACAGCGATTATATTGCGACGGTTCGCGCCTGTCCCCAAAGGAACGGTGTCGTTTTCCTTGTCGCTGCCGCTCATCAATGCCTTCAGCCTGAATTCACCCGAAGGACGGTCTTCCCCGGAGGGCCCTATTGGGGTCGGAGCCGGCGTCGACTACTTCTACAAAACGAATCGATATATTTCGCTTTCCCTGGGCGCTGCAACCAGCGTATTTGCGGATCATATCGGTGTTGGATATTACAACACAGCAAACATAATATTTAGCAGTATCCGAATCAGCCACGTCGTCGGCAGCTTCGATCTGGGCTATGGGCTCAGTTTCTCGGGCCTTCTCTGGTCCAAAGCGACGATTGGCGATACGGTAAACATGGACAGATCAGTGAGCAGCTTCGGGATAGGGTTCAGCTTTTCCGCCCAATACCAGCTTAGCCGATACTTCAGGCTTGGCATCCTCTACCAGCCGACTTTATTCTCACCGGATAGCCCGCAACCGATCAGTTACCAGCATTACCTCGCCGCGGGTTTTACCTGGAGATGGCCACAGATACGGCCATTTACTTTAACGGCTTATAAGTAAATTTTTGTCCTCCCAGCGAAGCCTCCAGCATTAATCCGCCTTTTTCTTGAGAAAATACAACTACGTTATTTCTATAATTCGCATCAGAAGCTGCACCTGATTTGACGGCTATTGCTGAAACTTGTTCGGTAAATTCAATTTTATTTTCCATGAACCGGTCCAGAGCATCCTTGTTCTCAAAAAAGATAATTTCCCGGTATGCCTGTCCTCCCGCTTGTGCGCCCACAGTTGCCTGAAGCATCTGCGCGGTACCAATCGGCATTCCTTTCTCATAGACTGTTCCCTTACCCGCGGCTCCGCCTATGCCTACCCCGCCTTTGCCTACATTGGGAAATATCACATAGCCGGCAGAATTTTTAAATAGATTTTCCATGGATGGATCCGCCTTTTTAAAAGAAGCTTTGGCCTCTTTACTGTCATCGATTATTCTCACTTGAGATTCGTCCTGCGCCATCGATATCCTCGGTATTGACAGGGCTGCCAACATCATTGAAAATAAGATCGGCCTGAAGGTGTTTGTCTTTTTCATAAATCTTAAATTTTAAGTTAGTGAGCGTGTATGCAAAGACAGCAACGCAAAACATAAGCCACGCCTGGAAGTAAAATTTTCCCCACTCCCTTTTCCGGATTTCCAAAAGTCTGCTGAAATCCATATCTTGCCCTCCAACCCCATTACACCAACCTTCTAAACTCCGCAACGAACAGTGAAACAAACCCTTACCTTTATCGCTATCCTGCTCCGCCTGACTTCCTTTGCTCAGACCGACCATAACGGAAACCCAGTCTTTAATTCCATCCCCATGGGCGAAGACAGCATCGGTGGATGCAAACTGCTCGCCAACTACTACCCGCTCCGCAACAACATCGATAACAAGACGACATCCGTCTATATCTCCGATTCACCTAACATCGACCAAACGGCGAAAGCCGCAACGGAATTGCCTGCCGATTTTTTCATCCTGACGCGGAACAACCAGGTTATCAAGCTCATCCTGATCAACAATTATCCAGAGAAATGGATCCTCGTCAGCACGCCCGGCGAATCGGCGCCCAGGAGGTTCAGGAACCCACTTAAAGGCGATATCGCCGAGAATCGCGCCAATGAGCTTCTCAGGGACCACTATGACTCGTCATCAGCGATCAGTGACGGCAACCTGAGTTTTAATGGGAAGCGTTACAAGATCACCTCCAATGTGGAAATCAGGACGGCGGTTATCACCCTCATCCAAAAGGAACATTTCGACACTGATTCCTCCTCTTCGGTGGTATTACCGACCAGGGACCAGCTGCATACGATAATCCTCGGGCAAACAAGAGAAGGCGGCAAACTCGACTTCTTTACACCAATAAAGGGCCATGAAATGGAAGGCATCCAGGTCAAGCCGGGCCTCATCGACACCCGGATCGGCATCGCGCTATATCAATGGGGAAGGGCTTGCTTCGACCTTGGAGTAGTGGATGTCGACGAAGCCGATGCCATCTTCGCGGATTTCAAAGGGCGTCCACTGAATATTCGGGAGAAGTCCTATATCAAGCTGGGGTTTGAAAAAGGTCTGGAAAAATAAGACACGCCGTCATATTATCAACATCTTTCATATAAAAGACGAAAAAAGGCCAAATCATTATCCGGCCAATATTTTTCGATAGATTTAATCGATCAAATCATCACGCTCCATGAGAAAAACGACTCTGCTATGCACGTGCAGTGCCTTGTTCTGTCTACTTACGACCTTGTTTGCAACCGCGCAAAAGATCAACCTCGAACAATTTAAAAACCTGAAACCGCGCAATATCGGCCCAGCCGGCATGAGTGGCCGGATCACCACCATCGACGTTGTCCTGGATAACCCCAACATCATTTACCTCGGTTCAGCCTCCGGAGGTGTGTGGAAGACGGAGAATAGCGGCAATACCTGGACGCCGGTTTTTGACGATCAACCGACACAGAACATCGGTACAGTTGCCATCCAGCAATCCAATCCAAATATTGTTTGGGTCGGAACCGGTGAAGGAAACCCAAGGAACTCGGTGAGTATCGGCGAAGGGATCTTTAAAAGTCTGGATGCGGGCAAGACATGGAAGCGAATGGGGCTCGAGAACACAAGGAACATTCACCGTATCATCATTGACCCCGCCAATCCGAATACCGTGTACGTCGCCGCCATTGGAAACCCCTATGGCATCCATCCGGAAAGAGGAGTTTTTAAAACCTCCGACGGCGGTGACACATGGACAAAGGTTTTATACACCAACGACACCTCCGGCTGCAGCGACCTTGTAATGGACCCATCCAACCCCAATCGCCTGCTGGCCAGTATGTGGCAGCATCGCCGCACCCCATGGGATTTTAAAAGCGGTGGCCCCGGAAGCGGTCTCTATTTGACCATCGATGGCGGTAAGACCTGGAAAAAGCTTGGGAAAGAGGATGGTTTGCCCGATGGCAATTATGGAAAGATCGGACTGGCATTCGCGACCAACCAGCCGACCCGCGTCTACGCTCTGGTGGAAGCAACGAAAAACGGCTTATACAAAAGCGACGATGGCGGCGCTAAGTGGGAACTGGTTACGAACGATCCAAGAGTGGTAACGAATCGTCCTTTCTATTTCCAGGACATCCGCGTCGACCCACAAAACGAAAACCGCATCTACAACATCCACGATCAAGTGGATGTAAGTGAAGACGGCGGTAAGTCATTCTCCACATTGATCCCTTATTCAGGTATTCATCCGGATCATCATGCCTGGTGGATCCATCCAAAGAACGGGAGCTTTATGATAGAAGGTAATGATGGCGGCATCGGCATCACGCACGACCGGGGTAAGAACTGGAGCTTCGACGACAAAATTCCTGTTGGTCAATTCTACCATATTAACACCGATAATGAGATGCCCTATAATGTAATGGGCGGCTTACAGGACAACGGCAGCTGGCATGGCCCCGCCTATACCTGGATCGGTGGCGGCATCCGAAATGATTATTGGGACAATATTGGCGGAGGCGACGGCTTTGACGTCATGCCGGATGCCGAAGATGCAAGCTGGGTATACAGTGAAAGCCAGGGAGGAAGTGCTGAACGCCTGAACTGGAAAACAGGGGAGCGCTGGTTTATAAAACCGCCGCCGCTTGATCCAAAACTCATGTTGCGATTTAACTGGAATACAGCGATGGCCCAGGACCCATTTGACAAAAAGACAATTTATCTCGGCAGTCAGTTTATACACAAAAGCGTCACCAAAGGGGCAAGCTGGGAAATCATCTCCCCGGATTTGACGACCAACGATACAACGGAAATAAAGGCATTTCAGACGACCGGAGGACTGACCCTGGACATTACCGGAGCCGAAACGCATTGCACGATCATTACCATTTCTCCCTCGGCAAAAGAGCAAGGGGTTATTTGGGCAGGAACGGATGATGGCAATGTACAATTGACAAGGGACGGCGGTAAGACATGGGAGAATTTCCGCGGCAAAATTCCGGGCATGCCGGCAGGCTGCTGGGTACCGCAAATAACCGCTTCCCGCTACAATGCGGGGGAGGCGTTTGTCGTGGCGAACGATTATCGGCGTGGCGATTTCAAGCCGTACATTTTCCGTACAACCGATTATGGTAAGACATGGAAAAGAATGGTGGATGAGAATAAGGTAAGAGGCTACGCGCTTTGTATGATTGAGGACCCCGTTGAACCAAACCTGATTTTTGTCGGAACGGAAAACGGCCTTTGGATAAGTTTTGACGACGCCTCGACATTTCAGCAATGGAAAAATAGCTATCCCTCTGTTTCTACTTATGATATGGCTATACAGGATAGAGAGGCCGATCTGGTGGTCGCGACATTCGGAAGATCGTTGTGGTTATTCGACGATATTCGACCGTTCAGAAAAATAGCAGCAGGTAAAGGTGTGGCCATCACCGATACATTAACCGTTTTTCCGGCGCCTGTCGCCTATCAGGCGCAGTTCAGACCTGCCACCGGTTACGAATGGAGTGTAGATGGCTTATATGAAGCGGAGAACAGGAAACGCGGAGCCGAGGTTTCCTTTTATATAAATAAACCGAAGGGACAAGCTAAAAAGGACAGCCTGCAAACCCAACCAACCCCCGCTCCCGAAGAACAGCAAACCACCGGCCGTCGCCGGGGCGGCGGCGGAGCAGGATTTGGGCAGGGAGCGCCGGGCGCGGGCAAAAAAAGCGACAGCGCCAGGGTAAGAATTTATAACGATAAAAACGAGTTGATAAGATCATTGCGGTGGAGTGTCGATAGCGGTTTCAACCGCCAGTATTGGGGAATGGAAGAAAAAGGCTCTCGTCAACCGGGATCACCGAAGCCGCAACCCGGCGCGGAGGAGCCGGGAGGCTTTCAAGTACTGCCTGGCAGGTACAAGATAGTGATCGCTTATGCCGGAGCGTCTGACTCAACATTTGTAACGGTAAATGACGACCCAAGATTGGGCAATCGCAACGACATCAAGATGGCGCAAAGGGCCATGTATGACCGCCTGAGAAAATCCGCTGACAAATTAACGGCGGGGATGGACAGGCTAACCGAATCCGACGAAATTTGCACTAAACTCCAAACGGAATTAAAAGGGATAGAAGGAAAAGACGCCGATTCCCTTAGAAAGATGACCACCAAAATGCAGGACACAATAAAATCGATCCGCGAATACATCGAAGGTAAATCCTCCGATCTGCAGGGACTGGCAAGAAACCCCTTTGACGTAACGGTCATGTCCCAACTACGCGAGGCTGAACAATCTATCGGCAGCAGAACGGTTGCCCCGGGCACCCAGGAAGAGACCTTGGTTTCGAATGCCGAAAAAGCAATTGTCGCCGCGCTTCAGAAGATCAATGCCTTTACCGATGGCAAATGGGCAGCTTATCGCAGCCAGGTAGAAGGAACAAAAGTGAATTTATTCAAAGATTATAAGCCGATCCAGTAATGAACAGCTCGGGGCCGAAGGAATCTTTCGGCCCCGAAGACCTTGGCCCCGGCACCAATCCGGATGGATTGACCAAATGGCTCCCCGGTACCCGGAGTAAAACCCTATTAATCAAAACCCGGCATCACTTGATCATCAATCCAAACTTCCCGGTATCCGCCGGATTCATGACCGGAAAAATATCGTCCGACGTAAAAGGCTTTCCATCCAACCCGACGGAAAACAACCAATATTTCTCACCAACTTTCTGATAGTAGAAGTATCGCACCTGGTGATCGGCTCCCCAGGGTTGTAGCGGATCAAAGATCGAAACACCATTCCTTTGCGGATCGATCTGCTGCAGGCTATCGGGGTAAACACCATGTTCAACTTTATAAAACTCGACGCAACGGAAAACGGTATTCAACTCGGTCCGGGCCATTCCCGCATTCAACGATTTAAACGCCCCGCTTGTGGACAAGGCCGATGTAAAAATCCACCAAAATAGAACCGTAAACAAGATGTCCGCGGCGCCGATAACAATCAAAATTTTATCCCTGAATTGGAAGATCCCTTTGAACAAGAGGATCAAACCCGCGATGACGCCTACATTCGGGATCAATCCCAAGAGGCCCCAGAGATAGAGTTTTTTTGCACGATCGGACTTACGGCCCTGGACCTTTTCCGTTCCGGCTTCCAGGATGAAGACAAAATGATCCGCCAATTCTGCCGAATGAAATGCGCTTTTCGGAATCACAAAGACCGGCCCTTGCTTCAAAACGATAAAGACACACTTACTGCTGGCGCCCGTGTACTTTATCGCCCCCCACCGCCAAAATTTCTTCTCCTTTTCCGGCTCGCTTTCTACCACCCGCTGAACGAGAATTCCGTCCCCTGTCAACTCAATCCTCCAATGAGGAGCCGCAGCCTCCAGCTGCTTTAGGCTCTTTCTGGTTCTGATAAGGGCGACAAGATAGGCCCCGACAGTACTACTAAACAAGAGAATACCACAGATGGCCAGCGAATCGAGCAAATAAGGGCCCAAGGAAAAAGGACGCCCAACATATCCGCCGCCAACCCACGAAGAAAACAGCGCAATAACAGCGATCTTCAGGCCGAGGTTCCGGCTAAAGCTGTGATACCGATAAAAACTGCGATAGTCCTCCGCGGCCGGTCGAAATTTGACTTCCATGGACTAATTTACTCATTCCCACTCAATTGTTTTCCGCGATCTTGATCGCCCCCACCAATTGGCTATCTCTGTTCTCAATAATGTCCGAGATGGTTGGATACAATGGAAAATCCGGCTCGATGCCCCGGACGTTCTTGCCAAGCGGCTGAACGTCCAGCGTATATTTGATGAGAGGCAACCGGATATCCAGTTGCGTGTTGGGGAGGATAACATGGACCTCGTCGCCCGACGTATTGCCATAATAGCCGCCGCCGCACATCTCTCCGATAAACTTCCCCCGCTTGTTGCTCTTTACGATCGACGAGAATTCCGCGCTCGCCGAAAAAGACCGGCCATCCGCCAGAACAAAGACTTTGCCTGCATAATTGTCTTCCCTGGGCGCCTGACGGGCGAGGTTCGGGTGGCCTTTTTCAGAAAATTTGCCCGTCGTGGTTTCCTGGGATAGATAGTATTGGAAGGGCTTTGCGGTCAGGTAGGCATAGAGTAACTCACCATTATTGTCATTGCCCCCTTGGTTTCGGCGGATATCGATCAACAGCTTTTTCACCCCTTTTTTCTTTATTTCGGCAAAGGCCGAATCCAGAAAACCTGCAAAATTCTCATGCGTTTGTTGCAGGAATCCGTCGAAAAAGGTCTTGATGGTAAGCACGGCGATACCCCCCGTTTCAAAATGCAGCCCCAAATATTTATCCGGCCGGGCGAAAAGAGCGGGCGGCGAACAACGCATGTCGATGAAAGGGTCTGCGTGCAGGGTAGCCGTTTGAGCGGTGCCCCCAGGCAGTTGATACCCGATCTCAAATTTGTCCGAAGCGCCAAATATCAGGTAATACAGGAAGTTGAACCCGTCCGGTAATTCGGTGTCCTTGTGAGATGCGATGAAACCGTCCGACTGGACATAGCCATAGATCCGCTCCAGCACCTCACGCATGGGCCGCCCGTTAAGCGATAGCAATTCCGCTCCCCGGATCTCCGGGTTCTGATTGCAGCAATAGATATAAGATCGGCTATGAATAAAGATCAATTGCGCGGGAAAAAACTTCTCCCCATTGATGAATTCCCGCAATGTCTGGCGCGGGGGGTTGCAATTCGTGTGCCCATCCCCGATCGCCGCGATCACATACGCCACCCGGATATAGAATTGAAGGACCGTTTCACTGTCAGGAATATGCTCATAGCAACTGTCCAGGAGGTGGCCCATTTCCGTTTTGGTCCGATAACGATACAAACCCGGATGGCTTTTTTGGAGCGTATCCCGCAACAACTGAAAATCCTGCTGCAGGAGCGCGCGCGGGATCTTCTGAAAATAATGCAGGTCGCTCTGCGCCCGACTGAACACAGACCCCAAAGAGAAAATGACCAAAAATGATCCAGCCAGCAGATTTTTCATGGATGCCTGTTTCTCCATGAGACCGGATGCACTAAAAGCGGTTGCAAAAAAAGGGGACTTTCTTTCGAAAATCCCCTTTCGTGGAGGTGCCGAGGCTCCAATCGAACACCTTGTAAACCTCCTTACAAGCATCAGTGATGCCATGCAACAGTTTCCTGCTGTAGGCATCCTGGGTCCCCGTCAAGGGATCACCCAATAAGAGACGCCATCTGCGGGACCTCTATCGAACACTTTATTAGTCTTCTTACCTTGTTCAGCAGGTTATAATGGCCTAAATCATGCATCGGCCAAGCACCACTCCAACTACTGCCCTGCGTATATTATTGGTTTTCATAAAATTACCGAGTTTTGGGGCCGGCCATGCAATTATAACATTTAATGTTACATTTGCATGGTGATACCGAGAAGACTTGAACACATAATTGAAGAGACTCTAAAACGCAGCCCGTCTGTGGCTCTCATGGGACCAAGGCAAGTCGGAAAAACGACTATTGCCTTAAACATTTCTGCTACTATCCCATCGATCTACCTTGACCTGGAAAGCCGAATTGACCTCGAAAAAGTCCGGGATATCAATGCCTTCCATGATGATAATCGGACTAAGCTCATTATCCTTGATGAAGTACAGCGACTGCCGGAAGTTTTCGCCCAACTCCGAGGGATTATTGACAAAGAACGTCGTAAAGGTAATAGGGCCGGACAGTTCCTTTTCCTGGGATCTGCATCAATTGACCTATTAAAGCAATCAAGCGAATCTCTTGCGGGGCGCATTGCTTATATTGAACTTCATCCGATCGACGTGTCGGAATACGCAGGAGAAAGTATTGAGAACATGAATGTCCTTTGGATACGTGGCGGCTTTCCGGAAAGTCTATTGGCGGCCTCAGATCAGGGGAGTCTTGACTGGCGACGTGATTTTATAAGAACCTATCTTGAGCGAGACATCCCCCAACTTGGCCCGCGTATTCCTGCAGAAACATTGGATCGCTTTTGGACAATGCTTGCTCACAGCCAGGGTTCAGTTCTAAACGCCGCACATCTAGCCAGAAACCTGGAGGTCGCTGGAGTTACAGTCGGTCGATACCTCGACCTAATGGTTGATCTTTTATTGGTTAGACGATTAAAGCCATGGACTTTTAATATCGGCAAACGCCTTGTTCGCTCTCCAAAGATCTATATACGAGATAGCGGCATAACGCATGCTCTGTTGAATATTGGCAACTATACCGAACTATTGGGCCATCCTGTTGTCGGCGGTAGTTGGGAGGGCTTTGTTATTGAGAATATCATGTCAGTTGCACCGCTCAATGTTCAACCATTCTATTATGGTACGCCGGCAGGCGCTGAGATCGACCTGATTCTTGAATTCTCTCCAACAGAAAAATGGGCGATTGAGATCAAACGCAATACCGCTCCCTCGGTTACTAAAGGGTTTTATATCGCTTGCGATGACATTCAACCACAAAGACGTTATGTAGTTTATTCAGGAAAAGACCGGTTTCCATTAGCTCATGGCGTGTTGGCTATTCCATTGTTTGAGCTAATGCAGGAAATATTACAAAAACATTGAAATTACATATCACCATGGCACAATCAAGAAAGAAAATAATAGATAAACCCTCTCCTAAAGATTCAGCTACCAATGCTATAGAATCAAAACTCGCCAACCCCCTTGTATTATTAGTCACGATACAAGAGATTCAATATTAAAATCTTTTCGTTCCTCAGATAAAAAAGGGACTCAAGGCATTGAATATGGCCTTGACTGGTATCCAGCCATAATGGATAAAATCGAAGAGGCCTCAGATGTTGTATGTCTATTAACGCAACGAAGCGTTGACAGACCCTGGATACTATATGAAGCCGGAGTTGCTAAAGGGAAATTAGGGAAGAAAGTAATAGGTGTCGCTATGGGCATACAACATAGTGTAGCATTTACTGGCCCCTTTGCTCAATTCCAAAATAACGGCGGCTCAATTGATTCAATAACAAAACTTGTCTTGGATCTAGTTCGTAAAGTGCCAGGATTAGATCCGTCTCAACTCCATGTGGAACAGTTGGTACAAGGGTTTCACAAGAAATCAATTGAAATTTTAGCTCAAACACAAAAAGCGCTCAAGACAAATGCACAAGAGGCTAGCGACAATATAATAGCTAAATTATTTGAAGAAGTAAAAATCATGTTTGAAACCCTCCCTTCTAGAATAGAAAATAGGCTTGAGCCGGATCTCGAAAGAAAAAGAAAGAAGCTTCACCCAAGGATGTTAGAGGAGCTAATGCATTTAGCTATTGAGATAAAAAATCCAAGTATAGCCTTTCTTATGCTAATCAGCATTTATAAAGATGATTTACCCTGGATATATGAAATGGGCCTCAAACATATAGAAGCCTAAAAGCATTTAGACCTTCAACCGAAAAGCGAAAACAACTCTTAAATTTTGCAAAAATATTGGAAATGACCGGACACCCGATAATCAGAGACATATATGGAAAATCCAACGACAACATCTTTTTCTATGAAGAAACCCGCCACATCATTTACGATTTCATAGATTGATTTTACAAAGAAGCGCCAAAAAGCAAATAAGGCTCGTTTTCCAGCTTTGATCAAACGCCATGTACGGCTATAAGAAGGTGTTCGATAATCCTTTTAGATTCAAAATAAAAAGCCCCGTAAATACTTGATTTACAGGGCTGAAATTCAGTGGAGGTGAGGGGAATCGAACCCCTGTCCAAACATAACCGCCAAAGGCTTTCTACATGCTTATTCCGGTATTGCTTGTCGGGAGGCGGCCGGAGCCGGACAAACCAACCTCCTCCTTAGCTGCATGGTCTTAAGCAACGATCACAGCCTTTCGTTGCCGCATCCTGTATTTGTTTTGAGTCGGCGGCGCAGCTTGGTAACAGGCGAACCTGCCAGCGCGGCCCTAATGACTATCTAATCACTGATTAGGCAGCCATGGCATACTGAGTATTGCCATTTGAAGTTTGAATATTCAGATTAACGTGCTAATTATCCAACGCACGGCATGCTTACACCTTCAAAGATCTATGCTGTCAAAACCAGGCACCCCCAAGCCTGCAAAGATACGAAAATTTTCCGCCCGCCCCTACTTGAAGATCCGGAAGAAATCCAGCCCCAACGCATACGCCATCAGCGCGAACAGCAACACCATTCCCACCATTTGCGAATATTCCATGAACTTATCGCTCGGCTTCCGCCCGCTGATCATCTCATACAGCGTGAACAACGCATGCCCGCCATCCAACGCCGGGATCGGCAGCACATTCATAAACGCCAACAGGATGCTGAAGATCGCCGTCAGCGACCAGAAGCTCTCCCAATCCCATATCGAAGGAAAGACACTCGCAATACTCACCACACTCCCCAGATTATCCTGCATCTTCATTTCAGGCGACGTGAACAGCAGTTTCAGATTGCGGATATAATTCACCAGCGTAGTAACACTCTTTTTGATCCCTGCAGGTACCGCCTGTAATAAGGTATAATTGATCTGCACATACCCCAGGACGTCCTCCGGGTTCTTGAATACGATCCCCGTTCCCCCCTTCGCCGCCGTTCCCAGGAGCGCGCTCACCGTATCGTTGCCGCGCTTGAAGCTCTCCGTCCGGCTGATCACGGTCCCTCGCGTCAGGTAATTGAAAGTCGTGTCCCGGCCCATATCCGTCTCATAGGTAAAAAAATGGCCGTCGATCGCAATCAGCGTGTCCCCCTTCCGCACCGTCCCCGAAAGTAACTTCACCTCCTTAGGGACCGAGTCGACGACTTTTGGGCACTGGATCCCGAAAAAACCTTCCAGCCTGTTCTTGCTCAGCTGCGAGATGAAACCCGGCGGGATCGTCAGGTGCATCGTATCCCCATGCCGCAGGATCGTCAGCGACTTTGCCTCATTCATAATGATCTCCGAAGGGATCACATTCGTCCGGATCACCGGCTTGCCGGCGACCGCAATGATCACATCCCCATCCCTCAACCCCATCTTCCGGCCGAGTGTATCCGCATAAAGCCCGTATTTCAAATCGCTAACCGGAATATACCTGTCCCCCCAGATCCACATGATCATGATAAAGATCGTAAAGGCCAGCAGCACATTCACCGTCACCCCGCCCAGCATAATGATCAGCCGCTGCCAGGCCGGCTTGCTCCTGAACTCCCAGGGTTGTGCCGGCTGCGACATCTGCTCCTTGTCCATGCTCTCATCGATCATCCCCGAGATCTTCACATACCCGCCGAATGGAACCCAACCTATCCCATATTCAGTCTCCCCGATCTTCTTCTTGAACAACGAAAACCAGGGATTAAAAAATAAATAGAACTTCTCCACCCGGCACTTGAACCACCTGGCAGTCAGAAAATGCCCCAACTCATGAAGGATGACCAGTATTCCGAAAGATAAAATGAATTGATCCCACTTAATCCCAACCGAC
>Ga0210383_10000028_pt1 | contig 165508 bp, 163 predicted proteins | sample IncBWC14OmetaG_FD_160072 | JGI IMG/M metagenome (GOLD analysis project Ga0210383, IMG submission 160072) | Forest soil microbial communities from Barre Woods Harvard Forest LTER site, Petersham, Massachusetts, United States - Inc-BW-C-14-O ...
CATCGACACCTGGGTGTATGAGGAGGGCCATTGGCTCTGCGTGGCCAGCATGACCACGGCCATGCAACCATGAACGAACGAAAAGTTCGTCTGCCCCTCCAGCGTTTCCTGGGTTCCATGAAAATGAGTTCCCCCATGAAAATGATCGCAATCGTCGTGGCCTTCGTCTGGGCAACCACCGTCATGATCCCGGGGCAACAGCTCCCGGGGCAACAGATCAACGCCGGCTCTGGCCTTGCGGCCAAGGTTCGAGACCTGGAATACGCTCGTTTCGACGCTCAACACCGAAAAGACAACCTCGCCCTGGATGCGATGTTCGACAATGCTCTGGTGTGGGTCGAACCAGACGGCGTGCAGCTCACCAAAGCCGACTACCTCGCAAAGCTGCGCAAGCCTGACATCAACGTAACCGAGATCAATCCGGAATCAATGACTGTACGCGCGCACGGAACTACCGCGGTTGTGGTTGGAATCTACCGTGAACGGGGTGTGAAAGACGGCCAAGCCTACGCGCTGCGCGCTCGCTTTATGGATACATGGGCATTCAAGAATGGAAAATGGCTGTGCATCGCCGCGGCCGCTACGTCGTCCATCTCTTAGCCAAACCTTGCCACCCTCGCGGCCTCGGCTACTCTCAACTGCGATCTAATGCCCCGAATGATACGGATGCCCCTTCAGAATCGTGAACCCGCGATAAACCTGCTCCAGCAAGACGACCCGCGCCAGCTCATGTGCCAGCGTCATCTTCCCCAGCGAGATGGAGCTCTGCGCGGCCGACTTCGCCTCGTTGCTGAATCCGTCGGCCGGGCCGACGGCAAATACCAGCGGCAGCGGGTTCCGATCCTGGTAATCTCCCAGGAATTTCGCGAACTGCTCCGACGAAAATTCCTTGCCCCGCGAATCCATCAGCACCAGCGTAGATTTCGTCGCGCTCACGCCTTTTGTACTTCCGCCCTTCGCACCTGCGCCGAACTTCGCGAGCAGATCGGCCTCATCGCGCAGCGACATTCCCTCGATCGGCGCATAACGCGAAATCCGCCTGAGATATTCGTCCGTCAAAGCCTGAATCGCCGGCTCTTTCGTCTTCCCGATCCACGCAATCTTGATTTTCACGCGAGACGTTGCCTTTGGGTGGCGCAGCGCTTTCAGCCCTACGATCAAGCTTTCCGTTGGATTGGGCCTTAGCCCCTCAGGTCAGGCTTTCTTTTTCTTCTTCTTTTTCGGCGCGCCTGGCTTGCTGGCCGCTGGCTTGGGCGCAACCGATTTTTTCTTCTTCGGCGCGGCCTCTAAATCGGCAACTTCCAGCCGCCTGGCCGCCTTCCACAGCCGCTCCAGGTCATAGAACTTCCGCGCCTTCTCTGAGAACACGTGGACCACGAAGTCTACGTAATCCAGCAGCACCCACTCCGCCTGCTTGTAACCCTCGACGTGTGCCGGACGCAAATTCGCCGCCTTCAGCCGCAGTTCCACTTCGTCAGCAATGGCCTGCACCTGCCGCGGATTGGTCCCGTTGCACAGCACAAAGTAGTCGGTGAACGCTCCCGACCCTTTTTCCATTTCCAGGATGCTGAGTTCTTCGGCCTTCTTCTCGAGGCAGGCTTGAATGGCTGCGGAGATTTGCTGTTTGAGTTCGTTCTTCTTCATTCGGTAGTACGTTGATCCTTCTCAGGCTGGAAAACGACTCTAATTGTAACTGACCCCATAGGCAACCCTCGATCGCCCAACTTCTTGCGGCGTCATCCTGAGCGGAGCCGCTTTTCATGCGGAGCGAAGGATCTCCCACTCATCCACTTAGAACTACTTCCCCGACTTCTTCGCCTCTGCTGCCGCCAGTTCACGCAGCTTCGCCATAGTGGCCGCGGCCGGGTCTTTGCGCTTGCTGCTCTTAGGACGGCGCTTGGTCTTGGTCGTGTAGTGATTCTGAGCCATTGGTCTCCTGCATCATCGGCGGTTGAAAGGACGCCAGCCCTGATTGATTTCGCGAATCTCACCGGGCTCGAACGTCCCGGTGCCTCATTCCATCATACTGAATTATTCCCGCGATCCGGCGCGGTCCCGGCCTATTTGTAGAGTCCCATCTTCCGGATGTACTCCGCGACCGGCGCATCCACAAAGCGGCCCAACGGCTTGCCCGCCGCAGCAGCCTGCCGGATTGCCGTCGCCGACGCCGCTTGGTGCAAATCAGCCAGCAAGTGAATGCTCACTCCCGGTAGCATCAGATCTCCTGTAGCAGGCTGCTTGTGAAATGGCTTCGTCACCTCCGGCCGCGGACGCAAGCTCTCCGGCAGCGCGTTCGCCACATCGGCCAACGAATATCCCGGCCGGCTGGCCACCACAAACTCGCATTCGCGGAACAACGCTTCCGCTTGGTGCCACGTCGCGATGTCGGCGAAAGCATCCATGCCGATCAGCAGAAACAGTTTGTCGCTGGCCTTCGACGACTGCTTCAGCCGGCGTACCGTGTCGATGGTGTAATTCGGCTTTTCCTGACTGTCTTTCTTCGCTCGAGAATCTATTCGAACCGGCGCCGCCTGCTCCGGAGCCTCCAGCAACGAAGGGATAAAAACCTTCTCCTCCGCCGTCGCCAGAGCCAGCATGGCGAAGCGGTGCACAAAAGGCGAAAGCGGCTGCAGTTGCTTGTGCGGAGGAATGTTCGCCGGCACAAAGTGGATGCGATGCAGCTTGCACTGCTCCAGCGCCGCTCGCGCCAGCGCCACATGTCCGCGATGCACCGGATCGAAAGTCCCGCCAAAAAGCCCAATATTCATGAAATGGATTCGCCCCGCCTAGTGTCACGATTTACGCCTTCCGACGCAAGTGCGACGCAAGTCGGTACGTCGATCCCGACGCACGCCTCTGTCATGCTGAGCGAAGAACGGCATTCGCAAAGCGAAGGCCGTTCGCAGTCGAAGCATCCCTACCCGCGGCACCGGCCGCGATCAAGCGATATCGCCTGCACCTGCAAGACAACGTCACCGCAACCGTCCGTGCTGGCATAGGGGTGCTTCGACTCCGCCACCACGATTCGCTTCGCGATCGTCCAGACTCCGCTCAACATGACAGGAAAAAGGCACACGAACGCACTCCGCGCTCCATTGTCCAACCGGACATCCTCCCGCCGTCTAACGGACATCCCCGCACTTCCTTTCCGGCAGAAACGGATGTACTCCTGTAACTATCTTGTTTCCCATTATGGAACTAGGATAGGTTACATGCGAGTAACCCTCCCCCTACTTCGCATTCCGCCCGCGCGAGCCCCGATTCTTCGGTATGGCGTAGCCGTGCTCAGTACGGCCCTGGCGCTGATCCCCACCATTCTGCTCACCAACGTCTCGGAAAGCCGCCTCGCCCTGTTCGGCGTGGCCGTGATGGTCAGCGCCTGGTATGGTGGCTGGAAGCCTGGAGTAGTCGCCACCGCGTTCGCCCTCACCGTCGGCGCCTACTTCACACTCGCCGCAGAGCACAGCCCGGCCGAGCTGCGCACCGCCATCATCCGCCTCTCGCTGTTCTTCTTCGTGGCTATGTTGATCTGCTGGCTCAACGCGGCCCTGCGTGCCGCACAGGAAAATCTGCGCCGCTCAGAACAGAATTTTCGCTCGCTGGTCACCAACGCTCCCTACGGCATTTGCCGCTGCGATTCCACCGGCAAGATTCTCGACGCCAACCCTGCATTCGTCGAACTCCTCGGCCACGCGTCCGCCGATGAGCTGATCGGGCAGCACGTTTTTGGACTCTACGCCGAGAACGACAAGTGGTTCGATCTCGCCGACTTCCTGCGCTCGGCAGTCCCGTTCAAAGGCCTGACCGCGGACTGGAAACGCAAAGACGGCGTGACCACCGGAGTCCGCATTTCCGGCCGCTCGGTGGCCAACGGGCCCGAGGGCGTAGTCTTCGAACTCTTCGCTGAAGACGTAACCGAACGCCGCGCGCTTGAGCAACAGCTTCGCCAGTCCCAGAAAATGGAAGCCGTGGGCCGCCTCGCCGGCGGCATCGCCCACGACTTCAACAATCTGCTGATGGTCATTTCCGGCTACTCGGAATTCCTGCTCGAACGCCTCGGCAATGAGCCTCAACTGCGCGGTCCCGCCCAGGAAATTGCCAGTGCCGCCGAACGCGCCTCGTCGCTCACCCGCCAACTGCTCGCCTTTAGCCGCAAGCAGATGCTTGCCCCCAGGGTCGTAAACCTGAACGATGTAGCGACCGAGAACGTGAAAATGCTGACCCGCATGATCGGCGAAGACATCGACCTGGTCATCGCTCCCAGCCCCGATCTCTGGAGCGTCCGCGCCGACGCCGGACAGATCGAGCAAGTCATCATGAACCTCGCCGTCAACGCCCGCGACGCCATGCCCTCGGGCGGCAAGCTGACCATCGAGACTTCCAACGTCACGCTCGACGAAGACTACGCCCGCCTTCACTCGCCGGTGCGGCCGGGCGACTACGTCATGGTCGCCGTCAGCGATACCGGCGCAGGCATGGACACCGAAACTCAGTCGCACATCTTCGAGCCGTTCTTCACGACGAAAGGAACCAAAGGAACCGGTCTCGGCCTGTCCACGGTCTACGGCATCGTCAAGCAGAGCGGCGGCTACATCTGGGTCTACAGCGAGATGGGCCGGGGAACTACGTTCAAGATCTACCTGCCGCGCGTCGCTTCAACGGGCGAAGCCGTTGCCCAGTTCGCCGCCCCACCCGAGTTCCGGAAAGTCGAACCCGGCACCGAGACCATCCTGCTCGTCGAGGATGAGGCCAACTTGCGCTACCTCGCTCGCCAGTACCTCGAAAAACAAGGCTACAAAGTAATCGAGGCGGCCGACGGCGCGGTCGCCATGCAGATTGCCGTGGCGCACGAGAAGACGATCCACCTGCTGCTTACCGACGTCATCATGCCCGGCATGAATGGCCGCGAACTGGCCCAGCGCATCGCAGAAATTCGTCCGAACGTGAAGATCCTCTACATGTCGGGCTACACCGAAAACGTAATTGGACACAACGGCATGCTGGACGCGGGCATTCGCCTGCTCCAGAAGCCCTTCAACCTTCGCGACCTGAAAAGCATAGTGCGCGAAGTGCTCGATGCAACTCCCCCGGAGGTCGCTATGTCCGCACAATCCACCGCACCACTCCGCACCGCCCGCGGCCGGGAAATTCCGCCCACGCGCGCCCAACGATTTCAACTGCACTTGCCTTTGCGCTATCGCCGCCTCGGCGAAAACGATTGGCACGTCGGCACCACCGAAAACATCAGCCGCTCCGGCATGCTCTTCCAGGCCGACGAGGCGCTGCAACCCAACGCACAGCTGGAAATCAATCTAGTGTTGCCGCAGGAAATTGCCGGACTGTCGGCCACCGAAGTCGTCTGCCGCGGAGAAGTCGTGCGCACCGTCGAGCAGAACGGATCAACCCTAACCCCCGCGCTGGCGGCGCGCATTCTGCAATACCACTTCCAGCACGGACCGCTGCCGCGGGCGTAGAACCGTCAGGGGTTCTGTGGATTCTCGTTTGGAGAGGACGGCCTGCGAAGGCCGCCTTTTTCGCGCTCCGTGTTAGGCCGTCCGTGGAAGAGCGGCGCTTCAGCGCCGCGTCACGGGTTAAAGGGTTGTCATCCCGACCGGAGCTTCTCATTCCTAAAAGGAATGAGAAGCGGAGTGGAGGGACATGCTGTTCCGCGCCACCCAATCGACCCTCGACATTTTTTTCTTCGCGGCTCTGTAAGATCCTCGTTTGATTGGACTTATGTCTGCCAGACCTACGGCATTCCCGGCAAAATCTTGACCCGGAATGACTTGCACGTAAAATATTATGAAATAAGGAGTTAGCCGCTTTTGTGTCGTCCGCCGAGTTGAGGAAATTTTCGCGCACGGAAACATTGTGGGCGTTTGGGTTTTCTCAGTAAAGGTTGTCCGTCACAGGATTGCGATTTTCCAGCTGTGGAAAACCGTTTCGGATGGGACTCCGCTGCGGGTTGGTCGCTACTGTTTCCAGTGGAGACAAGAACAATTGTATTATCAGTAGTTTAGAACATCGTTACTATTACGTGTTGCACTTATAGCGCTTATCGCGTATATTTGTGTCGTATGTAGCGTTTGTAGCGTCTAAGAGGTGTGCCACGGTTTTGTAGGTGGGCGACTAGCGAAAACAAGCGCGAGTCGTAAAGGAGGAGCACGTGACCGCGACCAAGGAGATAATTCCAACTGCGCCAGCACAGACACCTGTCCCCATTTCGCAGCGTGATCAACAGGATATAGACGGCATTTACCGGAGGTTGCAAAAGGCGTCAGCGAAATTGGTTGGGCCTGACGGGAAAAGTCAGGTTCTTCCAAATAACGTTTACTCATTTCTCTGCCAATTGCTCGCCGACTTGACCGCGGGGTCATCGGTAACCATTTTGCAGAACAACGCGTTGCTAACAACAATGGAAGCGAGCAAAATGCTGGGCATGTCGCGCCAGTTTTTTGTGAACTTGCTAACGAAAGGCGAGATCCCATTCATCAAGGTCGGGACGCATCGCAGGATTTATGCCCGCGACCTCTTGGCCTACAAAGCCAAGCGAGATGCTGCACGCCGAAAAGCGTTAGATGATCTGGCACGTGCGGAGTACGACGAAGGGATTTACGACATGATGCCGAATGATCCTAACGCCGGCCAATGAATATACCGTTTTGCTTGACGCATGTGTGCTAGTTCCGATGCCACTCTGCGAAACTCTCTTGCGATTCGCTGAGGAACCGGCTCTGTACCGGCCTCTTTGGAGCGATTCCATTCTCCAAGAGGTCGGTACCGCTTTAGAACGAATGGGATACAAACCCGAACAGGTTAGGCGACGTTTGGATGCCATGCGGAGTACATTTCCAGAAGCGTTTGTCCAAGCTCCTCATGACCTCGTCCAAGCCTTGACCTGCATTCCTGATCCAAAGGATCGTCATGTCTTAGCTGCCGCTATCAGGGGAAAGGCTGACGCGATTTTGACCTTAAATGACAGGGATTTTCCATCCGAATGCTTGGCACAATATGAGATTGATCGAATGTCTCCTGATGAATTCCTGATCCAGCAATATCAACTGAACCCAGGAGCCGTGCTGGATAAGCTGGATGCGCAAGCGGTTGCCATACGCGAAACACGAGAGGCCGTCACGCGTCGCTTTCGTGAACGCTTCCAAGCGCCAAAGTTTGCCGATCTCGTGGAAGGAATTGAACTACAAGAAAATAACACCTGACCTTTTACTACTCGATCTACTCGCCCGGCTCTACCATGAGTTACCTACCCCAGTAACTTTCCCTCAGCCGATTCTCTCAGCTCCCGCTCGCGCAGCTTCTGTACTTCCTCCGCCATTGCGTACTTCAATTCCTCGATCCCTTTGCCTGTCACTGCGGAGATCTCATACAGCTTCAGCTTGTGTTTCTTGCAATAGCGCTTCAGCGCGGCCAGCTTGTCTTTGTTCACGACGTCGATCTTCGACGCGGCCATGATCATCGGCTTGTCTTCGAGATGCGCGCCGAAGCTGCTCAGTTCGCCTTCGATCACTTCGACATCTTTGACCACATCCGGCCGGCCGCTTGAGTCGGAAACGTCGACCAGATGCACCAGCAAGCGCGTGCGCTCGATGTGCCGCAAGAACTGCGTGCCCAAGCCGGCTCCCTCGTGCGCACCCTCGATCAGTCCGGGAATATCGGCGACCACGAAACTGACTTCGTTCCTAGGGTCGCCGACCGCAACCACACCCAGGTTCGGCTCGAGCGTAGTAAACGGATAATCCGCAATCTTCGGCCGCGCCGCCGATATGCGCGAGATCAGCGTGGACTTGCCTACGTTCGGATATCCCACGATTCCCACGTCGGCCAGCAGCTTCAGTTCGAGCCGGTAGGTATGTTCCTCACCCGGACGCCCCTCTTCATGCTCGCGCGGCGCCTGATGCACCGAGGTGGCGAAGCGAGCATTGCCGCGTCCGCCGCGCCCCCCGCGGCAAATCACGAAACTCTGGTCGGGCTGCGTGAATTCGAAAATCTTGTCGCCGGTCTCGTCGTCGTAGACGATCGTCCCGACCGGAACTTTCAGAGTGATGCCGGTTCCGTCGTGACCGGTTTTATTCGAACCTTCGCCGTGGCGTCCGCGCTGCGCGGTGTGTTCGGGGTTGAAACGGAAATGCACCAGCGTGTTGTGGCGCTCGCTGGATTCCATGACGATGTCGCCGCCCTTGCCGCCGTCGCCACCGGAGGGTCCGCCACGCGGGACAAACTTCTCCCGGCGGAAGGCCATGCAGCCGTTGCCGCCGTCGCCGGCTTTGACTCGGATTTTTGCCTCATCGATAAACATGTAATCGTCAGTCGTTATATGTCAGTCGTCATTATGTCAGTCGGTGGAAAACAAAAGCCTCGGCCCGCAGGCGGAGGCTGTGTGGAGAGATCATGTGGCGCGGGCACTCTGCCCGCGCGGCTCTGACCACGACGTCGCTAGTTCACTTCCACGGGCTCGACCATCACGAACTTGCCCATCTGTCCCTTGTTCAGGAACTTGATGCGGCCCGTGATCTTGGCGAAGAGCGTGTCGTCTTTGCCGCGGCCGACGTTCAGCCCCGGCTTCACGCGGGTACCGCGCTGCCGCACGATGATGGTGCCGCCGGGCACGATCTGCCCGCCGAATGCCTTGAATCCAAGCCGCTGCGCGTTCGAATCGCGGCCGTTTCGTGAAGTGCCTTGCCCTTTTTTATGTGCCATATGACGTTCTCAATTCTTGATTGTCAGTTCTCAGTTCAGACCGCGTCAGCCAAAGACCGGTGAGAGACGGGCGACTCGCCCGTCCGAGTTTTACTTCTTTTTCGGCGCGGCCTTCTTGGCCGCTTTCTTCGGCGCAGCCTTCTTTTTGGCCGAAGCCTTCGGTGCTGCTGCTTCCGCCGCCGGAGCCTCTGTTTCTGCTTCAGCCGGCTTCACCTTCTTCGGCTTGGCTACTTTCTTCGGCAACTCTGGAGCCTTGAAGCTCTGCCCGCCGAAAGCGATTTCAGAAATGCGTACCGCCGTGTATGACTGCCGGTGCCCGCGCAGTTTCTTGTACTGCTTCTTGCGCTTGTAGTGGAATACCAGGATCTTCGCACCGCGGCCTTGTTCAACCACCTGGCCGACCACGCGCGCGCCCGACTGCTGGCCGGTTTCAACCTGGCCCGCTTCGCCGGAAACCGCCACCACAGGGAACTCGACCTGTCCGTCACCGTCAGTGCCGGTGCCCACTTTTTCCACTCGAATCACGTCTCCGGGCGCCACCCGGTACTGCTTGCCACCGGCGCGGATGACCGCGTACATACGTCTGCCTCCGTCAAATGTCGTTGAAATTCAGCGTCAAACGAAACCCAGAGCGCACACGGGCGCAGCCACGGGGCTTGCTGATTTTCCTATGCTTGCTGTGTTTTCCGCCTCGGCGTTTCGCCAGCCGAGACAGGCGTCCCCAGAACGGGTCGGCCAGTACAGGCAAACTCAACTATTCTAACGTGCGCTGTGGAAATCGGTCAAACCCCTTGCGAAAATTCGCCTTTCCTATAGCATTTCCTGCTTATGGCTGAGTCGCCGGTTCTCTCAAGTAACGAAGCTCCTGAGCCTCCGTCAGCGGCGGGCCCACCGCGTCAACGCAGGCTCGTTGCGCTTGGATTGGTTCTGTCGGTCAGCCTCACTCACTTCATTGTTGTAGCGTTCTATTACCTATTTCACCCCGAGGGACCGCTCGATCGTTACCGTACCCAACTTGGCGTGGTTGTTGCCTTGATTGCCGAGCTCACTTCTCTGCTCGTGCTCTGGTTCGTCCTAACGGAGCACAAACGCAAGTGGCGCGAAATTGGCTGGCAGCCGAGATGGATGGATGTCCCTCACGGAGTCGTGTTGATCCTGGCATCCGGAGGTGCTGCCCGACTGGTGACGCTCATCGTTCAGGGGTCTTTCTTGAGGCACACTGGGCACTATCTGCAGCCGCGATCTGTCCATGGTGTAATTGGGGCCGGTATTTCGCTGTTCACCATCGTATTTGTCTTCGTTAACCCGCTCTTCGAGGAATTAATTGTTCGCGGATACACAATGTCCGAGGTGATGGCCCTCGGCGGCAGCCGCTACCTAGCAATCTTTATCAGTGTGCTTCTCCAAATGAGCTACCACGTCTACCAGGGACTTTTGCGTGGAGTCGGTCTCACTGCCGTCTTTCTCGTCTTCTCTGTTTACTTCTCGAAAGAGCGGAGAATCATACCCGTCGTCATCGCGCACTTTTGGTCCGACGGGGCAGCGCTGATTCGCACGGCCTTCTAGCTTTGTACTTCTTCGCGGCAATGTGCGAAAATTCCGGCGAATCTTCGGAGGGACATTTCATGCTGAAGCGTTTTCTTCCCGTTTCGTTTTGCCTGCTCGCACTCGCCCTGTCCAGCTTCGCGCAGATGAAGAAGTCTCCCATGCAAAAGGCCGCCGGGCCCGCTCCCGACAAAGCCTTCGTCCAGAAAATCTGGGATGGGTGGTCGACGCTCGATCCCGCCAACGTGGCGCAGTATTACGCGCCGGGGCCGCATACCTATTTCGATATCGCTCCGCTGAAATATGGCAGCTTTGACGAATATCAAAACGGAGTGAAAGGAGTGCTCGCCGGCTATAAAAGCGCGAAGTTCACGGTCAATGATGATCTGGCAGTGCATCCCCACGGAGACCTGGTCTGGGCCACGGCGACCATCGCCGAACAAATGACCACCAAAGCAGGCAAGGTTGAGATGGGTAATTTTCGTTGGACTGCGATCTGGGAGAACGTCGACGGCAAGTGGCTCGTCGTGCACGAACACGTATCGGAGCCAGTGCAGTAAGAACAGGGGTCAGGGGTCAGGGGTCAGGGGTCAGAAGAAGCCGTCCGCGTTCTCGCTGAACCCTGATCCCTGACCCTGCATTTCAGTACGACTTCCAGAAGAAATACACTGTCATGCCCGCGCCCACCAGTACGACGAATACCCGAATCCATGCCTGCGGCATCTTCAGCGCGTAATGCGCGCCCACATATCCGCCGACAATTCCGCCGGCGGTCATCGCGATTCCGTGTTTCCAGTCGACCGCACCCGCCACAACGAAAGTAACAACCGCGACGCCGTTGATCACAAATCCCAGCACGCTTTTCAGCGCGTTCATGGCGTGAATGTCGGTCATGCCCAGGACGGCCAGCATGGCGAGCATCACAATGCCCATGCCGCCACCGAAGTAGCCGCCGTAGATCGCGACGCCGAACTGAAACAGAGTTGTGCCGGTGAGCGCCGCGGTCGAAGCTTCGCGCTCAATTACTGACTCACGACTGCCGGCCAGTTTCTTGCCGAACGCGAAAAGCAGCGTCGCGCCCAGCGTCAGCCACGGCAGCACTCGCATGAAAGTCTGTGCGGGTGTCTTCAACAACAGCAGAGCTCCCAGTAACCCTCCCACTAAACTTGCTGCCAGGAGCGGAATCATTACGCGGCGCGGAACATCGAGGCGCTTGCGATAGGCGCCGCCGCTGGCTGCGGCTGCGGTCCACAGCGCGATCGTGTTGGTGGCATTGGCCGGAATGGGCGGAACGCCGGTGAACAGCAGCGCGGGAAACGCGATGAAGCTGCCGCCTCCGGCCACGGAATTCAAAGCTCCGCCGAGTGCTCCGGCGAGAAAAAGGAAGAGGATAGATTCGATCGTCAAGTTGCTAGGTGTACCAGAAACTCTTGTGCGCCGCCAATGGCGTCGGACAGGCCGCTGCGCTTGGCGCGACGGCGGCTAAAGGCGGGTATGAACTGCGTAACCGTGTGGCATGCCTGAAGGCATGCCCTGATACGAAACTTGAATTCTCACGGCTGCGCCGTTACGCGGGATATTCATGCGATTACCTCTGTAATCGCAGGTAACCGGCAAGAGTCTTGCAGAAACATTGGTCGTGCGGCAGGGTTAATATCAGCAGAGATTGTGAGGGATCTTCTATGCGTCATCCAATCGTGGTTTTGAAATCTATTCTGATCGGCTGCCTTCTGTGCAGCATCGCGTGGGGACAGGCTTCGAGCGCTCCCGCGAGCGGTGCGCAACCGACCGGCCAGCAATCGATGCCGGGTATGGATATGCCGGGGTCGTCGGGGCATGACATGCAGATGCAGACTAAAGACATGCCCATGAGCAGCGACGACAAAGATGGCAGCGATGCCCGCGCTCACGCCATGAGCGCCATGGAAGGCCACATGGACATGGGCCCGCACATGAAGATGACCGATCTGCGCGCGGCCAAGCCGGATGACAGCGCCCGGGCGCAACAGATCGTGGAAGCGGCGCGCAAGGCTTCGGAAAAATACATGGATTACCATGTTGCACTGGCCGAGGGCTTCCGTATTTTTCTGCCGAGAGTTCCGCAGAAGATGTACCACTTCACCAATTACCGTTACGGACGCGAATCGTTCGAGCACTTCAATCCGGAGCATCCGACGTCTCTGCTGTATGAAAAGCATGGAGACGATTACAAACTGGTGGGCGTGATGTACACCGCGCCGAAGAGCTTTACTGAAGACGAACTTGATGCGCGTATCCCGCTCAGCATTGCGCGATGGCACGAGCACGTTAATTTCTGCGTGCCTCCGTTTGGCAAGTGGCGGGATAGCCTCGGTGCGAATCCGCAGTTTGGATTTCGGGGATCGATTGTCACGCAGCAGGCCTGTGACGCCGCTGGCGGCACGTTCCATCCCCTCGTGCTGGACTGGATGGTGCATGTGTATCCGTTCGAGAAGGATTCGGCGAGCATCTGGTCTGTCGAGCGCCAGCACGGCGATGCGGACTGATTCGCTGATTGCGGGACGTGGTCGTCCAGTCATACCTAATTTTCACATTTGGTTCACAAGAGTTGATCCGCCGTCGGCATTCGCGGGCAGAGCCTGCCCTGAGCTTGTCGACGGGAGTGCCCGCGCCACACAAGTCACCGCACGGCTCTACAAAACATCCGCCTTCTGTTCGCCTTTCCGAGGCATAAGCTTCGCGCGAGATTCTTGCTATCGGAAAGACGATGGCTGCGTCCAAAGAAGTGCACACGGAATAAAGCCAAGGGAACTTTGAGAGCATCGAATACGTAACCTCTCAAAGTTGATGAAGCGGCCGGCGCCGAGGTGACGCCAGTCAGGATTGATTCGATATTGATTGCGGGGTCTGGGGATTCTCTCACACTCGGTTTGGCGGCCCAGGTGAGAAAACCCCCATCGCGGCGGCATAAGTCATGCAGTTTTTCTGCACGGCTTTTGCGCACAACCCCGGCGGCAGCATTGTAGGCGATTCGCTGGGAAACACAAGTGTTTTCTTGCGCTGGTCGCGAGCCGGGCCGCCCCAACCGTTTCCCGACGTAACTTCGGGAAAGAAAATAAGGAGCAGCTATGAAGTTCGCGACAGTTTCGAAAAGTCTGATCATGGGGTTGGCTCTGCTGCTGGCCTCGAGTGCGTTTGCGGCGACGAAAGCTCAATTGAGTCTGCGGAGTCCGACCACGGTCAACGGAACCAAACTCAAACCGGGCGACTACAAACTGGAGTGGGACGGCAGCGGGCCCAACGTGGAAGTCAGCATCCTGCAAGGCAAGACGGTGGTGGCCAAGGTTGCGGCAAAACTTGTGGACCTGCAAGCACCCGCGCAATACAACGCTGCTTTGCTGAAGAACAACGATGACGGCACCAGCGCGCTGGCCGGCGTCCGCTTCGAAGGCAAGAAATTCGGACTCGAGTTGGGCGACTCCGGCGACGGCATGCAGGCTGGTTCGAGTAAGTAAGTTCGAGCAAGTAATGTTTCGTCCGGTTGCCAGGGGGGCAATCGCATAGAAAAAGGGGAGCACATTTGCGTGCTCCCCTTTTTTGAGTCTGGCATCCTGTCCGGCGATTCTAGTTCGGCGACGCCAGCACATCGTCGTAGTAATTGATGACTGCGCGCTTGGGCTTGTCTTTCAGGCCTTTCAAGGGAATTTTCTGATCGAACGTGCTGTTGCCCGCAAGCCGCGCTCTTCCCAGGAAGAGCATTCCATTCGGCAAGTCCACGTAGATCGGCACCAGCATACGGAAGCTATCGTTCACGTTTGACTGCGTCATTTTTATGCTCATCACCACGTCGCCGTCCGCTCCTGTGTCGAAAGTTGCGTTCATCTGGTACGAGGGCAACTGAGTTCCATAAACATATTCGTTGAAAAACCAGTCCATCTTGTGGTTGCCCTGCAGGTCCATTTCCTGAGTCATGTGTTTCTCCACCATGGCCTTGAAATCTTCAGTCGTGGCAGCTTTGCCGCGGTAGGTGTTGACGAAATCCTGCATCAGTTCCTTGAAGCGCTGGTCGCCGGTGTGGTTGTCGTGCAGCATCATTCGAATCATATGGAGGATGTAGGCGCCCTTGGGGTAGATCAGGCGGCGGTACGTGTCTAATCCGGTGCGCGTATTGCTGGTGCGATATCCCATGGTGAGCGGCCCGGCATCGATCGCCCGATAGCCTTGCGCATCGCGCTCCAGCAGCAGCTCGCGCTCGTCATTCCAGAATGCGATGAACTTCTTTGGGTTCTTCTCGATCATGGTCAGGTACAGTGAGGCGGACATATCGGCGAACCCCTCGCTCATCCACTGATCGCGATACGAACTGAATCCTACCGTGTGTCCCCACCACTGGTGCGCCACTTCATGCGGCGTCACCACCTTCCAGTAGCCGCGGTCGCCAAAATCCATTCCCAACTGATGGCGCACGGTCGTGTCAAAGTAGTAGCAGATGGGAATCCAGACCAGCTCGGGCCACGACTGCCCGAAGTCGCACGCGGTCTGCTGGGTCAGCTGCAGGTGCTTGAACTGGGAAGGACCGAAGTAGTCGCTGTAAAGCTCCACGGCCAGTTCGCCTTCCGCCAGGGCTTTTTTGTTGAGGCCCGTGGTGCTCATCGTGCCCAGCGCCACGTCCCCACCATGAGAACCCATGCTCGGCAGATCGTCGCCGTTGGCAGCGTGCTGCAGGCCCTGCACCCAGTTGGGTGATTCCTGATTGGCATACGACTCGACTTGATAGTCGGGCTTGTCCAGCTTCGCTTGCTCGACTTTGAATCGGCCAACGCTGAATCCCGCCACGGTTTGTGGAGCTTCGCTCTTCCACACCGTCACGTTCTGTCCACCGTCATTGCTGTCGCTGACGCGGACTCCGGTTGCGGCAATCTGCGTTCCTTTCGGAATGTGGAACGTCATGTCGTAGGCCGCGTACTCGCCCAGGCCGCCACTGGGATTGTTTGGATACCAGTTCTCGCGGGCCGCAGGATTGGGGTAATAGTTGCCTCCACCTTCGTTCGAGACAGCTTCCTTGCCTTCGTATTCGGTGATCACGCTGAATTGGTCGCCCGCTGCCAGTACCTTAGGCAAAATCACGGCGAACTCTGCGTCGTCATTCTTGTCTTCCTGAATGAACGACAACGGCTGGCCATCCGCTGTAGTCACGCGGCGCACTCTCAAGGTCCGGAACAGGTCGAAGGGGGCAACCCGCAGGCCGTTCAGATTGGCGGTGAACGTGGTTTGAGTCTTGCCGATCAGGTTGGCACTCTTTTCGAGCGTGGCCTCGATCTGCTGGTGCTGGATGCGGATGGGCTGTCCGACCGCGCCTTTTCTGTGTTCGCCCGACATGGGGAACGAAGCCCAGTCGCCGTATTTGTTCTCATCGTAGGTCGAGAAGTCGACCTGATCGCGATTGTCATGCGGATCGATCTGGTAGAGTTCCTGTCCGTTGTAGCGCTTGCCGTGGATGAAGGCGACGAACAATCCTCCGGGCTCCGGGCTGAGCAGGTCTTCGAGGATGCGTGACTCGAGATTTTGCTTGAGCTTGTGGCGGGTCGTGTGCTGGCTGTCTTTCAGCAGGCCGCTGTCGCAGCCGGACGAGCCCACCGTGCCACCTTTCTTGATTTCGTCATAGGTCGAGTCGGTGAAGCGCAGCACCATCTGGCTGAAGTTTTCACTGAACTCGTTTTCCTTGGTCAGCAGCTTCAGCATGGCCGCTTCCGAGGCCGGCGGAGTCAGCACGAAATTCCCGTCCCCGGTGAACACCGCCGCAGTCACCCGGCCCGCAACCGGGGCCGCAAAGCACACGGTACCGGAACGCAAATGAAATGTGCCGGCTTCGCGTTTCAGTTCAAAATTGCTGACGCTCACGCTTTCACTGCCGAGGGTCAGGGTGCGAAGAGCCTGATAGGTGGGATTAGAGTTCGGGCCCGGCGCAGCAGTTTGCGCAGAGGCGTTTTGGCCGGCGAGAGCGACCGCAGCGGCCAGCAGAAGATGGAGGGTACGCGCGGCGCCCAGACGCACCGGTGCGGCTGGGCGCAGTTTACCGATGAGCAATGACATGAAACCTCCCGGGGGGAAGGAGACTGGTCATTATCAGGCCTCCGGGGCAAAAAGCAAGGACCAAGGATCACATCCGGCAACGGATGCCGATTTATCGCTTCCAGCACTGCGCGCCCCGCTATTGCGCTGCCACCTTCTCCAACTCCGCGTTCAAGTGCACGCTGCTGCCCGCCGTGACTTTCATTTTCCGCTCCCAGTCCTTGAAGCCGGCCTTTTTGACCGTAACGGTGTGATCGCCCTCGGCCACCTGCACATCGGAGGGAGTGTTACCCACGAAGCTGCCGTCGATCTCGATATCGGCGCTTGAGGGATTCGATTCCATTTGCAGCCTCGCAGCAGCCGAACTCACGGCCGGACCAGCCATTTCGCTGGCTGCCGCTTCCTGCTCGGCTTGGGCCGGCTGAAATTTGGCGACGTCCAGCTTCATGTCCCCGTTCACATACGCCGTGATTTCCGTCCCTTTCGGAATGCTGATGTCTTTGCCGTGCATAAAAAGAAAAAATGGTGCAGCCGGGAAAAAGACCAGGCTCGTTGCCACGATCCCGCCCACCATGGCGCCAGTGTGGCCGCCACCACTCAGATCTTTCACAGCGCGCAAAGCCGCCCTTTCACTGCTGACCAGCTTCACGTAGTCGATATTGATGTCGAGCTTTCCCCCGCGGGCCATTCTCCGCTTGGCTTGGGCCTCTGTGACGGTCGCGAAAGCAAGTCCTCCTTTCGGGATCACTAGTGTTCCGTTGACGCTAACGTCTTCGAGAACCTCGAAATCAACGGTGTCGCCAACATGTGCGTCGCCTGAGGATATGGTGCGGTTGATCCGCATCTTCACTGGAGTTCCGTCTTCCAGTACAAAGCCCTTGGCAGAGGTGAAATTTGAACCTGTTGCGGCCGCTTCCGCAGGCGGCTGCTGGGCCGATGAAGGAGGAGCGGCAGGCGAGGCTGTGCTTTGGCCAGCGGCGGCTCGGCTAGTCAATACCAAGGTGGCGGCCAGCAGCAGAGAAGGAATAAACGCGACGCCCAGGGACACCGGTGCGGCCCTGTGCAGTTTGCCGACGAGCAATGACATGAAACCTCCCGGGGGAAGGAGAGTGCTAATTATCAGGCCTGCGGGCAAAAATGCAAGGACCGGGATCACATCCGGCAACGGAGCTCCGACTTCTCTCGGATAAGCTCCGCGCAATAAAAAAGGGAGCGCGTAAGCGCTCCCTTAAAACTAAGAACTGCCATCTGAGATCTGATAACTGCCATCAGTACTTCGGCACTTTCGGATCCACACGATCTGACCAGGCTGTGATGCCTCCAGCCAGGTTGTGCACTTTCGTGAAGCCCGACTGCTGGAGGAATGCTACGGCCTTGGCGCTGCGTCCACCCATTTTGCAGTGGACGACGATTTCGCGGCTGGAATCGAGCTCGCTGACGCGCTTCGGGAGATCGTTCAGAGGAATCAGATAGCCGCCGATGTTGCAGATCTGGTATTCGTGGGGCTCGCGCACGTCGAGCACGAACAGATCATCTTTGGCGTCGAGACGCCGCTTCAGTTCTTCGACTTGAATCTCGGGAACTCCGCTGCTCACCGGTTTTTCCTCCCCACGAATGCCGCAAAACTCGTTGTAGTCTATCAGCTTGGTGACTGTGGGATGGGTGCAGCACACGGGGCAGTCGGGATTTTTGCGCAGCTTGAGTTCGCGGAACTTCATGCCCAGCGCGTCAATCAGCAGAAGACGGCCAATCAGCGGATCGCCGATGCCGAGAATCAGTTTGATGACTTCGGTGGCCTGCATCACGCCGACCAATCCAGGGAGAATGCCGAGCACGCCGCCCTCGGCGCAGGAAGGAACCAGGCCCGGCGGTGGCGGCTCAGGGTACAGGCAGCGATAGCACGGGCCATCTTCGGTGGCAAAAACGCTGGTCTGGCCCTCGAACCGGAAAATCGATCCGTACACGTTCGGCTTGCCGGTGAGCACGCACGCGTCGTTCACCAGATAGCGCGTGGGAAAATTGTCGGTGCCGTCGGCGATGATGTCGAAGTCGCGAAACAGTTCGAGGGCGTTCGCGCTACTCAGCCGCGTGTCGAACAACTGCAGATTCAGAAAAGGATTGATGCCGCGCAGCTTGTCAGCCGCGGAATCGAGTTTCTTGCGGCCCACGTCGGCGGTGGAGTGAATAATTTGCCGCTGGAGATTTGTGTAATCCACCACATCGAAGTCGACCAGACCCAGCGTGCCCACGCCCGCGGCCGCCAGATACAGGGCCAGGGGCGAACCTAGCCCGCCCGTGCCGATGCAGAGCACCCGCGCGGCTTTCAGCTTCTGCTGGCCCTCCATGCCCACCTCGGGCATGATCAGATGGCGCGAGTACCGCAGGATTTCATCTTTGTTGAGCGTTACTGGAATTTCGGTGGTGGTGGCCATAAGTCCTCGTTAAAAAGTTAAAAAGATTCTTTCCTGGAATTCAATCGACGACTGCGCGAATGCGGAGTCAACAACAGGAGGGGCGACAGCAACAACAGCGCTTTGTACCGACAGAATTCAAATTAGGAAAGTTCCTGGTCAGACCGCGCCTCCGGCGATGGAAGGCACGATTGAAATGTTATCACCATCGTTCAGCTCGGTTGCTTCTTTCTGCATGTAGCGAATGTCTTCGTCGTTGACGTAGAGATTCACGAAGGCCCGTAGTTTGCCGTCTTCGGTGTAAAGGTGCTTACGCAGGTCAGGATGCTGCGCCACCAACGCGCTCATGGCTTCGCCGACCGTAGCTCCCGTAACTTCCACCGTGGCTTGCTTGCCCACGTATTGCCGCAAAGGCGTAGGAATATGAATCTTGCTCATAGATGTACTGTAAGAGATGCGGCGACCGTAGGGCAAGATTCAGGGCGGGTCTGGGGTCTTAGGCGTTGGGTTTTCGGCGTTACGGCCCAGGACTCACGATCCAAGATCCAAGCTGAGCCACGCAAGCCACTTATTTTGCGCGCCGGGCGAATCTAGAATCGCTCAGGGAGAATTCCGATGACGATATTTGATCCAGCTCGCGGCAAAATCATTGACGGCGGCGGCCACAGCGGCAACTTTCTTCGCCTGATCGGCCTAGGCATCGCCGCGTTTCTGCTCGTAATCCTGTTGTTCAGTTCTGTGACCAAGGTGGGCACTGGCCATGTGGGCGTTCTGACTCTGTTCGGAAAGGTGCAATCGGGTGAAATCCTGGGTGAAGGCATTCACCTCATCAACCCGCTGAAAACCAACAACGAGCTTTCTGTCCAGACGCAGACTCTGAAGGAATCGGCCAGCGTCCCTTCGAGCGAAGGCCTGATGATGAGCCTTGATACTTCGCTGATCTATCATCTCAACCCCGACCGGGCTGCGGAGGTTTTCCAGAAGATCGGGGCGGATTATGAGAACGTCGTCGTCGAACCAACGCTGCGCTCGGCCATCCGCGAAGCCACGGCCTCGCACACGGCGAATGCTCTTTACACTGGTGAGCGCGAGATGGTCGCCAAACAAATCCTGGATCAGATCACCACCGAGCTCAATCAACGCGGCATCACCGTGGAAAACGTTTTGCTGCGCGACATTCAGCTGCCCACCACGCTCAAGGCTGCCATCGAAGCCAAACAACAGGCTGAGCAAGAGTCGCTGGCGATGAACTTCCGCCTTCAGAAGGAAACGCAGGAGGCGCAGCGCAAGCGCATCGAAGCCGCCGGAGTCCGCGACTTCCAGCAGATCGTCGCCCAGGGCATTACGCCTTCGTTGCTCGAGTGGAAGGGAATCGAAGCCACGGAAAATCTGGCCAAGAGCGCCAACTCCAAAGTCGTGGTGATCGGGAATAACAAAAACGGACTGCCGTTGATTTTGGGACAGTAGCAGGCTCGACGCTGAGTGCCGCGAACAGCAGATTCCTCCGCTACGCCGTCGCCTTCGCTCCGGCTCCGGTCGGAATGACAAATTCTATTCAAGTAACGGCGGCGCCGGCAGGCGACGGGCTCTCCTCCCGCTGCTACCATGAAACCGTGACAGCTCTGCTCGACGTCCGCCATCTGAACATCGAATTTCCCGCACAGGGTCGTGTGAGCACGGGCGGCTCGCCCGTGCTTGCTGCCGTCCGCGATCTCAGCTTTTCTATTGCGCCCGGCGAAGTCCTGGGACTGGTCGGCGAATCCGGGTCTGGCAAGTCGATCACTTCGCTCGCCATCCTGCGCCTGTTGCCGCCGCAGGCCCGGGTCTCCGGCGAGATTCTTTTCACAGAAGTCAACGCCTCCCCGCGCAATCTTCCTGTGCTGGACGACGATTCTATGCGCAGATTACGCGGCTCGCGCATCGCCATGATTTTTCAGGAGCCGATGACCGCGCTTAATCCGGTCATGCGCGTCGGCGATCAGATCGCCGAAGCGGTGACGGCTCACAATGCTTTCTCGAAGAAGGAAGCCTGGCAGCGCGCCGTCGTCGCTATGAACGACGTTGCCATCCCCGATGCCGCACGCCGTGCCCGCGATTATCCTCACCAGCTTTCTGGCGGAATGCGGCAGCGCATCATGATTGCCATGGCCATCGTCAACCGCCCGCAGTTGCTGATTGCCGACGAACCGACTACAGCGCTCGATGTGACTATCCAAGCGCAGATTCTCGATCTGCTCGCTGAATTGCGCGCGAAGTTTGGACTGGCGATGCTTTTCATTTCGCACGATCTGGCCGTGGTTTCGCAAATCGCCGACCGCGTCGCCGTGATGTACTCCGGCAGTCTGGTCGAACTCGGTGGCAAGCGCGACATCTTCCGGGCTCCGGCGCATCCCTACACGCGAGGCCTGCTCCACGCCGTGCCCGATCTTAAGACCGACCGGACTCTTCCGCTCGAAACGATTGACGGGACTGTTCCGTCGCTGCACGCCATGCCTCCGGGCTGCAGCTTCGAACCGCGCTGCGGATTCCGTGTGACGGAGTGCAGCCGAGCGCTGCCGCCACTGGTTGAAGTCGCAACAGGACACTTAGCACGCTGCCCGGTAGTGAACGCCTAGCTGTCCCGCTGAAGCTGGCCGCGATTCGCCACCAGCAGTACGGTCAAAACCGCGAGCAGCCCAACTCCTATCCACCACGCGCTCAGGTACCAGCCCACCCATGGCTGAATAAAATAAACGGCGCCGTCCCTGAAAGGCACGCGATACGAATGGATCGCATCCGGCGACGACCGTGCCCACATCGATACGGTAAACGATAATCCAAAGTGCAACGCCGAATCGATCAGCAGAAGGCCGACGATCAGCGGGAACCACAACGGAGTTTTGTCTTTGAAGCGCCACCCCAGCCAGCCGCTTCCGCTCATAGGAATGTTCTCCGAACTGCCGGATTCAAGGCGACCAAGCTCCTGGCTACCCATCAAACATCTTAGCCGCAGACATTAGTCTATAATCGGCAGTTTGTCCGGTGATTCGTGCGCATACTGCTGCTCAGCGACATCCACGCCAACCTCGAAGCTCTCGACGCCGCGCTGGCCGCGGCCTCGTCATTCGACGTAGTGGTGAACCTGGGGGACATTGTCGGCTACGGCGCCAGTCCCAACGAGGTGACCGGGCGCTCGCGCGAGTTGGGGAAATTCTTCGTGCGCGGCAATCATGACAAGGCCGCCACCGGCGTGATGGACCTCGACGATTTCAATCCCATGGCTGCCGCGGCCGCCCTCTGGACTCGCAAGGAGTTGACGCCCGCCAATCTCGACTGGCTTCGCGCCCTGCCGCAAGGCCCGGTCTCGTTGCCAGATTTTCCCAATGTGCAGTTGGTTCACGGTTCGCCCAACGATGAAGACGAATATGTCGTCTCCCTCGGCGACGCGCTCGCGCCGCTGATCACGCTGACCAATCCGTTGACGTTTTTTGGTCACACTCATTTGCAAGGCGGATTTTTTGCCAACGGATCTTCCGCCGACGGCTTCCGCCCGGAGTACCGCACCGTGGGGCAACCGGAAAGTGTTCCGCTCCAATTGAAGCCGTCGACGCGATATTTGATCAATCCCGGCTCGGTCGGCCAGCCCCGTGACGGCGACTGGCGTGCAGCTTTTGCTTTGTTCGATAGCGAGGCGCAGATCGTTCACTTCCACCGCACGCCCTACAATCTGAAAGCGGCACAGGACCGCATCTTCGACGCGAAACTGCCTCCGCGGCTGGCCACGCGCCTCGCCGCCGGACGCTGACCGTTCCTGATCCTAAATATCAGGGCGCGGAAGAATCGTGGAAGACTGGCTCTTGTGGAAGAGCGCCCCTCAGGGACGCGTTCTGGATCCAAACTGACAGGGCTTCAGCCCCGGTGAAATCTCTCCCGTTGTAAACTCGGATCATGTACTCCTCCCGCGGCGCTGGAAGCAAGCCCCTGTTCGAATCTCGCGAGACCCCCCCCGCGCACTACCTGATCGCGCATAGTGACGGCGGCGCGCGCGGAAACCCCGGCCCCGCCGGCTACGGCGTCGTGATCAAGGACGAATCGGGACGCAAGGTCGCCGCGCTCAGCGAATATCTCGGCCACCAGACCAACAACTTCGCCGAATATCAGGGACTGATTGCAGCACTCGAGTACGCGATCGAACACGGCCCCAAAGCGCTCAAGCTGATCAGCGATTCCGAACTGTTGGTGCGCCAGATCAAAGGCATCTACAAAGTGAAGAACGCCGTCTTGCAGGATCTGCACGGCCGCGCCAAAGAATTAATCGTGCAACTCGACTGGTTCTCGATCGGCCACGCCTTCCGCGAACAAAATCAGGAAGCCGATCAACTGGCTAACGATGCCATGGACAAAGGCATGGGGCGGCACGCCGCAATTCCAGGGACGACTCGCGTGGCAGCGGGTGACTCGCCCGCGCGGGTTTCGAATCAGCCGCAACTTCCGCAGGAATTCGAAGGCATCGTGCGCAACGGAACGGTGGAACTGCTGAATGGGAAACTACCGGAAGGAACCCGCGTCCAAGTGCGAGTGAAGACGTAGGGTGCGAAGTCTAGATCCAGCGGCGCACACGCGAGCGGTACTGCCGATAAGCGCCCGGGAAAACCTCTTCCAGCTTCGCCTCTTCGACAGGAATCACGGTCCAGTTGACGTAGGCAATGGTGAGGGGCAGAAGAATGACAGGCCAGAGCTGTTTCAGTAATCCCGCTTCGCCGAGGTAAGCAAGAGTGAGGCCAACATACATGGGGTTGCGCGTGAAGCGATAAGGCCCGGAGGTCACCAGTTGCGCCGACGACTTTCCCGGAACCGTCGTAGTTTTCGCCTTGCGGAACAGAACGAGGCCCCAGCCTGCAATCACCGCACCCGCGGCAAATAGAACCGCTCCGGCAATCACGCTCATTTGGGCGGCCTGGGGAGAAATGACGCGGGGAAACATCCGTTCCATTGCGACGCCGAGAAGATAGTTCAGAACGAATACCCAGGGAACAGGTACGTGAAGCAGGAAACGCACGGGATTTTTCACAGCCCTCCTCGGTTCTGTGGTATGCGAACGTGATCGGATTCCTCGGCCATCGAGCTTTTTGCGTAAGAGCCAACCGGTCTGGCACCCATTGGCGGCGGCATTTCTTCGAGTATGGCGGATGCCGCGTTCAACGGGTGCTTATTCTGCAGCTGACGTGTGGTCGTGCACAATCTTCCATCCATCGGGAAACTTGCGAAGTACCAGCGTGAAAATTCCGTGCGGAGTCTTGCCGTCCGACATCGTCAAGTGAAACTCTCCGCGCGCGAACGCCGCGTCTGGCCCCAGCGCCTCGACGCGCAGGTTTGAAAACTCCAGCTTGCCCATCTCGTGTCCCGGACTCTGATACGTCGACTTGTAGCGATCCATCGTCTCCTGCCAGCCGTGGCGTTCGTTTGCGCCGGAGAAGAATGTCAGCTCCGGGGACTTCCAGTATCCCGTCATAAATGCGTCAAGATCGTGATTGTTCCATGCCTTCATTTGGGCGACGAGCACCTGGGTCACGGCGAGAGATTCTTTGGTCTCGTCGTTTATGCCGCTTACGGTTGAGCTTTGCGAAGCGGCACCCAACGCGATCAAAAGGACAGCACTCAATGTCATGACGAAACTCTTCTTGCCCACGATTCCCCCTCATCGCCCCACAGTTTCTAATGCGCTTCCTCGGTGGCTGGGGCCGCATCCGGCGTATCGACTTTCTGCACGACTGCATGCGGCGGCGCGGGCGGCAACTGAAACTCGCCTGCATCTTTTCCCGCCATCGCGACCGTCATAAAGTTCATCCAGATGGGCAAGGCCGCGTGTGCTCCTGTTTCTTTCGCTCCCAAAGATTTTTTCTCGTCGTAGCCGACCCACACCCCGCACGTCATGGTGGGAGAGAATCCCACAAACCAGGCGTCGGTAAAATCGTTGGTTGTTCCAGTCTTGCCGGCCACTGGAAACGGCAGCCTGGCCGCCGCAATGCCGGTGCCGTGCAGCACCACCTCGCGCAACATGGACGTCATGATGCGGGCGGTGCGCTCGCTGACCACGTCCTTTACATCAGGAAAATCTTCCTCCAGCACGCGACCTTCATAGTCCGTCACGCGGGTGAGGAAGCGCGGGGTCACGCGCACGCCGTCATTGGGGAACACGCTGTAGGCCGACGTCTGCTCGATCAGCGAAATTTCCGCCGAGCCCAGCGCCACCGGCAAATACGGCGGCAGTTTCGCCGTGATGCCGAAGCGATCCGCGTATTCGATCACGGTCTTGATGCCAACTTTGTTGGCCAGCTTCAGCGCGGGGATATTGCGCGACTGGGCCAGCGCCCGCCGCAGCGTGATGATGCCTTCAAATTTTTCGTCATAGTTGTGCGGCGTGTACGGGCCGGAGGGAGTGTCGAAGCTGATGGGCTCATCGAGAATGGTGTCATCGGGACTGGCGCCCTGGTCGATCACCGTCGTGTAAACGTAGGGCTTGAACGACGACCCAACCTGCCGCATGGCCTGCGTGGCGCGGTCGAATTTCGAATCGTTGAAGTCGCGTCCGCCCACCAGCGCCTTGATGCCTCCGGTGGTGTTGTCGATGGCAAGCAGCGAGCCCTGCGCCCCGGAATCCTCTTCCAGACTGACGCGGGCCGCGCCGTTCGCGCCCAGAGTAAGAATCCTCACGTAGCAGATGTCGCCGGCTTTAAGAATGTTGGCGAGTTTCTGCTGCGTCCAGGCCACCTCGGCTTGACCGAGAGCGGCGGTGTATTTTCCAAACTTCAGCGTGGCAATTCCTGTGCCCGACGCGGTCACCAGTGCGTGGATGTATCCATTCACTTCCGGTTCATCGTCCCAGTCGGGGTGCGAATATTTATCGAGAACCGCTCCCTCGGTCACTACATTCTCGAGATGCCCCTTCCATCCGTGGCGCCTTTCATAGGCGGCCACGCCGTCGAGGACCGCTTGATTCGCGGCCTTTTGCATGTCCATATCGAGCGTCGTGTAAACCTTCAAGCCGCCTTCGTGAACCTGGTCGGCTCCGTACTTGTTTTCGAGGTAGCGGCGAATTTCTTCTACAAAATAGGGGGACAGCGAATTAGGGTCGTGGGCCAAGTGCAGCACCAGCGGCGCCGATCGGGCGTCGGCTGCCTGCGCTGCTGTGATCTTGCCGTCTTCGAGCAGGGCGTTGATCACCAGATTGCGGCGTTTCAGGGCGCGGTCGGGATGGTTGATCGGCGAATACAGCGACGGGCCCTTGGGCAACCCGGCGAGCAAAGCCGCTTCTTCGAGAGTGAGCTGTTTCGCCGGCTTGCTGAAGTAGAACTCCGACGCGGCCTCGAATCCGTAGACTCCGTGGCCTAGAGCGATCTGGTTCGCGTACAGCGTGAAGATTTGCGGCTTGGTGAAACGTCGCTCGATTTGGACCGCCAGCATGGCCTCCTGCACCTTGCGCTGCCAAGCCCGGTCCGGCGAGAGAAAAAGATTCTTCGCCAGCTGCATGGTTAGGGTCGAGGCGCCCTGCACCTTGCCGCCGGATTCAATGTCGCGATAGGCCGCTCCTGCGATACGAATGACGTTGATGCCGGAGTGCTTGTAGAAATCCTTGTCTTCAATCGACACCAGCGCGTCGCGAAGGACAGGAGGGAAATCGTCGTAACCCGCCACCACGCGCCGTTGCAGCGCGAACGACCCGATTACCCGGCCGTGGTCGTCGTAGAGCTCGGTGATGGAACTAGGGCGGTAAGCTTCTAGAGCGTCGACCTGCGGCAGGTCGGTCGCATATACCAGCAGCAGACCGGTGGTCGCCCCGACGAGCACCGCAACGAGGACGAGCAGGCCGAACAGAACGCGACCGACTAGACGGCGTCCGCCGATTTCGACTTCGGGAAGATTTTCGTAGAGCGACTTCATCAGAATCAGGACCGCGAGTCGAGGTCAGGATAGCATTTCGCGTGGTTATCTTCGTTATGCGAATAGCATCAAAAAAAAATCGCGCACCCGTGAGGCGCGCGATGGGATTTCATTCGGAGCAAGAAGCAGATTCCTCGGTTGCCGTCGCTATCGCTCCGGCTGCACTCGGAATGACGAGATACTAGGAACTCCGGCTCTTCAGCACTTCCACGGCCTTGTTCAGCTGATCATCCACCGTGGCCTTCGGCTTAGCTTCCTGATCGGGAGTCGCGGTGCCGTCTTCATCGTCCGGTCCCACGGAATCGTCAGCGGCATCCGCGACCAGCACGTTGGGCGTGATCGCCGTATCCTGAATCGCCTTCCCGCTGGGCGAGTAGTACTTCGCATAGGAAAGGATCAGCGCTCCGCCATCGGGCAGGTCGAAGGTTTTCTGCACCGAACCGTCGCCGAAAGTTTTGTCGCCCACAACGTCGCCGCGCGCGTTCTCCAGAATCGCGGCGGCAACAATCTCGGCCGCGCCCGAAGTTCCCCGATTTACCAGCACAGCGACCGGAAGAGCCGTGATCGCCTTGGAAGCATCGGCGTTGAACGCCTCACGCGGAAACTTCTGTCCCTGTAAGTATGTAATCGTTCCGTGATTCAGGAACAGGTTGGCCGCCGCAATGCCTTCGGTCTCGTCGCCTTCGGCGCAATTGCGAACGTCGAGCAGAATCTTCTTCGCGCCTGCCTTCTCGAGCGACTTCACCTTCGCCGCAATCTCCTGCGCCTTGCCCTTGGTCAGGGTTTCGACCTTCACGTAGCCGATGCCGTCGTCCATCATCTTGTCGGCCACCGGAGGGATGATCACAATGTCGCGGGTAATCGAAATCTTCTGCGGCTCTGCCTTGCGCGCCCGCACGACCGCAACGTTCAGCGTGGATCCCGGAGCGCCGGCGATCAGGTTCCGGATCTCGGGCAACGACATTTCCCGCGTGCTTTGCCCTTCGATCGATTCGAAAATGTCGGTCTGTTCAATGCCGGCTTTCTCCGCGGGAGAGCCCGGCAACACAGCGACCACTGCCGCGTAGCCAAAGCGCTTCGAAACAACTGCACCGATGCCGCCCTTCGATTCTGTCTTGTGAGTCTTGAACGCCTTGTAGGCGTCGGACGACATGTAGGCGGAGTTGGAGTCGAGCGACTCCAGCAATCCGTGCAGCGCGCCGTCGGTCACTTTCGGGATGTTCGGCTCTTCCACGTACTCCGTGCGTACGCGCGACAGCACTTCACTGTAAACCTGCAGTTGGCGGTAAGAGCCGTCGTTGGAGGAGGCGTGCACGCCTCCGAGCGAACCCACAACAACGAACATGAGTACGGCGAAGGAGGTGACGAGAATCGCTGCTTTGGTTTTCATGGACATCAGTTTTGGTCTTCTTCTGGAAGGCGTGTTCTGGGAAGGAACGGCTTCCGGCTTCCTCGTGAAACTTTGCCAATTATATCTCTCTAGATGCGGATTTCGATCCCCTGGCTGCTCGATTTGATACCTGACGGTAACGCGGCTGGGAACGGGCCCTTATCAACAGACGAACGAAACCGGGATCTGTTATCGATCGGTCGTGGGACTGGGTTCGGGGCTGTCTGGAACCGCAGCCGTTCTCTGGCCGCCCGCAACAAAACAAACCACTTACTTCACTGCTTTGGGGCAAAGCTGATCGTCATGGGCGTCTGGACTGAAACTGGCCGCCCGTTCATGATGTAGGGCTTGAATTTCCAGCGCTTCACGCCATCGATGGCGACGCGGGCAAAGGCCAGCGACCCCTGCATGAACTTGGCGTCCTGCACCGTCCCGTCGCGGCCCACCAACACTTGCAAGATCACCGTCGCCGGTTGTCCGGTCGAGTTCGCGGGAAAGTCGAAGGCTGGCTGGTCGGTCAGCAGCGCTCGCTCCGTGGCCTCCGCAATAACGACGGGCTCGATCGCCTGCATGGCAGCTTCGGGCGCCTTGTTTCCACCAGCATCGGGAGTCATTGACGCCATCTGTGACTTCAGGCTTGATGGAACGTTGGTTGGAGCCGAAACGGTGTGCGGCGGAGGTTGAACAGGTGCAGAAACGGTGGCCGCGGGAGGCGCTACAGCGGGCATATCGGAATGCGGTGCAGTCGTGCCCGGCGCAACTGCAGAACTGGGCGCCGAAGCCGGAGTCGAAGAAGTCGGGTTTGTACCGGTCGGAGCCGTAACCGCTGGTGTCGAAACCGCGCCAGGACCAGGTGCCGTGGAAGTTCCCCCGGCTGGTTGTGCCGTCTCAGGAGTGGGTGAAGATGGAGAGCCCGTGGTCGCTGCTCCCGGATCCGGCGCGGGATCGGCGGACGTGGTACCGGCAGCGTCCCCCTGCTGTTGCAGCGCAGGTTCGGCGTTCTCGCCCATGTTATTGAGCTTCTTGACGGTCGGATCGACCACCGGAATCACGTGGATTTGCGAAGGATCGGTCGTGGCATCGGGAATGTTCTCGGTGACCGGCAGCTTATATTCATCGCCGGCCCGGCCAAAATCTTCATGCGCAATCGGCGCCTGTGGAGTGGTCACAAGCTGCGGATTCAGCCAGCCATGCACGGTCTGCCGTCCCCGTGCCCACGCCGACCGAATGCCCCCATGCCACGGCGCTTGCGGAGCGGCCACCACCGCGCAACTGGCCACGGCCAGTGCCGCTATGATTGCCCCTTTGCCCAGGCGGAGCGGCGCACGCGGCGTTTTCTCGGGTTCGATGCCGTCGGTAATATAGGAGAACAGCTCCGCTTCTTTTCTCTGCTCGTGCCTCTGCTCGTGCTTCTGCTCGTGACTCTGCTCTTGACCCTGTTCTTGACTGTCCGTCGAATCCGAGGTTGCTTCCGGAGCGGGCTCGGCGGACGAATCCGACGAACTTGCGGCAGGCGCTGGTGCGTACGCGGGCGTCTGGTCGAAGCCCAGTAATTCCGGTTTCGCGAGCGCCGGAGCCGCGGCGGCCGCCGATTGCCCTGACGCCTGAGGCACCGTGCCCCCGCGAGTTTTCAAGTACCATTCCAGCCCCCGGGTCTCGCCCGTTTCCGGGGGCGGAAGTGGCGGAGGCGCGACGACTTCCTCGACCGAAGCGGCCATCGGTTCCAAGTCCTTTTCGACCGACGATGACACCTTGAACTCATGGGATTCCGACTCGGTGACGAACTGTCCTCCTGGGGCCGATGGTGCAGCGTTCAGGAACTCTCCTGCGCGGAGAGTTTTTTCGCTGCCCGGTTCCTGATTGGCCGGGAGGCTTGAGATCGCACCCGTGGCAGAGGCTCCTGCGGCCGCGGCTTGCGCCGATTCCTGCTTGGCACGCAGCAGATCGCGCGCGGTGGTCAACGTGTCGCGGACTTGGTTGCCCACTAACGGCTTGCGCAAGATCGAATTCGCGCCCGCCTGCAGCGCCTTCGGAACGCTAATGTCATCACTCACGATGGCCAGCGTGAGCGGTCGTTCGGCGGCTTTGCGCTCGCGCGCCTTGGCCAGCAGCTGGGCCGAGTCGGGCTGCTGATCCCAGTCAATAATGACGACCTGAAAACTCTCCTGGGAAACCTTCTCGACGGCGGCGGCTAATTCGCGGCACAACTCTCCCTCGACTCCGAGGCCGGTAAGCACCTGAAGAATGGGCCCAGACGTTCCCTCGTCCGAGGAAAACAAGAGGCAGCGCAAGGTCATGCTACTTCAGACTAGGGGTAACCGGTAACGGGGGCAAGATTACTGTAGGGGCCGAAAAGCCGCCATTCTGGTAACCACCGGTACATGTACCGTGGGAGCAAGCGCTGCTAAAATGCTCGGTCGCACACCGTATCCCATGGCCCTGCAAGAACATAACTACTGGCTCACGACTGCCGAATTTCCCGTTGTCGAGTCTGCTCAGCCGGTGCCCGAGACCGCCGACGTGGCTGTAATCGGCGCCGGTTTTACCGGCCTGTCCGCAGCCCGCACCCTGGCCCAACGGGGCGCGAAAGTCGCGGTTCTAGAGTCCGAAACCATCGGATGGGGCGCCAGTTCGCGTAACGGAGGCATGGTGCTGACCGGCATGAAGCTGGGCGTCAACCAGTTGATCTCCCGGTACGGGCGCGAACTTACCCAGCGCATGTATGCCGCCTCGCTGGCCAGCATCGACTGCGTCGAGCAGATTGTTCGCGAAGAAGGGATTGACTGCGACTTCTGCCGCTGCGGACATCTCGAAGTCGCGTGCAAACAGAAGCATTTCGACGACTACGCGCGACAGGCCGAGGTGATTGCCCGTGAGTTCCAGCACACGCTGCGCGTGGTCGAGAAGCAGGACTTGAACGCGGAGATTGGGTCGTCTATTTACTACGGAGGCATGGTCGACGAAGTCAGCGCCGGGTGCAATCCTGCGCGCTACGTCGCTGGACTTGCCCGCGCCGCGATGAAAGCCGGGGCTGAGGTCTTCGAACATACTCGGGTTCAATCGGTGCAACGAGATTCGCGCCAGGGCGAGACAGGATGGCAACTCGCGACCTCCCGCGGCCCGCTGTGGGCCCACGAAGTGTTCGTCGCCACCAGCGGATACACCGGCCGCGCCACGCCCGCGCTGCAGAGAAAGCTCATCCCCATCGGGTCGTTCATCATTACAACCGAAGCGCTGCCGGAGAAGCTGGCGCAAGACCTAAGCCCGCGCAACCGCATGATCTACGACTCGAAAAATTATCTCTACTATTATCGGCTCACTCCTGACCGCCGCATGCTGTTCGGCGGCCGCGCCGCGTTCTTTCCTGAGAACGATCAGACCGTCCGGCGGAGCGCGGCCATCTTGCGCCGTGGCATGATCGACGTCTATCCCCAACTCAGCGACGCCAAAATCGACTACGTTTGGGGCGGCACGCTCGACTTCGCCTTCGACATCATGCCCCACGCCGGCCGGCTCGATGGCATGTACTACGCCGTCGGCTACGCAGGACACGGCGTTGCCATGGCGACTTATCAAGGCCAGAAAGTCGCCGAACTTATGGCCGCCGAACAAATGCCTGACGAACTGCAAGCCCGCCGCGCCGAAGACAAGCCGGAAAATCCGTTTGTCGGCATCCCGTTCCCCGGCGCTCCGTTGGGGCTGTATAACGGGAGGCCTTGGTTCCTGCCGCTGGCGGGCGCGTGGTATAGATTCTTGGATTGGGTGAGTTGAATGGATACTGAAGAGCAAAAGAAAGAGAAAAGATTCCTCGCGCTCGCGGAACGTTTTCGGGACGCCGCCGATCCTCGTGAAATACGGCAGCTGGGCGATGAGATTGGGCGGTTCGTCTTCGGCGAATGAATTCAGCCAGCGACGCTTCTGCTATATCGAAATCTGGGTCAAAGTCGCGCGTCATGTACATGGAGTGCAAGGCCGAAAGCCTGAACGGGCCTGCTCGGATCGGCCGTGTTACATTCTCGAAAACGGGGAAGAGCCTTTACTACAACGCCACTTGTTCTGCAGCCTCAAGGGCTCCGGGTTTAAGGCGAATTACCGCAACCAAGATACATCGGAGGAATATTGGATCTCGGGACCGCGCCGCGATGGAAAGGATCGCCTGTACGTCAGCAACATTCCCGTTGAGATCGATGAGGATGTACGAGAAGAATACTGGAGCGAAATTCGAAAGAAGCCTGAACTCAAGAACCGGCCGCAAACTTAGCGGGAGGCAACTCCCGAGCCTTTTCGACACCTGCCCGCCGAAACGAAATCACCGGAACGGATTTCGAATCGTTAATCGACGATCAATGAGCTGCCCGTCCTGCAAGTCCTCCGAATAAAGGGTGGAGCAGTTCGCATCGAGCGCTGACGAGAGGACGAGCGCGTCATAGATGCCGAAACCGTACTCCTGCGCGAGCCTCAGCGCCGCTTCATGCGTATCAACCGTGATGGCCACCGGCGCCGGGAATAGGATCCGAACTGCTTCGAGCGCTTCGATCACATCCTTCCACGGCATGCGCATCTTACGTCGCGCGACCGCGACGAATTCATTCAAAACTTGAACGCTGATCACTCCGCCCTGCGCTACTAACTCCTGAGCCCGCTCCCTGCGGGAGTCGCCGCTCACCATCGCGTAGATCAGCACGTTGGAGTCGAAGAACCCCTTAGCGCTCATCGCTCCGGTTTCCACGCTCGTGCGCTTCCTCGCGGTCGAAGACGAAGCCAGCGGGCAAAGGACGGCTTAACCTGCGCAGCGTATCCAGGGCCCGCCGGCGACTTTCATCGCGGCCGACTTCGAACGCGCGTTCGCCGGCGACTCGAATTTCGATATCGTCGCCTTCCTTCAGTTCAAGGGCCTCGACTACCGCTGCGGGCAGACGAATCGCCAGGCTGTTTCCCCACTTCGAAACCTGCATACGGCCTCTTTGGATATACATTTAGCATTGTATATCTAATGAGATCTAGGCGCAACCAGCCAATACACTACCGGCCCCCCCGCGATCGCCACCGCTCCACCGATCATGCCGAAGCGATCGCTGCCCAGCAGGGCCACCATCGCCATGACGACCGGAGCGCCCACCACGTATAGCAATCCCGCGCGCCCGCCCGGGATGGTGAACGACCGCTTCAGTTCCGGCTGCGTGCGCCGCAGCTTCCATGCCGAGAGGACCGTCAGCACCGTCGTTGCCGAGCGCAGCCAGATGTAGACCGAAATCAATTCCGCCAGACTCTGCCACGCCAGTAGGCCATAGATCACCGCCGAGGCCACAATCGCCAGCCACGGCGTCCCGTAGCGCGAGTGCTTGCGCGTCAGCGCCTGCGGCAAATATCCGTCTTCGGCCATGGCGAACGGCATACGCGTCGTGGTCAGCACGGTTGAGTTCAGTAAAGCAACGTTTCCCACCATCGCGGCCAGCGTCATCCACGTACCCAGCCATGGCTTTCCGTGAAACGTCCCGCCGATGATTCCGGCCGCGTCCGAGAAAAATCCGGTATGCCACTTCTCCCAGTGGCCCGCCGACGCCAGGCCGGCCAGCGTCGGCAGAAAGTATGCTGCCATCGACAGCGGTACCACCAGCGCAAGGGCTCGCGGATAGGCCCGTTGCGGGTCTTCAACCTCTTCCGCTACAGTCGAGAGCTGTTCGTATCCCGAGTACAGCCACAACCCCAGCGCCAGCCCGACACCGAAAACTTTGAAGGGCGCCTGATGCGGGACGACCCACGGCGTGAATGGATTCTGGTGCCAGTGCGTGAGCCCCATGAGCACCATGATCATGATCGGAATGAAAATGAAAATCTCCAGCGCGGTCGCCACCTGCCCCACCATCTCGATGCCGCGGACGTTGATCCATGTCAGGACCGCGATCAGCCCGACCGAGATCAGATAGTGGGCCCACCACGTCGTCTTCAATCCGGGAAAGTAGTAGACGAGATAATCGGTGAACAGCACGGCATAGGCGCCGCCCAACAGAAACGACGCCGACCAGTTCCACCATCCGGAAAGAAATCCCCAGAAATCGCCGAATGCCGCGCGTGTCCAGCGGTAGAAGCCCCCCTCCACTGGCATGGCCGTCGTCAGTTCGGCCGATACCAGCGACACCGGGATGCACCAGAAAAACGGCAGCACCAGCAGGAAGATCAGTGTCATCCCTGGCCCCGAGGTTGTGACCATATCTTCGAGGCCGAAGGGCCCGCCGGTTGTGTAGGAGAACATTACGAAGACGAGATAGAAGAGGCCAGCTTTTTTCAGCGCGGAAGATTTGCCTGGAGTCGTCAAAAGGTAGTCGGTTCCGAGGAACTTTTCGTGGATGGGATTGTAGACCCTGCCGGATGATTTTGATTGCGGAATAGAGACCGGAGGGCAATGACTGAAATCCGGATTTTGCGACAGCTATGACTTTCCCCGTGTTGAAAGCGTTTTTCGCCCGGGATCAAGTACAATTCATTCCGCTAGCGGGGGGATGCTTGCGCGAGCTTCGTCACATGCCTCGATTTTTAATCTTGCTGCTGATTGCGTTACACCTGGCAGCGTTCGGGCCGCAGCAAGAAGCGAAAGCCAGTCATCAATCACAACCCCAAAAGCCTTCGCCTGCAGGCCAATCTGGCGATTGGGTGCTCGAAATGCGATCGATTGGCGGCCTACACGTGAGAGTGTCCACCCTGCTCATTCGGTCCGATGGTCATTTTGAGAAGAAAGAAGCGTTCAAGACCAGCACGCAAACGGGGACGCTGCCCGCACCGGCTCTGGAGAAACTGAACCGGGCAATTCTCGCAGCCAAGCTTTCCACCTGGAAAGACGACTACAATGCGCCGGGCGATAACGGCTGTTGCGACCGCATCCGCACCACTTTAGAGTTGCGCGTCTGCGGCCCGGATGGCAAGTGGACAAAATATGAAGGCGGCTGGGAGCAACGTTTCGCTGCGCCGCCCGACCTCGAGGCCGTGCTGGCGGCAACGGAATTCTGAGAACAAGGCGCCGGGCGGTTGTCGCTCGAAGGCCGATACATGCTTCGAGGATTGGTCAAAGCCCTGCCCGGGGCGTTGAGTGATGTCGGGATGTCTCATGAATCCCGCGGCGGCCGCTACCCTTGAAGGCTACGGGCACCAGTAGTCGCCGCCACTGGCGGCGGTGATGGTGAGATCGCTTGGCTTGGCCGGACGAACCACGCATAGCCGCTCTGCCGACAAATCCACCTTGAGGTTGCCGGCACGGGTTTTCTCGTTAGTATTGCCCAGCAGGTTCTCCTGAACAGTGATGTGCACGGCCACGCTTTGGCCGTTGGGTACCTGGGCAGTGACGGAACTTGCGGGGATGCCGCAGGTATCCGCGCGCAGGAGCCAATTCTCGGATGTGGCTCCGGGCGGGGCCCCTCCAGGAGCGATAATCCCCTTGCCGCCGCCTATGTCGACAACGACCGCGGCTACAGCGGTGAGGTAGTGGAACTCGGGTTCTTTCAATCCCGAGCATTGCGGCGGGCTCTGCAAAAGTTTGACCTTGAAATGGATCATTTGCTCTACCAATTGCTCAGGAGTGGGAGGGTGACCTCGACGATAGTCGTTGGGGTCGACCAGGGGAATCTGGCTGCTGTGAAAAGTAAGCGTATCGTGCCACATCAGCCAGAGCATGGAAACTCCTGAGCCTCCCCCGCCATGGTCGCTGTTGTGCTGCCCACTTACCTTTGCGGCTGCGCTGATGCCAGCGGCGCTTATTGTGTAAGAGTATTCCGCCGCCATCGCGTCCTCCCCGCTTTGAGATTCCACGCGATTCTGTCCGCTCGCCGAGGGCCCCGCTACCCAGCATGTTTTTTCTTTCTTCTCTTCTCGGTTTCGGCCGGCAACGAAGGCGATCGCGTCCGTCATCACGAAGTGTCCAAAGAAATTGCCCATGGGTTCAGGACAAGAAGCTCCTAAGCCCGAGCCCTCGGGCGGGCCCTGGGCGCGGGCCGCGGCCAACGACATCAACATCGTCAACGTCAGCGCACAAAGCCTCGTCACGCGGTTGAGTGGTACCATCTTTGGATCCCGATCCATAGTGCTTATCCTCATACAACTCTTGTCATCAGGCTGACCTTCGAACTCGATACCTTTCGTAGCGGTCATCGCGTCTACGAGACGTGTCAGCGACGACAGTGCAAGATCATAGAGTGCCTTCCGCGGTTCTACGATGTCAGGTGACAGTATCAGTCCTTAGTACGCTGACCCGGCAGTGCGAAACCCGGTGGCGGCAAGGCCCCTCAATCGAAATCAACCATTCCTACGCCGCCAGCGTGCCGCTCAGGGCACCTTCCAACTCCAGCAGCGTGCGCTTGATGTCGAGGCCGCCGCCGTAGCCGCACAGCGTTCCGTCGGACGCGATCACGCGATGGCAGGGGACGACTATCGCCACCGGGTTGCGGTTGTTCGCCCGGCCCACGGCACGAAAACCCTGTGGCCGACCGACGGCGCGGGCGATATCGCCGTAGGTGCGAGTCTCGCCGTAAGGGATCGCCAGCAGGGCCCGCCAGCACGCCAACTGAAAATCCGTCCCCCGCAGGTCGAGTGCGAAGGTAAACCGGCGGCGCTGGCCCGCGAAATATTCTTCCAGCTCGCGAACGTAAAGCTGCATCGCGCTGGCGGACTCCTCGAAGCGGACGCCGTTTTCTTCCGACCGATGATTCTCGAAGTGCTGATTTTCGGAGCGCTGATTTTCCGAGCGCTGATTCTCCGAACGAAGATCGCGGGGGTTGGGGCGAATCGTCTGCTGGCCGGGCAGGCGGGCATCGAACTCCAGAGCCACCAATCCGCGATCGGAAGCGGCCAGGAACAGCGGCCCCACTGACGACATAAGCGTAGTAGAATGAAGTGTTTCCATGGACATCACGCAGCCGCAGCGAACTCTCGGCCCGGTCCACTGCACCCTTACGATAGCATGCACGTTCCATCGTGGATGATTTTATTGCCGATCTTTATTGCCGATCTTTATTGCGCCGGGGTTGACAGAATCGTCTTTTTCGACGACAGTGTGTCGTTGCATTTTTGCCCCGGGCGAAAGCCACCCGGAAAGCCGAAATCCCAACAGTGAAAAAACTCCTCCTCGTTCTCGCCGCCGTCGTGCTCGCGCCAGCAGTCGTGGTGAGCCTGGTGGCCCTGGCTGCCGGCGATTGGCGGACCATTGGCCAGACTCAAGCCGGCGATACCGTCTCCGTCAGCTCGATTCGCGTCCTCAAGAACAACCAGCGGCTCGCCCTGGTCAAAGTGCAGTACAAAGAGCCGGCCGAGCTGCCGCAAGGCGGACCGTTCGTCGAAATGCGCGCCCGCGTGCGCTTCAACTGCAGCAGCGGCGGCGCCTCTCCTACCTCGGAATGGTTCTACTCCCGCGACCGTAGCGGACGCTTCGTGGTCAGCAAGAAAGCTACTCACGACGACGAGTTCGGCAAGAATCCCGAAGGCGGCTTCGCCGACCTGGTCAGCCAGAGCGTCTGTAGCCAGAACAAGTAGTAATCTGCGGACCTATTTTTCCAGCGCAAACGCCACATACACACCGCCGGACTTCGACTTCGGATCCTTCCCCCCTCCGGCGCCGATTACCACGAATTGGCGTCCGTTCACTTCGTAAGTGGCTGGCGTGGCGTTGCCAGAAAACGGCAGCGTCGTCTCCCACAGCAGCGCTCCGGTCGTCTTGTCGAAGGCGCGAAACTTCTTGTCGAAGTTGGTCGCGCCGATGAACACAAGGCCACCAGCCGTCACCACCGGACCACCATAGTTTTCCGTGCCGGTATTTTTCTGTCCCTCGGCCGCCAGTTCCGGATACTCACCCAGCGGAATCTTCCAGTCGAACTCACCGGTGTTGAGGTTGATCGCGTTCAATGTTCCCCACGGGGGCGCGACCGCGGGATAACCGTCGGAGTCGAGAAACTTGTGGTATCCGGTGAAGTGGTATTTCATGGCTGGCGGCGCGGACGCAGCACTGGCCATTTCTCTTTTTTCATCTTCTACAGTGGGCCCGCCGGTTGATTGTTTCGCTCCTCCGCTCATCACATAGTCGAGCAGCCCGTACCACTGATCGCTGTCGTTCTCCAGATTGGCGAAGCCGGGCATGCGCCCTTTGCCGTTCTTGATCGTCGACGCAACGTCCGCCGCGGACATCCGCTGGCCGATGGCCACCAGCGATGGAATCGCAGGCGGCGAACCCGCCATTTTTTCGCCGTGGCAAACTGCGCACTGGTTGAGGTAAAGAGCTTTCGGACTATTTTCAGCGGTGTTTTCAGCGAGCGCCCCGGTCCAGGCCACGTCATTCGCGTTGACATAGAGAATTCCGGTCTCCGGATCAGCCGCGGCCCCGCCCCACTCCGCTCCGCCGTCGAATCCGGGGAAGATCACCGTATCTTTTCCTACGCTGAACGGAACGAACTGGCCCTCACTGCGAAAGGCACGGAATTTTTCAAGCGCCCACCGGTGCACTTCCGGCGTGCGCTCGCTGAGAATATTTTCGGTCAGCAGTTGCCGGGCAAAGGGCGCCGGTTTCGTGGGCAGACATTGTTGTTGCGCCGCCATCTCCCCGGGGACATCGCTTGGCGGATAATTTCGGCACTCGATCGGGAACAGCGGCTGCCCGCTGGTGCGATCGAACAGAAATACGAAGCCCTGCTTGGTGGTCTGCGCCACGGCATCGAATTTCTTTCCGTCGCGTTCCACGGTTAACAGCACCGGCGGCGCGGGAAAATCCCGGTCCCAAAGATCGTGGCGCACGGCCTGGAAATGCCAGAGGCGCTCGCCCGTCTCGGCGTTCAACGCCAACAGGCAGTTGGCGAACAGGTCGTCTCCCACCCGGTTTGCACCATAGAAATCAAACGCCGCCGAGCCCGTGGGAACGTATACGATCCCACGCTGTACATCGACAGTCATGCCGGTCCAGTTATTCGCGGCGCCGCTGATTTTCCACGCGTCCCTCGGCCAGGTGTCTGCGCCGAACTCGCCGGGATGGGGAATGGTATGAAACGCCCAGCGCAGTTTTCCGCTGCGCACGTCGTAGGCGCGCACAGCGCCGGGAGACGCGGGCAGGGTTTCGGCCTCGCGCCCTCCGACAATCATCAGGTCTTTGTAGATCACCGCCGGGCTGGTCATATAGATCGACTGCTGAGCCGGATCGCGGCCAAGGTCGTCGCGCAGGTCGATGCGGCCGTCTTTTCCGAAACTCGGAATCGGCTTGCCGGTCGCGGCGTCGAGTGCGTACACGAAATTCATTACGCCGACCAGAATCCTGTGATCCCTACTCTTCGCGCCATCGGACCAATAAGCCAGCCCCCGATCCGGTTGTGTGCCGCGAACTCCGGAGTCAAACTTCCAGAGCAGTTTTCCCGTGGCCGCATTCAAGGCAAACACTTTCTGCGTCGGCGTCAGCCCGTACAGAACGCCTTCGACCACAATCGGGCTCGTCTGCAATCCGCCAGGCTCTTCGGTGTCGAAGCTCCACGCGACTTTGAGCTGCTGTACGTTGCTGCGGTTAATTTGCGTGAGCGGGGAATAGTGGTTGTTCTCCGACGTCCCTCCGTAGATTGGCCAGTCGCGCCCGGCTTCCCCGCGGGAGTTGTCAGACGACTTTTGTGACGATGGAATGATCCCAGCATTCGCAGTTTTCCCACCGATTTCTTGGACCGTCGTCGCAGTAGCTATCGCCATCGCCAGAATCAGCGTCACCGAAATCGCCGCGAATCTCATTTGCCTCTCCAATTTCGCAGGACACCGAGTATTTCGTGCGCGGGCTGATTCTAGAACAAGACGGATGCTTTCTCCCGAGCAGACAAAGTTTTTCACAGCCCATGACACCTCCGTAACTCCGGAACCACTTTCGCGCTCAGCGCTTTCGGCTTATGCTGAATGAAGAAGTCTGCGGAATACGATTCCGACTTCAACCCACCTGCGTATGGATTCGCTTCGACTTTATGGGCTGATTGCAACCGGCAGCGTGGCAGTGCTGGGGGCGTATGTTTTGCTGCGGCGCAAACCCAAGACGGCTGACGATCTTGAGCGCGAACGCCGCGCCTGGCTTGAGGGCACGGGCCGCATTACCGATGGGACCGTGATTGACGTGCAGGAGTTGCCTCCGGCCAATAACTATCACGCCGCCACCATGCTCATTTACAAGTACGACGTGGCGGGTGTGTCCTACGAATGCTCGCAGGACGTCACGTATCTACGGCACTGGATCAATCTCCACTCCTGCCGTCTGGGGCTGCACACTTCGGTGAAGTACGATCCGCAGAATCCGGGGAATTCTCTGGTGGTTTCGGAAAACTGGATGGGATTACGGCAATAGGGCGGACACCGAGTTGGCCGTTGTTCGGCAGTACTATTGCCAAGCCAGGCGCATAGCCGTGTTGCGCTTGTCGAAGGTGACCTGCAGAGATTTCTCCCCGCCGCCGGCGAACTCCGCCGAAACCGTTCGCGAGAGGTCGATGGTCTGATCGGCCGATAGCGCTCGCACGCGCAACTCGTGTTTTCCAGCAGGAACCGTCAGGGTTTGCGAGTCCACGCCGTGAGTTCCGCTGAACACGACCAGCTTTTTCTGTGTTGCGCCGTGCAGTGGACGGGTTAACACCAGCTTGTTGTCGACCCAAACATAAAGAGTGGCATCTTTGAACTGGTGCTGCACCGCCAGTTCCACAGTGGAGGACGGCACCACGATTTGCTTCGGAGTCTGCACGGGCGGAGCCGGGTGATGTTTCGGCGCCCGGGTTCGCGCAGCGACTGGCGGCTTGGTTGAGCCCGCCCTGGGAGGCGTTGCCGCCGCCGCGGACATCGGCTGCCCAGAATCAGAATCCGGCGTGACGGGGAGACTGGGCGCGCTGGCGGGAGATCGATTCACTGCCACTCGTGGAGACCCCACGAACAGTTTCGACTCAACCGCAGCAAACAAAAGGCTGCCCACGAGCGCCGCTCCCAGAACCAGATCCCGCACCGGCGCTTTTCGAATTGCCGCACGCAGCGACTTCACTCCCAGCGCCATCCCCACCGCCGGATGCGCTGCCGAAGCCCCAACCGCCGTCCGCCCTGTGCGCGTGGCCGATCGAGTACCGGGACCTGCGACTCGTAACGACGCCGTAGTCGAGTCCGCCTTCAACAACTGCTGCAGCTGCCGCAAGTCGTCGGCAAATTCTGCGCCGTGCTGGTAGCGCTGCTCGCGATCCTTGGCCATGGCGCGCGCGATCACTTCGTCCAACTCGCGGGGCAGACTCAGGTCGAGGGCGCTCGCCGCGATCGGTTCGCGGTTCGCCACCTTGAAGCTTACCGTGGTGGCGCTGTCGCCTTGAAACGGAGAGTGGCCTGTGACCATGGCGTAGAGAATCACGCCCAGCGAAAACAGATCGGAGCGCCCGTCTACACCTTCGCCGCTCAGTTGTTCCGGCGCCATGTAGGCTGGAGTTCCGAGCAGGTGTCCGGGCACGGTGAAGTGGGCCAGATTCAGCTTAGCGATGCCGAAGTCGGCGATTTTGGCCTGTCCGGCTTCGGTCACCAGAATGTTTCCCGGCTTGATGTCGCGATGAATCACGCCTTGGGCATGAGCGTAGTCGAGGGCCTCAGCGATCTCTTCCGCAAGTTGCAGCGCGCGGGCTGGCGGAAGCTTTTTCTCGCGCGCCAGGATGCGGTTCAACGCCTCGCCGGCGACGTACTCCAGAACAATGTAGGGATCGTGGGTCTCAGGATTTTCCCCGGCATCGAAGATGGCGACGATTCCAGGATGATGGAGACGCCCGGCGGCATGCGCCTCATGCACGAAGCGCAGGCGAAATTCTTTTTCCTCGTCCGGTTCCTGCCCCCACATCGAAACCGTTTTCACCGCGACGAACCGGTCGATCTGCGGGTCGCGCGCTTTATAGACTACGCCCATGGCCCCGCGGCCCAGTTCCGCCACCACCTCATAGCGGCCAAACTGCTTGATCTCGGGATTCTCCATGGAGCCATTCCTTCAGCCGCAGCCATGCCTCAGCCGCGGAGCTAGAGCGGGATATCTTTCCATGGTATCGCCGCAAGCGCCGCGATCCCGCGCCTTCTGTGGCGCAACTCATTACGCCAGTAACCGGAGGGTGCTATCTGAAAAGAATAAAGAGGAGGACTAGAGCTGAAAACTGGTGGCTGAGAGCTGAAAGCTTGGCTTTTAGCTTCCCGAAGCGAAGCCGCCGCTCTGCGCGACGCTGATGCGGAGGTACTTGTAGGGATTTACCGGGGTGTCGTTGATGCGGACTTCATAGTGAAGATGCGGTCCGGTCGAGCGACCGCTGGAGCCGACGTATCCAATCACATCGCCACGATGCACTGCCTGCCCGGCCGTCACGGCGAAGCCGGAAAGATGGCCGTAGCGGGTGCTGATGCCGTTGCCGTGGTCGATCATGATGGCTCGGCCATAGCCGCCCAGTAGATCGCTGAAAGTGACCACGCCGTCGGCCGGAGCCACAATCGAAGCGCCGTAGCTGCTGCCGATGTCGACGCCGCTGTGGAATGCGCCTTCACCGTTGAACGGATCAATGCGCTCGCCAAAGCTCGCCGTCACTTGGCCTTCGATTGGCCATAGATTCGGCGCTGAATTGGCTTTAAACCAGTCCGCTGTCGTGGCATTGCGAGTCAGCCCCATCGTGAGGCCGACCATAGTTGCGCCGGTCAGGGCCGAAGTCCGCAGGGCATGCAACTGGTCGAGCGAAGAACTTACGTCGGCGTCGTGAATCTGTTCGGCAGTCGCCGTTACCAGCGTGGGCTGCGCTTTCAACCCGTAGAGGGCCGAAACTTCGCCGGCGATCGACCCCAGCGACGCGACTTGCACATCGCGTTCCTTGGCGACCTGCTCCAGGCGGGAATAATTGTCTTTGAGTTGGTCTTTTTCGGTCCGCAGCTGGTTGTAGCGGGAAACCTTCAACAACATGCGGGTATAAGAGCTGGCAATGCCGGTCAGGCTGAGGAATCCAATGGCGGCGCCCACGACGAATACGTACAGATAATGGACGGGGATGGAGATCTTACGCAGTTGCCCATCGTCCCCGCGGGCCACAAATAGGATGTAAAAGCGTTTCTGCAAATCGCTCCCCGAACTACGCGCCACCAAGTTTTAAAGCATCAGGTCCGGATCTTCAGGCCACAGTTTCTTCAGTTTCCAGAAACGCCTGCTCGGACCACCTGACGTTTTCGGGCTACGCTTCCATCTTGGAAATGGAAACCTTCTCGCGCCCTACACCTACCAGAACCGCGACCAAAGCCTGAAAGTCGTGCTCATCTGCAATCTAAAATGCTTGCAAATCCTAGCTCGGCCAAAGGTTATTGTGAATGACTGGTTAACGGTAACAAACTGGGTTCCCCCTGTCAACGACGCACAAGGTCATTTGCCGGTTACCGAAGACGGGTAATCGAGAGTCACCCAAGGACGGATTACCAGCGTGCTTTCGGCCTGGCCGGTTTGGCAGTTGAATCTCATGGCGCGGAGCCGCCATCTCATGTTGGGTTAACTACGTTCGGCTAACTACGTTCGGCCATCTCATGTTCGGCTAATATGTTCGGCGGTATAGTGAATCGCCATGCCGCTGCCCGAAAAAGCGCTGATTGCCCAGATTCGCCGTATGGCGAAACCTAGCCGGCTAAGGCAGGCGGACAGGAGTGTTCGCCCCAGACGCTCCTCCATCTTTGCCGGAATTGGAGACGACTGCGCCGTGCTACGACTGTTGCCGGGACCAGCCTCCCGGGCTGCTGAGGTTTTGGTCACAACCGACTTCACCCTGGAAGGCATCCACTTCCGCCGCGACTGGCACCCGCCGGAATCGGTCGGGCACCGCTGCCTGGCCCGCGGTCTGAGTGACATTGCCGCTATGGGTGGAGAGCCGGTCGCGGCCTTCCTTTCTTTAGCCCTGCCGCGTGACTTGCCCCAGGCTTGGGTCGGCCGCTTTCTCCGCAGCCTGATCAGCCTGGGGGAGAAATTCGGCGTCGCGCTCGCCGGGGGCGATACCGCCGAATCGCCCAACGGGATCCTCGCCGACATCATCGTGGTCGGCACCGCGTCCAAAGGCAAGTCCGTGCTCAGGTCGGGCGCCAGGCCGGGCGACCGCGTCTTCGTCAGCGGAGAGCTCGGCGGGTCCGCTGCCGCGGTTCTACAAATGAGGGCGAAACAGGAGAAGAAGCTGAATCCCCGCGACTATCCCCGCCACTTTTATCCCGAGCCCCGCCTTCAACTCGGCCGCATCCTTCGCGAGAAGGGCTTGGCCTCGGCCATGATCGATACCAGCGACGGCCTCTCGACCGACCTGGCGCATTTGTGTGAAGAAAGTGGCGTGGGGGCCGAGCTCGACGCCGCCCTCATTCCCCGCGCTCGCGTTGGTAAGCCCGCGCGGGAAGTCGAACTCGATCTAGCGTTGCACGGTGGCGAGGACTACGAACTTCTCTTCACCGCCCGCACCGGCAAGCGCATTCCTTCGCAGATCGCAGGAGTCGCGCTGACCCACATCGGCCACATCACGCGTCCGCGATTGATTCTCCTCCGCAATCTCAAAGGCATCGCCTACGAGCTCGAACCCCGCGGCTGGGAACATTTCCGCCGCTAGCGATTACCTCCGCGGCGATTACCTCCGTACCATCGTCACTACTCTGTCTCTACCCTCGCGCACAAAACCGGACTAAAGTAGGGAAATGTCGTCCAGAAGATTGTTCCTCCTCCCAGTCGTCGCTCTCATGTTCACGGTCACCGCTGTTGCTCAGAAGAAGCAGCCGCCTCCGCCGCCGGCCCACGCCAAATCGCCGTCGCCTCCGGTCACCGACGAACTGATTCACAAACAGTTCGGAGACAACTGTTCGCTGCTGCCCGGGCCGCCGCAATTTGTCGCCGATATGGACGACGACGGCGTAGACGACCTAGTCGTCGCCGCCCGCTGCAAGAATCCCATGGCCGACCGGGACGAATACAGTTTTGTCATCGCCGACCCCTATGACGCCTTCCTCGGCTACAGCGACGTGAAAGTCACGTCCACGTTCGCCTCCGATGAGCCCGACCGCCGCGGCATCAGCCTGCTCATCATTCACGGCGCGGAAAAAGACGCGTGGCGCGCGGCGAAGCCCAAGGCCAAATTTCTGCTGATCAATGTGCCCTTTAAAACTCTCACCGTGAAAAAGCTCACCGTGAAAAAGAAAAGCATTCTCGGAATCTTCATGGAAGAAACGGGCGAGGGCGAAGACACTTCCTCGGTTATTTTCTGGGATGGGAAGAAATACAGATATCAGGCGCTGGGCTCGGCGATGGAGTAGGTGAGAAGTCAGAAGTCAGAAGTCAGAAGTCAGAAGTCAGAAGTCGGAAGTCAGAAGTCAGAAGTCGAGATTCAGAAGTCGGGATTCAGAATTCAGAATTCAGAGTTCTAGATATTTTGGATTCTTAGGATTTTCGGATTGCTCGCGGGGAGTTTTTCAATCTGAAATCTGCAATGTTTCTCGACGCGCCCGGTAGTACGGAAACTCTTCGGTCCCAGCCTTACTCACGTTCGCTTCCGCGAACTCGCACACTCGATCTAGCGCCGCCTGCAACTCCCCCGAAAGGCGCTCGATGTCGTCGTCCGTGGCGTCGGCGCGAACCGGGATAAGTTTCCCAAACCGCAGCAGCACCCGCGAAAACGGCATGGGGATCATCATGCGGTCCCACGAATTCAGCACCCAAGCCTTATCGACGGCCGCATGGAACATGGTCAACGGCACGCCCGACGATCGCGCCAGCGCGACCGGCCCAGGCTTCACTTTATGCCGCGGGCCGCGTGGGCCATCGAGCGTAAACGCAACCGTCCAGCCCTCAGCCAGCGCGCGGCGCAGGCCCAGCAAAGCCCTCACGGCGTTGCGGCTGCTCGATCCCTTCACCGCGACGAAGCCGAATTTGTGGATGATCCGGCCCATGTACTCGCCGTCATAACTGTTGCTGCTCATCACCCGTACGCCCAGGTCGCGGCAAATGTACGTTGCCGGGATGATGCAGGAATGCCAGAACGAGCCGATCAGCGGTCGCTGCCCGAGCGTCTGCTGCGCACCTTCTTCATAGGAAATGCAGACGCGCAAAGTAGGCCCGATCAGGCGAATGACCCAGTATCCCAGCCCGATGATGATGCGCAGAACAATGCGCTGGCGAAGAGTAAAGCGGCGGGGGCCAGTGACAATTTGCGCCGGCGCGCCGGCGTCGCGAGTGCTGGCTTCGGGCACGCAGCTATTGTAATGGCAAGCCTGTAATGGAAAGCTGTGGATCAGTTCTCCAGATAGGAGTCGATCCAGGTCTTGACTTTCAGGCGCTGCTCGTCGCCAGCCGAGAAGCGCACTCCGATCGACTTTGGTTTGCGCCAGCTCACGACTCCCTTCAGATTCACTCGGAGCAAGGTCATCAGGGCAAAGGAAACGTCCACGTTGGTTCCGATCGCGAGATCTTCCGACGTCTTGACCGACATGCCTCCACTGCTGATTTCAATGCTGCTTGCAACGAAGCGCCGGCCGTCTCCGAAGATCGAGACTTCCGTCATGATCGGGATACGCACGTAGCGCCGGAACTCATGCAGCACGAGCATGCGCGTGGCGCGGATCAGCTTCAAGGCGGCAGGCCGCTCCAGCGGTTCGCTGAACATGGCGTTGATGCCGAATTTTGAGTAGCGCATGGCCTCCTGCGCATTGCCACCCACACCATAAATGACGCAGCGGCTGTTCGACGGAGACGTACGAGCCGCTTCCATCACGGCATCGGCGCCGTCGCCCAGGCTGAGCACGCAAGCCTCAAATTTTTCTTTTTTCAGGCGCTCGGCGGCGTTGGCGGCCACGAGCACGGTCTCAATCCCGAACTGACGGAAACCTTCCGTCAGCAGCGCGCAGGCCGGTTGATTCAAGCCCACAAGCGCAGTGCGGGCAGCAGCTTTCCGTGTGACCGGGGCGACGGAGGCACCGGGGGCGAAGCTTGTGGCGAAAGCTTTATCCATGGTCGAGGGGAAGACTCCACTTTCGAAATTCATTGTGAAGTCAGCCACCAAACTTTGAAAGACCCAAAGGGTCAAGCCGCGGAGTACCAAAGTGTCGTTACTTTTTCCGAGCACGCGAGATGGGACATTACCAGCCAAAACCGGCGCGGAATAAGGGATCCTGCGGGAGGGTGGCTATGAGACAAAATTCAATTAGAGATTTCTTACTCGTTCCAGCGTCGGAACAGTAGCGCGCCGTTGGTGCCGCCGAAGCCGAAGGAGTTCGACATCGCGTATTCCAGTTCCGCCTTGCGCGCGTGGTTCGGGACCAGATCCATGCCGGTGGTATCGGGGTCGGGATTATCGAGGTTGATGGTGGGCGGCAAGATCTGATCACGCAGCGCCAGCACGGTGATGCCGGCCTCGAGTCCTCCAGCGCCACCGAGCAGGTGTCCGGTCATCGACTTCGTCGAGCTCACCGCAATCTTTCGATCGCCAAAAAAATTGCGAATGGCGTGCGCCTCGAGCGTGTCGCCAATCGGCGTCGAAGTACCGTGCGCGTTCACGTATCCCACCACTTCGGGAGTCACGCCCGCATCGCGCACTGCATTGCGCATCACGCGGAAGCCGCCTTCATGTTCCGGCGCCGGCTGCGTCATGTGGTAGGCGTCGCCGCTCATGCCGTAGCCCGCGACCTCGGCAAGAATGGGCGCGCCGCGCTTGCGGGCAAATTCCAACTCTTCCAGAATCAGGATGCCCGCGCCCTCGCCCATTACAAAACCGTCGCGGTCGCGATCCCATGGACGGCTGGCCTTCTCGGGCGCGTCGTTGCGCGTAGAGAGCGCGCGCATGGCGGCAAATCCGCCGACGCCCATGGGAGTGATCGCGGCTTCTGCGCCGCCCGCGATCATCACATCGGCGTCATTGTGCTGGATGATGCGATAAGAGTCTCCAATGGAATGCGCGCTGGTGGTGCAGGCAGTCGCAGTGGCTTCGTTCGGTCCCTTGGCGCCGTGGCGCATCGAAACCTGTCCCGCTGCAAGATTAATGATGGCCGCTGGAATAAAGAAAGGAGAAATCTTGCGCGGGCCGCCTTCCATTAGCGAGAGATGTTCGCGCTCGATGATGTCGAATCCACCGATTCCCGACCCGATGTGAACTCCAACGCGCTCGTCGTTCTCTGGCGTGATCTTCAGCCCCGACATTTTCAGCGCTTCATCGGCGGCCGCGATCGCCACATGAATGAAGCGCCCCATTTTTTTGACTTCTTTTTTCTCGATGTAATTCAGCGGGTCGAAGTTCTTCACCTCGGCGGCAATCTGGCAGGCGAAGGCTGTGGGGTCGAAGCTGGTAATGCGCCCGACGCCACTCTTGCCCGCCAGCAATCCCTTCCATACCACGTCGGTGGAATTGCCCAGGCCGCAGATCAATCCGAGGCCCGTGACTACGACCCTGCGTCCCAACTATTTCGCCTTCCCGTGTTTAGAAATGTAGTCGACCGCGTCCTGTACGGTGCGAATTTTCTCGGCGTCCTCGTCGGGAATCTCGATGTCGAAAGCTTCTTCGAACGCCATGACCAGTTCGACGGTGTCGAGCGAATCCGCGCCCAGATCGTCCACAAACGACGCGCTCGATGTGACTTCGCCTTCGTCCACTCCCAACTGCTCCACAATAATCTGTTTTACTTTCTCGTCTACGCCTGCCATGTTTCTCCTCGCTTGCCTCGATTAGATTTTTTGTTCAGTTCTTTGCTTGCGCAATCGCAGATCTAAAGTCTCTCCAGACCCTGATCTGCTGGCTTGGGCTTGGCCTTCCACAATTCTGCTACCTCTTACGCACTGCAATACGAAAAAAGGCGAGTCTGTAGTGTAATGGTCCCGATGAATGAGTGTAAAGGAAGGGCCGCGTCGCTTTCGGAAAAGCCTGGGTTAACTTGGGATTGCACTTTTGAATCCTAAAGGTTGGCCGACGCCGGGGTCAAACGTCGGGGGGGGTTATGATGGGCTTCGGGCATCGTCGCGAGCGATGAAGAAATTAATCCCATGCGAGCCGTCGTCCAACGCGTGAGCCGCGCCAGAGTCGCGGTCATCGACCGAACCGACCGCGAGTGGATCAGCGGCGAGATCGGCCTGGGACTGCTAGTCTTGGTGGGCGTGGCGCATGAAGACACCGAGGCCGATGCTATCTATCTGGCCGAGAAAATCGCCGGCCTGCGCGTCTTCGAAGATGTAGACGGCAAGATGAATCGCAGTGTCGATGACGCGGCCGGCAGCGTGCTGGTGGTTTCACAGTTCACCCTGTACGGAGACGTCCGCCGCGGTAAGCGGCCGTCGTTCGATGCCGCCGCTCCGCCCGAGCAAGCCCGCCGCCTGTATGAATTTTTTGTCGAACGCATTCGAGCCGCCGGCCTGCGCTGCGAAACTGGCCGCTTTCAGGAAATGATGCAAGTCGAACTGGTGAACGAGGGCCCGGTGACGATCCTGCTGGATTCGAGCAAGGCGTTCTAAATCACTGGCGAGGCGGAATCATTTATCATCAAAAGTCGTTCAAAAAACCAAGGAGATTTTATGTCCGCGATCGTAGGCTCCGCCGCTCCCGACTTCACCCTCAAAGATCAGAATCAGCAGGAAGTCTCTCTCAGCAGTTTCCGCGGGAAGAAGCGGGTCGTCATCGTTTTCTATCCGCTGGACTGGAGCCCGGTCTGCACCAAGGAGCACGTCTGCTTGATCAACGACATGAAGAAATTTGACGACCTGGACGCGCAAGTTCTGGGTCTTAGCGTCGACAGCGTGTGGTCGCACAAGGCCTACGCGGAAAAGATGGGCATCCAATATCCGCTGCTCGCCGACTTTCAACCGCGCGGCGCTGTGGCCGCCAAGTATGGCGTCTTCCTCGAAGACAAAGGCATCACCGGCCGCGCCATTTCGATCATTGATCGCGACGGCAAACTGGCCTGGCACAAAAACTACGATATCCCGGTCGTGCCCGGTGTGGAAGAAGTGGCCAAGGCATTGGAGGGAGTGAAGTAGTTGCGGCTTCACCACGGAAGAACCACTCTACCGCGCCATCAAAATCTTATCCGCCACGCGCGCCGCGTCCACTGCCGCCTTTACATCGTGCGTCCGCACGATGTGTGCACCCTTCAGGATCAGCGCCGTCTGGGTCGCTAGCGTGCCGTAAAGACGATCCTCCGGAGCGGGATCTTTCCCCTCTCTTCCCAGCGTCCGGCCTATGAACGATTTCCGCGAAGTGCCCGCCAGCAGCGGGAATCCCGTGGCCTGCAATTCGTTGAAGCGTCCGAGCAGCGGGTAGTTCTCGTCGAAACTCTTTCCGAACCCGAAACCGGGGTCGAGCACGATGCGCTCGCGCCGCACTCCTGCCAGCACCGCCTTCTCCGCCCATTCTTTGAGCTCGCGTTTCACCAGGAGCACGATGTCGCCCGGCGGCGGCAGTGAGCGCCACTCCTCCGGACGTCCGCGCATGTGCATGAGAACCGCGCCGCATTTGAGTTCGGCGACGGTCTTCGCCATGCGCGCATCCCAGCGAAATCCGCTGACGTCGTTCACGATCTCGGCTCCGGCGCCAACCGCCGCGCGCGCCACGTCTGCTTTGTAGGTGTCGACCGAGAGCACTGCGGCTGGATGTTTCTTCTTCAACGCGGCGACGACCGGAAGCACGCGCTTGAGTTCTTCTTCGGCACTTACCGCGGGCACGTTTTCCTTTATGGCCGCGCCTTTCTTCGGCTCCGGCGTCGGACCACCGGCATTCACGCGCGCTCCCGGCCGCGTTGACTCGCCACCGATATCGACAATGTCGGCCCCTTCGTCGAGCAAGCGCTCAGCGTGGGCGACGGCCTGGTCGCGATCGAGAAGCTGGCCGCCATCGGAAAATGAATCCGGAGTGACGTTGACGACGCCCATGATCAGCGTGCGCTTGCCGAGCTCCAGGGCCCGGCTGCCCAGGTTCCATTGGAAAACGGATCTCATGCGGGACGATTTTAAATGAAGCCTTGGGGCGGGACTGCCGCGCCTGCTCTACCTGCGTCGCACCGCGGCCTCGCGCTTCCGCATGCCGCGAACCGCGCCGGGCCCCGTGCCCGTGGGAGGCTTGCGCATTCCGTCGAGCAGTTCCTTGAGCACGACCGCGTTGTTGTTGGTCTCGTTCTTCGAGGCAAACAGCAGGGTCAGGCGCTTGCGCTTGTGGGCAAGCTGGTAGAGACGGAGCAGCGCGTCCTCGGCCTCAGGCTGGGACAACTCCTTCAAATATTTCTTGCGGAAATTTGCCCACTGCTCCGGACGCGCATGATACCAGCGCCGCAGTTCGTCAGAAGGCGCAAGATCGCGCAACCACTCATCGACGGCGGCCCGCTCTTTGGTCAGGCCGCGCGGCCACAACCGGTCGACCAGCACGCGCGCTCCGTCATTGCGCGACGCCGTTTCGTAAACTCGCTTGACCACGATTGCCATAAGGGACGTGCGGCTTCGCCTTGCCGCCTTGCAGTTTTGCTCTATCATTGTAAAGCGGCTTGCAGCGCCGCGTATGGCACGATCGCGTGTATGCAATCGGTGGTCGGTGCATAAGGGAGGACGTCAGGTCGATGGTGCGCCTGCGAGGAATGAGTCGCTGGGAAATCCACTGGGCTGTGCTGGTCGTGCTACTGGCGCTGGCCATCGCCACCGCTTGCGACGTCGAGCGCCGCAAGTCCGACGCTGAACTCGGCCTCAACTCGCAGCAGTCCGCCGGACGGAGAATTTACGATTCCCACTGCGATCGCTGCCATGAGCCTTATTCCACACGCGGCAAGAAGGGCCCGGGGCTCAAGGGAATGTTCCAGCACAAGTATCTTTCTCTGAGCGGACTGCCCGCCAACGATGAGCGCGTCACCGACATCATTCGCCTCGGCCGCAACGAAATGCCCGGCTACAGCCAGACGCTCAGTTCGCAAGACCTTCAGGATCTGCTTGCATATCTCCATACGCTCTAAGCTGCGTCGAGCGGGCATTGCACCGTTTTCGTGGGATAATCCGGGTGTAATCTGAACTCCCTGAATCTGAGATGAAGAGCGCGGCCCAATCAGAACTGTTTCGCGAACTGCCGTCGGTCGACGAACTCATCCGCACGCCCGGCGAGTCTGCACTCGCGTCCCAGCATGGAACCGCCGCTGTCACCGCTGCTGCCCGCGCCGTGCTGGCCCGCTTGCGCGAAGAAATTTCGTCCGGCCTGCTAGATGCATCCGCTCTGCGCATTGCCCTGGACGGACTGCACAACGCCATCGAACAACAGCTGCTTCGGGCGCTCACGTACTCGCTGCGCACGGTCATCAACGCTACGGGGGTCATCCTGCACACCAACCTTGGGCGCGCTCCGTTGGCCGAGGCTGCACTGGCGCACATCCGAGAAACTGCGGGACGATTTTCGAATCTCGAGTTCGATCTCGACGCCGGCGCGCGCGGCAAACGCGACGCGCATGTTGATCGCTTGTTCCGCAGCCTGCTCAGCGAAGGCGGTCACGACGAAGCCGAAATCGCCACCATCGTCGTCAACAACAACGCAGCCGGGGTCCTGCTCGCCCTCAACACCCTGGCCGAGGGCGGCGAGGTCATCGTCTCGCGCGGCGAACTGGTCGAGATCGGCGGATCCTTCCGCATCCCGGACGTGATGGCGAAGTCAGGTGCAACTCTGCGTGAAGTGGGCACAACGAATCGCACGCGCATCGCCGACTACGAGAACGCCATCAACGAGCGCACGCGGCTCTTGTTGCGCGTGCATCGCTCCAACTTTGAGATCACAGGATTCACCGAGCAGCCTTCCACCGCCGACCTGGTCGCACTCGCCCGCGACCGCGGCCTGCCGCTGATGGAAGACCTGGGCAGTGGCGCGCTGGTGGACTTGCAGAATTTCGGCATCAGCGGCGAACCCAGCGTACTCGACTGCCTGCGCGCCGGCGTCGACATTGCGACCTATAGCGGCGACAAACTGCTGGGCGGCCCGCAAGCTGGATTGATCAGCGGCCGCGGCGATCTGGTCGCGCGCGTGCGCGCCAACTCCCTGTTTCGTGCCCTCCGCGTCGACAAGCTCACTTATGCTGCGCTCGAGGCCACGCTGCTGGCCTACGTGAAACGCGACTATGATTCCATCCCGACGTTGAGGATGATGCGGTGGACGAAGGAGGAAATTGGCCAGCGCGCCGAGGCGCTTGCCGTGAAGATTCAATTGTCACAAACGAAATTTAAAATGAAAGTTGAACTCACCGATGGCGAATCGGTCATCGGCGGCGGCGCTGCGCCCTCCTCGACCTTGCCGACCCGTCTGCTGGCCTTAAGTTGCGACGGCCTCAGTGCCGACGAACTCTCCGCACGCTTGCGCGCTTCCGATCCGCCTATCATCGCACGGGTCACTGACGGGCGAGTGCTTCTGGATCTCCGCACAGTGTTTGAAGATCAGGATCCTACTGTTGCAGGCGCCCTCGAACGAATCGCTTCCTAGTCCTTTCGCATCTAAAAACAGTTGGCCGTTCTCTACACCATCGGACATTCCACCCGCTCGATCGAAGAATTAGTCGCGGCTCTGGCGGCGCATCAGGTTCAGACGCTCGTCGATATCCGCGCGTTTCCCATGTCGCGCCGTCTGCCGCAATTCAATCGCGATTCTCTGGAGCAAACCTTGCCAGCGGTGGGGATCCACTATCAGTGGATGAAAACTCTGGGCGGCTATCGCAAAAAAGTTCTCGAAGAGTCGCCGAACATTGCCCTGCGCAACCCGAGCTTCCGCAACTACGCCGATTACATGCTCACACCGGAATTCGCCCAAGCCACGTCCGAACTGCTGGCGCTTGCCACAAATTCTCGAACGGCTTACATGTGCGCTGAAGGGCCCTATTTTCGCTGTCACCGCATGTTGGTATCCGACTGGCTCGTCGCTAATGGGCATCAGGTTTTCCACATCAGTGCAACCGGCCCCGTGAAACCGCACGCTCTCACCGCGGAGGCCCGCGTGGTCGACGGCCGGTTGATCTATCGTGGAGATCGCCTGCTGTAAGATTCAAAGAAGGGTAACCCTGACTATGATCGTGGGCACAGGTATCGACATCGCCGAAGTTCCCCGCATCCGCCAGTCCATCGAGCGCTTCGGAGACCGTTTTCTGCAACGCATCTTCACTCCCGGCGAGATTCATTATTGTGATTCGAAGATGAATCGATTCGAGCGCTATGCCGCGCGCTTCGCGGCCAAGGAAGCCGCCATGAAGGCTCTGGGCACGGGCTGGAATCACGGTGTGCGCTGGCGCGATTGCGAGGTGTCCCGCATGCCAGGCGGCCGGCCGACCATTGCCTTCCACGGCAAGGCGGCGGAGTTCGCCGCGAAGCTCGGCGTGAAGAATGCCGCGCTGTCGCTATCGCACACCGTGGAGCAGGCGATCGCGCAGGTGATTCTCGAAAGCTGAGCTTACCAGCCGAGGGCGCCCGCGCCGCACTTCGCACTAATCTTTGCTCCGGCAATTTTTGCTCTGCCAATCTTTGCTCCGCCAATCTTTTGCAATCTTTGACCCGCCAATCTTTCCGCGCTCAATCCGCTCCCCGTGATCTGCTAGACTGTCGCCTTCCAATATGCCCGTCATGGCCACGACCCCTGCCTTGGTTTCGAGCCCGGTTGAAATTCCGGAAAAAACTTTGCTGGCGAGCCTCGCGCTCACCAGCTTCGCCGCGATGTTGCTGGAGCTGGCACTGACACGGCTGTTTTCCGTCGTGCTGTTTTACCACTTCGCCTTTCTCGCGATTTCGATTGCTTTGCTTGGCCTGGGAGCGGGCGGCGTGTACGCGTATCTGCTGAAGCCCCGTCTGGCGGCCACCGGCACCCGCATGCTGGCCGCGCAACTGTGCATGGCGAATTCGATCGTCGTTTTGGTGGTACTGGAAATCATTCTGCACGTTCCGGTGGCGCTGCGGGTTTCCTGGTTTAACTTCGCCCGCCTGACTGTCATCTATCTGGCCGCGGCCGTCCCCTTTTTCCTGACCGGACTTCTTTTCGCCGTCGTCTTCGCGCGCGAGACGCGCCGCATCCCACGACTCTACGGCGCCGACCTGTGTGGTGGCGCGCTGGCCTGCCTGGCCATCGTTCCGTTATTGAATTGGGTGGGCGGGCCTAACGTTGTTCTCGTCGCCGCCGCCACCATGGCGGCCGCCGGCGCGATCTGGGCCCCGTCCCGTTTGCTGCGCAGAAATCCGGCTCTGGCGGCCCTGGCGCTGCTGGCCCTGGCCGGAGCGAACTACTCCGGGCGCCTGATCGACATCGTTGAAGCGAAGGGCATCCACCGCAGCCGGTCGTGGGTGGAGTTCGCGCGCTGGAATGCACTCTCCCGCGTCGAGGTCGACCGCCAGGGTCAGGCCAAGGCCATCGTCATCGATGCCGACGCCTCGACTTACATCATGAACGCCGACGTGGCGCAGTGGCACAACACGGCGTGGGAGGACGACCTGATGTCGGCGCCGCCCGCGCTGGCCAACGTTCTGCGGCCTCACGGTGAGTTCGCCATCATCGGCCCGGGCGGCGGCGTCGACGTCCTCCGCGCCGTGGCCAACGGCAGCCCCAGCGTCACCGGGATCGAAATCAATCCCATCATCGCCACGACCATTATGCGTGGGCGCTACGCCGATTACTCACAGCATCTCTATGAAAGGCCTGACGTCCATATTCACGTCACCGACGGCCGGTCGTTTCTGCGTTCGACGCCGCAGAAATTCGACGTCGTGCAGATGACGTTGGTCGACACCTGGGCCTCGACCGCGGCGGGCGCGTTCGCGCTCAGCGAAAATAATCTCTATACGGTTGAGGCTTTCCGCGAATATTTCGATCACCTCAATCCCGATGGAATGATCGCCATCACGCGCTGGGAGTTTCGCCATCCCCGCGAAGCTCTGCGCGTGGTCGCGGTCGCCATGGAAGCGCTGCACCGCCTTGGCGTGGCCAATCCTGCTCGCAACTTCATCGTCGCTTCCCAGGGATCGCTCGACGAAGACGGCATCCCGGTCGTAGTGTTGGCCAAGAAGACTCCGTTCACCCCTGCGGAAGAGCAGGCCGTGACCGGCCATCTCGACAAATACTCGGAACTCGACGCTCTGTATCTGCCGTCGCACCCCGGGCAAAATCCGTTTTCCGATCTGATTGCGAGCAATGATCCTTATTCCTTCGCGCGCGGCTACGCCTACAACGTTTCGCCAGTTACCGACAACGCCCCGTTCTTCTTCTTCACTCTGAAGGCCGGCCAGATTCTCGGCGAAAAGGGCCTCCGAGCTGGCATCGACTGGAAAGTCAACCTGGGAGTCCTGGTGCTGCTCCTCGTGCTGGTGATTTCCCTGGTCGCGGTGCTGGTGTTTCTGGTTCTGCCACTCATTCTTAGAAGCACCACTCTGAAACGCACGCTGCGCAGCGGCAGCGCTCGCCAGTCGCCGCTTCCGCTGCTCTATTTCGTGGCCGTAGGTCTCGGCTACATTCTGGTTGAGATCGCATTCATCCAGCGCTTCGTGCTGTTTCTCGGCCATCCCACCTACGCCCTGACAGTCGTAATTTTCCTGCTGATGATCTCCAGCGGGGCGGGCAGCCTGTTTTCACGGCTCTGGCTGCCGCGCACCAACTCGTGCTGGGTGCCGCTCCTGCTCGTCATTGTGACGCTGCTCGCGGACGTATTTTTCCTGCCCGGCCGTCTGGCGGCTCTGGTCGGTCTGGGCTTCCAATATCGGCTGCTCATCAGCGGCGTTCTTCTCATTCCACTGGGATTCGTCATGGGCATGCCTTTTCCCACGGGCCTGCGGGCGCTCGCTGCGCTGCCCGCCCCGGAATTCCCCGCGGGAGAGGAAGCTTCCGATAACGCCGTGGAGTGGGCGTGGGCAATGAACGCCGCGGCCAGTGTGCTTGGATCCGTGCTGGCCATGGTCATCGCTATCCAGTTCGGCTTGACCGTCACTTTGTCCTGTGGAGCCGCCGCCTATGTGCTCGCCCTAATGCTCATGCCCACCCTGCGGACGAAAGCGGCCTAAGCCGGGCTCCGGTTTTGTTATCATGCAGCGAGGGAGCCGGGATCGATCCTGAGCTGTTCGCGCGCCCGGCGCAATCGATTCAAACCGGTACCGTCCAGGCCGGCGTCATGAGGAAATCATTTGCCTAGCCAGAAGCAGCTCAAGTGGTCGCAACTCAAAGTTGGGATCACGGTAATCGTTGCGGGTCTGACGCTAGGCTTCCTGCTGTTCCTCATGTCAGGAACCGCCGGACTTTTCACTCCGCGCATCAAGCTGAAATCTTATTTTGACAATGCGGAAGGACTGCGCGACGGCGCTCCCGTGCGCCTGGCCGGCGTGGACATCGGGAACGTGACCGCCATCCGCATCGTGCCCGACAAAGACAAACAACTCACACCCGTTGAAGTCACGATGAAGGTGAGCACGAAATACGGCTACGCCCTGCGCCGGGATTCGGTGACGTCGCTCAGCACCGCCGGCGTGCTCGGCGAAACCTACCTCGACATCGAAAGCGGCCAGGCTGTGGGTAATCCCGCGCAGGACGGGGACACGCTGCCCACGCAAGTGCACCCCGACTTTAACCAGGTGGTGCGCGCCAGCCAGAGCACGCTCGAGAACATGGATGCGCTTTTGAAGCGCGCCGATCGCATTCTGGCCTTCGCCGAAAGCGGCAAAGGATCGCTCGGGAAACTCATCTATGATCCGACCCTCTACAACCGCTTCTCCGACACGGTCGCTGATCTGCAGAAGATTGTCGAGCAGGTCGGCAGCGGCCAGGGCAGTCTGGGCGCTCTCATCAGCCGCAACGACGCCTACGACAAGTTCCTCGCCACGCTCGACAAGATGAACGGCGTGATTGACGACATCCAGGCCGGCAAAGGCACCGCCGGAAAGTTCTTGAAAGATCCGGCGCTTTATGACAACGCCAACGACACCGTCGCCAACATCAAGCACTTGACCGAGGACATCAACGCCGGCAAAGGCACCATCGGAAAACTGGCCAAGGACGACGAACTGGCCAAGAAACTCGACACTACGATCACCAAGCTCTCCGAGCTGACGACCGAACTGGAAGCCGGCCAGGGCACCGCAGGCAAGCTCTTTAAAGACGATGCCCTCTACAACAACGCGAACCAGATGCTGACCGACACCCGTGACCTAGTGAAGGCCGTCCGCGAAAACCCCAAGAAATACCTCAGCATCAAGCTGCACATCTTTTGAAGAGTGCGTTTTTCTAGAGAATGCCTTTGAAAAGCGCACCGGCTTCAGCCGCGCCGTCCAGGCGCAAAGATTGGGGGCTTCAGCCCCTGAGGAGCTTGTTTCAATGCTCCCCGATTCCAAACACTGACCCCAGCATCAGAATCACCAGCACGCCCAGCGAGATCCATCCGTACTTCCAATCCTTTTCCCGAAAGAACAAGAAGCATGCGACGATCACGCGCGCGACTGGGGTGGCCAGCATCAGCAAGACGCCAGCGCGCTCAATAGTGAGAGGAACGCGCCCGCTGACGAACAATCCCACGCTGACTCCGGCCAGCATAATAAAGAAGCAGCCAAACGCGCCGATCCGCAACACCAACGCGACCGCGCGATCGAACCCCGGTTCGCGCAACTGGCTCATAACCGCCCTCGCACCAGGTGGAGAATTAAATTTCCGGCCAGATAGAACATGACTCCCACCAGCAGATACACCACGACCTTGGTGCGAACCCGCGGTGCCAGCCGCGCTCCCAAAAGCGATCCCACAAACACGCCCACCGCCAGCGGCGCCGCGTATTGCACCAGGATGTCTCCGCGCCGGTAATACACCATGGCGCTCGCGGCCGCGGTGACGCCAATCATAAAGTTCGAGGTCGCGGTCGCCACCATCAGCGGCACACCCATAAAGATGTACAGCACCCTAACTCTGATCGGCCCGCCGCCGATCCCGAGCAGTCCTGAGAGCGCGCCCGCCACGAGCGATGCCCCCAGTCCGAGTGGATAGCGCTTCGGTTCGTAGGGAGGGATCACGATCTCGTCGCCGGCAGCAGGGAGTTCCTCTTCCTCTTCCACCGCCTTCACTCTGCCGCGCCGGACCAGAATCGTAATCGAGCTGTAAAGAAGAAACGCTGCGAACAATCCTTCCAGAGCGTCGCGATTGAAGTAACCCACCAGGTAGGCCGTAATCGCCGCTCCCAGCGCCGTCGCCAGTTCGAGCGTCATGCCCAGGCGAATATCAGTGGTGTGGTGCTGCAGGTGAACCGACGAGCTCGCCGTCGAAGTCGTGATCACCGCCACCAGGCTGGTTCCAATGGCCTGGCGAATCGGAATACCGAAGTGCAACGCGAGAATGGGCGTGAGCAGCACGCCGCCGCCGATTCCAGTCAGTGCGCCCAGCAGGCCGGCGCAGAATCCGAGGATCACCAGCAGGGCGGTCACCACGCGAGGATGAGCCTCCTGATTCCGATTTCTTCGATGGGGATACTAACGCTGCGGATGAAAATTTCAGGAAGGAGAATTTTGGCAGAGAAGCCCGAACGCCTCAAGCTACGACACCACCCGCGCCGCGGCATCGGCATGCTCGTGCGCGTGATAACTCGACCGCACCAGCGGCCCCGACTCGACGTGGCGGAAACCGAAGCGCAGAGCCTGGTCTCGCAGATAGTTAAATTCCTGCGGCTCGTAGAAACGCGCGATCGGCAGGTGATCCTTTGAAGGCCGCAGATACTGTCCCACGGTGAGAATGTCGACGCCGCGCGTGCCGAGATCGCGAAACACTTCGACTAGTTCTTCCGACGATTCGCCCAGGCCGACCATTACGCCACTCTTCGTAACCATACCGGGCGAGAATTTCTTGGCGTTCTCGAGTAGCGTGAGCGTGCGTTCGTATCGCGCGCCGGATCGAACGGCACGGTACAGCCGCGGCACCGTCTCGGTGTTGTGGTTGAGCACATCCGGCCGGGCATCGAGCACGATGCGCAACGATTCTTCGAGACCCTGAAAATCAGGGATCAGCACTTCGACCCGGCAATCCGGAGTCAGCTCGCGAATCTCGCGGATGGTCTCGGCAAAAATTCGTGCGCTCCCAATGTTGTCGTCGTCGCGATTCACGCTGGTCACGACTGCATGTTTCAATCCCAGCGTAGCCACGGCCTCGGACACGCGCCGCGGCTCATCCCAGTCGATCGCCTCGGGCCGTCCCTTGGGCACAGCGCAGAAACCGCAGCGCCGCGTGCAAATATCGCCCAGCAGCATGAACGTCGCCGTCTTATGGTTCCAGCACTCGCCAATGTTGGGGCACTGCGCCGACTCACACACCGTGTGCAGTCCCATGCCCCGCGCCAGTTTTTTCAGATTGTGAAAGTTTTCGCCCACCGGAGCTTTCGCCCGCAGCCACTGCGGCTTCGGCGTGCGCAACGGCGCGCCCAGCTCAATCTGAATCAGTTGGGAGGATCCTGCCATCGATTTCGATTCTATCAGTTCAGCGGTTTTCTCAACCCAAACTAAAGCCCGACTACCCCACTTCAACCAGCCCATACGTATGCTGCCAGCGCGCCCGCATATGCACCAGGGCGCGGCTGATTTCTGCGGTCGAGATCTCTTCGTTCGGGCCGGCGATTACTGCCGCTGCTTCGTGCTTGGCCGCCTCCAGCAGTTGCGCATCGCGAATAATGTTGGCCACGCGAAAGCTCGGCATGCCAGCCTGCCGCGTGCCAAAGAATTCACCGGGGCCGCGCAGTTCCAGGTCGAGCTCGGCGATCTTAAATCCGTCGTTGGTCTTCACCATGGCATCGAGCCGCCGCTGGCCTTCTTCGGTGACTTTCCCTCCAGTCATCAGAATGCAGTATGACTTTGCCGCACCGCGCCCGATGCGCCCGCGCAGCTGGTGAAGTTGCGCCAGCCCAAAGCGTTCGGCGTGTTCAATCACCATCACGGTCGCGTTAGGCACATCCACGCCTACCTCGATGACCGTGGTCGCAACCAGAATCTGCAACTCGCCGCGCTGGAACATGCGCATGACCTGATCTTTCAACTCTGCGTCGAGCCGGCCATGCAGCAGTCCGACTTTCAGGTCGGCAAAAATCTTGCCACTCAGCTCGCGGTACATTTTGATCGCAGCCTTCAGTTCGCTCTCCTCATTCTCGACGGCCGTTTTCTCTGAGATCACGGGATACACCACGTACGCCTGGTGCCCGGCGGCGACTTGCTTGCGTACAAACTCCCAGACCTTCGGCGACTCGTCGTCGGTCACGCAGCGTGTCACGATCGGCGTCCGTCCCGGCGGCAATTCGTCCAGCACGCTGAGATCGAGGTCGCCATAGAGCGTGAGCGCCAGGGTCCGCGGAATGGGCGTGGCTGTCATGACAAGAACATCGGGTTCCGCCGGGTTTGTGTGGGACCGGGTCTCTGACCCGGTCGGGCCGAGCGCAGCTCGGGTGTCCTCGCCCTCACCCGACTTCCTCATCAGCTTCAACCGCTGCAACACGCCAAACCGATGCTGCTCGTCCACAATCACCAGCCCGAGCCGGGCAAACTCGACTTTCTCCTCCAGCAGCGCATGAGTCCCAATCACCAGCTGCGCATTCCCCTGCGAAATATGCCGCCGCACTTCGCGCTTCCGGTCGGCTTCGAGCGAGCCAGTCAGCAGCACGATGCGATATCCGGCATTCTCCAGAATCCGCCGCGCCGAAAAATAATGCTGCTGCGCCAGAATTTCGGTCGGTGCCATCAGCGCCACCTGGCAGCCGTTTTCGATCGCAATAATCGCCGCCTCGAAACCCACAATGGTCTTGCCCGACCCCACATCACCTTGCAGCAGACGCCGCATGGGATAAGGCTTCTCCATGTCCGCCGCAATTTCCTTCAGCACCTGCTTCTGGGCTGCCGTGGGATGAAACGGCAGAATCCTTTTGATCGCGGCCCGCGCCCGGTCATCGAGCCTGAACGCGATCCCGGTCTGCGCTTTCTGCTCGCGACGTTTCAACTCGAGCCCCAACTCGACGAAAAACAGTTCGTCAAAGATCATCCGAATGTGCGCCGGAGTGCGCGACGATTGCAGCGCTTCGAAACTCTCTCCTGGCTCCGGCCAGTGCACGTTCCACAGCGCGGCTCGCGGCGAGATCAATCCCAGATGAGCGCGCACCGCCGCCGGAATCGGATCGGGCAGGTCAGGCGTGAGATTATCGAGGGCCGTGCGAATCGCCTTACGGAACCAGCGCGGCGTCAGTCGCCCGATCGCCTCGTAAATCGGAACGATGCGGCCAATCTCAAGCGATTCAGCCGCCTTTTTTTCTGCCGGATTCCCCGCGCCGTTCTCGCCGGAATCGCTCGCGTCCCCTAGAATTTCGAACTGCGGCTGAACAATCTGCAACTCGTGGCTACGCTCGTCTTCTTCCACCTTGCCGTAGAGCGCGATCATCTGCCCGGCGGTAAACTTGTCCTGCAAGTACGTCGCATTGAAGAAGAGGCAGCGCAGCCGCGCCCGCCCTTGCCCAACGGTCAGTTGAAAAATCGGCATCTTCCGCGTGCGAAACAGCCCGGAATTGCGCACCTCGCCGACCACCGTGGCCATTTCGCCCGCGCGCAGTTCCGCGATCCCGCGCGGGTTCAGCCGGTCTTCATAGCGAAAGGGAAGATAATGAAGCAGGTCGCCGACCGTGTGAATGCCCTTGGTCGCGAGCACTTCTCCAATGCGCGGGCCGACGCCCTTCACATATTGGACGGGGGTAGAGAGTTCGAGCATGCGCTGTGCGTAAAGGTGAAAAAGAATGTTAGCAGGAGCGGGAGAGTACCCGCTCGCACCTCGCCCGGAAGCACGTTATTCCTGTTCGCTTTTGGACATCGGCTGTCCGTCGGCGGACAGAATGCCGGGTTTTGCCTCGACAAAGATATTCGTTTTTCCTTTGCAACGAAGAAGTTACCCTTCTGCGAGATTGGTGATAGCCCTGCATAAAATAGAGCCCGATCGGGGCCACCTCGGTTCGCGCCGAAGAATCGGCATGAACCCAGCCATACGGCAAGAGTAAGGGGAGAAAGATGACCGGACTGTTTCAGGATCTCCGCTATGCAACGCGCCAACTCCGTAAGAGCGCAGGGTTCACCATGGTTGCGGTGGTCACGCTGGCGCTGGCGATTGGCGCCAACACTGCGGTGTTCAGTGTGGTCGACCAAGTGTTGCTGCACCCGCTTCCGTACCCGGATTCAGATCGAATTGTCGAGGTCTCGCAGACTTTCAAAGGCCTGCCGACCTACGATGCCTCTCCGGCGAACTATCTGGACTGGCTTGCGCAAAATCAGGTCTTCGCCGAGATGGCGGCATCTCGCGGATGGCAAGGCAGCCTGTCGGTGGGAGATCGTCCGGATCGGGTCAAGGGTGCGATGACCACACCCAGCTTCTTTCCTCTGTTCGGGGTAGATCCGATCCTTGGGCGCGGTTTGGAAGCGAGCGATGCGCAGCCCGGAAACGATCACGTTGTGGTACTGGGCTACGGCTTATGGCAGCGCTACTTTGCCGCCGATCGCGCGATTGTTGGGCGGGACATCCGGCTTAACGGGGAGCCGTACACCGTGGTTGGCGTCATGCCGCAGAACTTTTCTCCCGACGACTACGGCGAGCTATGGCTGCCCTCGCCCTGGGGAGTGCCTACTCACCCTCTGGTGCCTGACAAAGATCCTCGCCAATTCAGGGGCAGAAATTATCTTGACGTTTGGGCGCGGTTAAAGCCGGGAGTGAGCATTCAGCATGCCCGCGCGGAGCTCGATACCATCGGCCGTCGCCTCGAGAAGCAATATCCGGATTCGAACGGAGAGGTCGGCGTGACCTCGGTGCCATTGCATGAGTATATTGTCGGCGACATCCGTCCCGTTCTCCTGGTTCTGCTGGCTGCGGTGGTCATCGTGCTTCTGATCGGGTGCGCGAACGTTGCCAACCTTCTTCTCGCACGAGCCACGGCGCGCGCGAAAGAAATCTCGATACGAACTGCCCTGGGAGCGACCCGCCGGCGTTTGCTCCGCCAGTTGCTCACCGAAAGTGTGTTGCTCGCGTTAGTGGGAGGAGCCCTCGGGCTTCTGCTGGCGGTCCTGGCGGTTCCGTCGCTGTTGGCTCTGAGTCCACCCGATATCCGTCAGTTCAAGCAAATTGGAATCAACCGGGAAGTGTTGGCCTTCAGTTTTCTGGCTTCTGTGGTCTGCGGAGTTGTGTTTGGTCTGCTCCCAGCTCTGCAAACGTCGCGATCGAACCCCAACGAATTCCTGAAGGAAGGTGAGCGTGGGAGTACTGCGAACCGGGGGCGAACCCGCTCCGCTCTGGTGATTGCCGAAGTTGGGCTCTCGCTGGTTCTGCTGGTTGGGGCCGGGCTGCTGGTCAAGAGTTTCGCGCGACTTATGGATGTGAATGCAGGCTTTGACCCGGATCATCTCTTAACCTTCAACCTTGGACTTCCGCCCTCAACCGATTCGGTTCACCAACTCGCGTTTTACCAGCAAGTGATGCAACGGCTTCAGGCGCTGCCAGGCGTGCAGGCGGTCGGTGCGGTCAGCCGGCTACCGCTGGCGGGAGGCAACAGTTCGCGCAGCTTCAACGTTCCCGGAGTCGAAAAGTCCTATGACGCGGACATTCGCATCAGCACCGCTGACTATTTCCGCGCGATGAGAATTCCATTGCTGAAGGGTCGCAGCTTCCGCGACAGCGACCTCGGCGGCTCGCCGAATGTAGCCGTCGTCAACGATGCTCTGGCGCGCAACGTTTTTCCGGGACAGGACCCCATTGGCAAACAGATCACTAATTTCGGTCCCGATAATTTGACGCTTCAGGTCATCGGCGTCGTCGGGAATGTCCGGCACGTCGGGCTCGACGCTGATCCTCACTCTGAGATCTACCAACTGCTAGGCCAGGCACAATGGCCGTCGATGTTCGTGGCAGTACGCAGCGCGAGCTCTGACGCCACGAGCGTGACTTCGGAGGCGCAGAATGCGGTCTGGAGCGTGAATAAAGATGTCCCACTCGCCAACGTCCGCACCATGCAGGATGTCATCGCGAATTCCGTTCAGCGCAGGAAGTTCAGCATGTTACTGCTCACCATCTTTGCCGCGGTCGCCATGCTGCTTGCGGCTATCGGACTCTATGGCGTCATGTCTTACTCAGTGGCTCAGCGCACTCACGAAATCGGTATCCGCATGGCTTTGGGAGCCCGGCGTCCGGATGTGCTCACGCTCGTCGTGAAGCAGGGGATGGCGCTCGCCCTCATGGGGATTGCCGCAGGCGCTGTGCTTTCGCTGGCAATGACGCGGCTGATCTCGGGGATGCTGTTTGGGATTTCGGCAACCGACCCTCTGACTTTCGTCGCCGTTGGCGCAATACTAGGGACTGTGGCGTTCCTGGCGAACTACCTGCCGGCTCGGCGCGCTTCGAAAGTCGACCCCATGGTGGCGTTGCGATACGAATAGACGCTAATGAAGGCCTGAGCAAGATTTGGATGGTTCCGCTCGGTTTTTCCCGGATGCCTTGCGAACAACCACCAATCCGCGTAAATAAAGGGGCATCCGGAGAAGCCCTTCATGGTGTCTAAACCATCGGTGCTCATCAATCTTCTCCAGGCCCTGCTGGCGATCATCCTGGGCAACGTGGTGTATTTTGTCCTGATCCCGTCGCTGCCGCCGGCGGCCCGGCATCGCCCTTTCCACCTCGACCTCGGCATGATTTTGGATTTCTGGTTCTGCCTGGTGGCCTACGGGTTACTCCGGACCGCAAGAAAGTGGCGATAGCTCTCCGAGTCGTCCCCGCAGACCCGGTTACTTTAGGAACCTCGGTAACCGCCCACCCGGCAATTACAATTCTTTCGAACATGCCGAAACTTGCCGTGCTCTACGAAGCGGGCCAGGCAGTGCTCTCCACCTTTGATTTGGACGAGGTGTTGCAGCGAATTCTGGCTATCGCTCGCGATTTTTTTCAGCTGCCGAACGTGGCCATCCTGTTGCTCGACAAGGAGCAACAGCAATTGCGCGTGCGCTCGCAGATCGGCTGGGATGCCGGCAAGGACACTCTTTCCCTTGGATACCACGAGGGCATCACTGGCGCCTCGGTCATGAAAAAACGTCCGGTCTACGCCCCCGACGTGAGCCAGGATCCGCGCTACATCTGCTCGGCGCAATCCACCCGCTCCGAGCTAGCCATCCCGCTGATGGTCTGCGATGAGGTCGTAGGCGTACTCGACTGCCAGAGCGACCGCCTCGACTGCTTCGATCACGAAACCATCGAGCTGCTGACTTTGTTCTCCACGCAGGCCTCAATCGCACTCCAGAATGCCCGCCTATATTCGCTGGAACGGCAGCGGGCCCGGCAACTGGAAGCCATCAACACGATCGCCCAGCAGAGCACCGCCGTCATGGAGCTTGAGGACCTGCTGGCCCGGGTTTGCTCGGTGATTCAACAGGCCTTTCAGGTGTCGCACGTGTCTCTGCTTTTGCGCGAGGAAGGCGACCTGGTCATGCGGGCGCATCAAGGAACGCTCACGCCCTGCCTGCCTCCCGGCGGGCGTTTTCCGGTCACACAGGAACCATGGGCGCGTGTGCTCGCAACCAACGGCACGCTCATCGAAAAAGATCTCAGCACTACGCCGGACCCCGAGCGGCTGTTCAAAGACTCCGCCTCACGTATGAGTATTCCTCTGATTTCATTCGGCCAGACCCACGGTGTGCTGACTCTGTACAGCGCTCAGCCCAACGCATTCCGCGAAAGTGAGCTGCAATCGCTCGAATCGGTCGCCGACATTTGTGCCAACTCCATTCAGAACGCGCATTACGTCGAGCGCGTCAAACAGCTGGCGTACCTCGACGGCCTGACCGGCATCTTCAACCGGCGCTTTTTCGAGTTGCGGATCATGGAAGAGATCGAGCGAGCGCGCCGGTATGGAACCGGCATGGCCGTGGTCATGGCCGACATCGACCAGTTCAAGCGGCTCAACGATGAGTTCGGGCACTTGCTTGGGGATGAAGTTCTGCGCCAGGTTTCGTCGCTCTTTCATCAGCAGCTGCGCAAGATTGATGTGGTGTGCCGCTACGGTGGAGAGGAATTCGCGATCCTGCTCACCCAGACTAACGCTCAACAGGCCGTCGTCATCGCCGAAAAATTGCGGCGCATGGTTGAGAGCTTTCAGTTTCCAGGAGTGCCCCGCAGGGTGACGATCAGCGCCGGGATCGCAGCTTTTCCGGCTCACGGTAAGAACCGCGACGATATGATCCGCGCGGCCGATGACGGACTTTATGCCGCCAAGCAACTGGGACGAAACCGCGTCTGCCTCACCAACCAGCCCCGTGGCGCCGCCAGCAGCCGCTAGCGCGACTGCGCTAAATATCCGCCCAGTGGCGGCCCAGGTGTAACTGGTCCAACTGGATCTTCAGCCGTTCCTGATTCCGCTTGAGTTGGATCTGAGCCTGGTTCTTGAGCTTCTCTGCCTGCTGCAGCATTTTCTTCTGCTGCTCGCAGACCTCCCGTCCCAGGTTCCGGGCGGCGGCGCGGGCGTTTTCGGCGGCCAGTTCGAGCTGGGGTTGCAGCTTGGCAACTTCCTGCCGCCAGTCATTCATTTCCGCAGTAGACTCGGCGTCGATCAGCGGCTGCCCGTCCTCGCTCTCCTCTTCCTCTATCAACTCGCCGGACTCTTTGTGCTCCGGCAGCGACAGGTTCAGGTTCTGCTCTTTCTTGTCGCGGACCACGCCCACACTCACTGATTTACTCTCGCCCGAACGCACCGCATGCATGAAGTCACTGGTGTCGTGCACCGCTTCGTCGTTCACCTTCACGATGACGTCTCCGGCGCGGAAGCCAGCTTTTTCGCCCCGGCTGCCTTTTTCCACCGAGCGCACCAGGACGCCATTCCCGTTCTTCACGCCGAAATAGTCTCCCAACTGCGGCGTGATGTTCTCCAGCGTCAGCCCGCTGCGGACGGAGGATGTAACCATCACCATGTTGATCGACGGAATATCGATGTCCGGCATGTGGAACTGCGGAATGTTGACGTGAACATCCGGCATCGTCATGGAGAACTCTTTGTGCTTGTCGGAGAGTTGCACCTTCACCGTCAGGGGCTGGCCGTCTCGGCTCAGACCGAACATGACCACGCGGCCGGGCGGCGTCTCGTGGATCATCCTTCGCAGCTGGGCCCCGCTCTCGATCGTCGTCCCGTTCATGCTCAAGATGACGTCGTGCTCCTTGATGCCGGCTTTTCCGGCCGGAGCATCCTGGTCCACCATCGTCACCTCGACGCCCTTTTCCTCTTTCAGTTTGAGCACCGCCAGGCGCTCCGTGGTCACGTCCGAAATGTCGACCCCAAGATAAGAACTGGTGTTGCTGTCGTCGCTGAGGAGCACCCAGGACGGTCCCGGCCCTTCCACCGACGATTTCTGTGTCGCATGCGAATAGCCGAGGAGCAAGGGCACCAACACGATGCTGGCCACGATATATTTGCGCATATCCACTCCTCCAACTTGATTTCTATTCAGCGCGATCTATGCTGAAAATCCGACGAATCCGTGCCAGGTTTTCAATCAGCATCAGCAATCAACAATCACTCTTACTTGGCCCGCCGGATGCAGATGTCGCCACTCGATGTGTGCACCTTCACCGTGGGCCCGCCGCCATTCAGCTTGCCTTCGGCGGTGAGCGTCTTCTCCCACTGGTTGCCTTCACTGCTGACGTGGATGTCAGAAAACTCCGACGTGATGCGGTGGCCGCTGCCCATATCCACGCTGGCCCGGACGTTGACGGCTACATCAGAGGCGATGAAGACCGTGATATCGCCCGCTCCCGTCTCCAGATCGGAATCGTGACGGTCGCCACCCGTATTCATCAGCTTCACCGTGATCGCGCCCGCACCCGTTTCAGCCTGTGCTGAAGGCACACCGAACAGTTCGATTCCGCCGCCCCCGGTTTCCGCATGCACGTGTCCCTTGGCCGAGGTTAACTTGATCGACCCACCGCCAGTCTCGATCTCAGCCGGTCCGCCGATATCGCTCAAGTCGATGCTGCCGCCCCCGGTCGACACCTTCACCTTCCCATTGCACTGGCGTACTTCAATGCTGCCGCCGCCCGTCTCAATGGTCGCGCCCTGCGCCCCGGAGTGGATGATCACACTCCCTCCGCCGGTTTCCGCAACGACCTTGCCGTTGGCGTGATGAACTTCTATGCCGCCTCCACCGGTGTGTAGTCCCAGGTCGCCGCTGACAGTGCCGATATCGATCGACCCGCCCCCGGTCTCAGCGTTAGCGCCCCCGCCAATGTCGTCGAGACGCACGCCGCCCCCGCCGGTTTCCGCTTCCACGCGGCCCGCGACTCCCGTGGCTTCCACGTTCCCGCCCTCGGTTTCCAGCTTCACCAGCGCCATTTCCCGCGGCACGGTGATGTTGAACTCGCCGGAAAAATGGCGCGGACGCCGCCCCTGCCAGTCGCCCACAACCCAAGCCGTGTCACCCTTCACGTATGCAGTGATCTTGTACTGTTCCAACTGCCGGCGCGCATCCTGCTCAGAAGAATTGCCGAAACGCGTATGAACGACGTAACTAATGCCTTGCTGCTGACTCCCGTGCACGACCACCGCGCCCATGTCGACTTTCACTCTCAAGATCTTCACCGCCGCCAGCGAACCGGTGACCTCCTGGCCCCAGGCTCCGCCTTCGCGGGTTACATGTGCTTCCTGCGCCCAGCTCGTCGGAACGAAGATCGGCGAAACGAAGATCGGCGAAACCAACGGCGCAGCCAGGGCCAGCACTCGGGCCAACCCAACGATTTGTAGCGAACGTTTCAAAATAGCCACCTCTCTGTTAACAATGCAGAATGAAGAATTCAGAATGCAGAAGTTTGGTTTGCCTTTACTTCTGCATTCTTACCTCTGACTTCTGACTTCTTCCCTTCAGATCCGTCCTTCGTCAAACGCTCTAATCGATCTCCGGCAACTGCGCCAGCATGGTCCGGGCCTGCGACTTGATGTACGTGCTCTGATCTTTCGCCGCCAGCGCCATCAGCACTCCGCGCACGCTGCCGTCGGCCTTCACCGGCTCGATCAGCCGCAGCGCTTCAATGCGCACTCCAGAATTCGTATCGTTCACCAGGGCGCGTAATACAGCATCGCGCACGTTGGTGTCGTCTTTCACGTAGTTGCCCAGCGCGCCGATCGACTTCAACCGCACTCCCGGGTTTGTATCGTTCTGCAGCGCATAGATCAGCGCGTCGCGCACCTGCGCGTCGCCCGACTTCTGCGCCAGCAGGTCGACCGAATCAAACCGCACGCCCGTGTTGTAGTTGTTCCGCGCCGCATATAGCAGCAGTTGCTGAATCTTCTGATCGTTGAGCGATCCCTGCGCTTCCTGCGTCGAAACGGTGTTGTACTTGATGCTGATCTGATTTGTCCCCGGCTCCTGGACGATGGAACTGATGCCGGTAATCGAAGCTTCGGTGGGAACTGGAGTGAGAGTGGGGGTTGTCGCGTTAGGGCCACCGGCCGTCGTCGTGGGACGCGAAATCTCGCGCATAGTTCCGACTCCACCGAGAAACCCTACAATCAGAATTGCCGCGGCTAGCGTAGGCGAAAACTTCATCTGCAGCAGCCAGTTCGCCGGATCAAACGCCAGCCGGCTCCAGAAGCTGCCTTGCTTGGCCGTCTCGAGCGCTTCCTGCAGCCGCATGCGCGAAGCCGCCACCAGATTCGGTGTGGGCTCAGATGCCCGATCCTGCGCCAGCAGCGCATGAAACTCCTGCTCTGCCTTCAGTTCGGCCGCGCAGTCCGCGCACCGCGTGACATGCTGTTCCAGTTCATGGCGCGCATCATCCGCGAGTTCGCCATAAACCTGCAACACGATATTCTCTCGAACCCATTCACATTTCATAATCGCCACCTTGGATCTACGAGCTATGAGCTACGAGTCACCCCTGTGAGGCTCGAAGCTCGCGGCTCAAAGCTCATCACCGCATATCCGCCAGCGCCCCGCGCAATTTCTGCGTGGCTCGGAAGAGCGTATTCTTGGCAGTCTCTTCCGTAGTCTTCAAAATCTCCCCCACGGTCCGCAGCTTCAGCCCGTGGTAATGCTTCAACTCAAACACCATGCGCTCCCGCGGAGTCAGTTTCTCAAGAGCTCCCGCGATGCGCGCCCCCAACTGCCGCCGCAACAAATCCCGCTCCGGATTCGCTCCCGCCCGCACATCCGGCACCTGATCGAGCAGATCGTACTCCCCGCCCGACGCGTCTTTCGCCACCGGCGCATCTTCCTTGCGGACATTTCTCTTCCGCAAATGGTCGAGGCACAAATTGGTCACGATCCGGTAAATCCAGGTGTAGAAGGAACACTCAAACCGGAAGCTGCCGATGTTCTTATAAGCCTTGAGGAAGGCGTCCTGATAAACGTCCTGCGCGTCCTGCTCGGTGCCGGTCAAGTGCAGCGCCAGCCGCAACACTGCCTGGTCGTAGTGCCGCACCAGTTCCTCGAAGGCCGCGCGATTGCCGCGCTGGGCCTCCCGGATCAACATCGTGTCGTCGATGCGACGATCTTGAGTTTGGCGATCTAACCCAGCCATGCGGCCCCGCGCGGGGTCCTGGTTCTCACTGATTCTCTGTACCCGCTCGCTTTTCTGTATCGAGTGGGCCCGTTCGCCAACCGCAAGTGGTAACGCCCAAACACCTGCCGGCATGTTGTTGTCGTGTCCTCTACCTGCCCGGTCATGAATGTCGTATCCGGGCTTGCACAGGAATAGACGAAGAGTCGGTGGAACCGTGAGCAGAAATTATAGGCCCGGAGAAAGATTTTCGGGGGCCTAGGTGATTCAAAGCCAAAGATTTAGTGCGAAACAGAACAAAGGTTCACAGCACCTGCCACCGCTTTGGCACGAAAAATGCCCAATTCACGATGCAATTCGAAGAAGTGCTGCTCACTGCGTTTCTATCGACAGCTTTTCGAATGTTGGGCGAGGGCACGCTACCTCCGCAACATTGCTCCCATTCTCGTGTTTCGAAGCGATGCAGGCTGAGACTCCGCAACGAGCGTCTTCACAACTGCATCGAAACCTCAGTAAAACTCGAGGGACCTTATGCGCTTCTGCTCTCCGTTCGCCTCTCTTACGTTCCTCGCCAGTCTGCTTCAGCTCGCGCCTGCACTCGCCTTCGCCCAGGCTCTCACTCCGGTCTGCCAGCCGTCCGTGAGCACCCCGATTATCGTCGCCACGCACGACCAAGTCATCGCGGCCGGCCTGCGGGCCGAGCCTCCACTCACCAATACCGGTGGCTTCGGCTTCGCCTGGCCCGATATGCAGATGGGCGTAATCAAGACCGCCGACGGCTATGAATGGTTCACCAGCGACGGCGCCTATCATCCCCGGCAATTGTGGGAGGGCCACTGGGTCGGCAATAATAATTATGGTTCCGTCGTCACCACGCTGGGCACGCTCGACAACCCGCTGGGCACGGGTATTCCCCACGACGTGACCATTTCGCCGAACCCCGATCCCGCCGTGAACCCGAACTATGCCAGCTATGGATACATCGGCGGAGGCCCTGTCTATCAGGTTCCCGCAGGGATGACCGGCGCGGGCAATCTGATCGTCGGCTACCACGCCGAACTTCCCGGCAACACGCTCTACTCTGTCCATGGATTGGCGGCATCGTGGGATAACGGCCTGCACTGGACCGACCTCGGCGAAGTCATTCGCCCCAACCAGTCGCTCGCGCTTAAACTCGCCCCCGGCTTCGACCCGATGGGCGCCGGACCGCTCGTGCTTTCGCCCGACGGCAAGTATTTCTATTTTTATTTTCCCGACTGGCCCGCCGGCACGACGAGCACTACGCACGTTTCGGTGGCCCGCGTCCTGGCCGCCTCGTTGGTTGAGGCAGCCTTTGGATCGTCGCACCCGCATTCCGTTCCCTTCGAAAAATTCTACGAGGGCAGCTGGCATCTGCAACCCGGAATCGGCGGAGCGTCGACTGACCTCATGGCAAAGCAACCGCCGGAAGTGGGAGGCTATCTCGATATCCACTTCAATAGCGCGTTGCAGCGCTACGTGATGATCATCGACAACGACACCACGTTCTACTACGCCGAATCCGTCGATGGCCTTACCTGGACGAATCCCATTTCGCTGGGCGACTTCACCGACGGTGCGAATACGATTGCGGTATATCCCACGTCCGTTGGTCTGGGCGAGGATCCCAACATCCTGGACAAAAAGTTCTACGTCTATTACACATTCCTGCACGAAGAAAACGGCGGCCTGCCCCGCAAGGGTGATTCGCTGCGCCGCATCACTCTCACCTGCCCGTAACGGCGGGTTAACAAATCTGAGAAGTCTTTATACCGTAAGGAGCATTTTATGTTCGTGCCTTCCCGTCTCGCCTGTCTCGTCTTATCGGCTAGCGTCTTCCAACTCGCGTCAGGCGTAGTCGCCGCGCAAGCCCCGCCCCAGGTCTGCCAGCCTTCGGTGACCGCTCCGATTGTCGTCGCCTCGCCCAACCAGCGTCTCGAGGCTGGCCGCAAGGCCGAACCGCCGATCACCGATACGGGCAACGGTTTCGCCTGGCCCGACACTCCCCTGGGCGTGATCAAGACTGACCAGGGCTACGAGTTTTTCGGCAGCGATGGCGGAGTGCACAACCGGCAGATGTGGCAGGGACATTGGGTCGGCAACAACAAATACGGATCGATCGTCACCACGCAGGGAACGCTCAACAATCCGCTGGGCACTGCCGATCCCCAAGACGTGAGCATTTCCCCAAATCCCGATCCCGCCGTAAACCCAAACTATCCCAGCTACACCTACATGGGTGGAGGTCCGGTCTATCAGGTTCCCGCAGGCATGCCCGGTGCCGGCAACCTGTTGGCGACTTATCACGCCGAGTTCCCCAACGACGCACTGTATGCCGCTCTCGGGCTGGCTGCGTCCTCGGATAACGGCCTGCACTGGACCGACCTCGGCGAAGTGATCCGCTTGAACCAGTCCTACGAAGTCGGCCTCGACGGCTGGGAGATCGGCGATGGCCCGCTGGTGCTCTCGCCCGACCAGAAATATTTCTATCTATATTTCCCCGACTGGTTGGCCAACGGCACGCTTCACGCCAGCACGACCACTAACGTCTCGGTAGCGCGCGTGCTGGCGTCCTCATTACTCGACGCAGCATTCGGCTCTACGCACCCGCACACCGTTCCTTTCGAAAAGTTCTACAAGGGAAATTGGCATCTGCAACCGGGAATCGGCGGCGCCTCCACCAACCTGATTCCCGAAGCGACCGCCCAGCAGCGCGGATACATCGACATCCACTACAACAGCGCCTTGCAGCGCTATGTAATGATCATCTCCAATGACACGACGTTCTATTACGCCGAATCTGTCGATGCTTTGGCCTGGACCGATCCCGCGCCGCTCGGCGACTTCGGCCCGATCGCGGCTTATCCCACGGCAGTGGGGCTTGGCGATAACCCGCACGTGCTGGGGAAAAGTTTCTACGTATTCTTCACGCATCTGCCGACCGACGGCACTGGGTGGACTAATGGCTCGGTGCGACGCGTCACGCTGACCTGCCCGTGATTCGTGGCTGGAAGCGGATCGGGAGAGCACTATCGACTGCATCAGAAGCGATAACGCTCTTGTAAAGCTGAAGCGTAATCGGCTGCGCTCCAGTCCTCGCGATCTGCGTCCATATCGAGCATAGAGCAAGCCGCCTCGATCGCCGGCCCCGAGACGGCGGACTCCGCCAAGGCCGCCACTAACGACGGCAGAACTCGCTGATCACGTCTCTTTGCCAAGCCTGCCATTGCTTCCGCGCGTACGTCCTGGTTTGAATCGCTCAATCGTTGGAAGAGAGCATCACGAATCTCGACTGAGTCGAGGTTACCCAAACCGCCAAGAGCGAACGTTGCCCAGTCCCGCACCTCTTCGTCAGCATCTTTCATAAGGGAAAGCAAGCACTCGGAACTTCGCGGGTCATTTGGAAAGGCGCCAAGAGCGAAGGCCACTGCATGTCGCACGTCGGCGTTCGGATGCGATTGACGCTGAACGATCTGAGGGATTCCGGCTGGATTTTCCAGGAACCTGAGAGCTGTGATCGCTGAGTCCAACGGCTGGATTTCCTGCTCGTCTCTTAACACACCTGAAACCACTGAGAAGGATTCGTCGGCAAAGGAGATGCTCGGGTGATCAGCGGTCCTGCCAATCTGCGCCAGAACATCCAGCCCTCGCGCGCGGACCATTGGATCTATCGAGCCGCAGCATTGGGCAGCCTTGTCGAAGACTGCCCGTGATCCGATGCGCCGCAGCTCTCGGACAGCTTTCCACGGTGCATCGTCCTCGTAGTCCCCGACCAGCGTCTTTGCGAAGAGCTCGTCGATGTGCTCGACCGTCATGACGCGAGGCATCCACGTAAGTGCAAGAAAAAAAGCCCGAGCGAGCGCCCAGACTGCGAACCTACTCCGCGACCGCTTCCTTCTCGATCACCACTTTCAAGTGCGCGGTCACGTCCTTGTGCAGCTTCACCGGGACCGAGAACTCGCCCACGGTCTTCAGCGGCTCGTGCAGCTGGATCTTGCGGCGATCGACGTTGAAGCCCTTCTTGGTCAGCGCGTCGCCGATGTCGCTCGACGTGACCGAACCAAAGAGCTGATCGTGCTCGCCAGTACGTCGGGAGAACGATACCGAAACGCCCTCAAACTGCTTGGCCAGTTCCTCCGCCTGCGTCTTCTCTTTGGCCGAGCGCCGCACCGACGCGGCCTTCATCTGCACAATGACGGCCTTGTTGCCCTCGTTGGCCTGAATGGCCAGCTTGCGGGGAAGAAGATAATTCCGTCCATAACCTTCCGCGACCTTCACCACATCGCCGCGCGACCCCAGCTTCGCTACATCTTCTTTCAGAATGACTTCCATGTGACAAAACCTCGCTCTCGGCTCTTGGCTATTGGCCTTTGGCTGAGACCCTTAACCCGGCTCGACTGAGCCAAGAGCTAAGAGCCAAGAGCCAAAAGCGTTTTCTTACGATGCTCTTCCGGCAAACGGCAGCAGCGCGATGTTCCGCGCCTGCTTGATCGCCGATGACAGCCGGTGCTGGTGCGGCGCGCACACGCCGGTCAGGCGCCGCGGCACGATCTTGCCGCTCTCGGCCACGAACTGGCCGAGCATGCGGTAGTCCTTGTAGTTGATGTCTTCAATTTTCTCGACGCAGAACTTGCAAACTTTCTTGCGCCGGAAAAACTTGCGTCCGCCGCCGCCCTCGCGCGGAGGACCACCGGGCCCGCGCCCGCCGCCGCCAAAACGCGGACGATCGCCACCCGGACCACCACCGCTCGAACGCGGCCTCTCGCTCGTCGAATGCTCTGCTGCTTTCGTCTCTTCAGCCATAATTCTCCTCTAAAGTCAGTGGCCAGGGATCAGGGATCAGTGGCCAGTCAAAATCGCTTGGGCCTCAGATCACTAACCCCTGATCCCTGGCCCCTGGTTCTTTACGCCGTCGCCGGAGTCTCCGCCGCCGGAGCAGCGGGCGCTTCCGCCGCCACCACCGGAGCCGGAGCCGCAGGCTGCGCGCTCACCTTCTTACGCGCGTCGCGCAGCGCCTTAATCTTGTCCAGCCGCTTCTGCTCTTCATCAGTGCGCACGGTGAGGAACTTGATCACCGGCTCGGTCACGCGCAGGCGGCGCTCCAGTTCGTGAATCACCGCGCCTCCGCCCTCCACGACCATCAGCACATAAATGCCTTCGTGGAACCGGCGCACGGTGTAGGCCAGACGGCGCTTGCCCATCTTGTCGACCTTCTGCACGTTGCCGCCCGAAGGCGTCACCACACCGCTCAGGGTCGCAATCAGCTTGTCCAGATCCTCTTCCGTCATATCCGGCCGGACAATAAACATCAGCTCATAAGTACGATTCATTCGTCATCTCCAAATTCTTAACGATCAGGGACGAGGGGTCAGGGGCTAGTAAAATCGTCAGGGTTACGTTCTGGCCCCTGGCCCCTAATCCCTAGCCCCTTCTTCTTTCCGGTTGAAGCGATTCATCGCCGCCGCCGGACCTTCTTTCAAAATCACTTTCACCGCTTCTTCCGCGGTGTCGAGAATTCCGTCCACCACTTCCAACTCTTTCTTCTTCATTGGAGACAGCAGATAATCCGCGCCGTCCCCAACCTTGCGCTCCGGCGCGACGCCCATCCGGATGCGCAAAAAATCCTGCGTGCCCAGCGTACCAATAATCGACTCGATGCCGTTGTGCCCCGCCGAACTTCGCCGCGTATGAATCCGCAGCGTGCCCAGCGGAAAATCCAGCTCGTCCTGAATCACGATCAGGTCCGACTCCGGCTTCGCGTCGTACTCCTGAATCAGTTCCCGCACCGCGACGCCACTCAAATTCATGAACGTCTCGGGCTTCGCCAGCAGCACCATCTGGTCGGCGATGATCGCTCGCGCCGTCAGCGCCCGGCACTGCCGGTTTCTCACTTCCACGCCCAGGCTGCCAGCGATCCGATCAATCGCCAGAAAGCCCAGGTTATGCGGCGTGAACTGATACTCGATGCCGGGATTCCCGAGACCAACAATCAGTTTCACGCGTATAAGCTCGTGTGAGGATAAGCTCTCGTGTAGAGACGGGCGACTCGCCCGTCCGCCGAGCGCCGCTCGGCCTTACCCCCACGAAGCTATTTCTTCTCCTTCTTCTCTGCCTTCTCGGCTTTCTCCGGCTTCTTGTCGCCGGCCTCGGCGCCCTCTTCGTCAGTCTCCTGCTTGCCCTTCTTGATGACTTCAGGCTCAGCCGGAGCCGCCGCTTCCGCCGCCGCAGCATCGGGCGTAGCCACGACTTCTTCCTTCACCGCGGTAACGTGCGCCACGGGCTGATTCTCATCCGTAATGAATTTGATCTTGTCCGAATGTGGCAGTTCCGAAACGCGCAGCACTTTGCCAAAGGTGAGATGACTCACGTCGGCATCGATGTGGCTCGGAATGTCGGCAGGGAGGCACTCGATCTCGACTTCGCGCAGCATCTGTTCCATGATGCCGCCCTCCTGCTTCACGCCCGCCGCCTCGCCCCGCAGAATCACGGGCACGCTGACCTTCAGCACCTTGTCGAGCGCGATGCGCTTCAGGTCGATGTGCAGCAGATGCCCCTTGATCGGCTCGTACTGCCAGTCGACGATCATCGCCTTGGATTTCTCGCCGCCGGTGAGGGCCAGATCGAAAATCGTGTTATGTCCCGTCTCCGAGTTCAGGATGCGCTGAACGTGCCGCGGATCCACGCTGATGGGCAGTGAATCCTTGCCCGCTCCATAAACTACCGCCGGAATTTTTCCATCCCGGCGCACTCGCCGGGCGTGGTTCTTAGTTCCCGCTACCCGCGGTTGCGCTTCCAGTGTGTTCTGTTCCAATACAGTCGCCATAAATTTCAATTCCCTTTATTTCAATAATCTTTCTTTACTTCAATTCTTTTAAAAGTCTTGTCATTCCGACCGGAGCCGGAGCAAAGCGACGGCGCAGTGGAGGAACCTGCTTCTCGCCGACGCCCCCAAAATTCTCTCCCACTACGTAAACAACTTACTCACCGAAGTCTCTTCGTGATTCGCTTGAATCGCCCGGCCGATCAGTCCCGCAATCGAGAGGACGCTGATCTTCCCGCCCTTTTCAGTCCGGTGCGCATCCGCCTCAGCGGTCAGCGGAATCGTATTCGTGACCACGACTTCCTTGATCACCGAGTTCCGAATATTCTCCACCGCCGGCCCCGAAAGCACCGCATGCGACGCGCACGCATACACCTGAGTCGCACCGTTTTCCACAAGAGCAGCCGCCGTCTTTACCAGCGTGCCCGCCGTGTCAATCAAATCGTCGATCACCAGGCACGTGCGCCCGTCAACGTCGCCGATCACGTGCATTACTTCGGCCACATTCATCTCGACGCGCCGCTTGTCGACGATGGCCAGCGCCGCGTCGACTTTCTTCGCGAAAAACCGCGCCCTCTCCACACCGCCTGCATCCGGAGAAACCACCGTCAAATTCGGCAACTGCAGCTTGCGGAAATGATCCACCAGCACCGGCGAAGCAAACAAATGATCCACCGGGATATTGAAAAATCCCTGCAACTGCGGTGTATGCAAATCCACAATCAGCGCCCGGTTCGCTCCCGCAGTGGTCAGCAGATCGGCCACCAGCTTCGACGAAATCGGACTGCGCGGCTTGTCCTTGCGGTCCTGCCGCGCATAACCGAAATAAGGCATCACCGCCGTGATGCGCCGCGCCGACGCGCGCTTCAGCGCATCGATCATCAGCAGCAGCTCCATCAAATGCTCGTCCACCGGACGGCACGTGGGCTGCATCACAAAAACGTCGGCCCCGCGTACGTTTTCTTGAATCTGGACGTAACACTCGCCGTCGCGAAACCGGATCACCTGGGCCTGCCCGCGCGACATGCCGAGAAAGTGGCAGACTTCATCGGCCAGGGGCTCGTTCGCCGTGCCGCTGAAAATCTTGAACTTCTCGTCCGTCCGCGGACGCTGTTTCCGCTCGTTCTTCTCGTCAGTCACAGGCGGATTTTTCTTTTCAACCTTCTCTGCCTTGTCGGTCGGCGTGACTAAAGTAGCCATGGTTTGTCTCTGGGCTCCTGGCTTTTAGCTCTTGGCCTTTGGCTTTTAGCTTCAACCCCCGGCCCGGGCCCGGTTTGAGCCAAAAGCCAAGAGCCAACAGCGTTTTTCTGGCTGGGCCGCTAGGATTCGAACCTAGACAAAGTGCTCCAAAGGCACTTGACCTACCATTAGTCGACGGCCCAGTAACGCAGTTTCAAGTTTCTGGTTTCCAGTTTCCCGCGAACCTTACACGAAACCGGATCCCAATTGTTCAGAGTGATTCTATTAAACATCCAGAAACTAGAAACTGGAAACTAGAAACTTTTTCCAGTACTGCCGCCGCGGCAATGTCACCGTCGCCTGCGCTGCCCACCCTTGCTTCCGCAGCCTGGCCGTCGCCCGCAAAGCCGCTGCACGCGAAGAAAACAATCCGTACAACGTCGAGCCAGAGCCCGACAACGACGCATACTTCGCGCCCGCGCTCAAAAGCGCACGCTTCCCATCACGCAGCTCGGGGTACTCAGGAAAGACGACCCGTTCGAAGTCGTTCTCAATCCCAGCCCGGACAAGCCAGAGAAGCGGATTCTCGGCCCGGCCCCCTCTTGCCAAAAACTTAGAAGGAGCACTGGAGTAAGGCTCGCTCAGCCACGCCGACAACCCGCGACCAAGCTCATTCATTCTATCGCAGGAACAAGACACCGTCAATTTTTCGGACGCGCTGGTGCTGGCACGCGACCTTCCGCTTGCCGAATTTGTGGTAGGCGAATTTGTGGAAGAGCGGCGCTTCAGCGCCGCGTCAGGCTCCCCAGAAGAATTGGGATTTAGCCCCTGCACGCTCCGATCCCACTCGGCAAACGCCTTCGGAGTCGACACCCCGACATTCGGAGTCACCACCACGCATGCAATCGCCGGCAGATCCACCAGCGGATACACCTGCTCTCCCCGTCCCACTCCCAACACCGTCCCGCCCACCAGAAACAGCGGCAGATCCGAGCCGACCTCCGCCGCGATCCGCAACCGGTCCACGGCAGGCAGAGTCTTTCGAAGCGCCCGCTCCAGCCCCAGCAAAGTCGCCACCGCGTTCGCCGACGCTCCACCCAACCCGCCCTGCACCGGCAACCGCTTCCCAATCTCGATGACCACGCGCGCCTTCGCGCCCAGCGCCCGCATGGCCTTCTCCGCGATGCGAAAGCAGGTATTCGACTCATCCCGCGGCACACGCGGGTCATCACACTGAATCTCGATCCCACTCCCGCGCCCCACGGTCACCCGAATCACGTCATGCAGGCCAATCGTCTGATACACGGTCAGCAACTCATGAAACCCGTCCTCCCGTGCTGCTCCAATGCGTAGCCCAAGATTGATTTTCGCGAACGATCGCACCGTGACAGTCATAGATGGATGAGTCATGGACCGACGATTGTAATCGCAAATTCTAATTCGATCCCTCGATTTGTATGCCATACTGACCCGCATTTCACCTATAGAGGGGTGTTGGGGAATGGCGTTGCTGGTTCTAATCGCGGGCCTGCTGGTGTTGTTTCGGGTGTTGGCATGGAACTACGTCAGGGCCCTGTTGGCCAGGGCGTGGTACACGATTCCGGGAACCGTTGAGCTCGGCAGCGTCGAGGAGCACGAAGTTCGCTTCATTAGCTACTATGTCGCGCGCATCGATTATTCCTACTCCGTAAATAACGAATACTACTCCGGCTAGGACATTTTTGCTTGAAGCATCGGCTGACCGGTTCGTCACCGGGATGAAGGGCCAGATGATCCAAGTTCGCTCCCACCCGCACCGCCCCAACCGATCCGCAGTGCTGAAGCAGGATCAGCCCGGGGGCTGGCCGGCCTGAGCATCCCCGTCCGTTCTAACACCAAGGTAATCTCGACTCCCGTTACTCATAAGAGCAATCTAATTGTGATTTCAATCACAAAACCGTCGCCCGGTTGCAAAGCGCTTGGGTTGTATGAAGTAAGACGGTCTTCCCCATTGAAACCGTAAGCAAGAACCTGCGAAACACAAGTGCTGCCCCAGATTTCCGTCCGGGCCTGTGCAGCACTTTCCCGCAAGTTGGGATGGTACGTCGGTGCAAGCGGGAGGCATGAAACACGCTCAAATCTCGATGCTGGGGCAACAATGCTCGGGCAACAAAGCTAGAACCGGCCAACTCGCCGGGCACCGCGAGCATTCAAGAGGACAGTATGCGCCGAGCAGTGGTACCGTTATTCTTAATCTGGTTATTCGCCGCCGCAGCGGCCTTTGCCCAGAACGACTACAAAGTTGTCACCGTCACCGACGGCGGCACGATTTCCGGCTCCGTCAAATGGTCTGGGCCGGTTCCCCGCTCCCTCGAATTCCCCGTCAGTAAAGATCCGCAGATCTGCGACCCTGACTCCAAGAAAACCGCTGACCTGGAGCGTCTCGTACTTGGACCGCAGGGCGGCGTCGCCAACACCGTCGTTTACCTCAAGAACATCAGTCAGGGCAAGGCCATGGACCTGCCCGAGCAGCGCCGTCACCTCGATCAGAAACGCTGCCGCTACGTCCCGCACATCCTTCTGGTCCCACAGAACGGCATGCTCGAGATGATGAGTTCCGACGCCACACTGCACACCATCCACATGGACGGCGCTGCCACCTTCAACCTGCCTTTCCCATTCGTCGACCGCCCCACGTCGCGTTCCATGGCCACGCCCGGCCTGGTTCACCTGCGCTGCAACGGCGGCCATGTCTGGATGAATGCCGAGATGTTCGTCGCGCCGCATCCCTACTACGCCGTCACCGACGAGAGCGGACGCTTCGAGTTCACCAACGTCCCGCCCGGAACCTATCAGATCGTCGCCTGGCATGAGGGTTGGACCCTGCTCGGCAAAGAGCAGGCCTACGACGTGCTGACCGAACACAGCGTGCAACGCCCCGTCTTCAGCGAACCTAAGACGTGGGAAAAATCAGTCACCGTAAACGGCAATCAGGTCAGCACCGTGGATTTTGTGATCTCGAGCGGTAAATAGGTTCTCCCGAGCGCAGGTCTATGCGCCCCACTCTGGTCGCCCATCTCTGCGACGAGGGTGGGTTTTTGCCTTAAGAAAGTTCGCGCCGGGTGGCCCATTCTAACGTGGCGCACTTTGCGACGTTAGAATGGGGATTTTGACTCTGAATTTGAACCTGTCGTTGTTCCATCGATGGGAATCCGCCCAGATCCGTGGCGAAAGAACGTTGTGCCCCTACCCGCGCCGCTTATACAGCACCGCAAATTCAAATCCCGTATTCGGCGGAAACAACTCAGCCACCTTCCGCAGCCGCTCGGCCAGCGCCGACGGCGCGAGCAACGGATAATCCCGCTCCCGCAGATCGTAATAATCCACGTCCAGATACAGGGATAGCAGGTAAATCGAAATCGTGTCCGAAAACGTCGCGTCCAGATATTCGTTCTTATACCGCTCGGCGTCCGGGCCGCCCCCGGTGGCCAGCTTGCGCGCGTCCACGCATCCAGCGAAGTCTCGCCGCGAATGCCCGCTTCCACCTGCGCCCACGCCAACTCGCTGAACTCTTTCGAGACTCCGGCGCGCTCGACCAGCGCGTGCCCCACGTTGATGTAAAACTCGAAGGCCACCGAAAATTTGTCGTCCATCAGCCGCGTCGAGATGAACACACACTGCGAGTCGCCCAGCTTCAAGTTGCGATGACACACCGCATTGTCGCTGAGCGCCACGTCATAGCGGTCGGCAATCACGGTTTCGTCACCCTGGCTCACCGTCAGCGGCACAAAATAATACGCCTTGCGCTCGAGCGCCCCTGCCACCTTCGTGGGCACGGCCGCAACCATCCGCTCCAGGTCAAACGAGTTGACCGCGACTTCGCCCGCCGAGGCGTAGCAAATCCCATTCGGGGCCTGGGAAACCGGCGTCACCCGCACCACCTCGGCCGGACTGCGCGTAATTGCTGGAGCCGCCTGCGACATGCCTACTATCTTATACGCTAGAAGCGCTTACGACTGGCTCGGTTTTGGCTGGCGCAGCGCTTTCAGCCCTGCGATCGAGCCCTCCGCTTCAGTAGAATAAATGCTGAAACTTATGGCAGCCGTATCTGCATCCCGCCCACCTCGCTGGTACGCGATTCCCGTGCGCGTCGCCCTGGTCACTTTCATCGGCACACTGCTCTGTTTCGCCGTCAGCCTGCTGCTGGCCATTCCGGGCACGGTCCTGGTCGCAAAGCTGCGCGGCGTGCATCCCGACATGCGCATCGCCTACCGGTACATCGCGCTGCCCATGGCACTGACCGCCGGGTGCATCATCCTCGTCCTCGGACTGGCCATGGAAATTCGCCACTACCGCCAGGCCAAAGCGCTATCGGCCATCGAGCGCCTGAGCTAGCACGAACCGCGTGTATCACGAACCATGTAGGGACGGGCGCCCTCGCCCGTCCGCCGGGAAGAGCGCGGCTGGTTTTGGCGGCGCAAGACGACCCCCGCCATCGCGCTACAATCGAAAGCATGCCGCCCCGCATTGCCATTCCCCTACCGCATTTCTTCGATCCCGAGTATGCCGAACGGGCAATCCCGCAATACGAGCGCGCCGTCGCGCTGGCCGGAGGCGAACCGGTTCGCGTTCCTCTCGATCGCACTCCAGAAGAAATCAGCAAGATCATCGAGCACTGCGACGCCGTCCTACTGCCCGGCAGCAAGGCCGACGTCGACCCCGCCCGCTTCCACGCCGCGCGTTCACCGCACACCGCCGCCGCCGATCCGCGCCGCGATGTGGTCGATAATCTTCTGCTCGAGGACGCCTACCACCTGCGCAAGCCCGTGCTCGGCATCTGCTACGGCCTGCAGAGTCTGAACGTTTACCTCGCCGGATCGCTGGTCCAGCACATCCCGGATTTTCTACCCGCAGAAACCCGCACCAAAGTAAATCACGAAGCCGGAGGTAAGATCGCAGTCGCTCACGATGTAGAGATTGACCCACACTCAAAACTGGCAGAAATCGTCGCAAGCAACCACAACACTCGGGAAGGGCACGGCTTCAGCCGGGTCGCTAGCGCGACTGAGAACGAACGGACTTCAGCCCCTTACGGGAAGCTAGTCCTCCCGGTCAACTCCTCTCACCATCAATCCGCCGATTCCGTCGGCAAAGGCCTCCGCATCGTCGCCCGCTGCACCGCCGACGGCATCATCGAAGCCCTCGAAGGCACCGCGCCCGACCATTTCGTGCTCGCCGTGCAGTGGCATCCCGAGCGCTCGGCCGAAGACGATGCGGCCTCCCGCGCCATTTTCCGGGCATTGCTGGACGCGGCAGAATCCCGCCGCTAAAAACTCAAAAAGGAAAAGGCTTTCGTAGCGACTATTACTTCTTGCGCGCCTTCTTTTTTTGTCGCTGCGCTTTTTCGAGTAGCACCACCACGTGCGCGATGGCAGCATTCTCCAGATTCAATCCCTCAGGCGTTTTCGCCTTCAATCCTACGCAATCGGCGGGAACGCCCAGCAACTCCGCGACGCGCGCGCGAATCGCAGCCGCATGCGGACCGATCTTCGGCGCCGCTAAAATCAAACTGGCATCAACGTTCGCCAAGCCGTAACCCGCGTCCCGCACCCGCTTCAACGCCTCCCGCAAGAAGATGACCGAATCCGCGCCCTTCCACTTCGCGTCCGACGGCGGAAACAGCGCCCCAATATCGGGCGCGGCGACCGCCCCGAGCAGCGCATCGGTGACGGCATGCAGCAGCACATCCCCGTCGGAATGTCCGCCCAGGCCTTTATCGTGGGCCAGCACAATCCCGCCAATCCTCAACGGAATGCCCGGCTGAAATTCGTGCGAATCAAATCCGTAGCCGATTCTCAACGGCAACCCCTAATTCGCCGCGGATTCACGCGGATCAACGCGGATCTTTTTTCTTTCATTCTCATAAACCAGACGCCGAAACTGTGGTTTGACTCCAAAATTCAGCAGCAACCCGACTTCGATATTGGTAGCTCGTAAATAATTCAACAGCTGCTTTTCATGCGCCTGATCGATCGTTCGCGCCGCCTTGAGCTCAAGCAGCACCTTGCCATCCACGAGCATGTCAGCCCGAAAATCTCCGATCTGCTGCCCTCGGAACCAAACGGATACGGCGACCTGCCGCTCCACATTCATCCCTGCCTGCACGAGCGCAATTGCCAGAGCGTGCTCGTAGACGCTCTCCAAGAAACCGTGGCCCAGTTCGTTGTAAACCTCGTAAAACGCCCCGATGATCTTCTCCGTGAGCTCACGATGCTTCAAGCCCTCGGCATTCGAATCCATAGTTTTAATGCGCGTTGATCCGCGTGAATCCGCGGCGAAAAGCTTTTATTTTGTTAGATAGAACTCCGCCAGCTCCATATCTCCAGGATTCGTAATCTTGATGTTTCTCGGCGAGCCCATCACCACTACGACTTCATGTCCCGAGCGCTCCGCCAGCGACGCCTCGTCGGTGCCCATGAACCCGTCGGCAGCCGCCTCGTCGAATGCCTTCTTGATCACGCCATAGTGAAATCCCTGCGGAGTCTGCGCCAGCACCACGCCGGCGCGGGGAATCGTAGCTTTCACAATCGCGCCGTCCGCCGTGCGTTCCACCTGCTTCACGGTATCGACGGCAGGCAGGGCAGCCAGCGCGGCGCCATGTTTTTTCGCAGCGTCAATGACTTCGTGAATAATTTCTGCCGTCACCAGCGGACGCACCGCGTCGTGCACCAGAACCACATCATCGGCCGCAGCCGAAACCGCATTTAACGCATGCTCCACCGACTGCTGCCGGTGCTCGCCGCCAACCACCAACTCGACCTTCTTCTTTAGTACGTCCGCGCCTTCCTTCGCCAGCCGCTCGCGGAATCCCTCGATTTCATTTCCGCGCAGCGCAATCCAGATTTCGCTGACCGCCTCGACCGCGGCGAACTTCCGCAGCGTGTGAATCAGGATCGGAGTGCCCGCCAATTCACTGAACTGTTTCGAGGGATGTGGCTTCTTCGTCTTCGCGTCCATGGCGCTGGGCATCGGCGCCATGCGCGTCCCGAGCCCCGCAGCCGGAATAATCACAATGACCTTCATGGCGGGCTGTAAGTATACGAGCGGCAGAGCCGGGAGTTCAAATCGCTACAGCCCGTCACTCTCAACCAGCACTCTCGACATACAATGTTTCAATCCTTCCCCTGGGGGCTATCCATGTACTTGGTCACCAACGCACTGCATAGGGTTTTTGCGAACGCCCAATCGATCTACTATTTGATGGCTGCCGCAGGCGCGTTCGTGGCCGTTCTGACCTATCACCGGAATTCGGTGGTTGAACGGGCGCGCTGGCTCTCCAGTCTCTATACGAAGTTCTACGAAGCGCCCGACCTCAAGAGAATTCGCACAGCTCTCGATGAAAGCCTGCCCAATGCCGCGCCAGTTCAGGATCTGGTCCGCACCGAAGACTCCGATTTCACCGACTACCTGAATTTCTTTGAGTTCGTGGCTTATCTGAAGGCCCGCGGCCAGCTCAGCAAAAGGGATGTGGCCGCTCTGTTCGACTATTACCTGCGTCTTCTGTCCAAACATGAAGACGTGAGAAAATATATACTTGATGACAGGAAAGGCTACGGCTATCTAAAAAAACTGCTGCCGAGTTTTCCCGCCTGACACCGGTCGGATTAAGAACGATTGGGGCTTAGAAAGAAACCTTCAGGGGCTAAGAAAGAAAAGACAGGACTAAAACGGACTTATGACCGACCATCTTTTTGTATACGGCACGCTCTCTCCCGGCAATGCGCCGCCGGAAATCGCCGCCACGGTCAACCGGCTTCGCCCTGTCGGTACGGCCTCGGTGCGGGGCCGCCTGTACGATCTTGGGGAATATCCCGGAGCAGTGCTGAGTGAAAAGTCACGCACCCTGATTCGCGGTGAGGTGTTCGAACTTCCCGGCGATCAGAATACATTAACCGCTCTCGACAACTACGAAGGCTTTGAGCCGACCAAGCCAAGCTCAAGCCTGTTTCTTCGCCGGGTGCGCGCGGTGACTATGGACGACGGCAAGCGCGTGCGCTGCTGGGTATACATCTACAACGGAACCACGAAGGGCGCGCTGCCACTTAGAAGCGGCCGCTATTCCCGTCCCCGAATCCGCCGCCGCTCCGCCAGCGCGAGACGTTCGCCCGCAAAGTAAATCGGAACCAGGAATGTGGGGCGGGCACTCTTGCTCGCCGGGCAGCGCCCATGCTCCGTCCGCCGGCACTGTCATCCTTCCATCCTGAGTGAAACCGGCCGACCGCTTACGACCCCTGCTTCGTCTCCAAGGTGCTCGGTGAAGGGACCGGCGTCGGCCCCGGCGGAGACACTGGAACCGGAACCGCCACCTGCACGGCACTCGCCTGCCGCGAATATGCTGAGCGCTCATCCCACTTACCGAAGATCATCTTTCCTGCCGTCGTCTGCAGCACCGAGGTCACCGACACGTCGATGGTCTTACCAATCATTTTCCGCGCGTTGTCGACCACTACCATGGTCCCGTCATCCAGGTAAGCCACGCCCTGGTTATATTCCTTGCCTTCTTTCAGAATGAACACGCGCATGGTTTCGCCGGGCAGCACGATCGGCTTGAGCGAATTCGCCAGCTCGTTGATGTTCAGCACCTGCACGCCCTGCAGTTGCGCCACTTTGTTCAGGTTGAAATCGTTAGTGATGATCTTGCCCTCATAAAGCTTGGCCAGTTCGATCAGCTTCAAGTCAACTTCACGCACCGCTGGGAAATCATCTTCCACGATCTGAATAGTGAGGGTCGCGACTTTCTGCAGCCGCTGCAAAATATCGAGCCCGCGCCGCCCGCGATTGCGCTTCAGCGAGTCCGCCGAATCAGCCACCAGCTGCAACTCGCGCAGCACAAACTGCGGCGTCACAATAATGCCGTCAAGAAACCCGGTCTCGGCAATATCGGCGATGCGCCCGTCGATAATGACGCTGGTGTCGAGAATCTTGTAGCTTTTCTTGCCCTGCTTTTCGCCCCCGAAAATTCCGCCCAGCGCTGCCAGGTTGAGCAGGTCACCTTTATTCGCGCCCACAATGAGTCCGACATAGGCCATGAGCAGCATGACCAGAATCTGCAGAAAGCTCTGTGTCTGTCCCGGGGGAATGCTGTTGCGGATGACGAGCGCAAAGAGATAGGCGCCGCAGATTCCAAGAAAGCTTCCGATAGCCGCCCCGATGAGCCGCTTCAGGCTCACTGTGCGCAGCTTCCATTCGAACAGGACGATTGCCGCCCCGATCAATGCGCCCACGCCCGCGTCAATATTGCGGGGCTGTCCAAAGGGCTCAATCACGAAGCAGGTAACCGCTACGACGATAACAAAAAGAAGACGTACAAGAATAAGATCCACGGGTAACCTCCGCGGATGCAGTTTGCCCATATGCCCATACCACCAGGCGATCGCATCCGTGCCTTTCCTCGCCGCCCCGGCGGGAATCGGCCTTGCATATGCGGAGCGCGCAGGAATTAGGGGAAAGCCAGATGAATGAACGTGCGCCCCGTTCCGGCCAGTTGGGGCTCGGCCGGACAACCAGTAATCTAACGCCAAGAGTATATACCCGCCCGTGAACCCCAGGGGAAAATCCAAGCAGCGACGGCCGAAGCCCGATGCCCTTGCCCTGCTAAACTTTCCCCATGAAAGCCCTCGTCCTCACCCGCCTGACCGGACCGGACGCGCTGGCCGTCCGGAATGTGCCCGACCCCACCCCGAAGTCCGGGCAAACGCTCATCTACGTCACCGCCGGCGGCATGAACTTTGCGGATCTCATGACCACGAAAGGCGGCTATCCTGGAACTCCCCCGCCGCCGCTGGTCGTAGGACGCGAATTCGCCGGTGTCGAGATCTCGCCAAATGGTGAAACTACCGGACGCCGCGTGATGGGCTACACCCAGTGGGCCGCCTTCGCCGAAAAAACCGCCGCCTACTCCAACATGCTCTGGCCCATCCCCGACGCCTGGATCGACGAACAAGCCGCCGCCTTCCCCGTCAACTACTTCACCGCTTACCTCGGCTACTGGCAAGCCGGCATGACGCCGGATGCCTCTTCTTCGTCGGCAAGTACTCCATTGGCGGCGGGTGCCCCATCCTTGTCGCGCTCTTTGCGACAAGGGTGGGATTCCCCGGCGGCCAACGGCGGCACAGCTCCGCAGCGCACTCCCCGAGTCCTCATCCACGCCGTCGCCGGAGGCGTCGGCACCGCTGCCGTCCAAATCGGCCGCCTACTCGGCGTCGACATGTACGGCACTTCCTCCTCCGACGAAAAGCTCTCCCGCGTTAAAGCTCTCGGCCTGCAGCACGGCATCAACTACAAACAACACGACTACGAAGAGGTCGTCAAAAACCTCACCCACGGCGAAGGTGTCGACGCCGTCTTCGAAATGCTGGGCGGCGAACACACCGCCAAGAGCCTGCGCTGCCTGCGCGACTTCGGACGCGTCATCCAATACGGCACCGCGACCGGCAGGGCCCCACAACTTGACATCCGCGCCATGTACGCCAAATCCGCGAGCGTCCAAGGCCTGTGGCTGACCTACCTCTCGCAGAAACCAGAAATCATGGAGCCAGCCTGGCAGCAACTCTCCGCCTGGATTGGGCAAGGCAAGCTAACTCCCCAGATCGGCCAGGTCTTCCCCTTAGACCGTGCCCCCGAAGCCTACAAACTCCTCCAGGACGGCAAAAACTACGGCAAAGTCATCCTGAAGATCGAATAGCGTTCAAGATTTTTTGGATAGTGCAGGCCGGGTGCCCCATTTCTCGCGCGTCTTTGGCGCGAGAGTGGGGACTTTGACTTCGCTCCGCACCAAGTCAGTCGAATCGGGATTTTCACCTGACCGCGATCCAAAGAGCGGCGTTGCACAATTCATTCTCGTCCGAACACCCAAGTCTCGCTGACCAGAAAATTCACAACCGAGCACAGCGCAATCGCAATCCCGTTAGCTATCAGATAGTTCATCCCTACCTGCCCCACCATAAACTTCATCAGTGCAAGATTGCCGACAATAGAAACCGCACCGTTGCTCAGATTGAAACGCACCAGCCGGGGCAGCGAACCGGACCATGAGGCCTGCACTCGATCCCGCTTCGTTCTCTCAACCCAGGTGAACCGTTCATGCCAAACGAAGTTATGCACTACCGCAAATTCCACCGCGATTGCAGTCGCGGCAAGGTAGTTGAAATGCAAAACGCTTTTCAATAAGAACAGCGCGCCAAATTGCACGACAATGCCAATTCCTCCCACCAGATTGAACTTGCACAACCGGATTAGCGTCGACGCGGTCGTCCGCTCCCCGCAAGCAGCGCCGTTCATTGTGCGATCCTCGGCGCAATCCTCTCTTCTCGATAAAGCCGAATCGTATTCTGCACCGTAAAGACGACCGTCATCAGCGCCATGCCAGCCAGCCCAATCCCACCGCCCACGTCGAATAGCCGAAACCGTTCGCCAAACACTTTCACAACCGGCTTCCAGAACAGAGCAAGGTTGCCAACCGCCAGCAGCAGCCGCAGTTCCGTCGGCCCGAAGCGCCAGAACGAAATGCGAAACTCGCCCAGCGTGTGCGTTGCCAAGTACGACTGAATCGACAACGTCAAAAACGCAATCAGCAACCCAATCGCGATCACGGGGTGCATATACCCCGACAGAGCCAGCCCGCCCATCAAAGCAAGCGCGCCAAAACTATCAACCATGTGGTCGACATAAAACCCATACCGCGGACGCTGCCGTCGCCGCACCCGTGCCAGCGTGCCATCGAGCGAGTCACCCAACCAGTTCAAAGCGAGGCAGGCGATGACGCCCAGCAGCGCCCAGCGATTCCACGCGGCCAACGCGTAGCAGACTCCTGCGCCGATCTGCGCGACGAACCCTAACACGGTCAGGTGGTCAGGACCGATGCGCTCCGGCGTCCGCGCCGCCAACCACAGCAGCGCCCGTTTTTCTGCTGCAGCCAGCCAGCTTTCCTGCACTCGCAGCATGTCGGGAAACGGACGCATGCGGCGCATCTCCTCATCTCGCAGAGTAAACGGCACCTGCGGGTTCACCTGCTCACACAATTCAGTCATGCTTTGGACAGTCATGCTTGGGACAGTCCTGGTTGGGACAGTCATGCCTTGCATCGGACTTGCCATTGAAGCCTCCGCCGTTCGTAGGTTGCGCACGCTTCAACTTCGCCCGAAACGCGGTGCGCGGCAATGCAGCGAGAATCAAGCCGCGATCAAACGAACATCAAGTGGCAAGCAACTGAAAACATGGGAACTGCGACTGCAGATCGACCGCTTACTTGTGGGCTGAGACTACCGAAGTGACAACTGCGCTTCGCGGATGGACGCCACCAGCTGATCAACCGACCAGGCAATCTGCTCTGGCGTGATGACAGCCGGCGGCGCCACAAGAAGGTGGTCACCGGAAACACCGTCGACGCTGCCTTGCATGGGATAGACGAGCAGTCCGCGCTTCAGCGCGGCTGCAGCCACGCGTCCGGAAAAGTTCTGCTCAACAGGGAACGGACTCTTACTCGCTCGATCAGCGACAAACTCCACTCCCCAGAGCAGCCCGATCCCCCGAACGTCACCGACTACTTCTTCGCCGCGCAGCCCCACCAGCGCTTCTTTAAACAGAGTAGCAGGCGTACCGGCGCGGCTGGAGTCGGAGGCCTCAACTAAGTTCTTCTCCTGCAGACGCCGCAACACCGCGCGACCTGCGGCGAGCGAAATCGGATGCGCGTTGTAGGTGAACCCATGCAGAAACGCGCCCGAGCCCGCGGCAATGGCGTCGACAACTTTTCGGCTGGCTATGACGGCTCCCAACGGCGCATACCCGCTGGAGAGTCCCTTGGCGACGACGAGAATATCTGGCGCGATGTCGGTATGTTTTCCGAACCAATGGTCGACGGCAAAGTTACGGCCCGTGCGCCCCATCCCGGTCATGACTTCGTCGGCAATCAGCAACACTCCGTGCCGCCGGCATATCTCCGCAACCGAGTGCAGATATCCCGGCGGAGGAACCATCGCGCCCAATGTGGCCCCGCTGACCGGCTCAAAAATGAATGCGGCGGCCTCGCCCTGCGAACTTTCGATAGCCCGTTCCAGGTCCGCCGCATATTGCTGCCCGCAGTTACGGCAGCCGTCGGTGCAATCAAAAGCGCAGCGATAGCAGTAAGGCATGCCAACGTGCGCGAATTCCTTCACCATGGGCAAATAAATTTCGCGGCGCCGTTTGTTGCCCGACACCGACAACGCCCCCAGAGTCGACCCGTGATAGCTCTGCCGCCGGCTGATGATCTGATACCGCTCCGCCTGCCCGATCTCGACCTGATATTGCCGGGCCAGCTTGAGCGCAGTCTCAATCGACTCCGATCCGCCGCAGGTAAAGTAAACCGCGCCGCCGCAGAAATGTTCTCCCGCGAATTCAAGCAGTTCCTCAGCGTAGGCCTCGGCGACCGGCGTGGTGAACTGGCTGGTGTGAACAAATTCGATCTTCGCCGCTTGCTCGGCCATGGCGGCGGAAATTTCCGCCACGCCATGTCCAATCAAATTCACCGCAGCCGATCCGGCGAGATCAAGATAGCGCTGCCCGTCGGCGGTCCATAGATAGACGCCTTCCCCGCGCACAGCCGCAGGAAAGTCCTTGCGAAAAGACCGGCGAAAGACCGCAGAACGACGCGGGATGGACGTAGAAGCCACGCTGAATTATCGCATTCGATTCCTTGTTTCGTTTGAAAAGTCCCACCTTTTGCAGTTTTCGGTCATCTAAATGTTCGGAGCTTTTCCTTCCTCACTCAGACGGTGAGCAGGGAGCAGTTTTCTCGGAAGGAGCAACGAATGAGCAAGTATGGTTTCATAGCGAGCGGAGTATTAGGCCTGGCAGTTTGCCTGTGCGCAAGCCTTTCAGCGCAGCAGCCTCCGGCGGATGACGGCATTCCAATTCACATGGTGGTCACGGTTGAGCCCCGTCACGGGACGGACGTGCCAGAGGTGAAGCGCGAGGAGGTCATGCCATTCGAGGGAAAGACTCGCGACAAGGTCACGGAATGGATTCCGGCGCAGGGCGATCGCGGCGGTCTCGAACTATTTATTCTGATTGACGACGCCTCCAACAGCAGCCTGGGCACGCAGCTCGACGATATCCGCAAGTTCATGAGCGCACAGCCGGCCTCAACGAAAATCGGCGTCGCCTACATGCAGGACGGCATCGCGAAGGTCGTGCAGAATCTCACCAGCGATCATGATCAGGCTTCCAGGACTTTGCGCCTGCCCCTCGGCATACCCGGAGTTAATGGCAGCCCGTATTTCTCCGTGACCGATCTGATCAAACGCTGGCCGGCGACCACCGACCGCCGCGAGATCCTCATGGTCTCTGACGGAACCGATCCGTATTACGGCGGCCACGACACCAACGATCCGTACCTGCAGGCGGCCGTCGATGACGCGCAGAAAGCGGGCATCGTGATCTCGGCGATTTATTCGCCGGGCGCTGGTCATTTCGGTCATAGCTACTGGCAGACCTATTGGGGACAGCTTTATCTCGCACAGATTACCGAGAGCACCGGCGGCGAAGGTTACGACATTGGGTTCACCGGTCCGCCCGTCTCCTTTACTCCCTATCTGGAGGACCTTGGGCGCCGGCTGACTCATCAGTATTTTCTGACGTTTCTAGCCAAGCCCCCGAAGAAGGCGACGTGGGTAAACATAAAACTCCGCTCCGAAGTCTCGAGCGTCGATCTGGTGTCAGCCGAAAAGGTTTGGGTATCGCCCGAGGGAAGGTAGGTTGTGTGGGTAAGTTGTGTGGGGCGGACACTCCTGTCCGCCGCTTTTGACTTGGCATGGTGCTGCAGGTACTGGCAGGCATGCCCTGAGCGAAGTGGAAGGATTCTCGCGCGTAGGGCGGCGGAGGGGTGTCCGCCACCCAACTGTCTGACCGGTTGAGATTCCGATAAGATTGAACGTCTCCATCGGGTCTCAATGACGAAACTGCTGCGCTTTTTTCGGCCGTCGCACCAGCACACGGCCTTCTCGGCAACGCTGCTGCTGATTTCGGCCGTCATGCTCTCGCGCGTAGTTGGCTATGCGCGCGACGCCTACATCGCCTGGGCCTACGGTGCCGGCGGCCAAACCGACGCCTACGTCGCGGCGTTCACGCTCCCCGATTTCCTCAACTATATTGTCGCCGGGGGCGCGGCCTCCATCACCTTCATCTCGATCTACACGCGCTTTCTGGCCGAGAAGCGCGAGGCCGATGCGCAGAAGACGTTCTCCATCATAATCACAGTCATGACCGCGGTGATGATCGTCGGAACCATCCTGACCGAGATTTTCGCCCCGCAATTCGTGCGCTGGTTCGTCAAAGGTTTCTCGCCCGACAAGATCGACCTCTGCGTTCACCTCACCCGCATCCTCCTGCCCGCGCAAATTTTCTTCTATGTCGGCGGCGTGGTTTCGGCCGTGCTGCTCTCGCACCGCCTGTTCCTGTTTCCCGCGTTCGGCCCGCTGATCTACAACGTGTGCATCATTCTCGGAGGTGTGCTGGGCGGGCATCATTTCGGCATCGCCTCCCTCGCCTACGGCGCGCTGATCGGCAGTTTCGCTGGCCCGTTTCTGGCCAGCGTCATCGGTGCAGCGCGCATTGGCACCGGATACAAACCTTCGTTCGACGTCACAAATCCCGCGTTTCTAGAATGGGTAAGACTGTCGGTTCCTCTGATGCTGGGCGTGTCACTGGTCACTGCCGATGACTGGATACTTCGCCACTACGCCGCGAGCGGCGTTGGCGACATTACCCGCCTCACCTTTGCCAAGCGCCTGTTTGCCGTTCCCATCGCCGTACTCGGTCAGGCGACCGGACAAGCGTCGTTGCCATTTTTTGCCCGCCTCTTCAACGAGAAAAAACTCAAAGAATTTGCTGCGACGGTGAACGATTCGGTCTACCGCGTTTCCGCCGCCTCGTTGCTCGCCACCGGTTGGATGATGGTGGCGGCCATCCCGCTGATCGATCTGGTCTACCGCCGCGGAAAGTTTTCCTTCGCCGACACTCAGACCAGCGCCGTATATTTTTTCTGGTTCTCGTTGTCGCTGGTCCTGTGGTCGGCGCAGGGACTTTACGCGCGTGCTTTCTACGCTGCTGGCGACACGCTCACGCCCATGGTCGCGGTCAGCGTAATCACGGTGGCGTCGCTACCGGTCTATTCGGTCCTGTTTCACACTTTTGGCGTCGTCGGACTGGCCTGGGCGTCCGACATCGGGATCGGCATAAACCTGTTCGCGCTCGCCGGATTGCTGCACTACCGAAAACTCGTCCCGCTCGGCGAGTTGCGCTGGCGCGAGCTAGCAAAAGCAGCAGCAGTCGCCGCCATCGCCGGAGCAATCAGCTTCGAAGTAGCGAAAGTCGTACCGCTTGCGACCTCCGGCCATGGCAGTCGTCTCGCTGACGTGACTCAACTGGCGCTGGTCTCAGTCACATGGCTGGCCGCCGTGGCAGCGGGACTGTGGCTGCTGCGCTCGGAGTTGCCAGGAGATTTGCGGCGCCGCAAGGGCACAGTATATCCGGCCGTTGCGCAAGGCCAGGCGAAAGAAATCTCGGATGCGGGGCGGGAGCCGTGATCGCGGGCATTCGTTTGGATGGGTCTTCTTCGTGCAACTTCGTGTCCTTCGTGTAGTCAAAGATCTTGAAATCGCTACCGACTAGTTGGTAGACTAGTTGCATGAAAACGGTGGGCGCATTCGAAGCGAAGACACACTTGAATGAACTGCTGCGCCAGGTTTCGCGAGGCGAGACCATCCGCATCACGCGCCGCGGCGTTCCGGTGGCCAAGCTTGTTCCCCCCGAAGACGGAGAGCACAAAGATTTGAAACAGATCGCGCGCGAGATCCGGGAGATTCGCAAAGGAGCCAACCTGCGAGGTCTGTCCCTTCGCAAGTTGATTAATGAAGGTCGCCGCTACTAGCCGCTTCGTGCTCGATGCCTCGGTGACGCTGGCGTGGTGCTTTCCAGACGAAAGCACCGCCTACACTGAAGGCATACTTGATCTCCTGGCCGCCGGAGCCGAAGCGACCACTCCCGCCCTCTGGCCCTTCGAGGTTGCCAACGCCCTGCTGATGGCGGAACGGCGTAAGCGCATCACCACCGCGCAAGTTGCATCGGTGTTGCAACGCATCGCCAGCCTGCCCATCAGGGTCGATCCTATACACGTGGATCGCGCCTTCGGACAAATCCTGTCGTCCGCGCGCGAGGAAAAACTCACCGCTTACGACGCCGCCTATCTGGAGCTTGCTATGCGCGAAGACTTGCCCCTCGCCTCACTCGACGACCAGCTCAGGCAGGCAGCCCGCAGTGCGGGAGTGGCTCTGATGCGAACCTGAAATCGCTCTCGCGCCTGCGCTATACTCATCCTCCGGGAAGCATCAATGATCACCGCCGCGAAACCTGTGTCGATTCAGCAGTTCCTCGAAGCACTGCGGCAACTGCCCGAGTCCGCCTTCGGTCCAACCGAACCCATCCGCCGCTTTCTCCAGGACACTCCTGTCAGCGCCGACTCGCTCGCGCCCTACCTCAACTGGGACCGCCAGCACTACACTCGCAACCTCATCGACCGCACGCCACTTTACGAATTGATGGCCATTTGCTGGGAAGTCGGCCAAGCCAGCTCCGTGCACAACCATCGCGACCAGAATTGCTGGATGGCTGTCCCCATCGGCCGCCTGCAGGTGGAAAACTTTCATCTGGTTCATCAGGATCTGCAGCAGGGCCGGTCCAGCCTCGAACCCACCAACACCGTCCAAATGAATATCGCTCACCCTTGCGCCGTCGACCCCGCCGATCCCGTGCATCGCGTGGTCAATCCTCGCGAGTTCAACGAGCGCGCCGTCAGCTTGCACATTTACTCGCGCCCCTTCGATACCTGTGTGGTCTACTCGCCCGAGCAAGGAACCTGCGGCGAAATCAAACTCCACTTCAACACCGAATACGGCAAACCGAAGTAACGCCCCCGATCTATCGACAGCTACCGCATCCGCCATCCTCTCGCTACCATTTTGTGAGGAGAAGATATGAAGCAGTCGATCAACTGGCTGGTAGCGGGATGTGTTCTGGCGTTCGTCATTGCTTTCGCATGGACGCACCGGCAACACCCCGTGCCTGCGGGACCCACTCCGGAGCAGCAGGCAGCTCAGACCGAGGCGACTTATGCCGAAGTGCATGAAGCGCAGAACGCGGTCACCGTCGCCGGCCCGCTCGCCAACTACATGGCGCGCGAAGGTCAAGCTAAAGTCGAAACCCTGCAGCCGATTTCTCACAAAGCCACGGCTCTCGATCACGTCGGAGGCTCGGTGGTTGGCACCAGCAGCCCGATTCTGCACCAGACGTTTTCCGTCGCGAGCATCGTGAATCTTCCCTTCGAAGTGCCCGCGCACGCCGCCAATCCACAACTGCACGGGAGTTACAGATCGTTCGTAAAGCCCGCAGGCGGGAAGCCCGGCGAAACCGAATCCACCGATGCAGCGAATGTGGAATTTCTGGTGTTGAATGAAGCGCAGTACGCCGAGTTCCTCAACGGACATGACAGCGAGGCAATCTTCTCGGCCGACGACGCGCACGATCAGGAAGTCAACGCAGGCCTGCCGCTGACCATCAATCAGCCCGCCAGGTATTTCCTCGTCTTCCGCAACAGCTCGCCTAAGGCGGGGAAGAAACTTGTGCAGGCCGACTTCCGCATCGACTTCTAGTTTCATCTTCATAGTTTCATCGGCCTGTCTGCCGAGTTGCCGCCGCTTTCTTTCTGCTGCCGAACCTGCTGTTAAACTATGCAAGTTGCCCCCGCGTAAAAAATCGTCGGAACCGGCCTCGCCGGCGCCTTCTGCCGTCAGCACCAGCCCCGGGAAGGCCGGACCCGGCGCGCCCACTCAGCCGGCATCTGAGCCCGGCCGCATTTACCTCATCGACACCATGTCGTTCATCTTCCGCGCCTACCACGCCATGGCGCGCCAACGACCCATGTCCACCAAGACCGGACTCCCCACCGCTGCGATCTATGTCTTCGTGAACATGCTGCGCAAGCTGCGCGATGATTTTTCTCCCGAGTATCTTGCTGCCGTGTTCGATGTCGCCGGTCCGACCTTCCGCGACGAGCAGGCCGAGGCCGTCACCACCATCCGCAAGTTCGACATCAAGACGCAAACCTTCGCCGAAGTCGAATACAAAGGCTACAAGGCCAACCGCTCGGCCATGCCTGAAGACTTGGTGCAGCAGGTTCCCTACATTCGCCGCGCGCTCGAGGCCTATCGCATTCCGATTCTCGAGGTCGTCCGCTTCGAGGCCGACGACGTGATCGGCACGCTCGCCCGCAAAGCCGCCGAGGCTTCTCACCCCGTCTACGTCGTCTCCAGCGACAAGGACATGATGCAACTGGTCAACGACCACGTGCACATCCTGAATCCGCCAAAAGACAACTTGATTTGCGACCCCGCCAAAGTCGAAGAAATTCTCGGTGTCCCTCCCGAGCGCGTAATCGACGTGATGGCCCTCCGCGGCGACGCGATCGACAACATACCCGGCGCTCCCGGCATCGGCGACAAAGGGTCGGTCGAAATCATCAAGCGTTTCGGCACCGTCGAGCAAGCCCTGGAGCGCGCCGCCGAAGTCGAAAAGAAAACCTACCGCGAATCACTGCAGAACAATCGCGAAGCAATTCTCTTCAGCAAAAGCATGGCGACCATCGACACGAATGTCCCCATCGAACTAGACATCAACGCCATGCGCGCAGGGAGCCCCAATGTAGACGACCTGCGTGCTCTCTTCACCGAACTGGAATTCACCTCGCTGCTGAAAGAACTGCTCCCGGTAGTCGAGGTCACTGCGACCCAATACACCGAAGCCAAGTCGGCCTCAGATGTCGAAGCCGTACTCAGCGCAGTTCCACCAGGAGGTACACTCGCAGTCGCAGTAGAGCAGGCAGTGCGAACTGTCGCACCCGAAGAAGAAGAGATCGAAGAGCAGCCGCAGGAGATGCAACTGTTCCTTGTGGGCGCGGGCGACTCGCCCGCGAAAGCAGAGCCCGCGGCCCTCCGCGTAGCGATTTCCGCAGCCGCAGGATCGGCCACGATCGTGAACCTCGACGCCACAGCCGTAGCCGACAAACTCCGCGGTGTGCTCACGGATGCGAACGCCCCCAAAACCATCCACGATTACAAGTCAGCAATTCACGCACTTGATTCGGCCGGAATTTCCCTGGTCGGAATCCGCCACGATTCCATGCTGTATTCCTATCTGCTCGATCCCACCTACTCGTCGCATCGGCTGCCAGACGTGGCTCTGCGCCGTTTCAACCTGAAGCTGGCAGAGGAGCTGGCCGAGTCGGCCGACATCACCGGCCGCCTCGCGTCCGCGTTGCGCACCGACGTCGAGCAGGCCGGCCTCACGAAGCTCTACGAAGAAATGGATCTTCCGCTCGTCCCGGTGCTGGCCCGCATGGAACAGGCCGGAGTGAAAATCGACACTGCCGCCCTCTCGCAAATGTCGACCGAACTCGAACGCGAAATCGCCGCGCAAGCGAAACAGATTTACGAAGTGGCCGGCATGGAATTCAACGTCGGCTCGCCCAAGCAGCTCGGCGACGTCCTGTTCAATCGCATGAACCTCCCCAAGCCGGTGAAATACGGCAAGGGACGCACCATCTCGACCGCCGTCGATGTCCTCGAAGAGCTCGCCGAGAATCATCCCATCGCGCGCATGGTGCTGGACTACCGCCAGCTCACCAAGCTCAAGTCCACCTACGTCGACGCCCTGCCCGCCCTGATCAATCCCGCGACAGGGCGCCTGCACACAACTTTCGGCCAGACGGGAACCGCCACGGGACGCCTGTCTTCAGCCAATCCGAATCTGCAGAATATCCCCATCCGCACCGAACTCGGCCGCGGCATCCGCGCCGCCTTCATCGCCGAGCCCGGTCACGTTCTGCTCACCGCCGATTATTCGCAGATCGAACTGCGTCTGCTCGCCCATTTTTCGCGCGATCCTCTGCTCGTCGAAGCCTACCGCCGTGGCGACGACATTCACACCTTGACCGCCTCGCAGGTCTTCGGCGTGCCCCCACTCATGGTCACACCCGACCACCGGCGCCAGGCCAAGGTCGTAAACTTCGGCATCGTCTACGGCCTCTCGGCCTTCGGACTCTCGCAGCAACTCGGCATCGAGCCCTCCGAAGCTAAACAATTCATCGCGGCATATTTCGAGCGGTACCAAGGCGTCCGCGCCTTCATCGACAAAACTCTCGACGAAGCCCGCCGCGACATGAAGGTAAAAACGCTGTTCGGCCGCGTCCGCCCCATCCCCGACATCAACAGAAAAAACGCGAACCAGCGCGGCTTCGCCGAGCGTACCGCCGTCAACACCCCGCTGCAAGGCACCGCCGCCGACCTCATCAAAATTGCCATGATCCGCATCGACGCCGTGCTGCGCGACCGCGGCATGAAATCCAGAATGACGCTGCAGGTTCACGACGAACTGGTCTTCGAAGTTCCCGAGAACGAAGTCGAAGCCCTGCAGCCGTTAGTTCGCGAGCACATGGAAAAAGTCCACGCCCTCGCCGTCCCCCTGCAAGTGGATATGGGAGTAGGCCCGAACTGGAGAGATCTGGAGTAAATCGTTCGTCGCCGACACGATATGGATTGTCATCCTGAGGCCCGAGTTTTTTTCGGGCCGAAGGACCCATACATTGCGCCGGCACGTTGCACCGATCCTCCGCGCAAAGGACGCGCTCAGGATGACCACGCGCGAGATGCGCGCGCCATAGTGTAGAATCGTCCAGTGAACCCCTCCGCTGTACGCTGACGGGTCGCCTCAAGCGACCGCAGCATCCGCGGAATCCTTCCTCGTCGGGACGTGGCTCAGCCTGGTAGAGCACTCGCTTGGGGTGCGAGGGGTCGGCAGTTCAAATCTGCCCGTCCCGACCATTTCTTCCGTTCTCGGCTTTCAGCCGTCAGCTCTGAGCAAAACCAACTCACTTCGCCGCTTCCATTTCTTCCGCGATTGCCAGCATCTTGGTGACGCTGTTCCAGTTCCGCGCAGTGCCGGTAACCTTCAACAGTTTCTCGACCGATGACCATGGAAGCTTCGTCTGGCCGGCGCCATTCGGAAAATAGATATAGAGCTCGCGGCCTTTCAGATGCAGTTCCTCGGGATGCCGCCCCTTCAGTTCGCGGAGCGTGGCTTGCGCCTCGGGCCCAGGTTCGCCCGCAAGGAAGGTCACCAGAATCTTGCTCGGATGCAGGTTGCGATGACTCGGGAACGGAGTGGCTGCAATGGCGCGTCTCAGTTCGTCAGGTGTGCGAACGATGACCGCCGGACGAAAGCCGAACTCGCCCTCGATTGCGTCCTGGATTCTCTTCACCAATGCAGGCGAGTTTTTTCCCTTGCTCCGGAAGATTACGTTGCCGCTCTGAATGAAGGTGCGAGGATCTTCAAACTTTAACGATTCGTAGACGGCGCGCAGCGTGTCCATCTTGATTTTGTTGCGCCCCACAACGTTGACACCACGCAGCATCGAAATAAGAACGGGCATGACGCAGCAGTATACTTCTGCACCCGCGTTAAACAAATGGAACAAATGGAACACGAGGACAGCCCAGAGTCGTCGGAGCCTTCGTCTCCATTGCGGCCTGGATTTCAGAGATGACCTTCCGAGTATGTGGTACCAAAAGAATCACTTTGAATCGGCGTGGAATCGCTCGGAGAATCAGGAGAGCTCTGATCGCCGCACTCGTCCAGGTGCCGGGGTTTCGCTCGCAATGATCCCTCAGATTCTGGTCTTTCAGAGTCTGGGATCTTTCATAGGCCTGGCTAGGTTGACTTTTCAGGTCGCACCGCTCGCGATTTTTGGGCTTCCGCCCGGGGAGACGTATTATGTCGGGACAAGTAGTTCTATATTTTGAGGATCAGGCCGACGCGTTGCGTTTCGCATTGGCCGCCGGCTCAGTCATGGCCGGGGACGGCGGCAAGTTCTCGAGCGATCTGGTGGAGGAAACCGGCCGGGTCACGCGCATCCGCCTCGACGCGGTGAATGCCGGAAGTTCAAAGAAGCCGAACCCCGTGCGCGCGGCTTGAAGTTGACTGGCTGATTTCGGCGCACGTCACCTCCGGCGCACCGCGCCCGCCCTCACACCAAGAACCTTCAGCTGGAGAACCGCAGCCTCGCTCCGCTCGTCACGCCGTTCCGGCATTGGTAAAAGCTTCTAGCGCATCGGAGAGGGTCGGAAACATCAGGAAGATTTGCTCGACCCGAGTGATCTCGAAAACCTTGAGCACGCGCTTATTCACGCCAGTCAGAGCCATGCGCCGCCCGGCCTTGGCGCAGGTCGTGCACGCGCTCACCAGTGATCCCAGCCCGGACGAGTCGAGGTATGGAACATTGGTCAAATCCAGAATCATGGTAGGAGCGTCTTCGCGGCGCACCGCATTCATGAATGGAGACACGTTCTCCATCGTGAGCGGACCGCGAAAGCTCAGCACTCCCCGATCCAACCGCTCGATCTCCAGTGGCTCCGAAGCCATAGCGCAGCGATTCTAGGCCAGATGGCAAGCCGGGTTCAAGTTGCCCTCGAGTTGCCGGGGGCAACTTCGGCGAACTTGTCGATACGTCTCTCACAATAATTTTAGGAAGACGTATACTACTGCCCGTTCCGGAGCAAATGTGAATCGCGCCAGAATCGTCATCGCCGCCGTCAGCATTTCTCTGCTCTCGCTCGCCTCCCCCCTGTTCGCTCAGCAGGCCCAGCCTCCTGACACTCCTGCCGCTCAAATCGCCGACGAACTCGGCACCCTCGCCAGTGACGCCATGACAGGACGCGGCAGCGGTACGCCCGACGAACTGCGCGCGGCAACTTATCTCGCCTCCGAACTCCGCCAGATTGGAATCTCCCCGCTCGGCGACCACGGCGACTTCATTCAGGACGTCTCCACCACGGTCAACTTCCGTAGCGGCCCCAGGCAATGGCACACCCGGAACGTGATCGGGGTTCTCGCCGGCAGCGACGCCAAGCTCAAAGACCAGGTCATCCTGCTCACCGCTCATCTCGATCACCTGGGAGTAGGCAGGCCGGTCAACGGCGACAGCATCTACAACGGCGCCGACGACGATGCTTCAGGTTGCGTCGCCGTTCTGCAACTCGCACGCTCTCTGGCCGCGGGGCCGCGCCCCAAACGCACCGTTCTTTTCGTTCTCTTCGGCAGCGAGGAAACCGGCGGCCAAGGCGACCAGTATTTTCTCCAACACCCGCCGCTGCCTCTGGATCACATCGTCGCCAATCTTGAGTTCGAAATGATCGGCCGCCCCGATCCCGCCGTCAAGCCCGACGAGCTTTGGCTCACCGGCTTCGATCGCACGAACCTCGGCCCCGAACTCGCTCGCCGGGGCGCCAAGCTGGTCGCCGATCCGCATCCCGCGCAGCAATTCTTTCGGCGCTCCGACAATTTTGCTCTGGCCAAGCGCGGCATCATCGCCCAGACCGTCTCCAGCTACGGCCTGCACAGCGACTACCACCGCCCCAGCGACGATCTCGCCCACATCGATTTCACGCACATGGAACACGCCATCGCGTCGATGGTCGATCCCGTGGAATGGCTGGCGAATTCGGATTTCAAGCCAGAGTGGCTACCCGGGAAAAAACCGTAGTCCGATCCCGCTGGAGTCCCAAATTTCCCTGGTCCCGAATCCGCTTGACTCAATGCATTTTGATATGCTACATACTGTAGCGCTACTGTACGTAGCGGAGAAGACATCTTGCGCGCTCCCTTCACCAATCTCGAGCAGGACATCATGGCCACTGTGTGGCAGCGCGGATCTGCTACTGCCGAGCAGGTCCGCGAAGCCCTCGCCCCCAAACACAAACTAAAAGAGTCCACTGTACGAACGTTGCTGGGGCGCCTGGAGACCAAGGGTCACCTCCGCCACAAAGTCGAGGGCCGCGCCTACGTCTACTCCAGCGTCGAAGGTCCGCGCAGTTTCGCCATCCGCGCCGTGCAGCAGATCATTGACCGCTTCTGCTCGGGCTCGGTCGAACAGTTGATCGTCGGCATGGTCGACAGCGAAGTCATGGACTCGCGCCAGTTGCGGCGCCTCGCCCGAGAGATCGATAGAAAAACCAAGAGGAGGTAGCGGCATGGACTCCATCCTGAACAGGTTGATCGGGCAGTTACTAACGCAATTGGCCGACACCTCCACGCGCGCTGTGCTGCTTGCAACTCTGGCCGCATTGGTCGTGATTTTTCTGCGTCGCCGACCCTCCGTGCAGCACGCCCTGTGGACCACGGTCGTGGCCGCAATGCTGGCGCTGCCGCTGTTGCGCCCCATCATTCCCGTAGCTCATCTGCCCGTCGCTGAGCCTGCGGCCTTCCAAGCGATCAAGGTCACTCCAGACCTATGGGCGGTGAATCCCGACGGCGTCGCCTCGTCCGCTCGCCTGGCTCAGCCCCGACCTTCGGCGTTGCATCTCGAGTGGCGAAGCTGTGTCGCGATTGCATATCTCATCGGCGTGTTCTTCTTCGCGGCCCGCGTGATCGTGGGAGCTTTCCTCGCCCGGCGTGTGCTCCGAGAAACTCGCTCCATCACTCGCGAAGTACGCACAAATTTCCCCGCCTTGGCCCCGGTCAAAGCCGAGATTCAGGAATCGGATCGCGTCCGAGTCCCCATGGCCACGGGCATTCTCCGCGCCCGCGTCCTTCTTCCCATCGAGTGGCGCGATTGGTCAAACCACCGGACACTCGCGGTCCTCACTCACGAACTTGCCCACGTGCGCCGTCGCGATCCTTTAGTAGCCCTGCTGGCCGCGACGAACAAATGCGTGTTCTGGTTTCATCCCCTCGCCTGGTGGCTGGAGCGGCATCTCGCCGAACTCGCCGAGCACGCCGCCGATAACGACGCCCTGGCCGTTTCGCCCGATCCGGGAAGCTATGCGCGAACCGTAGTTGCGATAGCCTCGCGCCTCTCAGGACGCCCCCATCGGCTCATCTGGAACTCCGCGTCGCTGAGCGGCCCGCTTGTCGCGCGCCGCGTGCGCCGCATCCTCGACCCCGCGACCGCGAAATCAACCCAGCGTCTGGGCCGTGTGGCGCGCGCCGCGATCGCAAGCGGTGGAGCCCTGCTTCTGTGGATTGCCGCCGCCGCTGATTTCCAATCCATCGCTCGTGCCCAAGTCAATCGCTCAACCTCCTCCGATGACGGATCGCATTGGGGCTATCTGACCGAGGGAATCAACGCCCCAGATCCAAATCCCACCACCGCCGCCCAAGCCTCCGCAATGGAACTTCAGCTCAGCCGCAATCCAGAAGTTGAGCCGACGCGCGCCCTACTGCTCCATTACTACTGGAAGCATCAGATGGAAGAGCCGCGCGTCGCCCTGGTTCTCTGGCTCATCGACCATCATCCCGAATCGCCGCTTCACGGCTATGAAACCGCCGGAGTATTCCTGTCTGAACGCCTGGATCATCAGCCCGGCGACCCAGACGCCTACGCCGAAGCCAGCAAGCGCTGGTGGACGCAGGTCAACGAGCATCCGCAGGATGCACGAGTCTTAGGAAACGCCGCCCGCGCGCTGGGTGAAGGCAGCATTCGCGACGAAATTGATCTGCTCAAGCGCGCCCAAACCCTCGATCCCGCCCGGCGAACCAAACCCCTGGCTTCCCTCTATTCTGAATTGCTGGTGTGGAACACGGCGACCGGAAACACGCGGCCGCCGGTAGATCCGGCTCTGGCGGCTCAAATCAGAAGCGAATTGCAAACTTCGGCCGACGTCGCGCTCATCGGCGCGGTGGCTCTGAACGTAGTCGAACTGGCAGTGCGGAAATCCACCGGCCACGAGGGCGGCAGCTGGGATTTCCCCGCACTGCGATCTGTGGCCACCGGACTAGTCTCCCGCGCCGAAACTCTCGATCCGCAAAGCGAACATGTTCCCGATGTACTGGGAGGATCGGGCCGCTGGGAAGATCTGATGGAAGGCGTGAAGGGCCTGCCCTCCGCCCGAATGCAGTCCTCCTCCCTGCCTGTAAGCCACACTGCGCCGTCTTCTGCCCCGCGCATGGTTCGAGTTCGACAACCGGTGAGTACCGCTCCTCGCCAGAGAGGAGAACCCGCCAAGTTCTACCTGGTGGAGTTGCACTTCGAAGGCAACCCGCGCCTCACGGTTGCCGAGCAGAATGAGATAGCCGTTTCGATTAAGCAGCAGGATTATTCCGGGCCCCTCGACGGCGTGCGGGACGAGATTTTCGAAAGAGTCCGGGCCGGATGGCAAGATCGCGGATATTTTAAGGTGATCGTCACCGGCCATGCCCGTGTTCTCACGAGCGGCCCCGTCAGCACTCGCATTGCCGTTACGGCTCATGTGGACGCAGGCCTGCGTTATTCGCTTGGCGAAATCACTTTTCAGCACATTCCCCCAATCAGGAGCGCCAAGGCTCTTCGTGCCCAATTTCCGATCGAAGACGGAGACCTCTTCAGCCGCGTCAAAATCGCTCACGGCCTCGAAAATCTCCGCAATTCCTACGGAGAACTCGGATACATCAACTTCACCGCCGTCCCCGAGACTCGGTTCGACGATGCCAAGGCCATGGCCTACCTCAACATCAATATCGATGAAGGCAAGCAGTTCCGCGTCAGCGGCATCACCTTCCTCGGCGGCGATGAAAACCTGCTCGGGACTCTATTGCCCATCAAAGTGGGCGATGTCTACAACCGCGAGCTCATGGCTACCTTTTTCAAAGAGCACGCCGACATCCTTCCCGCCGGCTCCGCTCCCGAAACCAACGTCCACTTGCAGCCCGACGAAGCCGCAGGAACCGTAGCCGTGATGCTCGACCTCCGTCCACATCCGGCTCAGTAGCTGCACACATTTTCAGACGCAAAGAGTAAGAAACCGGTCGGCAGATCAAGCGGCAACGATCGGGGATAAGAGTCGGGAGGGAAAGTCGGCAGGAAACGAATCACGACGAAAGAACGAAACGACCGAAGGGAAATGATCGAAGAGTTAAGGAAGACCGAACGAGAGTCCAGTTATCCGGTGCGCCGCGCCGACAATAAATTCAGTATCTCTCGCAGGCCCTGCCGAATGTGCTGAATTTCCGGCGCCGACTGCGATGGGAACGGAATCGCCGCCTGCCCCTTGTCGATTTTGCTCTCCGCGCGCAGTTGCTGCCGCGCGCCAGAGATCGTGAATCCCTGCTCGTAGAGCAGTCGCTTGATGTGCAGCACGCTTTCCACGTCGCGCCGGCGATACATGCGCTGCCCCGTGCTGCTCTTCACCGGCTTTAGTTGCGGAAACTCCGACTCCCAAAACCGCAGCACGTATGCCGGCAGGTGGCACAGCGTCGCCACTTCACCGATGCGGAAATAAAGTTTATCGGGGATAAGCACTTCATCCGCCTTGCCCTTCGCCGTGCTCTTCTTCCGCTCTGCCATGTTTTCGATCGCCCGCAAAACCGCGTGCTGTGGGTGTTGTGGTTCGCCTATTGTGACACACACTGCCGCTCGCGAAGCACCAATTTCAACGCTCAAAAGTTCCTGGCACCAAAAAGGAAAAGCCCCCTAAGAGGTGCTTCTCTTAAGAGGCCAGTGAGAAATCGGTGTTAGCGAGGTCGCGCCTCGCCGACGGTTAGTGTTTCTTCTTTTTTGCCTTCTTTTTCGTTGCCATGAAGGTTCCTCCGTTGAACGATTTTCCCTTGCAAAGGTTCGAGAACTACGGGCCCTTGTTCTTAAAGCTTGTTCTTGCAGCTTGTGCTTGAAAGACCAACCCTACTTGTAGTATGGGAAGGTCCTATATCACAAGATATTGCGGCAGTATGAATAAAGTGTCAACACAATTTTGCAGTTTGGCGGCGATTTCTTCGTACTGTCTCTGATCCGCGACCGTTCGTCGCTCGCCTGCGCCATGAAATGTGCTAGTGCCCACTCTAAGAATCGCGAACCCCCAACCACCGTCATCAAAGGGCTGGTAGTACACTGCGCCTCATGCCCTGCGATCCGATCGAAGTGGAAATCTTCAAAAACCTCTATCACTCCATCGCCGAGGAGATGGGCGCGGCTCTCCGCCGTACCGCGTTTTCCCCCAACATCAAGGAGCGCCGCGACTACTCCTGCGCGGTCTTCGACGCCGCCGGCGAAGTCATCGCCATGGGCGACCACATGCCCGTACATCTCGGTTCCATGCCGATGTCGGTTCGGGCCGCGATTGACATGAGCGCCACAGGTCACGGCCCAATGCAGCCCGGCGATGTAGTCATGCTGAACGATCCCTTCCGCGGCGGCACCCACATCCCGGACATCACCCTGGTCGCGCCCGTCTATGTAGCTCGTGTCGCAGTACCTCATGCAGCAGCAGCTCGTGTGGCCGCGGGCAACTCGCCCGCGAAGGCTGGAAAGCCAAAGTCCGTCGCCGCGACCCGTCCCGACTTCTACGTCGCCTCCCGCGCCCATCACGCCGACGTAGGCGGAACCTATCCCGGCTCCATGGGCCTCTGCCGCGAAATCTATCAAGAAGGCATCCGCATCCCGCCGGTAAAACTGATGCAACGTGGCGCGATGAATTCCGACGTCCTCGCCCTGCTGCTCAACAACGTCCGCACTCCCGAAGAACGTGAAGGCGACCTCGGAGCGCAGATCGCAGCCTGCCACACCGGTGCCGAGCGCCTGCGCGAAGTCTGTTCGCGCTATGGCGTAGATCGCGCCCGCCGCGCCGCGGCCGAGCTGCAAGATTATTCCGAGGAACTGATGCGCTCATTCCTAAAGCGCGTGCCCCCAGGCGAATATCGCGCTGAAGATTTTCTCGATAACGACGGCATCACCGACCGCCCCGTAAAGATCGCAGTCACCATAAAAGTGGGGCACCAAAAGAACGTGTGGCACCGGGTCTCAGACCCGGTCACGCATCAGGTCGCCCATCGGGTCGCCCATCAGAGACGCGCTCTGCCTGTAGTCACAGTCGACTTCACCGGAAGCGACCCGCAAGTTGAAGGCAGCATCAACGCCGTCGCCGCCATCGCCTACTCCGCCTGCTTCTACGTGTTCCGGTGCCTGCTCGCCGAAGACGTTCCCGCCGCCGCCGGCCTCATGCGCCCTATCCAGGTCCTCGCCCCCGAAGGCACTATCGTAAACGCGCGCCCTCCCGCTGCCGTTGCCGGAGGTAATGTCGAGACCTCACAGCGCCTCGTCGACGTGCTGCTGCGCGCCTTGGCACAGGCTATTCCCGATCGCATCCCCGCCGCAGCCTCCGGAACGATGAATAATCTCACCATCGGTGGCAAGAATCCGCGCACCGCCGAGCCCTTCGCCTACTACGAAACCATCGCCGGAGGCATGGGCGCGCGCCCCGGCAAGCCCGGCGTTTCCGGCATCCACTGTCACATGACAAATTCGCTCAACACTCCCGCCGAAGCTCTCGAGTATGCCTATCCCCTGCGCGTGCAAAAGTATTCTCTGCGCCCCGGCAGCGGCGGCCGCGGAAAATTCCCCGGCGGCGACGGCATCATTCGCGAAATCGAGGTCCTCACCGATTGCGAAGTAACTTTGTTAGCCGATCGCCGCTCCCGCGGACCCTGGGGACTCTCCGGAGGGTCGGACGGTGCTCCGGGCAAAACCTTCATCACCCGCCATGATGGCTCGGTCGAGCCCATGCCCGCCAAGTTCAGCACTCGCCTCCGCAAAGGCGAACGCATTACGATCGAAACTCCGGGCGGCGGCGGCTGGGGCCGCGTATAAAGATTCAGGGCACATCTAGTGGAAAGGATACGAACTGTATGCACATCCTCAAGTCGGTGGGAGTCATGTCGATCGCGAAGCTCATGGGCCTGCTGTACGGTTGCCTGGGACTGATCTTCGCCCCAATCTTCCTCCTGATCGGACTGCTCGGATCTTTCGCTGGCTCCGACAAAACTCCGCTCGCCGGAGTTTTCGGCGTCGTCTTCGCCATACTCATGCCCGTTTTCTACGGAGCCATCGGATTTGTGTCGGGCGCGATTAGCGGTCTGCTCTATAACCTCTTTGCCAAGTGGGTGGGCGGCTTTGAGTTCGAACTGGAGCCCCGCACAACTCTGCCCGTCGCGCCCTATCCCATAATCCCTCCGCCAACACCAGGCATCTAAGCTCGCTGAACTAGAGGTTCGCGTAAGCTCGTTGAAGCACGATTCATGGCACTCGATCTCGCAGCCCACTATCTCGACGAAGCCCGGCGCCAGATGCGCGGCCACAAGCGCATGGGCGAAGGCGCGATGGCCCAACTTCGCGACGAAGATTTCTTTGTCACGCTCGATCCCGAGTCGAACTCGGTCGCTATCCTGGTGAAGCATCTGGCCGGCAACATGCGCTCCCGCTTCACAGACTTTCTCACCAGCGACGGCGAAAAACTCGACCGCTTCCGCGACCGCGAGTTCGAAGTAACCGCAACGACTACACGCGCCGACGTGATGCGCTGGTGGGAAGAAGGTTGGTCCAGCGCTCTGAGCGCAGTCGAAGCGCTCAACCCCGAAGACGTGACGCGCACCGTCACCATTCGGAACGAACCGCACACCGTTCTGCAAGCCATCAATCGCCAGATCGCGCACTATGCTCAGCATATCGGGCAGATTGTTTTTCTAGCCAAGCACCTGCGCTCGACCGAATGGAAAACGCTGAGCATCCCGCGCGGCAAATCAGAAGAATTCAAAACCGTTGCCCCGAAGTCAGACCAAGGCCTGCCCCGCGCGAAGTGAATTTCTGCAAACAGTCCGATGGCAGCCCCCGATTGAGTGGGACATTTGCAATCTCCAGCACCGTATCCATGCGGCACCGTATCCATGCAGCACCGTATCCATGCAGCGCCGTGGAAGAGCGGCCCTTCAGGGCCGCGTCAGAACGCCACACGGAAAGCGGCTTCAGCCGCGGTGATCGCACTCCGGTGCGGCGGCAAGTTGTCGAGGTTGCTCTGGGAAGGGCACGGCTTCGAGCCGTGCCGCCACCGATCGAAAAAGATGCGGGCTTCAGCCCCTGAGGGACTCTACCCTCGCGGCCCAAAATACCGATAATGCCCCGTAACTTTCCACCGAAAAACCACGTCTTCCATCTGCGGCCCCGCGCCAATGTTGTGCACAATCATGTAGCGCCCACTCCCAGCTTTCCGATCAACCACAATCCCGATGTGCGGCACGTTCCCGCCCAAATCCCACGTGACCAGATCGCCCGGAGCATAATCTTCCACGCGATTGGTAGTGGGCAGCGATTCCCCTTTGCGCGCAAAAAACACCATCAGATTCGGAACCCGCCGGTGGTCGATATTCGCATCCGGATGCGCCAGCAACCACCGCCGCTTGTTCGGATAAGCAGCAAAATTCTGCACCATATCCTCATGCACTTCCTTCTGCAGGTCGACCCCCACCGCCCGGTACGATCGAATAATCTCGTCCGTGCAAACTCCAGTATCCGCCGGAACGTCGCCGCCCGGGTAAGGAATGCGAACGTATTCCGAAACATAGCGTACCGAATGGTGCGTCCGCTCGATGGCCGCAGCAACCAGCCGCCGGGTGAATTCCGCGTGAGGAGCCGACGATGCGGTCTGGGTCGAGGCAATACTGCACAGAAGGCAGATTGAGACCGCGGCCCGCACGCTCCGCTTTGGCCCCATCAAACTAAGGGATCGCATTGCGAGCTATTGTAATGGCGAGCTATGGCCGTGCGTCTGAGCTGGAATATCCGTTCAGTGTTTTTCCGTGCTTCCACCCTTCGCGTCTGGGCCGCCGGGCTGGGGCCACGCGGGAGAGGCCAGTTCGATGCGCCACATGGGGCCTCCCATGTAGGACACGATTTCGGACTTGACGAAGGCCGGGGCCTCGCCGCCAAGAATCCAAATGTGCGTGTCTGGAGGTTGCTTTCCGAGGATTGGCGCAACCACGCCCGCGACTCCACCGATCTTGACTTTCACCAGGTAATTCGTAGCCTCACGAGCCGAGCCGGCAACAGAGAACGGCTCAGCACCCTGGGCTGTAATGATAAGTTTCACCAGGCGCGGCTTAGGAGTTGCCACGACCATCGATACCTCCACCGGTGGCGAATCCGGACGAAGATTCTTGATCAACGTTGGAACCAGGCCGTTGGCGAGGTCGGGCGGCAGGCTGAGATGGTCCTTCGCCAGCTTCTCTTGGCCGTCGTCGGTGTAGCGGACCGTGACTTGGCCAGTGGAACATGCGAACGAGAGGTCGATCGCCTGCTTGAATGCCGGTCCCTTCTGCACAAGATGGTAGCTGATGAGGCGGAAGGCGCCGTGTTGAGAAAAGACAGTCGTCTCCTCTTGACGGGAACCATCCTTAAAAAGAAAGGCGAGGCGACTTGTGACCTGATCGCCGCGAGCGATCTGAGTGAGATCGCCTTCGGCGATAGAGTTTCCTTCGAGAGTGCTGAGAACAAGAAAACCATGCACCAAGCCTTCCCGATAACGCACCTGGACCGGAGCCCCTGACGCTTTGCCGCCGACAACGCAGACCAAAGACAGAAGAACGACGCAGAACTTGGACCTCACGAATCCGAGACTCGCCCTAAGAGTCGGTGGCACGTTCTTTCGATGCGGTTATCGCGAAGGTGGTTTGCAGACTTCGGCTGCTCGGCGCTGGTTTCTGTGCACTCGGCCGTCTCAAGAGTTTTCGGGTCGCTCGGGAACCAACGCCACTTCGGCTGCGAACCCTCGCAAGAGAAGCGCAGGGTTCGAGAACCGCACTGCCCACGATTGAGGCCTCCAGTAGAGGATTCGCGCGAGCGCCCGGTGCTAAAATCAGATGTTTTGTGTTTGCATCAGTTTTTGTACCGAACTCATAGGTGGCAATCATGGCTGGTTCAACCAGAGGCCAAACAACAACCGATCGCACAATGATGGCCGTGGTCAAGCCGGAAGCGGCGCCGGGCGCGGAGATTCGCGAGGTCAGGATTCCCGCCTTCGGGCCCTCCGACGTGCTGGTCAAAGTAAAAGTCGCCTCCATCTGCGGCACCGACCTGCACATTTACAACTGGGACCGCTGGGCGCAAAACCGCATTCATCCCCCTCTCATTCCGGGCCACGAGTTCTGTGGCGAAGTCGCCGCCTTCGGCAAAGAAGTCACGAGCGTCAAAGAAGGCGACTTCGTATCTGCCGAGATGCACGTCGCCTGCGGCAAGTGCCTGCAGTGCCGCACCGGCGAAGCCCACATCTGCCAGAAAGTAAAAATCATTGGCGTCGACGCCGACGGCGCCTTCGCCGAGTACGTGGTCATTCCCGAGTCCAACATCTGGAAGCTCGATCCCGCCATCCCCCAGGAGTACGCGTCGATTCTCGACCCCCTGGGAAACGCGGTCCACACCGTCCTTGCCGGAGAGATCGCCGCCAAAAGCGTCGCCGTCACCGGCTGCGGACCGATCGGCCTGTTCTCGATCGCCGTCGCCAAAGCCGTGGGCGCGACCTCAGTCTTCGCGATCGAAGTCAACGAACACCGCTCCCGTATCGCGCGCGAAATGAAAGCCGACTACGTCCTCAATCCCGCCAAAGAAAATGTGCACGACATCGTCATGGAAAAAACCGGCGGCCTCGGCGTCGACGTCGTCCTAGAAATGGCCGGCCATCCCGACTCCATTCGCACCGCCTTCGATATCGTCCGCCGCGGCGGCAGAATTTCCCTCCTCGGCCTGACCTCAAAGCCCATCTCCGTCAACTTTTCCGAGGACATCATTTTCAAAGGCATCACCGTGCAAGGCATCAACGGCCGCCGCATGTACCAGACCTGGTATCAAATGACCGCGCTGCTCAAGAGCGGCAAACTCAACCTGCATCCCGTCATCACCGACCGCATCCCCATGAAAGATTTCTCGAAAGCCATGGAGCGCCTGAAAACCGGCGAAGCCAGCAAAATCCTGGTCTACCCGAATGGCGTGAAATAAGCTCAGACACCCCAGTAGAACCATTGACTTACACACCACCATGTGTGACACTTTACACATGGCAACCAATCTTGCTCTCGATGATAAGCTGATCGTTGAAGCGCAGCGCGCCGGAAAGCACAAGACGAAGAAAGAAGCCGTGACTGCCGCGCTTTCCGAATATGTCCGGCGCCGCAAGCAGCTTGGCATCCTGAAACTCTTCGGTACAATCGATTACGATCCTTCCTACGATTACAAAGCCGAACGCCGCCGCAAGCGCAACCCATGAACGTTTTGGTCGATACACCCATCTGGTCGCTCGCTCTGCGGCACAAGCGTCGCGGGCTGATGGCATCCGATCAGGTCTTGATCCGCGCCTTGGCAGATCTGGTTGGCTATGGCCGTGCTCAATTGATTGGACCGGTTCGGCAGGAGGTTCTTTCCGGAATTCGCGAGCATGCGCAATTCATTCGCTTGCGTGACGCTTTACGTTTGTACGAGGAGACGACCTTAGTGACCGCCGACTTTGAAGAGGCTGCGCGAATGAGCAATGACTGTAGGCAACGAGGCATCACCGGATCTCCAGTAGATTTCCTGTTGTGCGCGGTCGCGGAACGCCATCAGTGGCAGATCTTCACCACGGATCGCGACTTTGATCATTACCGTCGCGTCATTGGCTTGACTCTATTCTCGATTCCCGCTTAGAACGCCCCTGTAGATTGCCGGCCATCCATCCGGTCGTATTACACTTGAACCCATGCTCCGCGCCCCATGTATTTTGGTGAAACGAATCGGTCTAGCGAACAATTGAGGTTCCCATGACCACCGCAACCCGCACCAACCCGCTCTCCTATCTCACCGACCAGCTCAACGAACTCAAAGCCAAAGGCACGCACTTCAGGCTGCGCGTTCTCGACGACGAGCAGGCCCCCGTCTGCACTTTCGACGGCAAGAAAGTCATCAACCTCGCCTCAAACAATTATCTCGGCCTCACCACGCATCCCAAGCTGCGCGAAGCCGCTCTCGAAGCCACCCGCAAATTCGGTGTCGGATCGGGCGCGGTCCGCACCATCGCCGGCACCATGAAAATTCACATGGAGCTCGAAGAAAAGATCGCGCGCTTCAAAAACGTGGAAGCCTGCGTAGTCTTCCAGTCCGGCTTCGCCGCCAACGCCGGCACAGTCTCAGCGATCCTCGGTAAAGACGATTTCATCATCTCCGACGCCCTGAACCACGCTTCCATCATCGACGGCGCGCGCCTCTCCAAAGCAAAAATTCTGGTCTTCCGCCACAAAGACATCGCCCACGCCGAAGAGCAATTAGCCAGCATTAAAGCCGAACCCGGCAAGAAGCTGCTCATCACCGACGGCGTCTTCTCCATGGACGGCGACATCGGCCCGCTCCCCGCCCTCTGCGACCTAGCCGAAAAATACGGCGCCATCATGATGGTCGACGACGCCCACGCTTCCGGCGTCCTGGGCCGCAACGGCCGCGGAACCATCGATCATTTCAAAATGCACGGCCGCGTCGACATCCAGGTCGGCACGCTCTCCAAAGCCATCGGCGCTCTCGGCGGCTACGTCTGCGGCACCCGCGACCTAATCGACTTCCTCTACCACCGCGCCCGCCCGTTTTTATTTTCAACGTCGCATCCACCCTCGGTAGCAGCCACGTGCATCGCGGCTTTCGACGTTCTGGAAAACGAACCCGAACGCATGGAAAAACTCTGGGAGAACACGCGCTTCTGGAAAAAAGAGCTCGGCCTTCTCGGCTTCGACATCGGCGGCCGCTCCACTCCCGCCAGCGAAACCCCCATCACCCCCATCATCATCGGCGACGGCAAACTCGCCATGGACTTCTCCCGCGAACTCTTCAAAGAAGGCGTCCTAGGCACCGGCATCGCCTTTCCCACGGTCCCCGAAGGCAAAGCCCGCATCCGCACCATCATGACCGCCACGCACTCAAAAGAAGAGTTAGAGCGGGCGCTCACCGTGCTCAAGAGCGTCGGCAAGCGTATGGGGATTTTGGGGAGCTGACGAACTTCACAGCCGACGTGGACGGGCGGGGGCGCTCGCCACTCAACCCACTTCAATCCGCGCGGTAGACGATCTTCCCGCCCACAATCGTCGCCACAACTTTCCCCGTAAGCTGCCAGCCATCAAATGGAGAGTTGTGCGAGAGCGAACGCGACTTGGCGGCCTCGAACGTCCAGCGCTTCTTCGGATCGAAAATAGTCACGTCGGCATGGCTGCCCCGCACCAGTGATCCGCGCCCGGGCAAGTCAAACACGCGTGCCGGGCCCGCGGTGAACAGCTCAACGATGCGAGTCAAAGGAATTCTGTGCTCGCGATGCAGTTTCGTAATCGCCAGTGCAAGCGCGGTTTCGAGCCCTGTTATTCCGAAAGAAGCCCGCTCGAATTCAACTTGCTTCTCGTGCGCTGCATGCGGAGCGTGGTCGGTGGCAATGGCATCGACGGTCCCGTCGCCGAGCGCGACCACAATAGCCTCGCGGTCCACGGCCGACCGCAGCGGCGGATTCATCTTGCAGTTGGTATCGTACTCGCCGACGTTCTCGTCGATCAGCGTGAAGTGATGCGGCGTAACTTCACAAGTCACCCGCGCCTTCGCCCGCTTCCCGCGCCGCACCGCCTTGAGCGCATCAGACGTCGAAAGATGCGCCACATGCAGCCGCGATTCGCGAATCTGCTGCGCGAGAGTCACGTCGCGATCTACGATGCTTGCCTCAGCCACGGCGCCGGCAGCGCGCAAACCCAGCCGAAAACTCGTAGGCCCGGCATGCATCGAGCAATTTTCAGTCAGCCGCGTATCTTCCGCATGCTGCACCACCGGAAAATTCAGTTCCGCACCCAACCGCAGCGCCATGCGCATGACATCGTCATCAAGAATAGGCTTGCCATCATCAGTCACAGCGACGGCCCCGGCACGCTGCAGCGCGCTGAAGTCGGTCAGCGTCCCACCCTTGCTACCGCGCGTGGCCGACGCAATCGGAAACACATTCACCACCGCCGCCCGCTCAGGACTCCGCAACCAACCCACCCACTCCGCCGTATCGACTACCGGCGAGGTGTTGGGCATAGTGCACACCGAGGTGAATCCTCCCGCAGCCGCAGCCGCAGTCCCGCTAGCAATCGTCTCCTTGTACCCCTGCCCAGGCTCGCGCAAATGAACATGCAGATCGATGAACCCCGGCGCAACGACAAGCCCGCGCGCGTCTAACTTTTCGTCCGCTCCGCCACGGATTTTATTCGGCAGCGCAACTTCCGCTACACGCCCATCCCGCAGCAACACGTCCATCGGCGCGTTGATCCTCGCCCCCGGATCAATGACCTGCCCGCCCTTGATCAGCAGGCTCGCGCTCTCTCGTTTTGGGTTTCTAGCAGTCAACATTAAAATTCAGCGCGCACCATTTCACTTCCGACAGCGCGATTCCAATCCGTGCACATCCGTGAAAGTCCGTGGCTCATTTCGCCTTCCCCAGCGCCCGCGCCAGAATCGCCATCCGCGTCGGCACGCCGTTATGAACCTCATCCACAATCACGGACTGCGGCCCATCCGCCACTTCCGCCGTCAGCTCCAACCCGCGGATAATCGGCCCCGGATGCATCACAATCGCATCGCGCCTGGCCAGCTTCAGTCGCGCCGCAGTCATCTGGTAGCGTGCAATATAATCCTGCAATCGAATCTTCTGCCCCGCCAGCCGCTCTTTCTGCACGCGCAGCAGCATGATGACATCCGTTCCGCGCAGGGCCTCTTCAATATGCCGCGTGATGCGCAACCCCGGCGCCAGCGTGGCCGCCACGTCCGGCACGAACTCGGGTGGCCCGCACAACGTAAGCTTCACACCAAACTTGGTCAGCAGATGGCAGGCACTGCGGGCCACGCGGCTATGAAAAATGTCGCCAATAATCGTCGCCTGCAGCCCCTTGAATGACTTCTTGTGTTTCAGAATGGTAAACGCGTCGAGCAACGCCTGCGACGGATGCTCATGCATCCCGTCCCCGGCATTGATGACAGGAATGTCGAGATGCGTGGCCATCAAATGCGGCGCGCCTGCCGACGGATGCCGCATCACAATGCAATCCGCGCCCACCGCGCGCAGCGTGTATCCCGTATCGAGCACCGACTCGCCTTTTTCAATGCTCGATCCCGAGGACTGCACCAGCGTAGTCATCGCGCCCAGCGATTTCGCCGCAAATTCGAAAGATGTTCGGGTGCGGGTTGAGGCTTCGTAAAACAAAAGCACCACGCGCTTGCCGCGCAGCAGCGGACGCGCCTTCTGCGGATTCATGCGCCGCGCCAGCTTGAGCAGACCCAGAATGTCCTTCGCGTCGAGGTGTTCGATCCCAAGCAGCGAACCGCGTGCCGGCTTATTCATCGCAGGAAGTTGTAGAACGGTGCATCATACGCGGTCGCCGCACCCCCTGCAAGACAGTTCCTAACGCTAAGCCGGGAAGCATATCGCAGCACGCGAGGAGACTCAGGATCGGTCGCGGCGCCCCAGGATCAGGCTGCCCAGCGCCCCTCCCAGTCCGCCAAGGACAATTGAGCTGAAGAATGCGAGAACTAAGCCAGCCACGATCAGCACTTCAAGGCCGGCCGGCGTCTTGAAGCGCTCGAACATGGATAGCACCTGCGGATCGGTGGTTTGCGAGGCCGATTCCTGGATTTTCGCCAAGAGTGCCGTCCGCAGTTCCGGTCCTTTGTGCATAAATACCACAATCAGCGCTCCCATGATCGACGACATCGCGAACCATACCAGTCCGCCCAGCGCTCCCAGCACGGCTCCGGTCGAGACTTTGAGCCTTGTTTCTGGCCGGCGCTGCCGATAAAAAACAATGCTCAGGAATCCGGCGCTAACCATTGCCACGAACGGGTGCAGTCCGAGCAACATCAAGATCGAAGCAACTATCGCCGCCAGCGCGCACGACCCGACGGACTGCGACCATCGCATTGGAAGGGCAAGAACCGGTAGGGTTCGCGACGCTGGCAGCGCGGTCGAGTCCTGCGCGTTCGCGCCAGCGAAAGCCAGCGGCGGAGGCGGGGCCTCGGCCATCACCACCCGAATCTGCGGCGCCGCGCAATGCGGACAGAAGGGAACGCCCTCTTCCACCGCCTGTCCACACTTGTAACAAGGCTGTTCCATCAGAAATCGAGGAATGTTATCCCTGAAAGTATCGCAGAAAGTATCCCATTACCGCAGTAGACAGGGCACCCGAGCCTCGACTCGCGAGGACCACGAAATGCTGGCACCACGAAGGGCACGAAGGATCAGCAAGGAGTTCCTCTATAGGCATTTCCTTCGTGTGACTTCGTGCCCTTCGTGGTGAACGCTTTGAGACGCTCTAGATTTCCCCACGCTTCCCGCGCGTGCGCACATAGACCAGAGCGAACGTCGCTCCTTTGCCCGCGTCGCGGGGCTCGACGGCCACGACGTGCTGGTCATCGTCGGTGCCGGCCTTCAGCTCGGTGACCGGACCGGAACTATCGTCGCACTTCAATTCGTTGCTTTTCTTGCCGTCATTCTGGTTGTCATTCTTGTTGTCATTAGAATTCATGTCGGAATCCACGTCGCCATCGTGCATCTCGACATTGCCGCCATGCTTGTGGGTATGGCATTCCAGAACCTTGCCGTACTTCTTCAGCTTGTCGCGATAGAAGTCGACGATCTTAGCTGCAGCGTCATCCGACTCGTAATTCGCCACCACCAGCTTCATCCCGAAGGCATCGGTCAGCAGGCTCAGATTCGCCTGATCCTGATTGTGGTCGCCGCCCGACTTAAGCCGCGCCCCCGGATAGAGCGGCAGTCCGGCCTTGCGCGCGTCCGCATCGCTGCCCACATGCAAGTCGCCAACCGAGCTGCGAATGTCGAGATTCTTGTTCTGCGTGGAATCCTGCGCCAACCCAGGCAGCGCCAGCGCCGCCGACAAAACCAGCGTGAGGTTCAGATGACGAAACATAATGATTCTCCTAAATCGCCACAGGCAGCGGTTAAATCTCCGCGTCCTTGCCGTGAGTCCTTACATACACCAGCGAAAAACTCGACCCTTTTCCCTCCGGCTCGACCGCAACAATGTGCTGGTTCTCTTTCGTGCCGACCTTCAGTTCAACGTTGCTGCCGCTCGATCCCTCGCAGGTCAGCTCGTGCGAATTGTGATCCGAGTCCTTAACATTCGCATTCACGTCCAGGTGAGCCGTGTGGCATTCCAGAATGCTGTTGCCGTATTTCTTGAGCTGGTCCCGGTAGAAGGCGATCAGTTTGTCCGGAGTGTCATCGGACTCATATTCGAGCGCCACAACTTTCAACCCGAAACCGAAGCCAGAAATATCCACGTTGGCATTCTTGTCGTCGCCGCCATCTTTCTGCTTCAGCCGCGCTCCAGGATAAACCGCCAGCCCCACGTCCCCCGCGTTCGCATCTTTGCTGACATGAATGCCGCCCACCGGCGTGCTGATGTCGACCCGCTTGTCTTCCCCATTCTTCTCCTTCTTCACGTTCACGCTGCAACCGGGCAGCAGCAGCGCGGCCAGAATCGCAAACCCCAGTCCAAGCTCGCTGACAACTTTCAAACTAATTCTGCCCATGCGAAGACCCTCCACTCACAACCTGCGCCGGCCGTTCCATGCCCGCTCCGCGCAGGGCCACGTTCGGAATCGTCACCGGCAAATGCCCGCGAATCGGAATCTCTCCAAACAGCGCCTTGATCGCCGCCACTTCCGAAACCGACGCATTCGAAAAAGTGCACATGTAATTCTCGATCTTCACGAAATCGCTGGCCAGGTACGGATTCCCCATGGCAACAACCGCCGTCTTCGCAGCCGCATGGTCAAGCATCTGCTGCAACAGCACGCCAGTCGCATCGGACATCGCCATCGAATTGCCCACTTTGCCCGCCGTCGGAATCACATACACCGCCGCCACCACGGTCTGGGCCTCGTCCACGGCCTTCACAACTTCGTCGCTCATGCCCGCGGCGATCCGAGGATCCACATAAATCACCCGCGCATCCGGAATGCGTGCGCGAAACTCGCGCCCAAACGCGCGCCCCGACTCCGTCCGCACGTCATCCGAGAAAATCACCGCCACCGCCTGGTTATGCGTCTCCTCTCTCGTCATATACGGCAACCCAGCCTTCGCGGTTCCTTTTGATTTCAGGGGCAGCACCTTTCCGTTGTCGCGCACCAGCGTGACGGCAGAGTCCGCCACCTGCTGCCCAAATGTTATGTTTTCCGGCTTGCCGACAGAAGTTGCCAACGCGCCCAGATCGACCGTGCGCGTAACGTTCAGACCGAGACGTCCCTTTATTTTCAAAATCTTAAGCACGGAGTGGTCCAGCCGCTGCTGCGAAATCTCCCCCGACCGCACCGCCTTCACCATGGCGACATAGGACGCGCCCAGGTCCGCTGGAATCAGCAACAAGTCGTTCCCCGCCTTGAACGCCTCCACCGCGGCCCGCCCAATGTCATTGGCAAAAAGATGCGTCAGCCCCGCCATGTCGAGCGCGTCGGTCACGATCAGCCCTTTGAATCCCATCTGCTTTTCAAGCAAATCGGAAACCACCGACGTCGAAATCGTCGCCACATGATTCGGATCCGCATCAAGCGCCGGAACCGTCACGTGCGCCACCATCACCGAGTCAACCCCTGCGGCAATCGCCTGCCGGAACGGCGGCAGCTCAATCGAATCCAGATGCGCCCGATCGCCGTTCACGCTGGCCACGCCGAGGTGCGAATCCGTCGCTGTGTCGCCGTGTCCGGGAAAATGTTTCACGGTCGTCAGCATCCCACCCTCGCGCGCGCCTTTGATGTAAGCCGTCACTAGATCGCCAACCTGCTTCGGATCTTCGCCGAACGAGCGCGTATTGATGATCGGGTTAGCCGGGTTCGAATTCACATCCGCGTCGGGAAAGAAATTCCAGTGCACCCCGACCGCGCGCGATTCCTGCGCCGTAATGCGTCCAAAATTCTCGGCGTCTTCCACGCTGCCGTCAGCCCCGAAAGCCATCGCGTGCGGAAAATTCGTGGTACCCATCAGCCGCGTCGCAACCCCGCGCTCAAAGTCCGCCGAAATCAGTAACGGCAGTTTCGACTCGTGCTGCAGCCGGTTCAGCAATTCAGCCACCTCGTAGGGCTCGGTACGCAGCAGAAACGGCCCATCCACGTGCACCGACATAGTGAACCCGCCCACATGATATTTCTGCATGGCCTCCAGCCATTGCAGATATTCTGGGCTCTCCACGTTCAGAAAGCTGGCGCGGCACCAGATCATGAACACCTGCCCGACTTTCTCTTCCACCGAAAGTCGTCGCAGCGTCTTCTCTGCCCACTTGTCCCCGCGCGCCGCATTGACCGGCGCAGGGCGCGAAGTTTTATCTTTGGCAAATGCCGGCACAGCCAGGCTGAGAGCAAGAAGGAACACTAGGAATATTCGCGGCATAGCTGGAACGATAGCAGAAGAAAAGGTCTTCGGTCTTGGGTGTTCGGTCTCAGGACTTCAAGGTCCCGCACCTGATCCGCGTTCGTCCGCGTGAATCCGCGGCGAAGGAGCTTGAACGGACGCCAGCACCTCACCCTGAATCTGAGGATCATCGCCGAAACCCTTCAGCCAGACGACGTCCGGCTCGCGCCGGAACCATGTCATCTGCCGCTTGGCATAATTGCGATGCGCCTGCTGCGCCGCCAGCACAGCCTGCTCGCGCGTGACCTCGCCGCGCAGAAATTGCGCCGCCTGTTTGTATCCTAAAGAAGCCAGCGGCTGCGCCCCTGCACCATATTTTTCGAGCAAACGCTCAGTCTCTTCCACCAGCCCGGCTTCAAACATCTGCCGCGCCCGCCGATTGATGCGCTCGTAAAGCGCCACGCGCTCCGGATCAAGCCCCACCCGCACGATGCGAAACCCCTGCAGCGGATCCCGCCCCTGCTGCCAGAGTTCCGACATTTTCTGTCGCGAGCCGTTCTTAGAAGACGCCACACAGACTTCAATCGCCCGAATCAGCTTAGGAATATCGTTAGCATGAACCTTCTCCGCCGCCACTCGGTCGAACCGCCGCAGAATCCGATGCAGATGACCCGGCCCGCGCCGGCCACTAATCTCGCGCAGCCGCTCCCGCAATTCTTCCGACCGCTGAGGCCCCGCGAAAAGCCCCTCCAGCAGCGCCCGCAAATACAGTCCCGTGCCTCCGACCACAATCGGCAAGTGCCCACGCCCGCTGATTTCCGCCAGCGACGGCCGCGCCCGCCGCGCATATTCACCCGCCGTCATGTACTCGGCAGCGTCGACGCAATCGACAAAATGGTGCGGCGCGCGCCCGCGTTCCTCGGCACTCGGCTTGGCCGTGCCAATATCAAACTCCCGATACATGGCAACCGAATCGCAATTGACGATCTCGCCCGCAAACTTGTCCGCCAGCGCCAACGACAACGCCGTCTTGCCGCTAGCCGTCGGCCCGAGGATCACCACCAGTAGGGGCCGCGCCGCCGCGATCTCAGAATTTGGATCGGATTGGTCTGGGCCTGAATTCAAAGCTCAGCGCCAGCTCCAGTGAATGTCGTGCCAGTAGCGAAGCAGAGTAAGCACCAACAACAGAAATGCAATCAACAGCAGTCCGGTAGTTTCCGACGCATAGACCGCGTGCCGCCGATGCTTGTGATCGTCCTGAGGATTAGTTCCGGTCACGGCCACATTGTACGCCGCCGGTGCCTGGTCTTGGGCGTCAGGTCTGAGGTCCGAAGTCTGAAGTCTGAGCGCCGAAGCCTGCTAAACTACGGCGTCGTGCCGCAAAATCGCAGCCGCATAGCCCGCTTCGGAGTCTTCGAACTCGACCTCAGCGCAGGCGAACTGCGCAAGAGCGGAGTCAAGCTCCGCCTGCAAGGCCAGCCTTTCCAGGTCCTCGCCCTGCTGCTCGAGCGCGCCGGAGAAGTCGTCACCCGCGAGGAGTTGCAGCAGAAACTCTGGCCCTCCGACACTTTCGTCGACTTCGACCACAGCCTCAACACCGCCGTCAACAAGGTACGCGAGGCCCTCGGAGATTCCGCCTCCAGCCCCCGCTACGTCGAAACCCTGGCCCGCCGCGGCTACCGCTTCATCGCAGAAGTTCATGGAGAAGCTCATCCAGATTTTCGTGGGGAAGGTACGCCCGCTGCGCACGAAGAGATTCACGCCGATATTCCAGCAAACGTCGCAGCCGAAGTTTCACCTGCCAGAATCGAAGTCACCAATCCGAAAGCCGCAGCCACAACCGCACCCACTTCGCCAGAATCCCCAATCCCGCTGCATCCCGAACTAGAAGTCCCCATCCCACGGCGCGCGATCACGCGCGGCCTCTTCGCCCTGACCCAAATCATGTACCTCTGCTTCTATCTCTCAGCCCTGTTTCTCCTGCGCTACGTGCAGGAAATCGGCGACTCCATCCGCCACCCCTGGGGCGAAGTCCTCGTCGGGGCCGTCCTGATTACCGCCGGCGTCGGCATCCCGCTGCGCCTGTACCTGCTCTCCGCCGTAGGCTTCGACTACCAGCGCCTCGGCGAAAAATTCCGCCAGATTTTCCCTTTCGTCCTCGCCCTCGACCAACTCTGGGCCGTCGCCCCATTCCTTCTGATCGACCAGATCGGCCTGGGCGCGGCCTTCGCCGTTAGCGCCGCCCTCCTGTATCTCCCATTTTCCGAGCGCACCCTGATTAGAATGGCGTATCTTGGGCCCCGGGCAGGTTAGTCCATTTTCCATGGAACCAACCTCACCAACCACCCGTACCACCGTCTAAGACGGCAGGCGGAAGTCTGCCTGCTCGGAGGATCTTATGAAACTCGCTCTGATGACGATAAAGATGAACATGAAGCGCCTGCCGCTCGCCATCCTGGCCGTGGCGGTAGTTGCCGTGCTTTCGACAGCATCCGCCCGCGCCGACGAATGGTCGAAGACCTACACTCTCACCGGCAAGCCCGACCTCCGCATCGAAACTTCCGACGCCAACATCCGAGTCACCACCTGGGACCAGAACACGATCGAAGCCAAGGTGATCACTTCTCACTACAAAATCGGCGACGGCGGCATCCGCGTCGAAGAACACCAGTCCGGCGACTCCGTCGAAATCGACGTCCACTTCCCGCACAACATCAGCGTAGGATTCATGCACGTCGACTGGGGCCACAAGGTCGACATCATCATCCAGATGCCGCGCGAGGGCAAAGTCAACCTGCAAACCGGCGACGGCAAAATCGAACTCGCCGGCCTCAAGGGTGAAATGAAACTGCACACCGGCGACGGCTCGGTGAACCTGGAGGGCGTCGACGGCAATCTCCACGCCTCCACCGGCGACGGACACATCAACGCCCAGGGCCGCTTCGACGATCTCGAACTCAAAACCGGCGACGGCCACGTCAACGCCCGCGCCACGTCAGGCTCTACGCTGTCCACGAACTGGCGCCTCGAAACCGGCGACGGCAGCGTTTCCCTCGAAGTCCCCGCCGAACTCGCTGCCGACGTCGACCTGCACACCAGCGACGGCCACATCGATCTCGATATGCCCATCACCACCGAAGGCAAGATTCGCGAAAACGAAATCCACGGCAAGCTCAACGGCGGCGGCAGCCTGCTCACCATCCACACCGGCGACGGCTCCATTCACCTGCGCAAGGGCTAAAAAAGCCGACGGCGTAGTCCCAACGGAGCCATTCTTCCTGCGAAGAGAGGGATATCGCGCAGACCAACAGAACGTTCAGTTACTCCAACTCACCCTTGTCAGGATTGTAGTAGTAACGGAACCGCAGCTCGAGATACGGTCCTTTGAATTCGCTGGGCAACGGCGGAAACGGATCCGACCCCGTGATGCTACCCCATGCTGGCCGGTCCAGCGCCACGTCGCCAGAAGACACTCTCAGCGTCAATCCCTGCACATGTCCGTCGGGCATGATCGCAAAATCCAAGGCCAGCTTACCCTTCTTCATCTCAGCTGATTCGGGAATCAGCTCGTACCAGTGCTCCCGAACCTCCTGCAAAACACGCTGCAGATACGGTGCGAAGTCCACGCCCTGGGTATCGCTGAGAATCTCGAGGTTTCCATACTGTCGGCCATGCGACGGACTGTTCAGCCCAAATCCACCTTCTTGGCCGCCTCCCCCGCGGCTGGCCGCCGCCCCCTGCGTAGCCTCCTGAATCGCCTGGCCGGGAGTCATCGTCGTGTACTTGCTAAAAGAATTGTTCGGATGCGCTGGCGATTGTAACTGCGCCGTCTGGTCGGTCTGGAACTGCGGACGCGTCGTCGGTTGCTGCTGCGTCGCAGGCTGCTGGTTCTGCGCCTGGTTCTGCGACAAAGCCTGTGGCGCCCGCGGGCCCGTCATCCCCGGAGCCCCCGGAGGTGGCGTCGCCAGTGTCTTCCGCAGTTCCTTCGGATCCAGCTGCGGATGCCGCGACGTCGCAATCCGATCCTTATCTGAGGCAACGTTCGTGTTCGGCCTGCGCGTCACTTTCTGCGCGTCCGGCGGAAGCGTCAGGTAGGTAAAATTCTTATCTTTGGTCGCGTCCACCGGCACCACCACCACGTGGTGCCACACATTTTTCTCGATCCAATCGAAGTTCCACAGCGCAATGAACACCACGAGGTGGACAATAATGGAGATCCACGCCGCTTCCCGCTTGCGTGACCTCTGCAAATCGTCCTGCAACTGGATCAGCAGATGCGGAACCCGCGCATCCAGGTCTCGGTACGCGTCTTCCCAGTCCTGTGTGTCGTAAAGCCCCAGCTGCTGCGATTGCGGCTTTTCGGGAGCGACTGGATCCTGGAATGGAATTTGCGTAATCGGCATGCGCTGGGTTCAGTGATCGATGCTCTGGACTATAGACGCGTCGATGTAAAGCTTAGATGCATCTGCCCGTCGTTAAGAGTTGAGTAGAGCAAAGTTGGACAGAATACACCTGCACCGTTGCATCCGGCCTTCATAGAAGTAATGCAGCGCGCGCTCTACAACCAACTTCCGTCTATTTTCGCATCTTTGCGGTCTTCTGCCCATCCACAAATAACCCGCGGCTTAGCTGTGTAAACATATGTAAACGCAGATGATTTTCCAAGACACGGAGGGCGCCCCATTTCTCGCGCGCCCCTTGTGCGAGAAAGCCTGCCCCTGAGCAAAGTCGAAGGGTGAGGATTTTGATGTAGGAAGCCCAAAGGGTTAGTCGGCCGATTCGGAGTCATCTCGAACGAAGCCGCATTTCAGCCGGACAGACGGATATCCATCGGCAACGCTCTTCGCGAGCGCGGCACTTCCCTGAGGCAGACCCTCAGAGGGCGGCGCTGGACCCCGCTGTTCAATGTTTGGTCTTCTTCGCGATCCCCGCCAAATCCACTTTCTTCCCATGCTCGCGAATCGCCGCCACAATTTCCAGCGCCAGCGCCAGTGCTCGCCGTCCATCCTCGAGAGGAACGACCGGCTCCGAGCGCTCCCGCACCGCCCGCAGAAACGACTTCAACTCCGCATGCAGCGGCTCTTCCGACGCCACCGGCACCTTCGTCACCCCAATCTGCGGATTCGCCGAAGGATTCGCCGGCGCTTCCCCCTGCCCCACGGTAAACACCAGCACCTCCTGCCGCCCATAATCAAGCGACACATACTGCCGCGGCTGAAAAAAGCGCAGCTTGCGCACCCGCTCCGTCGAAACCCGGCTGGCCGTGAAATTCGCCACGCACCCCGATTCGAACTCCAGCCGCACATTTGCAATATCCACTTTCCCCGACAAAATCGGCAGCCCGACCGCGCGCACTTCTTTCACCGGGGATTTCGCAAATGCCAGCACAATGTCGAGATCGTGAATCATCAAGTCGAGCACCACATCCACATCGAGCGACCGCGGTGTAAACACGCTCAACCGGTGCACCTCAAAAAACATGGGCTGCGTCAGCAACGGAACCGTCGCCCGCACCGCCGGATTAAACCGCTCCAGATGCCCCACCTGCGCAACCCGCTTGTTCGTAGCCGCGAGCGCGACCAACTGCTCCGCCTCCGCCAGCGTGGCCGCCAGCGGCTTTTCAATCAGCACATCCACGCCCTTCTTCATCAACTCGCCGGCCACGCTCAAGTGATGCACTGTAGGCGCAGCCACCGAAGCCGCCTGCAACTCACTGTGCGTGGTCAACATCTGGTGCACCGACCCAAACCCCTTGCACCCAAACTCGCGCGCCACCGCGTCCGCGCGGCTCAGGTCCGGGTCGACCACCCCCAGTAGCCGCACGGGCTCCCCCTGCAGCTCGAGTTCCTTATAAACTCGAGCATGGTTGCGCCCGAAAACCCCCACGCCCACAACAGCGACGGTAATCGGATTCTGCGATGGCCGATTTTCTGATGGCAGGAGAGTTTCTCAGTGGCCAGTTGCCGGAACCAAATTGTAAACGTTGCCGGAGGAAAGAGCATCAGCATTAACGCCGATACCATTACAGGCTGGCTGAAAAATTCGCAACTCGCATCGGGGCAAAGATTCGTATCAGGGCATCGCTTCAGCGATGCCGTAAATCTGCAGGCTCGGGACCGGCTTTAGCCGCTGTGCAGCCACGCCGGCGTTGCCGGAATCACGATAACTCAACCCAGAAAGGACTGCCTCACTTCCATGCGAACCATCGCCCTGCTCACCATCTCCAACATCTTCATGACCTTCGCCTGGTACGGACACCTGAAATTCCGCGAAGTCCCGCTCTACAAAGTCATCCTGATCAGCTGGCTGATCGCCTTCTTCGAATACTGTTTCCAGGTCCCCGCCAACCGCATCGGCTCCTACGAATTCACCGCCGCCCAACTCAAAACCATCCAGGAAGTCATCACCCTGACAGTCTTCGCCGCCTTCTCCGTCCTCTATCTAAAACAACCCCTGCGCTGGAATTACCTGGCCGGCTTCGCCCTGATCGTCGCTGCGGTGGCCGTAATTTTCAAAAAGTGGTGATGCGAGAAGTCGTTCCGAACGACCCTCGCGCAACCGTGAGAGTTCAGTCGACCCGAAGCCGCGTGCACAACCGTGGAAGAGCGGCGCTTCAGCGCCGCGTAAAGCGCGAAAAATGAGAGGGGGGCTTCAGCCCCTGAGGCCCTTCTTCAAAATCGCAATCTGCCCCGCATGATAAAGCTCATGCTGCGCGATCCCATGCAGCAAATGATAAAAATCATACCGTTTCCCCGGACACCGATCCCACAAGCGTGAATCCGGCAGCCCCGCCACGGTCTTCACCAAAGTCTCGTGCGTCCGCTTCGTCGACGCAACCGCCCTGCGCCACGCACCTTCCGTCGCCGTCGTCACGCGCGGAAAATTCGCCAACCCTTTCGGCTGCCACTTCTCCCCACTCAACCTCCGCAATCCCGCCTCATCCCACACCGCAATATGCAACACCAGTTCCCAAATGCTGTGAACGTCAGCCAGCGGCTGAGCCGCAGCCGTCGCCGCATCCACATCCTTCAACAACTCCAGCAGCGCCGGCCCATGCCAAGCGCTACCATCAAACGCCCGCCGCAACTGATCAGCAATCCGCGCCGCTTCGGATGCTCTCTCCTTCATACGGCCTTCTCCTCCGCAACCATCGCGATGCCGGCGGCGTTCGCCGCCTCAATCACCTTCCCCCCATCCAGCAACAAACATTTTCCCGCATCCAAAGCCAGACAAGTCGCCCCCGCCGCCGCCATCACGTCAATCGTCTTCACCCCGACAACGGGCACATCAAACCGCATATCCTGATTCGGCTTGGCAATCTTCACCACCGTAAGCGCGCGGCTGAGCGTAGAAGCATCCCCACGCCCATCGAAAGACAGCGACCGCATAATCTCCCCCGCGCGCAAAATCGCAGTGTCCGTCCCCTCCATCGCCTCAACCGCCACGCACGCCGATTCCGCAATCACCACCGTCTGCCCAATATCAAGCTGCGCCAACTGCCGCGCCACGCCACGACCATATTGAATATTCTTAATCTCCTGTTCGCCAGGCGCGCGCCCAGTCAACACCCCAGCCCTAACCAGCAACGGCTCCAGCAGCCACGTAGATTTCTCCAGCACGATCCCTTCATCCCCCAGCACCTTCGCCACTGCCCCCAGCAGCGAATCCGTATTCCGCGTCGTCAGCGACAGCAAAAGCTTGGCCAGCCGCCAGTCCGGCCGGATGCTCGAAAAAATCTGCTTATGCCTTACCTGTCCCGCCATCACCGCGCGCCGCACCCCCTCCCGCTGAAACATCTCAATCAACTTCGACAACTCCCCCAGCGAAAACCAGTGCACCGCCGCCGCCCCATGCGCTTCGATCTCCGGAGAAGTTTCTTCCTTAATCGCCGCCACCACGACGTCATACCCCTGCGCCCGCGCCGCGTCGAGCACAAGAAACGGAAACGTGCCGTTCCCCGCGATCAATCCAAGCTTCTGACTTTGGGCAGGAATCAAGGTTTTCTCCGAAGCCAGCGCGAAATCAGCCCGCCGCCTGAGGACCCGCTCCCGGGCTTCAATATCTCAAACCGTGCTTCCAGAGCTTTGTCGTGCTTGTATCCCACAATCGATTCGGCCAGCTGCAGCGGCACCTCAATGACGTAGTCGACTTCTTTGGCTCCGTCATCCTCCCGCTGCTGCTGCGCGAGCAGCCGCTGTTTGATGGAAGCATACCCCTCCGGGAAGACGCCCTCTTCCTTCAGATGCCGGGGACCCTTCTCCGACTCGTGACTGACTTTCCAGGCCCGGTTTCCACCACTCCACTCCTCTGCCGAAGAGAACATCACGTGCTCTTCCGTTCTCGCCGCAATCACGCGGCCCGAACCCGACAATCGCCGAAGAGACCCGTCGCTCACAAACTTGTGTGCAAATCTATCAATCACCACGACATACCATCTGGTCTGGAAAGACGCTCCCGAGAACAAGCTCCTCGGCACTTCGTCAAACTCGCCAGAACAGGAAAGGTTCAGCATCTCAGCGGCTTGCGGCGCCGTCCTGCCCTCAAAGGCAATCCAGGAAATCGAGTAGCCCATGGCTCATTACACTCCAAGGCATCCCATCTCAGTGGTTACCGGTGAGCGGGTCTGGCTGGCCACTGGTCACTGATCACACTTACTTGGCAACCGGATACCCCTGCCACAAATATTCCAGCGCCTCGCCCAGCGTCTGTCGCCGCACCGCCCCGTCCACGTGCCCAGCGTTGCGCGCAAATACAAACTGGTAGTGATATCCCTTGGCCGCCAGCGCTTTCGCCATCAGTTCGTTAGCCAGAACCCAGTCGTGCATGTTGTCGCGCATCACATTCGGATTGAACAAATCCCGGTCCCCCACTTCCATCCACATTCTCAGCGGCTTCACGGGGTTCTCCGGAATAAGCTGCTCATGAAACCCCCACGCCCCATGCGGCGTCTGCGGATTCCAAGGCCACTGCTGATTGATAAATGTCCCCGAATACGTAAGCACCCGGTGGTACCACTCCGGGTGATACCACGCCATGATTAACGCACACGACCCTCCCGAACTCCCGCCCATCGTCGCCCGACCCTCAGGATCTTTCGTCAGCTTCACATGAGCCTGCGCCTCGACCAGCGGCAAAACTTCCTTCTCCACAAACTCCGCATACACTCCCGACATCGTGTCGTACTCCAGCCCGCGTTCGCTCCCCTGCGCGTCCCCGCTCCCGTTGCCAATCGAAATCGCAATCATCGCCGGAACCTTGTGTTGCGCAATCAAATTATCCAGAGTCGAGAACAGCAACCCGTCCGGCCCATCCGCCCCCACAATAAAAGGCGCAACGCTGCCCGCGACATACTGCCGAGGAACATACACGGCCACCTTCCGCGTGTAAGCCGCAGGATGGCTAGTCGTCACCACCAGCTTCGCCGGGTCGCCCGGATCCGGCGTCCCGAACGTCCCCGCATCCCGCGCAATCCCCGGATAAATCTTGCTGTCCGCCGAGTTCATCGTAAACTCAATCACCGCACCCTTAGGAATTCCATCCGCCGCATCAGCAGGCACGGCATGCGTAGGCCCAAGAATAAAATTCCCATCCACATCCGCCGGCGGATTCACGCCGTCCGGCAATTCCTTCGCCGCCACATACCCCGCGGTATGCGGCTCCCGGGTCGGAGTCTGCCCAGACGCTGGACGAACAATCGCCATCAGCCCAGCCACCAGATAAATGCCGAACCATCGCGGTATCGTCACCTGATATCCCCTCTCTCCGAACGCCGAGCCAGTCTAGCACTCAACCTAAAAAAGAAAGTCATCCTGAGCGTAGAAACTGTTTCGCAAAGCGAAGCAGTTTCGCAGTCGAAGGACCCCTACCCCTTCGCTACAATGTCTGTGATTTAACATCTGATATTCAATGTTCTGACATTTCTAACGCCATGCTTCCAATCCAGCTTCTCTTTCATCTCGCAACCCGTCTAACGTCCGAAGGAGCCCCACCCATGCACGTCGATCTGCCCACCGTCCTGCGCTACCTGTCCAGCGCACTCGTTGTATGCGTCGCCTCAACCCTGCTCTCGCAAACGCAAGCGTCGCAAACTCCAGAGCGCGATCGCAGCAAACTACCCAACGAATACAAATGGGATCTAACGGCAATCTATCCTTCCGACCAGGCCTGGCGCGCAGCCAAAGAAAAGCTAGCCTCCGAACTCCCCAAGCTGCGCCAGTTTCAAGGCACACTGGCATCGTCCCCATCCCGTCTCGCGGAAGCCCTAGAGACGCAAAGCTCCTTCGACAAAGAACTCAGCCGCCTGTTCGTCTACGCCGCCATGAAGTCCGACGAGGACACCCGCGTCAGCACCTATCAAGCCATGCAGCAGGAAATGATTCAGCTCGGCTCCGTCTTCGGCACCGAATCCGCCTTCATCGAACCCGAAATCCTCAAAATGGACAACGCCACCGTCGAGCGATTTATCTCGGAAGAGCCTCGCCTGCAAGTCTTCCGCCACGAACTCGAAGATATCGCCCGCCGCCGCGCCCACACCCTCAGCAATGCCGAAGAAAAACTCCTGGCCGCGTCCGGCGTGATGGCCAGCGGCCCCTCGAGCGTCTACGGCATCTTCGCCGACGCCGATTTCCCCTATCCCCCCGTCACCCTCAGCGACGGCAAAACCGTCAAGCTCGACAAAGCCGCCTTCGCCCTCTACCGCGCGTCGTCCAACCGAGAGGACCGCCAGAAAGTAATGGAAGCTTTCTTCACCGCGCTGGGAAAATATCACGCCACCTTCGGCTCCATCATGAATTCCAACGTCCAGACCTCCGTCTTCTACGCTCACGCCCGCAATTACGAAACCTCGCAGCAGGCGACTCTGGACCAGCCCAACATCCCCGTGTCCGTGTACACGCACCTGGTCGACGGAATCAATCGCAACCTGCCCACCTTTCATCGCTACCTGAAACTCCGCAAACGAATGATGGGCCTTCCCGACCTCCACTACTACGATCTCTATGCTCCACTCGTATCCTCGGTCGACACGAAATATCCCGTCGACGTAGCCGAAAAAAATATCCTCGCCGCTCTCGCCCCGCTCGGCCCGGAATACGCCGCCGGAGCCAAGCGCGCCTTCACCGAGCGCTGGATCGACATGTACCCCAACGAAGGCAAAACCTCCGGCGCCTATTCCAACGGCGGAGCCTACGACGTTCACCCCTACATGCTGCTCAACTACAACGGAAAGTACGACGACATGAGCACGCTGGCCCACGAGCTCGGCCACACCATGCACAGCTATTTCTCCAATAAAACGCAGCCCTACCCGTTATCTTCCTATCCAATTTTTGTAGCCGAGGTCGCTTCCACCTTCAACGAAGCCCTGCTAATCGATTACATGCTCAAGCAGATCAAAGACGACTCGACCCGCCTCTCGCTGCTGGGCAATTATCTGGAAAGCATCAAAGGCACGGTTTTCCGCCAGGCCCAGTTCGCGGAATTCGAGCTGCGCATGCACGAGATGGTAGAAAAAGGCCAGCCCCTCACCGGCGACGCTCTCTCCAAACTCTACGGCGAAATCGTCAAAAAATACTACGGCCACGATCAAGGCATCTGCATCGTCGACGACTACATCGCCAACGAGTGGGCCTACATTCCGCATTTCTACAACTCGTTCTACGTCTTCCAGTACGCAACGTCCTTCACCGCGTCGTCCGCCCTCTCCGAAAAAGTTCTCTCCGGCGAGCCCGGAGCCACCGAGCGCTACCTGAAATTCATTTCCTCCGGCAAATCAAAATACCCCATCGACCTACTGAAAGACGCCGGCGTCGACATGACCACCGACGAACCCCTGGACCTCACGGTCAAGAAGATGAATCGCGTAATGGATGAGATGGAGAAGCTGCTCGATAAGAAGGGAACGTCGTCGGAAGGAAACTAGCTTCCAGTTGGGTGTTGCCTTGAGAAACCGAACCGTAGGTTGTGAGTGCTAACACCCGGAAACAACAGTTGCTTCCTGTTTACCTGGGCATCCGGGCGCGCCGGTCGGCGGCCCCACACGAGAAGCAATCTTAGTCTTTCCGATTTGAAAAGCAGCGCAGAACGTTCTTTAATGTTAGCCATCCAGGCGTTAACTGTCCAAATTGCTCTCGGCAACCCAAGGATTAGGGAGGACGAATGTACGCACTCGCCCAGCATGCCCGCTTCGCAACGCGCCAACTCTGGAAGTCGCCTGGCTTCGCGACAACCATCATCCTTACGCTGGCTCTCGGCATCGGCGGCACGACCGCTATGTTCTCGCTGATCGAGGGCATCTTGCTGCGGCCTCTGCCCTTCCCGGATGCCGACCGCTTGGTCCTGTTGGGAGATCACATTGGTGGAGGCTCTCACACTCCGGTCACAGCGCGCGAAATTGGCGGCTACTCCCAGGCAACTACTGCGTTCTCCTCCATGGGCGGCTTCACCGGTGCGAACTATGAACTTTCCGGCAGCGTGAGTCCGATCGAGGTGAATGCGGCGCGTGTGACGGCGGGAGTGTTTCCGACTCTCGGCGTCAACCCCGTTCTCGGGCGCGTCTTCACGGAGCAAGAGGAGGAAAGTCATCAGCCGGTCGCGTTGATCAGCTACGCCCTCTGGGTAGAGCGTTATCACCTGGATCGGAGCGTTGTTGGCACTTCGATCCAACTCGATCGCAAGCTCTACACCATTCTTGGCGTCATGCCACGCAGTTTTACGTTCCCCCTGGAAACAGGCCGGCTGGACCAGACAGATCTATGGGTGCCGATGAGTCTGACGGCGGAGGAGCTTTCTGACGGGCAAGCGGGGTACTGGGGGTATCACATCGTCGCGCGAATGAAGAATGGCGCGACAGTCCTTCAAGCGGCGCAGGATGCCAACCGCGTGGCGCAACAGATCATGCGCACGCTTCCACCGGCGCAGTCAGCCATTCACATACGAGGCGATGCTACGCCACTGCTTGAATACGATGTGGCCGAGGTGCGGCCAGTGTTGCGCACGCTATTCCTGGCGGTTTCCATCGTCCTCCTGATCGCCTGCGTGAACGCGGCCGGCCTGATGTTAGTGAGAGCCATCCGACGGCGCCATGAATATGCGATACGACTCGCTCTGGGAGCGCGGCCGGGAACCATCATCCGTGAGTCCGTCATGGAAGGATTGCTGCTGGGAAGCGCCGGCGGACTTCTCGGGTTGGGATTGGCAGCGGTCGCGATCCGGGCGGCGTTGAGTCTCGTTCCCGATTCCATGCCGCGTGTTGATTCGATCTCAATCGACGCGACGGTGGCAGCATTCGCCATTGTCCTGGCATTGGCGACAGGGGCGGTTTGCAGTCTCGTACCCGCGATTGCCGCCCTGCACACCAACGTTACGGAGTCCCTGAAAGAAAGCGCACGCACGGCTACCGGCGCGAGCCACGCTTGGGCGCGATCCGGGTTGCTGGTAGCGGAAGTGTCGGTCGCGCTCGTTTTAGTCACAGCGTGCGGCGCGTCTCTCAGAAGTCTGCACAAGATGCAGGCGGTCGATCCCGGATTTCGTGCGGACCACGTGCTGGCCGCCGGTTATCAGCTGCCGGAGCAGCAATATGGAACGGAACAATCGGCCGAGGCGTTTAGCCGATCAGTGCTGGAGCGGTTGTCAAGCGAGCCGGCCATGGTGAACGTGGGGATCAGTAGCGTGCTTCCTGCATCCGGCATTCACGGCGGCTCGGGCTACACCGTTGAAGGAGAATCAGCAACTAACTGGAAGTTGCAGTTCGCGATGTTCTCGGTGACCGATGGCGAATACTTTCGAGCGATCGGAATCCCGCTGCGCGAGGGACGATACTTCAACGGGGAAGACCGCGCCAACTCGCTGCCTGTCGTCATCGTAAACGAGTCGATGGCGAGGCACCGCTGGCCGGGACAGAGCGCCATTGGAAAGCGCCTGCACGCTGGTGGTCCTAAGAATCCTCTTCCCTGGGCCACGGTTGTCGGCGTGGTCGGCAATACGAAGCTTGGATCACGAGACGAACCGGACAGCGATCAATGGTATGTTCCCGCCGAGCAGCCGGCAACGCTCAAATTTACTTTGGATAGCGGGTACATCGTGCTTCGAAGCAGCCTTGCTCCGGAGCAGATGACTGATACGCTGCGCAAGGCGGTGGCTAAAGTCGATCCTCAACTTGCCCTGCAGCCGATCGAGACCATGACCGAGGTAATGTCCGCATCGGAGGCGCCACGGCGTTTCAATACCGATCTGATTACCGCGTTCGCTGTAGCCGCGCTCGTGCTGGCTCTTACTGGCATCTACGCCGTAATCGCGTTCTCGGTCTCCCTCCGGCGTCACGAGATTTCGGTCCGAATGGCGCTCGGCTCGCAGCGCAGCGGCATTGCGCGGCTGGTGCTGTTCTCAGCAGCAAAACTGGCGTTCGCTGGGTGCGTCCTGGGAGTACTCGGTTCGCTGGCAGTGTCGCGTCTAGTCAGCTCCTTCCTATTTGAAGTCAGCGCGACAGATCCGTTAATTTATATAGCGGGTGTAGGGCTGATGATGTTGGTAGCGATTCTTGCGTCGTCACCACCTGCGATGCGTGCCGCTTCTGCGGACCCAATGGACGCCCTGCGTTCGATTTAGAAGCTAACATTCACCTCTCGGCCTCGCCTTGACAGCGTGCGGCTTCTTTCCAGAAGCGACGGAGCCAAGCGCTTGATCTACGAGGCTATCGCCGCCACCGCCGACACTTTTGGTGCGGAAGATCCAAGCGGACAATTGGCGATAAACCGCGATTACACTCATCATCGAGGGTGAGGAATGAAATCGAACCCGAAAGTCTGGTGGGCCGTGCTGGTGGGCGCAATCTGCTTCGCAGCTCTTCTGTTCGCGGTGTTTAGCCACGACTGGGCTATCGGATACGTATTCCGCCGCTGATGAATTGGCGCAACATCCCCACTGCACTCATCAACCCGCTCCTCAAAAGCCGCAGACAATCGCCGCCTGCCTACTTAATAACTCCCCGCTCCGACTCCTCGATAAACCGAATCAGCATCTCCACATCCTCGCCCCGATCCGGTTCAGCCTTCAGCTTCTCCAGCGCCTGCGAAGTATTCATCTTCGAAGCCAGCAAAATCTTGTAAGCATGATGAATCTTCGCAATCCGCTCCTTCGAAAATCCCCGCCGCTCCAGCCCAACTTTATTCATTCCATATGCATGCGTATCGCGCGCCGCCGAAGTCATCGAGTACGGCAGCACATTCTGCGTAATCGTCGTCCCCCCGCCAATATAAGAATGCGCACCAATGCGCACGTACTGATGCACCGGGCACAGCGCCCCCACCACCGCCCATTCTTCGACGGTGACATGACCGCCCAGAGTCGCGCCGTTCACCAGCATGGCATGATCCTCAATCACGCAATCGTGCCCAATATGCGTGTACGCCATGATCAGCAGATGGCTGCCAACTTTGGTGAGCCCGCCGCCCTTCACCGTGCCGCGATTGATGGTCACATACTCGCGAATTTCATTGTGGTCGCCAATCTCCAGCCGCGTCGCCTCGCCCCGGTAAGTCACATCCTGCGGCGCCATCCCGATCGCGCAAAACGGAAAGAACGAATTGTCAGCCCCAATCTTCGTCGGGCCCTCAATCGCCACATGCGACCCCAGTCGACACCGTTCCCCCAGCTCAACCTCCGCCCCAATCACACAATAAGCCCCCACCACGCAAGACGCGGGAACCTTCGCGCCAGCATCAATCAGAGCCGTAGGATGAATGTTCATGGAAGGATGGTTCATCGAAGGAAGTTCACCGAAGGATATTCATTGAAGACCGCGTCCGACCGGAAGCAGGAAGACCGAGGATTTTCCTTCGTGTACCTTGGTGTCCTCTGTGGTTAAAGCCTTTGACCTGTCTCGCGATCAAGATGCCGCGTCACCATTCGTCCCCCGCCCGCGCGAGCTATCAATCAGCTGACAAGAAACCGCCGCTTCCGCCACCCGCTTCTCGCCCACGTAAGCGTACCCCTGCATCTTCGCCGCAGTCATCCCCGGCACCGATCGCCAGCCCTTGACCTCGACTTCCAGCCGCAACTGGTCCCCCGGCCCCACCGGCTTGCGAAACTTCGCACGCTCGATCCCGGTAAACACCATCACCTTGTCGCTGCGGTCCTCCACTTCCGTCAGCAGCAGCGCCCCCCCAGCCTGCGCAATCGCCTCCACAATCAGCACCCCCGGCATAATGGGCAGCCCAGGGAAATGTCCCACAAAAAACGGCTCGTTAATAGTCACGTTCTTAATGGCGACAATGCGCTCTTTGCGCTTCAAATCCAGCACCCGGTCAATCAGCAAAAACGGATACCGGTGCGGCAAAATCTTCAAAATCTCGTGGATGTCGAGCCCGGTCTTCGCAGCCTCCGGCACAGGGTTGCTCTCATTCATATTCGTCTCAAACTCGTCGGCCCAAATCGCATCTTCTCAAAACAGCCTGAAGATTATACTGTACAGCTTGCACAGGAAGACCCCCGCGGTCTGGACCCCTCTTAGAAGGCGTCATCCCGACCGGAGCCGCTTTGGTAGACCCCCGGCTTCAGCCGGGGGCGCGCGAAGCGCGGCGAAGGGAGGGATCTCCCGCTGCACGTCTCAAGCAGGATCAAAGTCCGTGCACGAGAACCTGTCGACCAAACAAATGCCGACCAGAAAAAAATCCGCCCCCAAACCATCCGACCCACTCTGGGCCGAGCGCCTACTCTACTTCGAAGCCCGCCAGGAAAAAATCGTCCAGACCATCCGCGAGTTCGTCGAGATCGAATCCCCCAGCGACCACAAACCCTCCACCGACCGCATGGGCGCCTTCCTCGCCGGATACTTCGAAGCCGTCGGCGGCCACGCTCACGTTCACCACTCCGCCGACTTCGGCGACAACCTCCAAATCGATTTCCCAGGGGACAAGAGGAATAAGGCCGACGCCCAGAAGCCCGTCCTCCTTCTCGGCCACTTCGACACCGTCTATCCCTTGGGCACGCTCGCGACCATGCCCTGCCACGTCGCCGACGGACGCCTGCACGGCCCCGGCGTCCTCGACATGAAATCCGGCATCGCGCTCATGCTCTACGCCATCGAAGCCCTGCAAGCCTGGCACACCGCCCTGCCCCGCCCCGTCACCGTCTTTCTGGTTTCCGACGAAGAGGTCGGCAGCTATTCCTCGCGCCCCATCACCGAAGCCCTCGCCAAAGATTCCGCCGGAGTCCTCGTGCTCGAACCAGCCGGCCCGCGCGGCGCTGTCAAGACCGCTCGGAAAGGTGTCGGCGAATACACGCTCACCGTGAAAGGCGTGGCCGCCCACGCCGGCCTCGACCCCGGCAAAGGACACAGCGCCATCCTCGAACTAGCCCGCCAAGTCATCGCCGTCTCCAAGCTGAACAATCTGTCACAAGGCCTCTCCGTAAATCCGGGCGTAATTCGCGGCGGCACGCGCACCAACGTGATCGCCGCCGAAGCCGTCACTGAAATCGACGTCCGCATCCAGCAGTCAAAACAAGCCGCAGCCCTCGACCGCAAACTCCGCGCCCTGAAGCCCGTCGACAAACACTGCAAACTCTCGGTCGATGGCGGCATCAACCGCATGCCCATGGAGCGCACCCCCGGCGTAGCCGCGCTCTACGCCAAGGCGCAGCTCATCGCCAAACAAATTAATTGGAAATTAGAAGAAGCCGCCGTCGGCGGAGGCTCCGATGGAAATTTCACCGCCGCCCTTGGCATCCCCACCCTCGACGGCATGGGCGGCGCAGGTCAAGGCGCGCACGCAATCCACGAACACATCGTGATCTCCGAACTCCCACGCCGCGCCCTTCTTCTCGCCGGAATGATCGAGAGCGCCTGATTGAGAACGCTTGATCGAGAGCGTCTGAAACGCGAAATCTATTTCCCGGCTGCGAACACCAGGAAGTAGTCCATCTTGTCACCCTTCACAAAGTCGTATTGCTTCAACAACTCGAACCCCGCCTCTTTCGCCTCGCGAATCACAATCTCACGCCCCACGCCGTGATCCTCTCCGTTGCCGTTGCGGTCGATCACTCCCACCTTTGCCCCCGGACGCAGCGCCCCGCGCAGGTTCCGCAATAGCACCACAGGCTGCGCCACCTCGTGATAGGTCTTCAGCAGCAGCACAGCGTCCACTGACCCTGCCGGCAGAAGCGGGTCGTCGGCCTTACTCAAAATCGTCTTCACATTCTGCAACTGTTCCTTCCGCGCGCGCTCGCCGACATAACGCACCGCCTCCGGATTAATGTCAACCGCATATACCAGCCCGTCCGCGCCCACACGCCTTGCCGCGCGCACCGTGAACCATCCTGACCCCGCTCCAATGTCGGCCACCGACTTTCCAGCCGCAATGCCGAGAACATCCATCACGCGGTTAATCTGCAGCCGCTCTTCGCGCCCCGGCGAATCGAACACCGAAAGATCTCCCGTATACGGTTCGCTGGTCTTCCGTTGCTCGGCAGCTGCCGCACCTGACGCGGGGTTTTCCCCGGAAACGGCTCCAGCATTCGGCAGGAAATTTAAAAGAAGGAGCGCGAGCGCGACCACGCGACGACTTGGCATGCGAATCTCCGCACCGAGTATATTCGGCATATTCTTCATAGACTCTCAAGACGGTCCCGCGTGAGCGCCCCTCCCGGCCCGATGCCGCCGCAGTTTTGACTCTAACCCTGCGGTAGCCTACACTTTTTTCAGTACTGCATTCGCCGACCGTCCCAGTGGAGGATTCATGGGTGAGTTTTCGATCTGGCATTGGCTGCTAGTGATAGTCCTCGCTTTCCTCCTTTTCGGCACCAATAAGCTGGGCGAAATGGGCAAGGGCCTCGCCGAAGGCATCCGCAACTTCAAAGCCGGCATGCGAGAACCCGAGCCCGAGAAAAAAGATCCTCCGAAGGAAGAAGAAGTAAAGAAAGAGAATTGATCGAAGCAACCAGTCTTGGCGCATGAACCTAGCAAGCCGCCCACTTGCCGCACCAAACTAAAACGGTGTACTCGTGAAGACATTCTTACTCGCAGCATCAGCACTTTGCCTGGCAGTCGTATTCGTCCCGCTGCAGGCACAAGATGCCCCCACACCCGATCCATATCATCGCTGCATTACCGCGATCAAGGACGATCCACAGAACGCCTACGACCTTTGCGAGCGCTACCTAGAGGCCTCGCCCTCCGATGACGCGAAGCATCTCGAATACGCCAGGCGCTGGATCGCAACCTACGAAAAATTGCGCCCCTATATTCAGTTCCTGCAGGGGCTGACGCCCGATCAGGACGCTCCCTGGTTCGTCTATCGACCTGATCTGGACATCTCTCTTCCGCAGGTATCCGAAAAAGAAGGTCCGTATAAGGCTGAGCTTTCACGGTCGTTCGCGAATCCAACTGAAGAAGAGTTCCTCAAAACCGCCGAGGCAGTTTATTCCAGCCCCAGCAAGATGGTCGAAGAGGTATTCAGGTTCCCCGCCAATTGGGCCAATCAACCGTCCCAGGAAATGGCGCCGATCTGGGGAATGCGCGGTAACGACGATATCCAGTCGGCGGCGCTCGTAACCACGCGAGCCGTCCGCTACTACTACGATCTCACCTTGGCTGTAAGGCAGAACCCCCACCTGCCCTCGGGATTCAAGGCCCTAAGCACCAACTTGAAATACACCGCCTCAATCAAACACTTCGATCATTATTCGCACAACAAAGATTCCTTCGAAAACGTCTACGTAGCCGATCTAACGCTCGAATGGGGTTTTGGCTGCGGCGGTCTCTGCGGCATGGGATTCACCAGAAACAAACTGGTCGTCCTGAACAGCAACGGCGACGTCGTCGCGTTGTACCTGGACGCCCCAGTGAATTCTCAAGACTGGGTGAGCTGATCTTGGGTGAGCTGATACTGGGTGAGCGGATACAGGGCGAGCTAGCCTCAATCTCTTCCACAGCCTGAGAGTATCCGCCACACCAGCGCAACCGGCAATCCCACCACGTTCGAGTAGTCCCCCTCAATCCGCGGAATCCACCGCGAAGCCCGCCCCTGAATCGCATACGCCCCCGCCTTATCCATCGGCTCGCCCGTCGCCACATACTCGCGAATCTCCGCGGCCGACAATTCGTTCATGGTGACAAGCGTGGTCTCAGAAGCAGTTGTCAGTTCTTCGTTCCCCGACGACCTCACGAAGCAAACTCCAGTAATCACACGATGCACCCTGCCTGAGAGCAACCGCAACATGCGCACAGCATCTTCCGAGTCCGCCGGCTTGCCAAGGATCGCCTCATCCACGACCACAATCGTATCCGCGCCCAACACCACATCTTCCTGCGCAGCTTCTTTGCTCCGAGCACGCCACACCGCGAGCGCCTTCTCCCGCGCCAACCGCACCGCACACTCCCGCGCCGTTTCGCCCGCCAGCGGAGTCTCATCAATATCCGCCGCCTGCACCACAAACGAAATCCCCGCATTGCGCAGAAGTTCCTGCCGCCGCGGCGACGCCGAAGCCAGAATGAGCATGCGAGATTCTATCGAAAGCCTCTACCGAAAGCCTCTACGCCGCAATCAACTCGATCCGGTTTCCAAACGGATCCGACACGTGGCATCGGCGAATCCCGGGAATGCTCTCATCAAGCTTGACCTCAACTCCCGCAGCGCCCAACCGAGACGTCAGACCGTCATAGTCCCCGCAGCGCAAAGCCGGATGCGCCTTCTTCGCCGGACGGAAATCCACTTCGACCCCCAGATGCAGCTGCACACTCCCACTCGCAAACCAGCAGCCCCCGCGCTTCGCCAGTTCCGCCGGCTTCGGAATTTCCGTCATCCCCAGCAGATCGCGATAGAAGCGCCGCGCAGCCTCCTCCTCACCCGGCGGCATAGCCAGCTGCACGTGATCGATCGCGATGAAAGGATGATTGGTCACAACCGGCCTACCGACTGCCTACCACGCCGCGTACAGACTCAATCAGCTTGCCCGAGTCATAGCCAACACCATCTTTAAAAACGGTTTCGACGTTTTCAATATCTTCGATCTTCTTCGACGGATCGCCTTTGATCACCACCAGGTCCGCCTGCTTGCCGGGTGCAATCGTGCCCACGCGATCTAACTCGCCCAGAAATTGCGCCCCATTCGCCGTTGCAATGTGGATCGCCTCCACCGGCGTGAATCCCGACTCCACCAGCAGCTCCACCTCGCGCTGATCGCCGAAGCCGGCAATCACGCCACCCATCCCCGTAGGGTCGAGCCCCGCCAACAGCAACCCTCCAGCCTTGGAGAACGCATATTCGAATTCCTCCTCTTTCTTGAACGCCGCCTCGTAAGGAGACACGTCAGTGCCGAAGCGCTGCCGAATGCGGCTGACGTCGCTCGCTCTCACCCGGTTCGCCAGCACCGCAGACCGCGCGTCCGGCGACAGCGCGTCAAGCACGCGCTTCTGCATCGTCGGCCGCCCCGAAAAACTGCCCATCTCAAACACTGGCAATGTCGAAGTAATCGCAACGTGACGTTGCACTAAATACTGGATCGTGTCATGCAGCGCCCCGGAATTCACATCCAGCTTCGCCATCCCTAAAGGATCCTCGCCATCTTCCGGACACTGATCCAGCTTCTTGCCCACCATGAATTCCGTATCGACAAATAGTCCGTGCTCCAGATCGTCAATGCCCAGGTCGGCCGCTTCGCGAAAGTTCACCGCGCACAAATGTCCCGTCACCTTCGCGCCGCGTTTGTGCGCCGCCTGAATCGCCGCACCCAGTTCCGCCCGCGTGATGAACATGTAAGCCTTGAAATTGTCGACGCCCTGATCGAGCCAGAAATTCACCGTCCTCGTCGCATCCTCCGGACCGGTGAGTTGGTGCATCTGAATCGCCCACGATCCCGCGCCCTCCAGGTACGGCCCGGTCACGTGCATCCTCGGCCCGGGAGTCTGCCCCGCGTCGATCGATTTTTTCAGTTCCAGATCCGTATAAGGCTCCAAAGCCCCGGTGGTACGGATCGTGGTAACACCGGCCGCCAAATACAGTCGTGGAAAACTGAATCCCATCTCGCCGAAGATCCCGTTCCCCATGGGATAAAACATATGATCGTGCATTCCCACCAGCCCGGGAATCACCGTGTACCCATGCAGGTCGAGCACCTGCGCATCTTCCGGAAATTTCGCAGTCGCGATGTCGCCCATCCACTCAATCTTTCCTCGGTTGATCACAATTGTCTGATCCTCGCGCGCCGCCCCGCCCGTGCCATCAATCACGCGCACATGCGTCAGCGCGACGACGGGTCCTTTCACCTTCACAAACACCTGCACCGCCGGCGAAAGCGTTTGTGCCAAGCACGCGACTCCGCACACCAGCCCCACAATGACAACAACAAAAACCTTGCGCATGGTCTTCCTCCCACACTTTTGTCAGCAGCTCATATCAGCAGAGCAGGATTCTACCGGAAACAGAATCCTGCGGGGAGCAATCCTCTTTTAAGCGCGACTCCGAACAAACCGACCACTGACCACTAATCACTGACCCCTGCCTTCCCCTGTTAGAATCGACATTTACCGTCCCCATGGATTCCTCCCACATCCGCAATTTCGCCATCATCGCGCACATCGACCACGGCAAATCCACGCTCGCCGACCGCCTCCTCGAACTCACCGGATCCCTCACCGCGCGCGAAATGCAAGCCCAGGTCCTCGATTCCATGGACCTCGAGCGCGAACGCGGCATAACTATCAAAGCCCACGCCGTCCGCATGGCCTACACGGCCAAAGATGGCCAGACCTACCAGCTCAATCTAATCGACACCCCCGGTCACGTAGATTTTTCCTACGAAGTCTCGCGCTCCCTGGCCTCGTGCGAAGGCGCGCTCCTGGTCGTCGACGCCTCGCAAGGAGTCGAAGCCCAGACCCTCGCCAATTCCTATCTCGCCATCAATCACGGCCTCGAAATCATTCCCGTGATCAACAAAATCGATCTCCAATCCGCCGACGTTCCCCGCACGAAAGAAATGATCGAGAGCGCCGTCGGCCTCGACGCCACCGACGCCGTCCTAATCAGCGCAAAAACCGGCCAGGGCGTTCCCGACGTTCTCGAAGCCATCGTCAAGCGCGTTCCTCCTCCCAAAGGTTCGCCCGACAACCGGCTGCAGGCGTTGGTTTTCGACTCCTGGTTCGATCCCTACCGCGGCGTCATCGTCCTGACGCGAGTCTTCGAAGGCACGCTGAAAAAAGGCGATCGCATCCGCCTCTGGTGGAACGGCACCACCTTCGACGCCGAAACTCTCGGCGTGCTCACCCCCAAGCCCGTCGAGATCGACACGCTCGTCGCCGGCGAAGTCGGCTTCATCATCGCCAACATAAAAAATGTCGCCGACACCAAAATCGGCGACACCATCACCCACGACGCCCACCCCGCGCTCGAAGCCCTCCCGGGCTTCGAAGAAATCAAGCCGATGGTCTTCGCCGGGCTCTACACCATCGACGCCCACGCCCACACTCAGCTCCGCGAAGCCCTGGAAAAACTTCGCCTGAACGATTCGTCGTTCTTCTTCGAGCCCGAAAGTAGCGTAGCCCTCGGCTTCGGCTTCCGCTGCGGCTTCCTCGGCCTGCTCCACATGGAAATCATCCAGGAGCGCCTGGAGCGCGAATTCAATCTCGACCTAATCACCACCGCGCCCGGCGTGCGCTACAAGATCTATAAAACCGACGGCAAGATGGTCGAGATCGACAACCCTTCCCGCTGGCTCGATCCCAGCGAAATCGAAAAAATCGAAGAGCCCGTAATCCTCGCCACCATTCTCACCAACGAAGAATATGTCGGAGGAATTCTCGCGCTGGTCGAAGAAAAACGCGGCAAGCAAAAAACTTTCGAATACGTCAGCTCCTCCCGCGTCATGCTGCACTACGAATTGCCGCTCAACGAAATCGTCCTCGACTTCTACGATCGCCTAAAATCCGTCTCCCGCGGCTACGCGTCACTCGACTACCACCTAGCCGACTACTGGGAGTCGCCCATGGTCAAAATGGACATTCTCGTCGCCGGCGAGCCCGTCGACGCCCTTTCCATCATCGTGCACCGCGACTTCGCCTACGAACGCGGCAAAGCCCTCGTCTCGAAAATGCGTGAACTCATTCCCCGCCAGATGTTCGAAGTCGCAATCCAGGCCTCCATCGGCGCCAAAATCATCGCCCGCGAAACCGTCCACGCCATCCGCAAAAACGTAATCGCCAAATGCTACGGCGGCGACATCAGCCGCAAACGCAAACTTCTGGAAAAACAAAAAGAAGGCAAAAAACGCATGAAGCGCATCGGCCGCGTCGACATCCCCCAGGAAGCCTTCCTGGCCGTCCTGAAAGTCGGCGAAAGCAGCAACTAGAAAACATCGCTCGCATCTAGTTTGGAAAGGCGTTGCTTTTTGTTTTGACTGCAAGAAGCCGCGGATGCAACCGTGGAAATGTTATGCGTGCAAGAAGCCGCAGACTCAACCGTGGAAGAGCGGCCCTTCAGGGCCGCGTAAAGCGGTCTAAGATTCGGGGGCTTTAGCCCCTGCGGTTTAAAAGGCGCGAAACTCGAAACGTCTTCAAGGCTGAGGTCGGCGAAAGCAGCAGCTAGAGGGAGCATTCATGCAAGAGTTCTTCAACAAATATCCTCTCGCCTTCCTCCCCCTCTTCATTCTCTTCTGGTGCGCCATCACCTATCTGATCTCTCTTCTCACCGGCTGGTCCAGACTCGCCGAACGCTTCCGCCTCTCGACCACCTTCACCGGCCCCACCTGGAATTTCCAAACCGCCCGCATGCGTTGGACCGCCCGCTACGGCAACTGCCTCACCGTAGGCGCCGATCCCACCGGCCTTAAACTCTCGGTCCTTTTTCTTTTTCGCCCCGCCCATCCCCCGTTGTTCATCCCGTGGAGCGAGATCACCGTCGCCAAGCGCTCAACCTTCCTGTCCATCCGCCAAGTCAAATTGCTGCTCGGCCGCGACGAACAGATCCCCTTCATGATCACCGGCCGCCTCGCCGACCGCGTCCAGTCCGCCGCCGGCGCAAGCTGGCCTGCTGAGCCAGTCTCGTAGAAGCTTCAGAAGCTTCACTTTCTCCTTCTTCACGCGCACCCACCGACCGTCCACATGTAAATCGCCTGATGGGAAGCCGAGTACTGTACAGCAGGAGCAAAGAGAAGTTGAAAAAGAAATCGCCCAGAAGCCAACCGGACATTTTTATGGCTTCCGTCCGTGACGGGCAACTACAGCCAGTGACCGCGAATCTCACCAACCGTGTTGAGGCAGTTGGTTGTCCGACAGGCGCGCTTTTGCGCCCCATCAACTGACCACGAACAACAAATTCAACCTGGAACTTCGATCCCAACGCCGGGGTCTATCCCATCGACCATCCGCTCGGTCCTGGCCGCATCAACCCGCACGGGAGGATTCCATGCAGATTTCTACACAACGATGGCCCCGTTTCGCACAAGTCCTTCTCACATCCGCCGCCCTGACCGTGCCCACTCTAGCCCAGCTCGAGACTCCGCAGTCCGCGCCGCCTGCCCCGCCCAACGCAGCAGACACCCACTCCAAAGCCGAACAGGAAAAAGAAACCGCGGCTCGCCATCAAGCCGCTCTCACCCTGCTCAACCAGGTTCTCGCCGGCGCCAGAAACCTGAGCCTGCCGCAAAATCGCATCGCCCTCGCCTCTGACGCCTTTCCCATCCTCTGGACCCGCAACGAGCCGCTAGCCCGCAGCCTCGTGACACAAATGACCAGCGACTTCGCTCAGGCATCCTCCCGTGAGCAGGAAAGCCCCGATCCCAACGCCCGCCAACTCCTGCACCAGCAGTGGCAAATCGTGCTGCGAACCATTGCCGCAAACGATCCCGAACTAGCTCTCAGTTTTATGAACGCAACCCGCACCTACACGCAAATCGGAAATCCCGACCAGCAGGAAGCCGAAGAGCGCGCTCTTCGTCTCGATCTCGCCGCGCAAGAAGCCGCGCACAATCCTCGCAACGCCCTGCGCCTCGCCGAAAAAGACTTGCAGTCTCCCGGCGAATTGCCCCTGGAACTCCTCAATCTGCTAACCCAGATCAACGCCAGCGACGCCGAAGCCGGAGCGCAACTACTGCAAAACATCGTGTCCCGCGTTCGTACCAGCCTCTTGGACGGCAACAACTTCAACTTCGCCGTCAACCTGCTCAACTCACAAGCCAACTCCACCGCCAACACGTCCGCGTCCAATGACGCTCTAAAGACGCTGGCCGACGCCGTCGCCACTGCAGCCCTCAGCCCAGAGTCCCCCGCACAAAATCTGCCCATGCTGCAAGGTTCGCTGCCGACCTTCGAACAGCTCGCCCCCACCCGCGTCCAGGCCCTGCGCCAAAAAGTGGAGGAATTCACCGGCACTCTCAACCCGCAACAACAGGCGTGGAACCAGTTCAATGAAGCCCAGGCCAGCGGAGATCCCAACCAGATCCTCGCCGTCGCCGAACAGGCCGAGCCCGATATGCGTTCCAACCTGTATCAGCAAGTCGCCTGGCAGTTCGCCAACACCGGCGACCTGCAGCGCGCCCGCCAAATCGCCGACAATCTCCCCGATCCCTTTCAGCGCCAGCAAGTCCTGCAACAGGCCATCCGGCAATCCGCATCCATCGCCGCCAATCAAGGCGAGTACGCCGCCGCCCGCCAACTTGCCCAGGAAATCAAGCCTGACGAAGATCGCGCCACGCTCCTAGCGCAGTTCGCCTCCGGCGCCGCCGGCGCCAGGCAGCAGCAACTCGCCCAGGACATGCTCGAAGAAGCCGGAGCACTCCTCGCCAACCGCGCCGCCGGAGCATCCGTCTTTGCCGCGCAGTTGCAAGTCGCGCAAGCCTTCGCCCACGTCAAGCCCGCCCGCGCCATGCCCCTGCTCGAGCACTCCGCCGCGCAGCTGGAGCAAGTCCTCTCCGCCGCCTTCGCCGTAGACGCATTCCTGCCCTACACCCACTCCTTCGATTCCGGAGAACTCCTGCTCACCAACAGCTTCCTGAGCAACTCCCTGATCCGCCCCTACGCCGAAGCCACCGCTGAACTCGCCCTCTACGATCTTCCCTCCGCGCGCATACTCGCCGACCGCCTCACCCTTCCCGAGGCTCGTCTCCTAGCCGAGCTATTCGTAGCGCGCAGCGCCTTGGGTGACCCCGCTCCCCCAGCGCAAGCCGGAGTTGTACTCAGCCGCCGCTTTCGGCCCGCAGTAATCTAGCAGCAGTGATCCGCCCGCAGTAATGAGGTCAGAAGAAAAATCGATTCTGCACCCCGCAATTTTCGCTGCCAAAGCTCATCGCACCCGCCGAAACCCCGCTAAAATCGCCCCCGAAACGAAAGTACAATGACCCCAAATTGTGCAAATCTCAAAAGCGAGCGAAATCCGCCCGTGTCCAACCCGCCGTCATGTTAATGTCCCGTGAATTGCATAACTGGTTACTACTCATGACTTTAAAGACCGCCCAACCGCCCTCCCAAAACCGGACGCCGGCCCTTTGCCCAAAGTTATTTCGAAAATGATTTTCAATTCCACAATCTTTTCCACAGCCTTGCCCCCAAATTCCAGCTTGCCAGTGCAAGCCCAACTCCCTGAAACACTTACCGCAACACCCCTACAGTGTTTACAGTATGCCGCCGCCGCCAAAGTCTACTTCCCGAACCTCCGCACGCTAAAAGAAATCGGCAGTCCGACCACCACTATATGCACCAGCAGCCCCTGCAACACGTCATGCAGTTCGTACGGCCCCCGGCTGCGCAGCGCCGAGAGCGGCAACACGACGTAGCTCATTACCAACTCAACAGCCATCCCATAAAACAACCCGCACACCAGCGGATGCTCCGTCAAAAAACTCAACCTCCGGCTGGCCGAGTAGTAAACACCCGTCGCCGTGCCCGCAATAAAAAAATGCAAACACACCCCCAACACATAAGTCCCCACGCCTCCCTGAAAAGCCGACGGTCCCAACAACCCAGCCGCAATCACCAGCGGCACCTTGCGTCCAAACAAAATAAAAGCCTGCGTAAGATCGAGCGTCCCCACAATCAGCCCACCCACCCCGATCGCGAGTAAAGCACTCCGTTTCCGCCCCACCCCATTCCCCGAAATCGCCGCCACAGAATGAGCACTCATCACATCCTCCAATCTTTCCCGCCATGATGTCAGCGACGCAGGTCAGCGAACGCATGACCATACCCGGATAAGACGCGCGAAGCCCCAACCCGTAATCCAAAACCTTCTGAATACTTCTGAAATGACGTGGCAGGTATCGCGATCACGTCGGCGTCATCCCGAGCGGAGCCGTTCTTCAGGTGAAGCGAGAGCCTGCCCTGAGCGAAGTCGAAGGGGATCTCCCGCGCATCGCCACAGGAAGGGCACGACCTCGCTCGTTGAGTGATTCGGGAAGGCCACCAGTCCCAGTCCGGAAAAGCTGGGTCACACACCACGTTCCCCATCCCCTGCCCCAGAGAAGTTCAAAAACAAATCCTCGCCGAACGGCAGGATATCCGAAGCGGAATAAGCACTACATTCTCCAGTTCCATGAAACGACTGCGATGCTTCACGCACTATCTACCAGCGGGGTATCCGGTGACACCAAGTAAGGTGGCCGATGCTGCTTGAGGAGGATATATGCAAAGTGTATGGAAAACTGTGATTCGCGTTGCGCTTTTACTAACCATGGTGGGGCTCGCCGCATCACTCGCGGCACAGGCACCTAAAGAAGTCAGAAGCCCGGCCGAGGTTAAGGCCCGCCAAGACTGGGCAAAGACAATGCATCACACACGCGCACCCAAGGAAGGATGCTTTCATGCATCGTATCCCGGTACTGAATGGCAAGAAGTTCAATGCGCTCCACCGAACGGATGGCGGTCGGTTCTGCCTCGGCGCCGCAGGATCGTGAAGGACGACCGCGGGGAATTGTTTGGCCCTGGCCTTATCCCGCCCAACAGTGACATTGTGGTTCAGGCCCCCTCAGGACATTTGCTCAGTACTGTTGTCGGCAGTTTCCCTACGGTGAGTGGCGTCCAATCAGAAACAGGCTCCGGTGGAATCTCTGGCACAAATGAGTATTCGCTGCAGCTGAACACCAACGACAATTACTCCGCCGCTTGCGGCAGTTTCACCAGCTGTGTCCCCTGGGTGCAATTCGTAATGGCGACGAATACGCCGGTATCCTTGACAGGCACCACTTTAACCAACGAGACCCAGGTCTTCATCGAATATTGGCTGATCAACTACGGCACACATCCCACCAATGGGTCAAACATCTGCCCGACCGGCTTCATTGATAATGGTCCCGATGCACTCGGGGGGGCCGGTGACGATTGTGTGCAGAATGGCCCGGCCACCACGGTCGACTGGAATCCACCCACCAACACGGGCCAGTTACCCATTACCGATCTTGCCGACCTGTCATTGTCGGGCTCGGCAACAACCGGCGGAAACGATGAGGCCACCGTCACCTATAACGGTCAGGCTTATAAGGCAACCGTCGCAGATAGCTTAACGGATATCGCAAGCGTCTGGAACCAGGCAGAATTCAACGTCCTAGGAAATGCTGGCGGTTCGCAAGCCGTAATTAACTCCGGCATTACCTGTGTCGATACTACCGGTGCCAACTGTGCCGTCCTTGTTGTGCAGAGTGCCGTGACTTACTCGCCTGCTTCGATGCTCGCGCCCACTTGCGTATTGAACGGTGGTACGACAGGCGAAACCAACAATCTCACCTTTGCGCCGGCTCAGGGTACTACCGCACCGGCCCAATGCTGCCCCTACGGCGGGGCGTCGCCGGCCATCGAGTTTGTCGAGAGCAATAACCCCGACGAGTGGGCAGCGTGCACCAATCCGATCACCTGGGGCGAGCCCCACATCACCACCGTGAACGGAGCCTACTACGACTTCCAGGGCGCCGGAGAGTACGTAACTCTTCTGGATCCCGACGGGGCAGAAGTTCAGGTGCGCCAAACTCCCATTCCATCCGACGGTCCCGGAAACTGGAGCCCCTCGCTCCCCCCGGGTTACCAACCGGCGTACCAAAATGACGAGCTTCTCAGTTGCTTGAGTGGGAATACGGCCGTCGCCGCGCGCGTAGGAAAGCACCGCGTGACCTATGAGCCCAGCTTCGGCGTGCCCAACCCCAGCGGTCTCCAGCTTCGCATCGATGGCAAAGTTACCACCCACGGAGAGAATTTCGGCGACGGCGGAAGCGTTGAGACTTCTTCCGATGGTATAGAAGTTCATTTTCCCGACGGCAAAATATTGAGCGTGTCAGGCTCGTTGCCCCTGCTCAGTATTGAGTTCTCAGGCCTCGGAGTGGTCAGCCACAGAGCTGGAGCGCCCGAGCGAGGACTGGCGGGCGACGTTCCCGAGGGCAGCTGGCTGCCCCGGCTCCCGAACGGCACGCCGATCGGGCCCATGCCGGCCTCCCTGCATGACCGCTATGTCACTCTGAACCAAAAGTTCGGCAATGCCTGGCGCGTGACCAAGAGCAACAGCCTCTTCGACTATGCATCGGGCACGTCAACCGCAACCTTCACCAATGCCGCCTGGCCCGTGGAGAATGCCAAAACCTGTACCGTCCCGAATGTGAAGACGGCACCGCACATCAGCGCCGAGGCCGCCGAAGAAGCCTGCCGGTCGATCACCAACAAAACCTTGCACTCCAGCTGCGTCTTCGACGTGCAGTTAACCGGCCTCACCCACTTAGCCCGCACTTACGAGGTCACCGAGCGTATCCACGCCAAACTGGTCGTCAAACCAATCACCATCAGGCCCATCCGTGACGAACTCAAGTAACGGCGCGGACCAGACGATCCGGCTGCGCAGTGGAAGATGGAAGATGGAGGAGAGAAGACGAACGCGAAGCTGCCAATACCGGTGCATGTGATCAGGCCGCCATCCAAAGCGGCCATCTCGAAGCGAGGCTTGCGAGGATTGATAGAACGGCGGTAAGGACTGACGAACGACAGTAAGTATCAACAGAACGGCGGCCGCTCTCCTGTGGCCGCCGTTTTTGTGTCCGACAGAGCCGGCCGCGGAGCCCCAACCACCGCCGGCGTCATCCCGAGAGGAGCCGCTCTTCAGGCGAAGCGAGAGCCTGCCCTGAGCGAGGTCGAAGGGGATCTCCCGCGCCTCGACACAGGAAGGCCGAGGCTTAGCTCGCGGTTGATTCGGAAAGGCTGTGAGCTCGCTCGCGATGTTCGGGAAGGGAACGAGTTCCAGTCGTGCCGCCAAAGCCGGTAGCGGAGCCGCGCTCCCATCCCTACTCCTCATCCCCCACCCCACCCTCCGCCAACGACTCAAATCTCGTGCTGTTCTTCAAAAACGCCATCTTCACCCTCCCAATCGGGCCATTCCGCTGTTTGGCGATAATGATCTCCGCCTTCCCCTGCAACTCCGCATCATCAGGCTTATAAATCTCTTCGCGAAAAATAAACATCACCAGATCCGCATCCTGCTCAATCGATCCTGACTCGCGCAAATCCGCCAGCTGCGGACGATGATCTCCGCCCCGACTCTCCGGCGCGCGGCTCAACTGCGACAGCGCAATCACCGGCACCGCCAACTCCTTGGCCAGCGCCTTCAGCCCGCGCGAAATCGCCGACACTTCCTGCGTCCGATTCTCAAACCGTTTCCCCCCGCCCGACATCAACTGCAAATAATCCACGATGATCAAATCCAGCCGCCCGCCCTGCGCCTGCTTCAACCGCCGCGCCTTGGCCCGCATCTCGCTCAAAGAAATCCCCGGCGTGTCATCAATAAATATCGGAGCATGCGCCAGCTGCTCCATCGCCCGCACCACTTTCCGCGTGTCGTCCTGCCACAGCGATCCAGTCCGCATCTTGTGCGCATCCACCCGCGCCTGCGAACACAGCAACCTCATCAGCAGCGCCTCCCGCGACATTTCCAGCGAGAACACTCCGACCACCTGGCTGTCTTCAATCGCCGCATTCTCCGCAATGTTCATCACAAACGCCGTCTTGCCCATCGAAGGCCGCGCCGCAATAATCACCAGATCACTCCGCTGCAATCCCGAAGTCATCTCATCCAAGTCGGTATAGTGCGTCGCCAGCCCCGTGATGCGCTGCCCGCGTTGCAGCAGCGCGTCCACCGACCCAAACGACTCCTTCACAATTTCCTGGATCCCCATGAACCCGCGCCCAATGCGCTTTTCCGACAGCTGAAAAATCGCCGCCTCGGCGTCGCTCAACACATCCTCGGCCAAGTCCGACTGATCCGACGCCCGCGCAATCGCCGTCGACGCCGCCGAAATCAGCCCGCGCAGCATCGCCTTGTCGCGCACAATCTTGACGTAGTGCTCAATGCTCGGCCGGTCCGGCACTCCATCCACCAGGCTCGACACATAAGCCACGTCGCCGATCGGCTGCAGATCCTTGTGCCGGTCGAGTTCCTCGATCAGCGTGATCATGTCAATCGGCCGCGACGATTCCGCCAGATCCACCATCCGCGAATAAATCCGCCGATGCGAATCCAGCGAAAAATCCTCAATCCGCAAATGTTCCGCCGCCTGGTTATAAGCAAAGTTGTCGAGCAGAATCGCCCCCAAAATCGAGCGCTCAGCCTCCACATTCGCCGGAAGCGTGCTAATGCCGTAATCAGTAGTCGCCATAGAGCCGGGATCCTCGTCGTTAATTATGCCAGCAGGGCGAACGAAACACGAAACAGAAAACTTGCTCGCTTTTTAGACAATCCGAACCGTCCGCGCTCGCCCCCAACAAACAGTGAAGCAGTTTCAGGCGAATGTGCGGCGAATATGCGCAAAGGATTGTGCAGAAGTTGTGGAAACTCCGTGTTCCCTGTGGAAGCCCCGCGAAAACCAGTCCCGAACACAAAAGCCGCGCAGAGGAATTAGCGCGCTCAGACAAAGATATGGTTTGATCCGTGCATATCCGCGAAAATCCGTGGCCAAATTGTTTAGGACAAAAACAAATGCGGCCAGGGCCAGCCACCCCGACCGCATCGTTCGTGGATTCCTGCTTCTGCCTTGTCACCGCTTGGCGACGAAATGACCGCTTCAGTCCGGCAACGCCCCCGCTCTTTCGAACGAGAAGCGCCACCGTGGCCAAAGCGAGTTGCCCATTCATCATCTCGCGATGACAACGGTGCAACCGCTGCGGCAGCCAGCGGCCCTTGTTTCCTGCACGCTGTTCGTCGCCTCCGCTCCGAAGAGCAAAGGGCCAAGAAACAACGAGCAAGAGGGGGAGGCCGCAACGCCCGGGCAACCAGTCGCGCTCGCGCGCGTTTCTGATCTGTCCCCCGGCAATTCACCCTCGAGAATCGCCGGTTGCCGCTGGCTCTGCCGCAATCATCCGGCAAGCACAGGAACTCTCACGTTTCGCTGAACCCACTCTCAGCCACTTCGTTGCGCCCCGCAACCGAAAAAACTTCCCCCCTTGTGCAGAAACTGTGGACGATGTGTCTTCCCTGTGGAAGCCCGAGGAAAACTAAGAATAAATTTTCGAGCCCGAGTTCGCAGCCCCACACCCAATCAAAGTTGTCATTCCGAATCGCGCAGAAAGCGCGGTGAGGAACCTAGTTTTCTCACGCGGTCGACGCAGCCGACGAATGCTATCCATCTTCGCGCTCCTTCTGCGGACGCAGATAATTGCCTTCGATCTGCCGCCGGGCAAAATTCGCAGCCGCCTCCATCCGCTCCACCGCGTTCCTAGGAAACCGTCCGGACGCCGCGACGGGAGCTGTCGTCTCCTCGGCGCTAGTCTCGCTAGCCTCACCACCTTCCGCAGCCTCCCGCAAAAGATGCCACGCCTCGCGGTAGTTCTCGTACTCGCCCGTTTGCGAATCGGGATGCAACATGATGGACCTTTTGCCCCGGATCAATTTGAGCGGGATGAAGTACCACGCGTCCGCGGGGACGACAAATGCGGCGAGGAAGTCGAATGCGCCGGCGGGATACGCCTTATGCCCGCCGCGCACGGTGCACTCGTAGCCCGTGCCCTCCTCGCAGATGGTGGATTTCACCTGCACGCTGACGAAGCGTCCGGTTTTGCCGATGACGAAGTCGTAGCTGGACATTTCTCCCCAGGGCTTGCTGACGGGCAGGCCGTGCTCGGCGGCGCGCGCCATGAAAACCGACTCGGCCCATTCGCCTCGCTTTTTCTTGTCGGAGATAATTTTCGGCTTGCGCTTCTTCATTCGTCGCCTCAGAACCAAAAAGGCAGCTTCCGTCGAAAACTCGCGAATGCCGCCTTATGCTTCGATTCGACAGGAATGTAAAGGCAGAGGCAAGAGAATTACAGGAGAAAGCGAGAACGATTCCCGAAACGGGAAAGCCCATAAAGCGCAGTTGACAGCATGTAACACGTGTCGTTACACTATACGGTGTGATTAAGAGCTTCCGGCACCGAGGCTTGGAGAAGTTTTTCCACACGGGGTCGAAGGCGGGGATTCAGCCGAAGCACGCCGGCAAGCTGCGCTTGCAACTGTTCGCGCTCGACAATGCCAGGCAGCCCGGAGACCTGAACGCTCCGGGATGGAAGCTGCACCGCCTCGCCGGAGAGCTCAAGGATCACTGGGCGATCAGTGTTAGCGGCAACTGGCGGCTGACGTTCAAGTTTGAAGGCGAGGACGCAATCCTCGTCGACTATCGGGACTATCACTAGTCATAATCAGTAGGAGGCATGATGCGCATGCACAACCCACCTCATCCCGGCCTGGTTCTCCGCGAATATCTGGGAGACCTGGCCGTGACCACGGCGGCGGCTCATCTGCGGATTACGCGGGTGACGCTCTCGCGCGTGCTCAACGGCAAGGCCGGAATCTCTGCCCCCATGGCTCTCCGGCTGGCAGCCGCCCTCGGCACCACGCCAGAGGTGTGGATGAATATGCAGTCGCAGTACGACCTGTGGCGCGCGCGGCAGAGACGGCAACCGGCGGTGCGGAGATTTGCGTACGCCGATTTCTTCAAGGGGCGAGCGGGGAAGGAGACCGGTGCGGGCCTGATGAAGTTCCTGCGCAACGCACCGAAGGCTGCGCCACAGTCGGTGGATACCATGCGGTGAGGTCGGCATATACTAGTTAGTGTCCCCTTTGTTTGTTTCTCTGACGAATGCACTCATACTGGTGCATAGCCCAAGGATGACCATGCCAGCCGCAATACGTAAGTTCACGGACAACGAACTTGGAGAAGTCTTTCCGGCGAACCCTATCCGTGAGGTCGACTTTGAAATCCGATTCAATCCGCGCCTGAGGGTCCAAGCAGAGATGTGGCGTTTTCAGGAGCGAGTCGTGGCCGAGTATCCCGACGTCGGCCTCGAGTCCGCCCTTCTGCCGAATGGGGCCACACTCAACGTCACAGTGTTCCAGAACCTACGTAAGGCGCGGCTCATCAAAGTCTCCCCGCAGAACATGGCGATTGCATTCTCGGCCTACGCCAACTTCGAGGAGTTCAAGGAGGAGGTCCTCAGGCGCGGCACGGAATTCTCCGAAATTTTTGATGTCTCGTCCCTCACCCGCGTCGGGCTGCGCTACGTGAACGAGATTCCCCTCCCGACACAGCAGGCAGAGTCGATGACGAAGTATGTCAATCCCTTGGTGGATTTCGGCCGCATCCCCTTGGGAAGTGTTCAGCAGTTCGCGTTGCAATTGTCTGCGCAATTGGGCGACCACATGATCCAGGTCCGCACTGCAATGTTGGCCGGCCCGATCCGGACTTACGTTCTCGACATCGACGCCTATACAGAGACCGTCAAGTCAGCCGCTGAGATCGGCGGGTTGCTCGATCAATTCCACGACACTGCTCAAAAAGTGTTTCTCGATCACGTTACGAGCGACTTTAAGCAGGTCATGAGGGCGCGATGAGCTCGACTCCCCTACAATCAGCTGGCTTCGCAGCTCCCGTCTATGCCGATCTGGCGACAACGATGGGCGGAGGAACGCCTCTAATCGTTGCAGTTTCAAAGGCAGGGAGAGCCGACGAGTACCACGTACTAGTGAAGTTGCAGCTGCTCCAAGCGTACGACCGGGCGATATTCGACCTGCAACAACAATTAGCACACTACCGAGCATTGATCGATGTCCTCCTGCCGAAGCCCGTTGCCGCAGAAGATCTTCGTTTGGAAAGTAGCCCGCTCAACGCGGCAAGCGTCAGGGTACTGGACTCAATCGTCCGGATGAGGGTTCCCGATTCGGTGTTGCGAGGGGTAGACGAGACCAATGAGGTTTAGCACGTGTACCTGAGCAGCGGCGATGTGGAGAAGAATTGCCTGAGGCAAGGAGACATCCTCGACGCGGTGCCTTTCCCGATCATCGAAGCAGATGCCGCGATCCTCGGAAAAATCGACGACGATGGGATCGTCGTGCCCCATCCGAGGATCGTCACAATACCTCGGGAGCATCGGGCTCAGCAGGACTGCTTCACGATGCAGATCAAGACACGCCTTTCGCCTGTGGCGGTGATCTCTCATTGCTGTGAGTTGGAGCTTCGAAGCGGCAAGTGTCTGCTACCAATGATTACGGTCGCCCGGATCGTGCCGGTGAAGCCGTCGATCATTGGGAACGCCCAGAAACTTGCCAGCTTGAGGGGCAACAAGGACCCACGCAAACGCCCGGACCCTGGATACCTCGATTATTTCCACCTAGAGTCGCACGAGTCACTCGGCGGAATCGAGACGCTAGTCGACTTCTCACAAATTTCGTCGATTCCGGGGAGCGAGTATTCGGCGCTGCTCAAACGGAAGGTTCTTCAGTTGGCAGACCGCGAACGCGTTAAGTTCAAGATCAAACTCGCAGCCTACATCGGCAGGTTGACTGACGAGGAAGATGCCGCGAATCTTGAAAATCCCTGGCTCACGTAAAAAGCCAAAGCCCCGAGGGTCGCTCGGGGCATTCAGATACTAAACGGCGTCCGCGAAACATCTTTATGCTAGTCGGCATTCAGGCTGAATGCAAGAGAACTTTAGTATCGAGTGACCCGAGGAGGGCAAGGGAGTAGAACCCTAGTGGCTGCAAAACCACTCGACGTTTCGCGGACGCCGTCCAGTACCCACTGGCAATACCCTCCTAAACGCCCATCCGCGAATGCCCATTCTATGGCCGGACCCATCCGAAATCGCTAGCGCAGCGTGGATTATTACCGCCACGTTCCAATCTGGGAAGCACCGAAAGAGAGAAAGGCGCGGCCGGAGCCGTACTCATTCTGCATTCTGACTTCTTACTTCTGACTTAGTCCCTGACTCCATCCATGAACGCGCGCAGCTTGCGCGATCTTGACGGGTGCCGCAGCTTCCGCAACGCTTTGGCTTCGATTTGGCGGATGCGTTCGCGGGTGACCGCGAAGCTTTGGCCGACTTCTTCGAGGGTGTGCTCGCTGCCGTCTTCGAGGCCGAAGCGCATTTTAATAACTTTTTCTTCGCGCGGGGTCAGCGTGCGCAGGACCTGTCCAGTCTGGTCCTTGAGGTTCACGTTGATGACGGCCTCGGCGGGAGAAACTACGCCGCGGTCTTCGATGAAGTCGCCGAGATGCGAATCTTCCTCCTCGCCGATGGGAGTCTCGAGGGAGATGGGCTCCTGCGCGATCTTGAGGACCTTGCGAACTTTCGCGACGGGAATGTCCATTCTCTTCGCGATCTCTTCCGAGGTGGGCTCGCGGCCGAGTTCCTGCACCAGCTGACGCGAGGTGCGGATCAGCTTGTTGATGGTTTCGATCATGTGCACCGGGATGCGGATGGTGCGAGCCTGATCGGCGATGGCGCGGGTGATGGCCTGGCGAATCCACCAGGTGGCGTAGGTGGAAAATTTGTAGCCGCGGCGGTACTCGAATTTGTCGACGGCCTTCATCAGGCCGATGTTGCCTTCCTGAATCAGGTCGAGAAACTGCAGGCCACGGTTGGTATATTTTTTCGCGATCGAAACGACGAGACGCAGGTTGGCCTCGATGAGCTCCCGCTTGGCCTGCTCCGCGTCCATGTCGCCGGAGATAATCTCGCGCTGCGTGCGTTTGAGTTCGGCGAACGAGACGCCGGTTTCGAGTTCGAGTTTTTCAACTTCGCCACGGATGGCGCGGGCCTGGCGGCGATATTCTTTTTTTTGTTCTTCGCTGCGGGTGGCGTCGGCCTTGCGCTCAAGGTTCTGGGTCTGGCGGTCGAGCGAACGCATGCCGTCGACGGTCTTGTTCAGACGTTCAATCAGCCGCTTGCGCTCGGCGTTGGTGAATCCCAGCTTGCGCACCGCTTTCGAGGTGGCGACGATGGCGCGCGCCAGCTTGCGGCGGGCGCGGCGATGATCTTTGGGCTTCTTAGTCTTTGAAACTTCGAGATATTTTTCTTCGAGCAGCGCGGCCTTTTTATACAGCTTGGCCATGTCGTCGATTTTGCCGGTGAACTCGTTCAGGCGGTTTTGCAGGATCTCGTCGGTGATCTCTTCTTCGTCAAAGGTGACCACTTCTTTGATCGAGCGGACGCCTTTTTTGAGATCCTCGCCCATGGCCAGCAATTCGCGAATCACGATAGGCGAGCGCGAGAGGGCTTTGAGCACGCGGATCTGGCCGCGCTCGATGCGCTTCGCGATTTCAACTTCGCCTTCGCGGGTGAGCAGCGGCACGGTTCCCATTTCGCGCAGGTACATGCGGACGGGATCGTTGGTTTTTTCGAGAGCGCCGGGCGTGAGGTCGAGCTCGACGTCCTCGCCTTCTTCGTTGTCTTCGAATTTTTTATCGAGCGTGGCGGAAGGCAGCTTGGGGCCTTCGAGCACGTCGATTCCCTGCGTACCGATGGTGGTGAGCAGATCGTCCAGGTCTTCGGGACTGTGCACGTCGTGCGGGATCAGGTCGTTGACCTGGTCGTAGGTGAGATATCCCTTCTCTTTGCCTGTGTCGATCAGCTTTTTAATGTCGTCGAACTTGTCTTCTAGAGCCAAAAGGTGTGTCCTCGAACTGCTTTAATTCCGTGCGTTCAATCCGCTCCACAGGAGCTTGTGATAATGTTCCAATAAGGGTGGGAAGCTGGGTGTTGCGGGGTCGCGCGTACCGCGCAAACCTATAGATTTTAGCAAACAGGTGCTGTGCCGTCTATCGGTGGCCCGCCTTATTTCCCAGTGCATCCCCTATCTTCAATTCCCTTAGTTACTTAGATGGCGGCGGAGAGCTTTTTGTTTCACGCGCTCTTCTTGTTTCCGGCACTATCGGCTAGACCGCTCTCGACTAAACCAGGATCGCGGAGGGCGCGGCTGATGCGCTCTAGTTCGGTGAGCAGCTCGCGCAGGCGGTCTTTGCTATTATTTTCGGCCAGGCCGGGCTTCTTGAGTTCTTGCTGGACTTGCTCCTGGCGGCGGCGCAGGTGAATGCGGCGCAGGGCGCGGACCGCGGCTTCCAGAACTTCTGCTGTGAGATCTTCGTCCTCCTTGAGGAGAATCAGGGCCAGCATGCGGCGATCGGATTCGGTCGCGGGTACGTCGAGAACATCCTTGGGCGCTTCTTCTGGAACGTCTTCATGACCATCTCCGTGAATATCGGCAGATTCGCGGCCGGCATCTAATAGGGACTCGGCTAGCGATTCGGTCGCCAGGCCGCGGTGCAGGGCTTCGTTCTGCAGCACGAACCTCGCTTGGCCTGCGGGATCGAATTCTGCTTCCTTGTTCACCCATGCTCCGTCGCGGGCGGAATGATGTTCGTCTCCTGGATGAATTTGGCGGGCTGAGGCGAGGGCGCGGATTAGAACTTTTTCGGCGTCGGTGACTTGCGCCTCTGCGGGAGCTTTGACGGTGGAAGTCTCACGCGTGCTGGCGGCGTGGCGCAGCTCCTGGCGCAGGACTGCGGAATCGATTCCTAGTTTCTGTGAGATCTCGTGCGCGAGCTCGTCGCGCACAATGCGGCTGGGAATGCGCTGGATGTGGGGCAGGAGGTAGTTCACGGCCTTGACTTTGCCTTCGGCATTCCGCACCGGGAATTGGGTGCGGGCGCGTTCGATGAGGTAGTCGAAGTATTTTTGTGAATTTTTCAGCGCGGTGCTGTAGGCTTCGTTGCCTTTGCGGCGAATGTAGAGATCGGGATCGAAGCCTTGCTCGAGGCTGAGCACTTTGATTTGAAATTCTTCTTCGATCAGCAAGCCCAGAGTGCGCTCGGTGGCCTTCGCGCCCGCCGTGTCGGGATCGAAGTTCACGACGACGTTTTTGCTGAAGCGGCCGAGCAACTTCGCCTGTAGTTCCGTGAAGGCCGTGCCGGAGCTGGCGATGACGTTGTGAAATCCGGCGGCGTAGACGGAGATGCAATCCATCTGGCCTTCGACCAGGATGGCGTAGTCGAATTTCTTGATCCACTCTTTGGCAATGTCGAGGTTGAACAGGACTTTGCCCTTGGAGTAGATCGGAGTCTCGGGGGAGTTCAAATATTTCGGGCCGGATTTTTCGTCGGCGGCCAGAGTGCGTCCGGTGAAGGCGATTACTTTTCCGGCTTCGCTGGAGATGGGGAACATGACGCGGTTACGGAATTTGGAGTACATGGCGGAGAGTCGCGAGTCCTGAGCCCCGAGCTGCGAGTTCGGGTCAACACCCCCGCCCTGTCCGTCCAAAGAGCGGACGGACAAGGAAGGGGTACGCTCGCGTGTTTCTTCCTGTTTCCAGGAGAACAGGCCGCTTTCGCGGAGGACTTCTTCTGGGAATTCTTGTTTCAGGCGATCGCGGAGGAGGAAGCCGGAATCGGGGGCGTAGCCGATGCGGAAGCGAGTGATCATTTCGTCGTTCAGGCCGCGGCCGGCGAGATAGGCGCGGGCGGTTGCGCCTTCGGGACGGCGCAGGCATTCCTGAAAGAATGCTACGGCGCGTTCGTGGACGTCGAACAGTTGGCCGCGAACGCGCGCTTCGCGGGCTTCGCCGGGAGTCGAGTAATTCGCCTTGGGCAGGGGAATGCCTAGCTTTTGCGCGACCAGACGGACGGCTTCGGGGAAAGTGATGTTTTCGATTTTCTGGATGAAGGTGAAGACGTCGCCCTTTTCGTGGCAGCCGAAGCAGTAGTAGTACTGGCGGGTGCTGTGCACGGAAAATGACGGGGTTTTTTCGCCGTGGAACGGGCATAGGCCTGAGAAGTTCTGCGCTCCGGCTTTTTTCAGCTTGATGTAGTCGCCGATGATGCGGACGATATCCGCCTGCTGCTTGACCGTGTACGCGAAATCGCCGGGGTTCGCCATTTTGTTGCGGGGCAGGACTCTCCGTTGGAATTGTCAGGGAGAATGCGGCTGAAAGGAATATAGCGGATTGGGATTGTTGTGGAGAAGCTGTGGGAAAGGGGAGGATTCGGTTGATGGGGTGGGAAAAGGCGGGATATTCGACGCGGTGGCGGCGGATCGAGAGCAGTGGCCGGGTAGGGATGCTTCGACTGCGTGTGGCGATTCGCGGAGCGAATCGTCACACTTCGCTCAGCATGACAGGACGCTAGAGAGTCCGTGCGGGGGTTGGGGATTTCTCTTTCGCCCCGCTGGGCTGGTTCCTTTCTCCGCTGACTTTCCCACGGCTTGCGCCCCTTCGACAGGCTCAGGGCAGGCAGTGGGCTGCATTCTTGCGCCGCTTTGCGGCTTGCGGCACGGCCTGATGAGAGCAGGTGTCACGGTAGGGATGCTTCGACTCCGCAGGAGCGTCCTTTGGACGATCCTGCTGCGCTCAGCATGACAAAGGCAGAACTCCCTCAACTCTCTTGCGATTTTGCCGATAGATATGGAGAGAGCTGGGTGCTTATGAATACTACTGTCGATCAATATGCGGCTTCGATCGTGGAGAAATACCGGGTGATTCCGGATACTACCTCTACTTCGCACATTGCTGCCGATGAAGTGCTTCCTCTGCTCAAGCAGTGGGGGAAACAATATTTGCTGGGGCTGACGCTGTCGGGGGCTTATGCGAAGAACACGGCGATCACGCTGGGGTCGCATGTGGACGTGCTGATTGCGCTCGGGCCGGTGCCGGGGATGGAGATGAAGTCAGTTTTTTGGAGCCTGTTCGAATATTTGAGCGAGCGCAAAATGCGGCCGCAGATGCGTGACGTGTCGATTCGATTGGAGAGCAAGAAATTGAATGTGGATTTGATACCTGCGCGTCGCGCCCTGTCGGGGGCGGGGAATGTGCTGTTCAACAAGCGGGCCGGGCACGATGTGCACACCGATGTGGCTCGGCACGTGCAACTGGTGGCGAGCTCGGGACGGCAGCAGGAGATTTGCGCGCTCAAGATATGGCGCGAGCGGATGGGGTTGGAATTTCCGTCGCTGTATCTGGAGTTTACGGTGCTGCATGCGCTGGGGGGCGAGCGTTTTGGGCAGCTGGCGGATAATGTGCTCGGGTTGATGCGGTATCTTAGCGGACGGTTTGAGGAAGCAGTGGTGCGCGATCCGGCGAATCCGCAGAATATTCTTTCGAACGACCTTTCGGCGGAGCAGAAGAAGGCGATTGCGGGGGCGGCGCGGAATGCGTTGTATGACGAGAATTGGAAGAAGATTTTGTGGTAGGTGGGTTTGAGTCAAGGGCAATGGTGGGAACTCCCTTTTAGGCCGCCGGTTGCGCGGTACTGATAGGGGTCCTTCGACTGCGGTTCTGCTTCGCGTTCGCGAAGCAGAATCCTCGCTTGATTGCATAACGACGTTGGCCCATCGCAGCGAGTAGATTGGGTTGTGATGAACAAGACCAAGGCTCGAGAGAGGAGCCAACGTCATGCTGATTATAGGCTGTGATTTTCAT